>Ga0206963_10114_pt2 | contig 26438 bp, 26 predicted proteins | sample Alteio_BWOrgHeat_28_FD_152958 | JGI IMG/M metagenome (GOLD analysis project Ga0206963, IMG submission 152958) | Enriched cells from forest soil in Barre Woods Harvard Forest LTER site, Petersham, Massachusetts, United States -... | ecosystem: Environmental > Terrestrial > Soil > Temperate forest >... | reverse complement strand
CTTGGTTTCTTTACGCTACGTTAAAGGAATTTATTCCGCTGTTAGGAGAGGACGAAGGCCCACGGGTGCTAAGATACCAAGCCCATATGGAACTCTTGAAAAAGGCGGTCGAGGAAAATGCCTGGGACGGTGATTGGTATCGGCGCGCCTACTTCGACGATGGGACTCCGTTAGGAGCCTCGGCGAATCAAGAGTGCCGAATCGACTCTATTGCGCAGTCTTGGGCGATACTCTCCGGGGCAGGTAACCCTCAGCGCGCCTCTCAGGCGATGGCGGCCGTTGATGAATACTTGATCAATCGGGGGGAAGGGCTGGTAAAATTGTTTGCGCCACCCTTTGATAAAAGCCCCATCGATCCGGGTTATATTAAAGGCTATGTCCCTGGCGTTCGTGAAAATGGGGGGCAATACACACACGCCGCGATCTGGACATTAATGGCCTTTGCCGCTCTAGGTGACGGCGATCGCGCGGGCGAACTCTACGCCCTACTAAATCCCATTAGCCATTCCTCTACGCGTGCCGGCTTACACAAGTACAAAGTGGAGCCCTACGTTGCGGCGGCGGACATTTATGGAATGTGGCCTCACGTGGGACGCGGGGGTTGGACCTGGTACACCGGTTCAGCGAGTTGGATGTATCGCGCCGCGCTAGAATCAATTCTGGGATTTGACCTGCGCGGGGATCGCCTAAGAATCAATCCCTGCATTCCGAAACTTTGGCAGGAGTTCGAGATATCGTATCGGCGGAAAACGACCCTTTACTCCATCGTAGTGAGTCACCGATCCCACAACCCGACACAGGAACGTTTAGTGACTTTAGATGGCGTCAAAGTCGCTTCCGAGGAGATCCTGCTGGTCGATGACGGAAAGAATCACAAGATTCACGTCCAACTGTAACGGAATTGGAGGAAGGTGGGTCACAGCGTTAGCTTAAAGTGGGCCATCAGGGCCTTTAGCTGCGCGATTTCGATTTCGGTGATCTGGCCATCTGCGGGAAGCGGGATCTTGTGGTACGCCGTCCAAAAATCGGGTGGGGCATCCTGACTTTTGGCAATTCCCGTATATCGATCCCATTGCAGAACCCACATGGTTTGCGAGGTTGCCATAAATGAGTCACCTTGATGAGGTCCGTCGGTGGAGGCCTAAGGATAGTTTTTGTCAGAAAGCCCGGTTAAATCTAGTATCTCAGATAAACCGCGCCTTAGGAAACGCAATGGCTTGCCGTTTGCGGGTAGACTGGCCGGTATCGAGGGATGAATGGCAACCCAGAAAAAGACGCTCTATTTGAATCGTACCTCGGATGCCGCCGATCACCTGTTATCCTGTCTGGGAAAAGAGATTCGATTAGGCGCTCCGTTGGGACTCGGTAAGCCAAATCCGCTGCTTAATCTGATCTATCAACGGGTCAAAAGCGATCCTTCGCGGCAGCTTCGTATCTACACCGCTCTTTCTCTCTCGCCTCCTCGAACGAATTCGGATCTTGCCCGCCGATTTTTCACGCCATTTCGAAATCGACATTGGGGTCCGGACTATCCGGAGTTGGACTATGCCAACGATTCTACGGGGGCCGGGCTACCACCCAATATCCGAGTTCACGAATTCTATTTTCAGGCGGGCTCCGCCCTGAATTCTCCTCCACTGCAGCAGGACTATCAGAGCATCAACTATACCCACGTCGCTCAGAGTGTTTTGCAAGCCGGGGTAAACGTTCTTGTTCAGATTATCGCCCAGGATAAGAGCTCCGGTGTGTCGCGCTATAGCCTTAGCTGCAATCCCGATTTGACGTTGGATATCGTCGATCTCTACGATCGTTCGAACCGTCCCATTATTGTGATTGGCGTCGTTCATCCCGATCTGCCTTTCTTAAGGGGCGATGCGGAAGTGGAAGCGGATCTGTTTGATGTGATCGTGGACGATCCCAAGGATTATCACCCGCTCTTTGCCATACCCCGGCTTCCGATTGATGAAACCGAACATGCCATCGGCTTTTATGCGAGCCAGCTATTGGAGGATGACGGAACTATCCAGATTGGAATTGGGGCATTGAGCGAAGCGGTGGTGGCATCCCTACTTTTCCGTCATCGGTCAAACGAGGCCTACCGGCGCATGGTCGACCTAAGCTGGCTAGGACAGACACCGCCCCGGCATCTCATTGAGACAGGTGAGTTCCACAAGGGGCTTTACGGCTTGAGTGAACTTGTGACTGACGGGTTTATGCATATGCGCCGCGCCGGTATTCTAAAACGTGAAGTTCGCGATGAAAAGACCGGCGGCCGAACCTATCTTCACGGTGCCTTCTTTTTAGGGTCGAAGGAATTTTATGAGTGGTTAAGAAATCTCAAAGGAGATGATTTTAGTGGACTAAGAATGGGCCGTGTCTCCAAAGTGAACGATCTCTATGATCCTAACGAGCTATTACTCCGCATCCAGCGAAAGCGGCCTCGCTTTCTGAATACCTGCATGATGGTAACTCTGTTGGGGGGAGCTGCGTCGGATACTCTGCCCGATGGGCGCGTGGTCAGTGGTGTTGGCGGGCAGTATAACTTTGTATCTATGTCACATGAACTCCAAGACTCACGTTCGATTCTGATGCTAAGAAGTGTCAGAACTTCCAAGGGCCAGCGAAGTTCTAACGTGGTTTGGTCTCATGGCCACCTCACCATTCCGCGGCATCTAAGAGATATTGTTATTACGGAGTACGGAATTGCCGATATCAAAGGCAAAACGGATGAACAGACCATTCAGTCTCTATTGCAGATTACCGACTCGAGCTTTCAAGACGAGCTATGCGAAATCGCTAAACGCCGTGGAAAATTGTCGAGCGGCTACCAAATTCCCACGTTTGCTAGACAGAACACCCCCGAACGGGTGAGGAACTTTGTTCAATCGGCCCGTGCGATGGGGGCTTTCCGAGCCTTTCCCTTTGGCAGTGATTTTACTGAAACGGAAGAGGCCCTTTTGCCGGCATTGCAGCGGTTAGAATCTTTGGTGGAAACACCCGGACTCATGGCAAAGGCCAAATTGATTGGAGCGCTAGGCAAGCGCGTGGAGGCGGGCCGATTTCACGCCGAGCTGGAACGGATGGGTTTGGCACACCCGAAAAGTTTGGCGGAGCGACTGTCTCGTCGTTTGCTTCTTTCGGCACTTTCCTCAACGATAAGGGTATGAAATCCGTGGTAGACTAGGCGCTATGTTACACCTCTTTAGTTTTTATCCTTACGCGCTTCCGGTGGGTTCCCTGATGTTCTTAGTGTGGCTCAGCCTTGGCTTTCTAGGGGCCCCACTTTGGCTGTGGACGCTCTTTGTTTTGATCAATTTGGTGGGCTGGGGATCCCCCTGCTGGTTGCTTATCCTATTTGGTGGGTTGGCGGTAGTCAGCAATGTCCCGCTGTTACGAAGAGCGCTAGTCTCCTCCGTTCTCATGAAGGTCATAACCGCTCTAGGGCTAATCCCTAAAGTGTCCGACACCGAGCAGGCGGCTCTGGATGCCGGGCAAGTTTGGATAGAGGGTGATTTTTTCCGAGGTCGGCCCGACTTCGCAAAATTGATGAAGGAGAGTTATCCCGAACTTTCCCGTGAGGAACGTGACTACATCGAAGGTCCTATCGATCAACTTTGCGCCATGCTGGATGAGTGGAAGATATTTCAAGATAGAGAGATCCCGCAGAAAGTTTGGGATTTCATGAAGAAGATAAAAATTTTCGGCATGATCATCCCCAAAGAATACGGAGGCCTCGATTTCTCGGCACTGGCTCACAGTGAAGTGATCATGAAACTGGCGAGCCGGTCTTTACCGGTGACGATTACCGCGATGGTTCCCAATTCCTTAGGACCTGCGGAATTGCTTAAACACTATGGAACCAAAGAGCAGAAGGATTTTTACCTTCCGCGTCTGGCTAGCGGAGAAGAGATCCCCTGCTTCGCGCTTACCGAGCCCAGGGCCGGGAGTGATGCCGGATCGATAGAGTCAGAGGGCGTAATCTTTAAAAAGAAGGACGAACTCTACCTACGTCTGAATTGGAACAAGCGATGGATCACTCTCTCCGGGGTGTCCAACGTCCTGGGACTGGCGTTTCAGTTACTCGATCCGGAGGGGCTTTTAGGCGGGGAGAAGGAAGTGGGAATCACCTGTGTACTGATTCCCTCTAACACCCCGGGCGTTGTGCTCAATCGTCGACACGACCCGTTAGGAACTCCCTTTGTCAATTGTCCCACTCAAGGCGTCGATGTGGAAATCCCGGCGAGCCATATCATCGGAGGGCTCGGGAACGCTGGCAAAGGGTGGACGATGCTTATGGAAAGCCTTTCGGCCGGACGGGGTATTTCTCTTCCCTCCCAAGCGGTTGGGACTTGCAAATTGATCGCCCGTATCACCAGCGATCACAGTTCGATCCGAAAACAATTTGGTCTGGCCCTTTGCAAATTGGAAGGAGTTGAGGAGCCTCTGGCTCGCATCGGAGGCATCACCTACGCCATTGAGGCGATGCGCCGTCTGACCCAAGGCGCACTCGATCGAGGTATTAAGCCCCCCGTAGTCACCGCTATCGCCAAATTCAACGGGACGGAGTTGGGACGAAAGGTAGTCAATGACGGCATGGATATCATGGCGGGAACGGGTATTACCCTGGGGCCGCGTAATCTCATCGCGCATATCTATCAAGCCACTCCCATCGGCATTACCGTTGAGGGCGCTAACATCCTCACTCGCACGCTGATTATTTTTGGCCAAGGCCTGTTTCGCGCGCATCCGTGGGCCTATCAAGAGGTGGATTCTCTTAAAAAGAAAGATCTTAAAAAGTTTGATCACGCTATCTGGAGCCATTGTGGCCATTTCGTTCGCAATAGCTTCCGCTTTGGGTTGCTGAATCTGACGCGAGGCAGACTCGCCTCCACTCCGGGCGGAGAGATGAAGCGGTATTACCAAAAGCTGTCCTGGGTATCGGCAACCTTTTCCCTGATGACCGATGTCGCCATGGGCGCGCTTGGTGAAAATTTAAAGCGAAAGGAAAAGATCTCCGGCCGTTTCGCGGATGTTCTTTCCTGGATGTATTTAGAGACGGCTATTCTCAGACGGTTCTTGGCGGAGGGTTCGCCGAAAGAGGATTTGCCCTTCGTACATTTCTCTCTCCAGTATGGTCTTAAAGAAATTCAAGACGCCTTTGACGGGATTTTTGGAAACCTGAGCGTGCCGGGCATGACTTGGTTTCTAAGAGGCGTCGTGCGTCCGTGGTTTCGGTTTAACGCTATCGGAAGTGCTCCCGGGGATGAGTTGGGTCACCAAGTGGCGCATACCCTGGTGTCGCCCGGGCCCGCTAGAGATAGGCTATGCCAAGGCATCTACTTTCCCAAAGTCGCAACCGAATCCCTCGCCAGACTAGAACACGCCTTTCACCTTATTAAAGAAGTGGAGCCTTTGGAGAAACGAATCACGCAAGCGATCCACGCCCACAAGCTTCCCAAAGACCGGATCTACCAGTTGATCGACCCTGCCCTGGAAAAGGGGATCATCAACGAAAGTGAAGCCACTTTATTGAAAGAGGCGGCGCTCGCTCGTTGGGATGCTTGTCAGGTAGATGATTTTTCCGATGAGGGTTATCACGGAGTAGAAGAGTCCAATACCAAAATGTTTCGTCCGAGTTATCGGGGTCCTGCGGGGCCTCCGAATTAAGGATTAAGCATTCCCGGTCCAAGAATTAGACCAGGCACAAACTCCGGGCCCTGCAAACTCTTCTGCCACCAACCCACATCGTGCCACGCTCCCATTTTGAACCCTATCTTTTTATAAACGCCAATCCGCTCAAATCCCATGGCCTCATGAAATCTCACACTGGATTCGTTGGGAAGTGTAATGCCCGCCAATGCCATGCAAAAACCCTGAGCCTTCAGTCTTCGAAAGAGCGCGGAATATAGAATACGAGCGACTCCGCGACGGTGAAAGGCAGTGTCGATATAGGCGGAGACCTCAATCGACCATCGGTAGGCTTCTCTCTCTCGATGCTTTGAGGCATAGACGTAGCCTACCACGCGACCCTCCCATTCGTAGATTAACCAAGGGGCAAGCTTTTTAATCTCGATCCATTTATTCGTGAAATCGATTACCGAGGGGATAGAAATTTCAAAGGTAACGGACGTGTTTTTTATGAACGGTGCATAGATCTCAAGCATTGCGGCAACATCGTCTTGCGTGGCATCTCTAATGATTCCGGCTAGCGGAAGCGGCTTTAACTTGGGTTCTACGAATCGGATTTTGCTCTGAGCGCTGGATAGTGACTCAGCAGAATAGTGAGGGGCAAGTATCGAAGGCTCCTTTGCCACAAGATCTTGGTGGGCCTGAAAAAAGTCTATCCAACGGTGAGCCTGGTTTTGGAGAAGTAATCTTTCGTAAATTAACCTAGCGTAGGCCACGGTGACGGTCTCGTGATAGCCAATACTTCCCAATGAGGCATTAAGCTTTTGAATCCCGAGGCGGATGCGATCCATCGCCTCCGCGAAGTCTTTCGATCGGTTAAATTGGATCCAGGCCATGCGAATGTGAGCGGTATGGGTCCATTGATCTTTCGGGATTAGGCACTGGTCGAATCGATCGATGAATTGCTTATCGGATGGTTCAAGCATTCCGTGGGTCATGCGACACTTCCTCCACAACTGGATCCCTGGCCCGCGGTGCAACCATAACAGTGTTGGTTGACCACGATGGTTCGGTGTCGCAATGCCTCTGGGGAAAAGTCTTTGATGTGCTGGCTCCGCTCAGGGGTAACTTTAAGTTCGAGCATCTGATTAAAGTCGCAATCATAGAGCATTCCATCCCAGCCAACGGAGATAAGGGTTCGGCACATGACTCCCGCGGCGGCGGTTGCGTTAAAGGCTTGGGTTAGGGTGGCCATATAATCCTCTAAGTTCTCGCTTTCCACTAAGTAATCGAGAAATCGGGAGACGGGTAGATTCGTGATGGCAAGCAGGCGACTAAATTGGATGCCGTAGACTCGCTTTAACTCACGTTTGAAGTCTACCTCGAGCTCCTTTTCGGGGCCCGGCAAAAAGGCACCTACGGGATTGTAGACTAGATCCAGTGATAAATTGCCTGGTTCAGTCGCGTAACCTACGGCGTTTAGGCGCCGGAGCGCTTCGATCGACTTTTCAAAAACGCCTAGACCGCGTTGCCGATCGGTACTTTTTTTCTCGTAATAGGGAAGGGAGCTGATGACATGGACGTTATTGCTAGCAAAAAACTGAGGTAGATCTTCATATTTGGCTGACGCTAAGAGGATGGTTAGATTGGACCGAACGATCACGTTTCTGCCGAGCGCCCTAATGCTTTCGACCAGCCAACGAAACTCCGGGTTCATTTCGGGAGCACCACCGGTGAGATCTACGGTGCGGATCTGACTTGCCTGAATGGCATTCAGACAATGTTGCATCGTCGGTTTGGTCATGATCTCAGTCCGACTAGGTCCCGCATCGACGTGGCAATGTTTGCATACCTGATTGCACATCTTGCCGACATTTATCTGTAGTGTCTCAATATCCAATGCCTTTAGAGGATACAGACCAGCCCCTTCAAGCCGGTGCTCGAACTTCGGCAGCGCTTCTACGGCGGGACTGAAATGATTAATGACATGAATTTGTCGCAGGGTATTGGACAGAGCGGACTGGCGTCCGAGTAAGGTCTTCATTAGATGCTCACATCTGAATCTTCTTACATTTTTTCATCATCTGGACACTGTGAACCAGTGAGGCACCTCCACGTATGGCGGTGGCCACGTGAACCGCTTCCATCATCTGCTCCTCACTAGAACCTTTTTGGAGACTGTCCGTCGTATAAGCATCGATGCAGTATGGGCATTGGACAGCATGGGCGACGGCTAATGCGATGAGCGATTTTTCCCTTTGGCTTAACGCACCGGCTTTGAAGACTTCGCCGTAATAATCGAAAAACTTCTTGGCTAGCCCTTCGTTCAGCTCAGCGATATCGCCAAAATGTGAGAGATCTTTGGAGTCGTAATAGGATTCTGACAAAGCGCCCCCCTTGCCAAGTGACTAGAAGCCAAGGTTTTACCAAAACGGAGCGGCATTGGCGATAGCTTAGTGTTATTCTAGCGAGTCGTTACCACCGGAAGGAGTTTTCATGGGGGAAGCCTTTCAAACTTTAGATAGCGTAAAAGAGTATTACGGAAAGATTTTACAATCGAATCAGGACCTAAAGACCACGGCGTGTTGTACAACGGCAAGCCTGCCGGAGTCTCTGCGCACGATAGTCCAACAGATCCATCCCGAGGTGAGCGAGAAATTTTATGGGTGTGGGGCGCCGTTTCCACCGGCGCTAGAAGGGAAAACCGTATTGGATCTCGGGTGTGGAAGCGGAAGGGATAGCTATCTGCTATCTAAATTGGTGGGCCCCACCGGCAGAGTGATCGGCATCGACATGACGGAGGAACAACTTTCGGTCGCGCGTAGGCACGAAGCGTTTCACACCCAGGCGTTTGGGTTTGAAAAGTCGAACGTGAGTTTTAGGAAGGGCTACATTGAAGATCTCGAATCGGCAGACGTGCCATCTGGTTCGATCGATCTTGTGGTCTCTAACTGCGTTCTCAACCTCTCTCCTGATAAAAAGCGGGTGTTGGGGGAGATTGTGCGAGTGTTAAAGCCCGGAGGAGAGCTCTACTTTTCCGATGTTTTTGCGAGCCGACGGGTCCCCCCAAATTTGGCACAAGACCTCACTCTATTGGGAGAATGCTTAGCGGGCGCATGGTATCTAGAAGATTTCCGACGGCTACTCTTCATTGCGGGTATTCCCGACTATCGCGTGGTGAACCGCTCCGGAATTCAGCTCACTAGCCCTGAGGTCATTCAGAAGATCGGAATGATCGATTTTGCTTCGCTTACCATTCGCGCCTTTAAGATTTCTACTCTCGAAGACCGTTGTGAAGACTATGGGCAGGTGGCCTATTACCTGGGGAGCATTCCCGACATGCCTCATGCCTTCGTTTTAGATGATCACCATCTTTTTAAGACGGGAATGCCGGTGTTGGTATGTAGCAATACCGCCTCGATGCTTAGCCAGAGCCGATACCGGGATCACTTTAGAGTCACTGGAGATCTGTCGACTCACTATGGGCTATTTGACTGTGCGCCGACGGTGGGTGCTCCGTCCCAGATACCCGCCACCGGCGCCTGTTGCTAAAGAGAGTCTTAAGAGGGGAAGGGCGACTTAGGACATTAAGGGAATAGCAAAACCGCCGAGCCTAGAGGCACTCGGCGGTTGTTGCTTAACTATCTATTCTCTATTCGTTATCAGTTTAGCCGCCTATGGTGCCCACTTGCGTGCAGACCAGTTTGTCATTGGTGAATGAGGTGGAATCGCCATCCACGATGGTCATCTCTAATGTGCCTGTACCTTGAGCGAGATCTACTTTGAGCGTTGCGGTACTCTTCGGTGCGGCAACGACATCCCAAGTAACGGAGAGGAAATTATTGGCAACCGTATAGGGAGTAGACGCTCCATATTTTGCGACCAGAGCGAGATTGAAAGGGTTATTGCGGTTGTACATCGGCGTATAGAGCGAGAATTTATCTTTAAGCGCATACATGGCAGCGGTACCATTGTCTAAGATCACAACTTGCCCAGGGCCTTGGGCAGTGAGCAGGGTGATGACCCCCGCGGCGTTGAATTTGGCGCCGACACAGGCCCATGACTTTTCTTTTGCCTCATTAGCATGAACGTTTAGTGCTCCCAGACTTAGAATGAGTAATGCTAGTGTTTTCATTGACTGCCCCTTTACTTAATTTGTTCAGCTGAACAATTTATTTATACAGCGGTACAATAGCTAGCATGGGTTTTTCACAACGTCGAATAAAATTCTAGCGTGGAATTAGGGGGGCTATCCCCAGACTTAACCTAGCGGTAACGGCTGTGCTACGGCATCTCTTTGCGAAAAATATTCTTACGGCATCTGACAGTAACGCTGATCGGTGACGCTAGGTCATCGCGTTTCGGAGAGTCGATCGAGAAAAAAGTCTCGAGAGTTTTCGATCCTATCTCTTGGCGAACTTTGCTAGAGACTTTGATAGGTCTCTTGCTTCCATCACTTATTTTCTTCAAGGCTCGTGAAATCGCTCGTACTTTGGACTGGGAGGGAGCTCTGCCGCATGTTATACGATGCCCCATGTATCGAAAAACCTGGCTATTCTTCATGGTGAGCCTGCTGTTATTGACTCCCCAGCCCGGGGAGGCCTCTACCTTGGGCCGACGATTTGCCCAATGGCTTAGCTCCCTTTGCCCCGCCTTCGTGACCGGACAATCGGGGGACCTCCTTACGCAAACCCAAATCATCATCCCTTTGATTACCGAACCGACGGTCACGGCAGCGCTTCCGCCAGCGTGTTTAATCAAAAAGAATGCGACCCTTGCCGCACTCTCTGCCCCTCGAGAACTCACTGATCATCCGTTGCAAGGGCTCGGGGAAAGGCTTTTGAGAGAGTTAAATCCCACGACCGAACCTGACGATGTGATCACATTAGGGGTGGCGGGCACGCTGTTTGGTGCGCACCTAGAGGCTAGTCTGCACAGACAATTGGTTCACGAGGCATTGATCAATTTCTTTAGGGAGAGGGTAGTGGGATCGGAACCGGTCTCGCCCCAAAGCCAACGGGCAACGGCCGTGGCACGACTATTAGAGCCTACGATAGGGAAAGCTCGACTCACAAAATATGGGGACCTTCGTGGGGTCGTTTCCAAGGCCAAGCCCGTTGGATTCACGATTGCCGATCGCAGGGATCTGCTGGTGCTGATGGATGGCGCCTGGATCCAGCTAGGCAATGAGCCTCGGCGCATATCCGCTTTAAAATGGGAGATTTCGTTCCAGGTACAGGGGAAGGTTGTCGTCAGAATGAGCGGCCCCGCGAGGTACAACGTCTCTGTCTTTGGAGAGGCACTCCATGATCAGAGCTTCACCCTCGATGAGATCTTGCTTAATGATGGGCAGGCCCCTGATTCATCCACGGTGTTTTTTGAGGTAGTTCCGCTGAAAGCCAATGCCAGTGTTCTTGTCAGCTACGTGACGCTTGCCCTGTTCCATAGCTTTGCGGCCCCTAAGAAGTAGTACCTCTTTTCGCGAGGGCGTCCTCGTAACTCTCGGAGTCTAAGGCCATCACGAAGCCAAGCCGGAGATAACCTTGGTGTTGGGCAGTTTTAAGATGGCCTGTGGGGCAACTTTGATCTTCTCTGATCTGCGACCTGCTCCAAGTATGATCCATTCGCAAACCATTACTCTCTCATCAATGTAGATGGGGATTTCCGGTTTGAGACCGAAAGGAGTCACGGCTCCCACCTCCATCCCGGTAGTAGACACCATCTCTTCCGCACTCGCAAAGGACACACGCCCGCCCATTAAACCTTTAACGCATCGATTACCATCGAGTTTGGTAGTCGCCAGCACAATGCATGCGCAAAAACGTTTGGTAGCGGATTTAGTCGTGAGGAGGAGCGTGTTTGCGGAGATTTCCAGCGCATATCCATATTGTCGGCAAAAAGCTGCCGTATCCGAAAGAGTCGGATCGATGGGAACTATTTCGTAGGCAAACCCTGTCCCAATTAAAGCTTCCTTGACCTGTTGCTCGATTATCATTTGTCCCGAATGAATTATTTTCCCAGCGTGCTGCCGAAGAAGTCCGTTAGCTTTGCGACCGCCTTATTTACATGGGCTTCCACATGATAAAGGTCCGTATGGGAAGCGCCAGGAACCACGAAGACTTCCCCCTTCCCCGGATTCACGTGCCGGATCGCCTCATCGCTATTGGGGCCTGTGAAATTTAAAGCCTCTCGAATCGCCAGCATCCGGCGATCGTTTAAGTATTTGAGCATAGGATTCACATTCATCATGTAGCGATTATCCACGCATTGGGCAGAGCGATGATCTCCGGCTGTAGGTTTATACCATCCTCGATCCCCGCCTTCGCGATAGTACTGGCTCAATTCATTCCACAATTGATTGCGCTTGGTCCAGCCGGCACTGTTCTTAGCGAAAGGAGTTTCCCCAAACCAACCGTCCACATATTCAGCCCTACTGGTTTGATAGTAGGTTTTGCGCGCATTAGCCGAACGCAGAAGCATTTCCTCAAATCCAATTTCGCTGGAACTGGTGATCCAGCCGGCAAAATCAAAAATTCCCGCTACCGTAGCAACGGCCCGCAGCCGAATATCGAAGCAGGCGGTATAGGCAGCATAACCAGCGCCAGAGCAAATTCCTAAAATACCCATTCGATTAGTATCCACGTTATCCAGACACGACATGAAGGTCGTCGCGTTCTTATTGTCTTCCACCTTCATGAAGGGATCTTCAGTGTAGCGCGGAAAGCCTTCGCTCTCGCCCCAAGATCGATTATCGAAAGCGAGTAAAAGGTAACCGTGCTCTTTCAATTTTTCCGAATAAAACGCCGCCGAGTGTTCCTTCACGGCCCCTGCGGGGTTGCAGGTAATTAGAGCGGGATACCTCTGGCTCGAATCAAAATGGCTGGGAGTATAGATGTTCCCTTCCAGACGACAGCCTTGGCTAGTAAACCAAACGGGGTTTTTCCCCGGTACCAACCGCTCGGTGTACTTAATCTCATAGCGTTTCACTACCCGATCTGAGGATTGCCGCTCCATCTTCCCTCCTTGTATAGGACCGGAGTATGGCAGAAGGAAAGGTTAGGCAAGCGTAAATCGATACCGAAGGTGAAATCTTCCCTTTCAGAAATCGGCAGAGTCCTGGTGATTCTTGGAACACTTAATCAAGCCCTGGCTCATCTCTATTGGTAGCCGCGCGGCTTCGCTCAGAGAAATCCGGCGGCAACGTCCTAGGGCCATTTTAGCCAGCTTAGAGAAAAATTTACCGACTAATTCCAAACGCCTGAAGGGCCGGATCGGCACGGTTTCTGCATCGCTAGTGGTTGTCGTTTTCATTCAGTTGGTGGCAAAAACTCCAAAGGGGGATTCATGAGAAATCACTTTTTCGGTAGCTTCCTGTTTCAGTGGTTGGGGGCCGTATCCTATTTTGTTTCTATCTCCGCGATGGGGGCGACTAGTACCGGGAAAATAGAGTTTGCGGGAATGTATACCCTTCATTCCTATACGTGGACGGATAACGACGGTTTCCCCCATGTGTCGACCAACTGCCTATCCACTAACCCTTTGACCAAAGGTTGTTCCTGTCCGGATGGCGCTAGCGCTTCCTTAGTTGCGGGAGCTCTAAATAACGATGGTGGAGAAGATGCTCCGTACTACTGCTACACCATCACTCCATAGAGAAAACTATTCCTCAGGTAGAGCGCGGATCATCGACTCTTTGAGTGATTTCAAATGAGAGCTGACCCTAGCATTTTCTAGAGCGCGGCGCTTATCCGCCCACATTTTTCTTCGCCCCTCACTACATTTCTTGTCGGTGGGCTCGCACGCTACCGCGAAGTATTCGGTGTTTTCCGTGCGCACTATAAGGGCCGCTAGCTTTTCGTCGGCCCCTTCTTGGGAAAGGGCCTGAAGAAGGTAACTGGGTTGGGAAATTAGCACTTCATTGCCAAGAAACCCTCTGACGTCTTCGGCCCCCGCACCATCAGAGCAGTGCTGGTAAATCAGAAGTATGGCTCTGATGGAAAGCACCGATTTTGATAGGTTCAGTGTGGCAAGTGCTTTTTCGATATCGGCGTCGCCGTCAATTGGCATGGAGGCGGAAGGCTTACAGGCCTTTTTTAAAGTGGCGAATTCCGCCGGCCCGGAATGTTTCACAAAGGCCAGAAAAATTTCCTTTAATGAAGAGGCACGGACGCTGGACGCCAACGAAAGACCAAGGACGATTGCTATCAGACATGATTTCATCACTATGAGACGTTTCATAAGCTAGAAACATGACAGTTCACAAGGAAATTGAAATTGAAGTCATTTGTCTTTCCGCCCAAGGACGCCGTCACAAATCACCGCTACCGCACGTCGTTCTATCACTCACCGATTGGTTTGTGATCTACGCGATGCGTAGCGGCCGAGGTTTTTCTAAATAGGGAGATTCGTATGAAGACTATTTTCGCCATGCTAGCCTTTTATACCCTTCAAGTCTGGGGAGCGGGCGCCGACCCTTCCTTTGGAATTCAAATCCTAAAGGGGGATGCATCAGTTTCGTGTCAGGCGATCCGAGTCGAAACTGGAAAATCCGATCGCTGTTTTGCGATCACGGCAAGCGAATGTCTTCCCGATCCAAAAACGAAAACCGGAAACGCTCTTGTCCGATCGAAAGAGTTTGGGGAACAGAACGCGCAATATTTGGTAACCGCTGAAGAGATAGCGCTTCTGCATTGGAGTTGCCCGCACCGCGATGTCAGCGCGCCCTATTTTTTCCTTAATGGTGGCACGAAAGTCGTTGCCAAGGAGGCTGTAGAATTTGGTCGCGTTGGACGGGAACCCGCAGGTCCCCGTCAACTTACGATAGGTCATGTGGGGCAGGGAGATGACAAGCAAAGAGAGATTCAGACCCCTCATTACCAACTGACACGGCAAGATCTGGGTTCCCCAATGCTCTGCTCGGTCGAGGGGGACGTTAGTGATCTCTGTGGAATATTAGTGTCGGTGAAACACTCCCGATACGCCGTGGGAGAATCCTTAGATCTGATCCGCACCCGAATGCGCGAATTGGGTGTTAAGGAATGGAAAGTGTCTTTGGTGAATGGAAGGCGAGTCCCTCTGGTAGAAGACTACTGAAACTAGTTAGCCGTTCGTAGCAGGGACAATAGGCGTTCGGCCCGATAAGTTTTTTTTGAGGTTCCGGAGATAATTCCGACCGGGCGTTCGATCTCCCGGCGAAGACGCGCCCGTACCTCCGCGGAATGGCTTCGTGAAACCATGTCGTCGCTCCCCCACTCTTTCACCTCGTCAGAGTTTAACGCCCAGGTTAATTCGCGAGCAAAGTTTGAGCTTCCCAATACGCGTTCTGGTAATCCAGGTGAGTCCATCTGGCCCAATATCTCGAGGTAGCTCCCACGCGTTAATGCTTTTCGGTTTCGCAGAGCTTCCAGCTGCTCCTCGATCCGAGCCATCCAGGATCGCTTAACCTGCGGATCTCGGCGGCTGCGGTCTAGAATCTGAGCAAACGAAAGGACCGATACCTCAGGAGAATCTGAAAACAGGGAATCTATCTCGGGCTCTGGCGGTTCAGCTTTCAACAGAGTCACCAGATCCCAAAGGATGAGTTGTTCGTCGCGAGTCAGAGTGAGAAACTTGGATGCGTTGGCACATTGAATAGTCCGTTCAAGGCCATAGGCGATCCCAGGATCAGTTATGTTCACTTTGCCTGCGTAGACTTTCTTTCCGGTAAGGACATCCCATAGCGTTACATTTCCATTGTAGGTAAGAGCCGCCACGGTAGCTTCGTCTTCCATGAACAACGAGGCAGCGATTGCGGAACCCGTAACTTCGGAGGATTCCATCTTAAACACCAAGGGTAAAATCTCGGAGTCAGTGCGTTTCAAAGGGTATATCTCTACTTTTGCCGGGAAGGGAGCTCCCGAAGGATCGTTGTTGGTAATTAATCCAAGCCCAGTGCTCGTGACTTCCTCAAACCTAAATTGGCCGGCATCCGCCGTTAAATGATTCATGATATCTGCCGATGCGGTTAGTCGGTCCCCACTTAGCGGCTCTAGAAAGGGCTTGGTCCATCCCAAGAAATAGCTGCTAGGGTTGATGGAGCCCGTGAAGAGAAAAAGGTCTCCGGTCTTATTCGCCTTTCGAAACCGACGATTGGGCCAACGATACGTGCCAGTTCGCGTGAGGGTATTTGGTCTTTCTACGGTAAAGAGCGATACCTGGTCTTCGGCAGTTGTCCTATGCAGATCCAGCACTTTGAGTGGAACGGAGTTCCGCAAGATATCGAACCGAACCGATTCGTTGTGGCCCGCTTTATCACGCACATCAACTTTGAGTAGGAGGTCGTCGTTTTCTAAATCGAGAAAAAACGCGTTTAATTCGTTAAGGTTGGTTCCTACTAGATAGCCGCCGTCTGCGGAAATCGACCCGGCGTATTTGATGGAGATCATCTCGTCGACCTCTCGGCTGACATTATTCCTATACTCGATGTGGCGCCTTCTGTACCTGAGTGGAATATTTTGCAGTGCGTGGATTTGCTTTATGCGCTCAAACCTATTTTGAGCAGGCTCCCAATCATAAATCGCAGTGGTGGTTGCGATTCGAATCCGTTCAGAGTCGAGGCACTGAGCCGCTATCACGCCCTTTATGCCACGTGCCGGGATATCGAGTACGGTCGCACCTGGAGGGACTTCGTAGACACCGGCAAGCAAGGCTAGAGGAGTTCCCATGATGCCAAGAATGAGAGAAAAGATACGGAATTGAGAATGGGCGGGGGGCACCTGTAACCTCGGGTAAGCTTGCGGAAGCGTTATTTAGCGGACTTATATCATGGAGGTGAGAAGGGCATAGCGAAAAGGTCGCCCTCGAACCGCCAACTTTGAGACGGTTGCGCTATTTTCTTACCTGTTTTCACCACCGCGAGCGGTTGAACTAGCTCAAGAATAATCTAAAACTAACAAACGCTTAGCCTTGTTGCCTTGATCTCGGGGCAAAACTTATGGTAATTAGCGTCTCTTTTCAGATTGAAGGGATGGAACGTGCGGAGCGGAATTTTGACCGGTGGGCTTTCAATCCTAGGACTCACCCTTTTTCTTGGGATATCGCAGGCCACGGGCGGTACTCTGAAAGCTCACGGAATTACTTTCTCACCCTTTGATCGGGAAACGGGGGCTTTTCAACTTCTCAATCGGTTGCCAGTGACTCACATCGGCCCCAGATACGTTAAGGCGTTTGCTTCTCCCACATTTCCCGACGAGAAGTACCTCGTTGAAACGGGGCTGGTAATTTTGGATAACGATCCGACTCAGATTAACATCTTTTTTAAACTTCCCGATACTCTTCAGGCGATGCTTGTTCAAGAGTTTTACGATCACATCGATTTTATTACTAAGTCGCGCTTGGGGGGTGAATGGGGAGTCTATAACGATAGGGTCAAATCCCTCCGCGGGGGCGCGGAACTTCGTCGAACCCTTGAGTTGCTTATTGCGATCGGCATCCTTGGCGAAGCACCGATCAGCGATGGCTCAATAGAAATCGCTAACATTAAATTGAGGCGGATCTATCGGCAATACTTGGATAAGGAGTCATTTTTGGGGAAATTGACGGTGACGCATGTCGGTCTTGCGTCTTCTTTAACGTTTCGCTCGCCGATAGATCCCACACTGCAGTTCGATTTCAGAACGCAATTGATTTGTTTCAATAACGACATTGCGCGTATCTCATTACTGATCGACTTACCTCCGGATCTTCCTAAGCCGATTGTGGATGATTTTTACGCTGAGGTTTCTTCTTTGGGGGCCGGGCCGCCTGGTTGGCGGAACAGCAAAATTTTTGGACCACGGATAGGACAGGCCGGGCCGAGCGAATTTATTTTACGCGCCCTTCAATTGGGGTTGGTGTGGATTGAAGCGGTTCCCGCTCCGGGAGTGGTATCAAAAAGTTGCGTCGAAAGGGTCGTGCGAGCCACCTTACCAGGTGAAGCGGAAGCGACACGATGATTTTGCGGATTTCTTAATGGAATGAAAATGCTTAGCGCAAATACAACCTTCACCATGGGATTACTGGTGATTTTCATTCTAAAGGCTCAGGGGTCTTTTGGTTGTGAATTAGTTATCGGGAGCCACTCCGTAGATCGGGGAAAGGAAGATATGTTGAGCCTCCGGGACGTATTGGCCGAAGAAGAGAGTATTTGGCAGGTCGTCTATTCCCATCAAGATCTATTTGCTGGCAAATGGCGAGCCTATTGGCATCTTCCCTTTCCAACCATCCCTCATTGGAACGCTGTCTATCCTAGGGATCTGTCGGTTCAACCCACTCAGGCGGAACTCACGGAGTTTAGGAGGTTATACGCGGAGAAAGGGGCAACGGGACACATTATCAACCCTCAAGGATTGCCGGGTGAATTTACGGTAAGTCAGGATGAGTATTTTTTTCTAAAGCAGGCGGTTCCGGTAAAGCCTTCCGCGGTAGACGGAAAGGCGAAGGATTTCGTTATTAAGGAGACCACCGATCTCGAGCTTTTTGCTCGCGCCGTTCAGATCGGCTTTGCTCTACCTGAAAATTTTTATTCTGACTTCAAAGAACAGATGCAAAAAATTAAGAATAATACCCCTTCTTCTTTTTTGGTGGCTGAATGTGACGGAAATATCTGCGGGACGATAAGCACCTTTCGTACTCGCAGTGGGTATGACTTCATTATGAATTTGGCAGTCTTTCCAGACTACCGAAAGCAAGGAATTGCTGGAGCGCTGGTTAGTACGGTGCTACACAAATGCCCCAAAGGCACTCTAGTTCACACTAACAGCATGGAGTTACGCAAAAAGCTCTTCCCGAAGCTAGGTTTTCATTCGATAGGTAGCGTGACCTATTCACCACTTGTCCCCTAGTCGAGCGAGCCTATGAAGTCGTTACTGCTGGACGGTAAGAGTCGTAACGTCCAATTCCCTGACCGGCGCCGGGTCAACGATGGAGATGTTTTCTAAAATTTCCTGGAATAGGACCTCTTGTTCATTACTTGGCATACGCATTTTCTCCTTGTGTTAGACCGCCCGTTTTGTCGGCAATACTTTCCAAATCCGCTAAAATCTCTGCCCCCAGAACGGAAAACGTACAGGCCGATCTAAGGCTGCCGAGATTAGTTATTAGACGCAATTGCCAATCATTTAGCCGCGCCACTAACTTCGGGTCAATGGGAACTTTATCGTGTTCGATAAGTCCCTGGCCGGCCATTACCATGTACGCTAAAGCAACGGCGCTATGTAAAGAACGGTGCGCGGTTCTCTCCACTCCCCGGGCTCCCGAGTATATCAAGGCCTTCGGGTCCGAAGTGATGAGCGGGTCCGCGCTAAGATAGGTCATCAACACTTGATGGCCGATTTCGTGGGCTAAATCGATGGAGTGATTGGGAGCAAAAGAGGTTTCGTCGCTTGAAACCTGCATAAAAATAGCCCCTTTGGCTAGATGGTGACTGAAGGCAAAACGCCCTTGCGGCGCCAATCCTTCCAGACGTACGGGTACGATCGATTGCACTACTGATGGATAGAGTGCCGCTAGCCAGGGCATCGTGCTGAAGAGATTTGACTTGGCGGTGACCATTCTTGAGGCAAACCAGGGTTGAGACTGTGCCACGTCGTGATCGGCGCGAACCATCTCTTGATGATCCGAAAGGGATAAAACACGGTGTTCCTGATTCAAGAAAACTTCCGATATCGCCTTTAAATAATCGGGGTTAAGTACCATATCTGAACTAGGGCGCTCATAAAGGATCAAAGCCTTCTTTGGATCCACCGTAAGTGCTGTCATCCAAGGGGTATACGTATCGAAACCGGTCCCCCACTGGTCATTGAACGCCCCGAGAATTTTCGTCCGAAGGGTCTTAGCGATGGCATCGATCCGTTTCGCACCCAAATCTCCTGCAATCCAATTGGGATAGCTTTTGTTGTTCAAACGGGATACCTCCCTCTTTCGGTTCAGGGTATGACTACTCGCATTATTCACTTTAAATTTCCACGTGAATCTGCATAAAGTGCGACCGGACAAAGGAAAAAATATCGAAGAAGGGCCAGGCTAACTGTCCGATATGAAAAAGATAATCTTATTGTGGGGGCTGAGTCTGCTGCCGTCCGGTTTGCTGGGGGGAACCGCACCGTCCACACCCGGAACCGAAATTCTGGATGATCCCCTGGTTTATGTTCGACCTTTCCCTGATCTTCCGAAATTGATCGATCCCTCCGTCGTAAATGATCTCTTTAGTTACTCAGTGGTCCCCCAAATTCATGCGACTCTTTTTCGGCTCCGCGACAATATTCCAGCCCCCTACTTAGTCTCTTCCTTCGAGGTGAGTCACAATAGTCAGACGTATCGATTTCGCCTGAAGGAGGCGAAATTTCATGATGGAACACCCCTAACCGCAAATCATATCAAAGCGAGTTTTGAGAATGCCATCCGAAATCGGGCCACCAACTTTGAAGGATTCAAGGCGATTAATGGATTTGAAAACTACCTTCGCAAAACCTCTACCCATATTACGGGAATTTCTCACGGGCGGGACGAGCTGGAAGTTGTGATCGAATTAAAAGAGGCGGACTCCGAGTTCTTGGCCAAACTCACTGATATTCGCTTTTCTATTTGGAAGGTAGACTCTCATCCCGAAATAGGTCTTGGGCCCTATCGTGTTTTGAAAATGGGCAAGGGGAGTATAGAGCTTCTGCGTTTTCCACAACCAGCGTTAGATCTCCCCGAGTCAGGTCCTAGAAAAGTACTTCTCGTGCAAAGAAATCTTTCTCAGGCTATTTCCGGTTATCGCAATCAAGATCTGCATGACCTCTTTTTCTATTCGGTGTCGTTTACCGAACGGAACCAATTTAGCGCATTTTCTCATCAGCGAAGTGTCTTTTTCCCACGTACGTACGCTTTAGTTCTTAATTCCCGCCGCCTCCGCGACGTGACTTCCAGAAGGCAAATCCTGCAATCCTTTGATGCTACGAAACTGGCCAAGGCTTGTTTCCCGGAAGAGAAAACCACCAAGAGTCTCATTCCTCCTGGATATCTAGGCCATGACGAAAGCCTCGTCGCTGACTCACCTCCGCTTTCCATCCTACCCCCTAGAGTTGAGACACTGCCGACTTCAAGGCTAAACTTTATTATCATCGATTCTATCGGCTCTGAATTGTGCGCGAAAAAAGAGATCGAAAGGCAGTTCAAGGGACAACGACGAGTTCGGGTCCGCATCGAGTCTCTTTCCGACTGGGTAAAACATTGGAGCGCCTCGGACATCGATGGAGCGCTAATATATATTGAGGGAGAAACGACTTTACACTATTTCGGGGCATTTCAACCCAACAGTGAATTTTCTTTTGGGGATGTTGATGATGAGGCGTTCGACGATTTCTTCCATCAATTCGACATGAATAAAGATCTCAATCGGAAACACGAATCCGCCAAGAGTCTATCCCTTCATATCCTTTCGCGTAATGTGATAAAGCCGCTGTTTCACCAAAAACCGATCCTAATCTACAACAAGAGATTCCGTGATATCGGGACCCAATTTACCTCGGCGGCTCTACTCCCTCTGACCGTGTTCAATCCTGAGAACCGCGATGAATAACGACTCACAATGGCATCTGATGCAACAAAGAAGGACGTTCTTTGGGCTGGTGGCGTTATCTAGCCTGTTAGTCTTTGCGATGGCTTGGGTAATCTATTTTCAACAGCGTTCAGCGATACGCAAACTGATTTCGGAAACATTCGCCATCAGTGCAAGGGAAGTCGCCTCTCAATTATCCGTTAGTGTAAAGGTTAACGATGTGCACGGAATCAAGAGAGCCCTTTCAAAATCCTATTTGGCATCGAATGCTAACTTTGTCTTTGTAAACCGAGTGGATCAATCCCTTCTTATCTCTATTCCCGACCGGGAATTATCGTTGCCCCCGGAAAACTGCGGGGCCACTTTGGGAAATACCCCCATCGAATTTGATGGGTCTACCGTCGGATACCTGGGCTATTGCTATGATTTTGATCGCCTCGCTCAAATCCAAATTCCGGTGTACCTCTATTTGGCGCTGTTTCTGGCCATCGTTATCGTTTCCGTTTTGATCTGGCTCTGGTATAGGGCGGGAACCTACCGCACCGATGCCTTTGTGAAGCTTTTTGACAGTATCGATCCCCAAAGACCGGTTTTAGACAATGTCTCATGGGAGCAGAAATTCAAACATACTTCCCTAGAACCTCTGTACAAGAAGCTCGATCTCTTTTTGGTTGAACTTCATAATGCCGCACTGAAGCGCAAACAGCAGGAGTTGGAAAGAGGTTACCTGAAACTCTCGCAGCAGGTTTCACACGACATCCGATCCCCCATTTCCGCACTGCAAATACTTTTAAACGATCTCGGGGAGGTGGAAGAGGACAAGCGAACGATCTTACGGCACTCATTGAATCGCATCACTGAGATCGCTAATAACCTCGATCAATGCCGCTATATCCCCACCTCAGGGGATACTTCTATCATTTACGAAAACGACCTTACTGCCTTGTCTACCCGGCCGCTTACCAGCTGCCTTCTCTCGCCTATTCTGGAGGCCGTAGTGACCGAAAAGCGGCTCCAGTTTTCCAAGCGAGAAGACTTATCGATTACGTATTGTGTCGAGGGAAATCCCTATTTCTCCTACGCTAAAATTGATATTTCGGAGGTGAAAAGAGCCTTGTCCAATCTGATGAATAATTCGGTTGAAGCCATTCGCGGAACGGGGACGGTTGAAGTGTGCCTATTTTTTAGGGAGGGAGGACTCGAAATCAAGATTATTGACTCTGGAATCGGGATATCTCCTGAAATCATTCCGCTCCTCGCAAAACGAGGGTATTCCCATCGCAAACCCGGGGGAAGCGGTCTCGGTCTCCATCATGCTCGCAAAACGATTGAGGAACATGGTGGGCAAATGGAAATCCAATCTGAGAAAGGAAAGGGAACGACCGTCAGCATCCGCCTTCCTCAAAGTGAGCGTCCTTCTTGGTTCGTCCCGACGATCGAAGTGAGTAACGGATTTGATATCGTAGTGTTGGATGACGATGAGACTATTCATCAAGTGTGGGATCATCGAGTGAGCCAAGCAGGTCTCGAGCATGCTGTCCGAGTGCATCATTGCTCCAATCCCGCCGAATTCGAAGTTAGCCTTAGCAAACTTGAAGTCAGCCGCCAGGAGGGACGTTTTTTGGCCTTGGTCGATTATGACCTCCATGACGAGAGGTATACGGGACTGAGTTTGGTTAGGAAACATGACTTAAGACGCGCTGCCATACTGGTGACGAGCCATTACGATAGTTCCGAAATTTACGATGTCTGCATCGAACTCGGGGTTGGCCTTATTCCGAAGAGTCTGGCCGCTTCGGTTCCCATTGCATTTAAGGGAAGTCACAGCTAATGCCTTCTTTTTCAACGAACCAGAAAGCGTGTCGTCGAAAATGATGACTCCGATCGAGGGAACGAATGGAAGGCGATTATACCGGTTCGTTCTTCTTGCTTTTTTTCTGTCTGTTTCGCTGCATTTTTATTTTCCGCTTATTGTTTTGTTTTTGATCGATAAAGGACTTTCCTCCCACGAATCGCTGGTCTTAGTGGCGATTGGCTTAGGCGTTACCGCATTCGTCCTTCCCTATAGCGGAAGCCTTCTCGATCGAGGGAGGCATAGCACTCTTTACGCTTACGTCGCGTTAGGGTTGGTCATGGGCTTAGGCGGATTTGTATTTTCTCATGAGATTTCACGAGGAATTTTCGCCGCCTCCGCCGCGGTTTTTATCGTGGCTACGGCAACGCTCTATTCCTCAGTAAGAAGAATTTCTGAGGGAATGGCGCGGAGAGAGCAGTTGCTGAAGGCGGCAGCCCTTAGTTATTCCATAGAAACGGCGGGTCTAGCCACGGCGGCACTGTTGACCTTTATCTTTATTGAGCGATTCCGAACCGAGCTAATCATCGTGGATTGCCTTTCCTCTTTACTGCTCGCGGGCTTCCTGTGGTGGCTTTACCAGTTTCGGATTCTCCCAGCCAAACCTAAAGTAGAGGATCGTCCCATGGCGCCACTTTTGGAGGGGATTCGATTTTTCCGCCGAGAGTATGTGCTTTCGATAGCGGCGTTGGTAATTCTTGTCAGTACATTCGCTCAAATGACCGGACTCCAGGTATTGTACTATCACACCACCGATAGTGCGAAATCCTGTGCCGCGCTCATGAAAATAATCAACACCGTCGCAGTCGTTTCGGTCTCGCTCCTTATGGTACGTGGCTCTTTGCGATTGAGTCCGCGCCTAACCCTCGTTTTGTCTTCCGTTCTCATTTCGATAGGATATTTTGCCGCTCCCTATTTTCGGGGGGCCATCGGAATCGTGCTTACCACTTGGGTTTGGTCTTCAGGGGAGGCACTTTTTTATCCCGTGCTTACCAAAATAGTCATTGGCTCCTATCCGAGAGAGACGCCAGGGCTGGCGGTGGGGGTTAAAGACTTTGTGATTCGCTCTGGTTTAGTATTTTCCCCCTTACTTAGCTCTTTGTTGGATTTAAGCGATATCCGAACATTCAGTTTGGTCTTTGGAATACTTCCCTTAGTGGGAGGGGCGATGTTTATCTCCTTCAAGAAGCTTGATCTGAAGGGCACCGATTAACGATTGCGTTTTAGATAGTATGTATTTCGCACGTTGCTTAAGGTAAAGTTCGTAACCGGGGGGAATTAGATGAGGAACTATCTGGTATTGACCGTTCTTTTTGTTTTGGCAGCTTCTGTCAAAGCAGATTCAACCCCTTCGAGTACTCTTCCACCCGGGCATTATGCTTCCGAGGCCGCGACTGCTTTTTTCCCAGTGGGGGTGGATATCAAAGCCGCCGCGAACGATCAATTTATCTTCGGTGCCGTGGTCAAATACGCCGGCTATTCCTGGAATGTGGAAGCGACATTGTCTTGGGGGCAAGCCGAAGGTGGCAATGTTATATTTACTGGAGCAGGTTCGGTTTCAAGGAAGTTCGATGAGGGAACTGTCTGCACCTTTCCGTATATTATGGTTACCGTTTATCCATACACTGATCGAATCTTCATCGAATATGATGGCCCTTCCACTCTTTCGACGGACATCCAGGGTGGTGTTTGTGGGCCAGCGGGACCGGGCAAGGATTTCGTAAATCCGGAACCTTACTTCCCTTACATTCCCCCCGCCGCACATAAATAATTTCGATAGACCGGCGACCTCGCGGGTGAAAAATTAGATACTTCTTCTTTTCACCCAGGACCTATATTGGAAGGTCTTTCCCCCATAAGAATAGGGGACCAACCCCTCGCATTTAAATCCGAGTTCCTCGACGATGCGCTTCGACGCGGCGTGGTCTTTATGGTGGCATGCGGTAATAAAATCGAGGCTCAGACTTTTAAACCCATATTCCAGGTACGCACGTGTTACCTCCAAGGCGAGACCTTGTTGCTGAAATTCTGGCAAAATCATGCACCCTAAGTCGGGTCGACTTTTCCCATCGACCGTCTCGTACACCAAACTCGCGATCCCGACCTCTTCTGCCGTCTCTTTGAGCAGTACAATGCTATAGCCGTGCCCAAAACGCTTCCAGTGAGAAAGACATTCGTGGAAGCGTTCTTGAATAAAGGAGTCGGATTGCGCCCCTCCTAGATGCGTCATCATTTGGGGATCTCCATACACCTTTTTAAAGAATGCGACATCAGAACTCTCAGGCCTTAGGAGTTGCATCCGTTCTGTTTCTAAGAGTAGGCGCTTCATTATTCCTTTCGCATAAAAACTGAACGCCTTACAGATAGATTCACCCACGACTCAACGCATTCTTAAATATGAGCGGAGTAGTCAGGGGAAAACTACCACGAGTACCTGGGGTTGAATCGCCTAAGTTATCCCGCCCGATACTTCAAAGGGTACTTCTCTGGGTGTTGGAGGGATTCGACTTCCAAATCCACGTCAAGATCGGGCCACTCTAAATGATGTTCATTGAGGAGGCGTACATTCATAATTTGCGAAACCTTGGCATCCTTGAACCAAGGATACTCTTCATACGGAAGGAAAAACTCGCTTCCTTGAACGAACAACCAGACTCCAAACTTAGAAATCCCCTGCACCTCAACTTCTAAAGTGCTTTTTCCACGCTTTGCAGATTTCATCGAAATGCTCCTCGATTATCGCTTCAATCTCTTTAAGTGCCCTGGCCTTAAGATGGTGATGGCCCGCCAGTGAAATCTTGGGTTCCAGCCAAAATTTAGCCTCTCCTCGCGAAAAAAAGAAGAATTTGTACTGTTTGTGCCGGAATATCGTCGGACTCATATTGCGAATTTAGCACAAGATTGGAAACCGAAGAACCACCATAGCGCCTACGGCGGAAAATCGGGGTAAGACGAAAGGCCTCGATCGACCGGCTACGCCGGTTTTTTAAATCCGGTTCCCGGATTTAGGTTAAGGATTAATCCTTAACGTTAACCCTTAACAATTCAATTTCGCCTCTGGCGAAATTGAATGGGTCCTCGATGTGGGCTCGTGCAACTTTAGTTTCCTGTCACTCGAACGAACCCAAGTAACAGATATCTTTGAATTTAAACACATCCCAAAATTCAGGGATAAGATTTTCCTGTCACAAAAGTACCTCGAAGAAGGGCTCTCGCCGGCCCAAATTGCCGCTCAGATTTTTTCCTGTCGGAGCACAGTGACAAAGTATTTGAGGGAGTTCGGAATTCCCCTAAGGACCCAGGACGATTATCCCAAAAGTCGAAGTCATCTCCAGTATGGAGAGTCGCTACGCCAGAGAAAAGTAACGAAGCACCGAAAAGAGCGCTCGATATTGAGCA
>Ga0206963_10126_pt1 | contig 26455 bp, 26 predicted proteins | sample Alteio_BWOrgHeat_28_FD_152958 | JGI IMG/M metagenome (GOLD analysis project Ga0206963, IMG submission 152958) | Enriched cells from forest soil in Barre Woods Harvard Forest LTER site, Petersham, Massachusetts, United States -... | ecosystem: Environmental > Terrestrial > Soil > Temperate forest >... | reverse complement strand
ACCTCGTTCACCGCCTGGGATTCGTCCATTAGTACTGATTACATGCCCAACCAGTTTGTGACTCTCCGTCTTGAGTTTATCCATCGGCATGCGAGTGACCCCTATTTCTCGGGGCGCGGTGGTATTACCTCGCCCGACGGATGGACCAACAATGGGGCTCCGCCCTCGGGATGGACACCCGACCTCGTTCAGGACGAAAACCGGATCAATGTTGCGTTTATGGTACGACTCTAGACCGCTAATCCATTACTGTTGAGCTCCGCTTGCGCTCTTTCAATACACTCCGAGCGCGGGGCTCAACAGCGGCTAAAATCAACCTCAGGCGCAGAAACGCTTAGACAAAATCGAGCGGTAGGCGCTAAATAAACTAAGTTCACAGTGGTAAATAGTTGAAGTGAAAGGTTGACATGCAATCGGCTCTAAACTGGTCCTCTTCGTCTGTCTCTCGCCCCCCTTTTGATTCGAGGTCCTCTCACCGTGTTCAATTTTATGAGACAGAATCCTTTCTTTCTCAATCTGTATCCCGATTTGTACTTGCTGGCTTAAACCACGGCGAAGCGGTCATCGTCGTTGCGACCGACGCTCATGTGCGGGAGCTAGAAAACTGTCTTAGAAACGAGAACATTGATCTGAACTCAGTCCTCAGCACCAAACAGCTCCTCCTTTTAGATGCAAGAGAGCTTCTTCCAAAAATAATGAAAGAGGGTCTTCCCGATCCCGTGGAATTTCGCCGAACGGTGGGCGAAGTTCTCCGCGACTGCGCGTCTCGTTTCCCTTTAGTCCGGGCGTATGGCGAGATGGTCCATCTTTTGTGTGTCGAGGGAAATTTCCCGGCAGCCCTGAATTTAGAAAAGGAGTGGAACGCGCTCGCCAAGGAGATGCCATTTCAATTGCTTTGCGGATACTCGATAACGAATTTTAATAGAGAGACGCATGGAGTTTTTTTCGATTCCGTATGCAAACTTCACTCCCACATCGTGCCCACAGAGTTATATTCGACACTTACCGACCCAGACTCCCAGAGCCGTGAAATCGCACGGCTTCAACAACGTGCTCAGTCCTTGGAGATGGAGGTCGCTGATCGCTTACGAATAGAAAAAGAGCTTCGACGCGCCAACGAAGACCTGCTTCGGATCACCTACGTCGCTTCTCACGACCTCAAAGAGCCGCTGCGTGAAATCACGACGTTCCTTCAATTGATTAAGGATCGATACGCCGATAAACTCGATAGTCAGGGCACACGATTTATTCATCACACCGTGAATGCCTCCGCGCGAATGCGAGAGCTTATAGAGGGTATCCTCCTCCACGCACGAATGAGTTTGGAGGAGCAGCCGCTTAAGTCGGTAGACTTTAACTCCGCCTTTGAAGACGCAGTGGCAAACTTAAGCATCGCTATTCGAAATAGCTGCGGTCAGGTCACGCGTACTTCGCTTCCGACAATAAGGGCACAGTCGGTACACATTGTTCAACTATTTCAAAATCTCATTGGAAACGCGCTCAAATTTCACAAGACTACCATCCCCAAAGTGCACGTAAGTGCCAGGCAAGACGGTAATCTCTGGATTTTTTCGGTAACGGATAATGGTATCGGGATACCCGAGCCGTATTTGGAGTCTGTTTTCACTCTATTTCAAAAGCTGCATGGTAACAGTGCTTTCCCTGGCTCGGGAATCGGGCTAGCGACGTGCAAGAAGATCGTAGAATCTCTGGGAGGAAAGATTTGGGCTGAGTCCGAACTTGGTCAAGGATCTACCTTCCAATTTACCATTCCGGAAGCCTGCTAGGTTGCTGATGGAAGCCAAAGATAGATTACGTTGGGACGATCAAACAAGAAGGGTAGTGATTCTTATTGTCGAAGATAGCCCCGCCGACGCTATGCTTATGCAGATGATTCTAAATGAGATTGGCTTTCCCTTGGATATACACTTAGTAGAAGATGGGGATGAAGCGATACAATTCCTCTACAAAGAGGGAAAGTACGGTTTAGCACCACGCCCGGACGCTCTATTTCTGGACATTCATTTACCCAAACGAAGCGGACTCGACGTCTTGCAACAGATGAAATGCTGCCCAGATCTCAGTTCAATTCCAGTATATATTCTGACAACCTCTTCTAGCGCAGCCGACAAAGCCAGAAGCCTGGAGCTGAAGGCTACCCGTTTCATCACCAAACCGGAGGATCTGCTCGGATTCCAGAATATACTCAAGCACCTAGTATCTGAGGATTTTCCAAGGCTTCGGCTCTAAGCAGTCATTGCCATTGCACCTTTTCGCCCATTCCTCTAAGCTCCGCTCTCTATGAGAACCGCCGCTATCCTCAGTCTAAAACCGACTCAATTTTCCATGGGTCTAGAAGAGATAAATGCACGAATCAAGCACCTAACAGGGCTTTCTAAAAAAGATCTCTCCAAATTCTTACATGAACGCCCGATCCCCGTGGTCATCTCCCCGAAGAAAAAATTATACCTTATCGACCATCACCACCTGCTTCACTCCTGCTGGCAAATCGGTGTAAAAGAGGTTGAAATCGAGATTCGAGCGGATCTTTCACACCTAAAAATCACCTACAAGAAATTCTGGAAGACGATGGTGAAATCACACTGGGCTTACCTTTATGACCAGTTTGGGGATGGCCCGAGAGAGCCGTTATATCTTCCTCCGGACATTCGCGGACTCGCTAACGATCCTTATCGCAGCCTTGCTTGGACGGTCCGGTGCGCGGGGGGTTACACAGATACCCATGAAACCTTTGCCGATATGAAATGGGCCGAGCTGTTCCGAAAGCATAAGTTCCTAAAGACTCAAGGGCATAAATCGATCGAAGAGGTCTTAGACCGTGCGATTCGCCTGGCGAAATCTAAACACGCCCAGGACCTCCCCGGCTACAAGGGGAAGCCTATCACCCCAAAAGTAAAATTATCGAAGGTCGATCGGGCGACCAAGGCTTAGCTATGGAAGGATCTCCCTTAGCAAAGGGAACCCTAAGTGCCAAAAAGCACCGCTCCGACGAGAACTTTTGATAACAACAGGATAAGTTAAAGTAGGCGTGGTGTCTGGGCCATGTTATTCGATTCGAAGGGTGGTTTCTTTTAAGGGGGATTCATGGGTTATCGAAATCTATTTGTAACGCTTGGCATTTTATTTTTTAGCGCATCCAGTCAGCAAAGTTTTGCGGACCTGACTGCGGGTACCTGCAATAGCAATCAGAAGGCGGTGGTCAGCACCGATCAATCGTCTTTCATTGGCGGAAAAAAGGTTCAATTCACTGCCGCCGCGGGTTACCTCGAAGTTACCGCTTCAGACGCAAAATCAAAGGCCTGCATCTTTTACACGTCTTACGTCGTCACTCCGACGGGAAATACGGTGCGCCCCCTGATATTTGCTTTCAACGGAGGTCCGGGATCCGCGTCTCTTTGGCTGCACATGGGGTTAGTTGGTCCACAGCGCGTCGACATGGGTTCAGACGGGCTCACTGTCTATAACCCGTTTCATCTGATCAATAACGACAGCTCTCTAATCGACATCGCCGACGTGGTGATGATAGATCCCGTCGCAACCGGTTTTAGCAGCGCCGAAGCAGATTCTGAATCCGCTTCCGATAAATTTTTCGGCGTAAAGAATGACTATCAGTCGATCGCGCAATTCATTCGAAATTACATCGACGCCAACAACCGATGGAACTCCCCCAAGTACGTGATGGGTGAGAGTTACGGGGGAATTCGAGGAAGCCTTTTGGCCCATCACCTCCAATCGGACATGGGTATTTTTCTTAATGGAGTGATCTTTGTATCCCCCTGGCTCTCTACAACGACCACCAATTTCGGGGAATCGGACAACGATCTTCCCTACGTCTGTTACTTGCCGACGTTCGCGACTACCGCTCAATTCCAAAAGAAGATAGCTCCGAGCTACCAGGCAATGGATCCCCAAACGCTATTAACCACCGCAGAGACGTTCGCCCGAGGGCCATACTGGCAGGCACTTCAGCAAGGCAGTGATCTTGCCGATGCTGACTTTCATAGCACCGCTAAGCAGGTATCAGACTTCACGGGCATCCCGCAGTCTCAGGTCGAAGATCTAAACCTTCGCATTGCAGATTCCGATTTCTTTGGAGATCTCCTGCAGTCTGAAAATAAAGTGGTAGGAAGATACGACAGTCGATTTGTAGGGGGAAGATTGCCCGGACAGACCGGAGCTAACGCTTCCGACCCGAGCGATACGGCAACTTCAGGTCCCTTTACGGCTGCCGTTAACTTCTTCCTGAATTCATTCGTCCACTTCACCAGTACGACTCCCTATGTCACAATGGCCAACATTCAAACGTGGCCGATGGATTCTGACGGACAGGAGTACGGCGTGATGGACGATGTGAGCCAAGCCATGATCGATAACCCTCAGCTTCGCATCTACGTTGCGAGTGGAATTTACGATCTGGCGGTGCCTTACGAGACCGTTCGGTACAACTTTGAGCATCTAGCCCCCAGACTCAATTTGGCGGGACGGGTAACCATTCACCGTTTTCCGTCAGGCCACATGGTCTATATCAACCCCAACGCGTTAACCACGCTTAAGGCGGACCTGGCTACTTTCGTACATTAATACCGTCTTTACGCAATTGAAGAGGATACGGCCGCCCAGCGCGGCCGTATTTTTTTTTGTGCATGAAAGTTGCAACGGTAATTCATTTTAACCTTACGAGGGAGGTTTCTATGACGTCTGCCATTGCTTCTCCAGTGAGCCTGGCCCTACTAGCGACGCTTACGTTCGGGCGGTTCGCTGTTGCTAATTTCGACATCAACTCGGCCAATGTGTTGAGAAAGATTCACGGCATCAACCAGACGGAAATGAGAGTGGGTCAACTAGCCCAAGAGAAAGGGGTCAGTCAACGGGTCAAAGACTATGGCTCTCAGCTAGTCAAAGATCACGCCGATGCCGAGCAAAAGGTAGTGGCCCTCGCTAAGAAAGAGAATATCGATTTAAGTGATGAAAGCTCGCCTGCCATTAAGGAAAACCGGGCACGCGACGTCCTATTGGTCAGAGATCTAACCACCGCACAAGGGATGGACTTCGACCGACTCTTTGTTAGGAAAATGGACCTAGCCCATCAAGAAGCTATTGATACCTTGAAAGCATCAGAAAAGGCCCTGAAAGGAACCCCAACCGCCTATTTAATAGGGCAGCTTTTGCCCAATTTGCAAAAGCACGAGCTCATGGCGGAGCATATTGAAAGCGCTGAGTAGAAGACCCTGGGCTATACATCCGCCTGGTGCCATTGGCGCAAGGTACGCAGAATCGCCCGGAGTTTGCGATGGCGAGAGTTCTTCACGTGAAAACAGAGACAGACGCGGACCTTGCCGAATATCTCCGGGGTAATACCGGGAATTTCGACAGGAACGATTCGGCGCATCTGTAAGTCCTCCCTGGCCATAGCCAGAGGAAGCACGGCAAGTCCCAATCCGTTGATAACCATCGCGCGAGCAACCCCAAAGCTATCGACTTCACGGGTGTTGCTCGGCAATAAGTGATGTCGTTTTAGTACTCGCGCAAGGTTCTGGTTGTTGGCGCAGATCGACTCCTTAAAAAGGTAAAAGGGAAGTCGGGATGGCTTCTGGCTTTTCTCAAATGGCCCAAAAATCCCATAACTCTCTTGAAACAGCTTAAACGCTACGACATCTTCGGAATCGGGAGGATCGGCCAACATCACCAGGTCAAACTCCTGACGAGTCAGTCCCTCCATGAGTTCTGAATTGGAACGCTTGATTCTGAGCGCAATATCAAGTGAAGGATGCTCAGTTTCCAGCTCTCTGAGATACTGCGGCCACAAATAAATAGCGAAAGGCTCTTTGGTACCGACCGTGACTTCCTCGATAGTCGCGTCCTCACGAAGGTGCAACTCATGTTCTATCGCTGCTGTCTCGGCGATTAGTTTCTTTCCATACTGATATAAATAGACGCCAGCCTCGGTGAGCTGCACGCCTTGGGAACTTCGTAGCAGGAGCGTCGTGCCGAGCACGCTCTCCAATACCTTTACGGTATGAGACAGAGTGGGCTGGGTCATACGAAGCTTACTGGCCGCTTTTGCCATCGAGCCTGAGTCCGCAATGCCAACAAAATGGTGTAACTTCTCCAAATGCTCCATCAATGGGGTCGCTGCCACGCGTAATCTCCGATCGCCAAATACCATCCACTATCGTAGACCGATGGGACAGAACGGACAAATTTTTGCTTGCTTCTATTTTGCAGACTTCCTAGTATGCCTCAACAGTCGCGATAGGCGCGGCTATAGAAGGAGATTCTCTGAATGGACAATCCTAGTAAGCCTCCTCCGGCGAGCGACAAAGGAATATCGAATATTCAGCAGGTCTTTGGTCTTCTGCTCTGATTCCAGATCGAAGTTCCCGACTTGCCGAATCGTAAGTCAGGAGCAAAGCCTATTCATTGCTTTCCTTCCGTCTAAAGTTCCTTAAATCACTCCCAAAGAGTCTTTTGTGTCTGGTCAGGGTCCCTGTGGGAGGATCCATGTTTACGTTAATTCAGTCTGACATCACCCGAGTGGTGATCCCTTTCGTCATTCATCTCGCCACTAGCTTTATGTGCGGTTCGGCGATTGGTCTAGAAAGACAGTGGCGGCATCGCACGGCAGGTCTAAGAACCAATGCCCTGGTCGCCCTAGGATCTTCCCTATTTGTGATGGTCAACGATTCCTTTGCGGGGGAATTCGACAGATCGCGCATCGCCGCACAGGTGGTTTCAGGAATAGGCTTTTTGGGGGCCGGAGTGATCATGCGCGACGGCCCCACCGTAAGAGGCTTAAATACGGCCGCTACTATCTGGTGCTCTGCGGCCGTGGGGTTAATGGCGGGAAGCGGAGCGCTGCTAAAGGCTTTCTTAGGCACCGGCGCGATTATTTTTGCGAACGTGTTATTGCGACCGGTTGCGGAACGAGTCAATCGCTATTCTGACGGGCAACCCTGCGCACCAACCTCGGAAAGTGGAAAAGCTGGCTTCTCCTATTCGTCGGTTGCTAATGAATAGATTCCACCAAAAAAAAAAGCGCCAGATCCTCAGGGGATCTGGCGCCTTCACTTAGGAACATTAAGAACTAGGGATTCAACAACTTCAGCACATCCATCCAACCCGTGGCCAGGAACTTAAGGCCGGAATATTCGGCGGAGTATTGCTGAAACGTGCTGCTATCGGTCGGCCACCAGATAGAGACACCCTTCGCATTGGCGAATGACGTCGTATCATTGTTGGTGGTCACAAACGACTGCATCGCCGTCTGAACGCCACGGAAATCATCCGAGGACAGCGAACTGACCCCGCTCGAACCCATTTTGCTGATAAGGTCACCGAGATCCGCATAGTCGGCATCGTAGAAGTGCACGACACCTTGGGTGGCGGTTTTTACCGACGTCTGGTCACCGCTCGATAACGCTTTTAGCTTAGTCGCTAGTCCAGAGATCGCAGCCTCCATGTCCTTTTGGTGGGTAAGATCCATGACCGAAAGGGTAGCATCCTCCTGCCCTTGGTAGGAAGCCACGTAGTCCTTGGAGAGCATCGCCCCAATTTCTAAATTGGTGGCCGCAGGTTTTTTTGCCCAGTCAGCGAGAAACGTATCGTAGGGCCAGCCTAACCCCGGCTCCACTTCTTGGGAACCCACAAACGCTAGCGTCGAGTCGGCTAGTTCTCCGGTCACTTCGACCATCGCCATCAAGCAGGCGTCCGTGCCTACGAGATCAATCTTGTGGCCGATGATCTGGGCGATTTGACCCGCCGCTTGACCAAATTGCGCCGTTGTAATGTGATTTCCGGAAATATCGTCCCAGCTGATGTCTCGGATAGTCCTCTTATTTCCGAGCTCATGCCAGCCATTGCCGTGGTTCCATACATCCAGGAAATAGTGTTTGGCTGGATAGTTTTGGACGCCCCATTGAACGAAATCGACCATGGTTTTAGCATCGCCCATGTCGACGACTGGCATCATCTGGACTACCGGGGAGGTAACCGTAGAAGGATCGCTGCTCTTCTGAACAAGTATGCGCCGGGTATTGCCCGCCGATTCGCTTGCCCATTGCACAACGACATTTACGGTGTCTGTCGAGCCAACGGTTTCCATGGCCTTCATGTTATCGGTCCCGAAAGAGTCGAGGCTGTTATTTCCGTTGAGATAGATGAGAAATGTCCATTCCTTTTGCGCGGCAGCCGCAAATCCCTGCGCTGCGTAGGAACATATTAGCAGCAGGGAAATAACACCGAAAAACGCAAACCTTCGCCCGGTAAAACGTTGGCCGTCCTTAGTCATTAGGTTCCCCTTTATGTAGATGAGAGATTATCGAACTGAAAACGATTGTATGATTAATGTCTGAAGCTAGCGCCTAACTTTAGTTAAATTGCTTAACAGCCGTTAACTACCAAACATAATATTTCGAAAGAACAATTCTATCTGGACTTAGAAAGGAAATCAGCTGCCAAAATGAAAATCGAGGCATGACGTGATGCGCATGCCTTGACCCCTTGAACGATTGTTGCAAACTTCATCTAAAAAGCGAAGGACAGGGAAGTGACAAGATAGACGTCGGTCGAAGAAAAACCCGTGCCCTTCGCAAAGACGGCCGAGTCGGCCCATAAACTTCGCACTTCATTCCTCCACAACAAGCCTTGGCGTAGCTCACAATCTAAATTCATCGACGCTCCATTAGCACGCATGCTTAGATTTGAGACCGGCTGCGCGATCACTCTATCGGAGTCGGAATAACGTTCGAACCGCGCGGCTAACCACAGCCGCTTGGAGAGTTGATAACGCGCGACCAGAGTAGCCCCATACCAAGAGCTCGCGCCGGTAGACAATGGCCTTTTCTGCCAGCCAACATCGAACGCAAGAGCTATCTGAAGCAGACCCGTTGGATTCCACTTAAGAATAAAGTCATTAAAGAATCTCCAGAGGCTTCCCGTTTCCTCTCCGAAAAAATTGTTGTAAGCCAAAGAGAGCTCGTCGTTCAACGCATAAGAGACGGCCGCTCCCACCGCTTTATTCGAATTCGCATCAGAAATATTTTGCCAGCCATTTAGTACCAGTAGTTGCAGGTCCAATCGCGAACTCGCCTGGTAGGAAAGTTTGACCCCGGCTTCATAGTAAGGACTGAAATCGGCCATGAGTGAACGCGTGTAGGTCCAATTATCTTTCGACACAAAGCTTTCTAGACCGAGGTGAGAGAGAAAGATGCCGGCGTCAACCCAGAGTTTGTCAGTAATTCGATATCCCAGTGACGCTTCTTGGATGTGCTGACTTAGGCTCGGGCCGCTGGCGATTCCGCTTACCGGTTCACCGGCATAGATCGCCTGCACCGAGGTCCCTGCTTGCAAAGCCAATCTGCCACGTAGATCGCTCGCTGCCAATTTAGCGTCAAGGTAAGCTAAGTTAATATTAAACTCGTTATGCCGATTGGCCGTGCTTGCGACTTGGGCAATACTACCTGGAACATTATTCGGAGTCCCAATGATCCGTTCGTTGGGCACGGGCTGGTTGAAGTCATACAAATAGTAGGTATCGATATACCCACCGAAAGTGACCAGGGGCTTCGTCTCCTTTTCGATGAGATCGGACTCCGCTCGAAGGCCAATACAGAAAACACAAAGCCCCAGCCCCAAGAGAATCCGACAAAAACGCAATGAAGTCTTTCTTTTCTACCGACCTACTGGTGAGAGTTCATCCAGCGCCAAATTTAGCTCCAAAACGTTGACTGTCGGTTCTCCAAAAATACCTAAATCCCGGCCTGACGTATACTTCAAAACCAAACCTTTGAGCGACTCGACATTCATCCGACGCGCCTTGGCGACTCTCTCCAGCTGAAACTCCGCCCCCAAGGGAGAAATATGTGGATCGAGTCCGCTGGCCGATGTCGTCACCAAATCTACTGGTACCAATCCAGAGGAGGCATTTTCAGTCCTCGTTTTTTGAACATTATCCTGCACCGCCTTGAGAAGCTTTTGGCTGGTAGGTCCTAGATTACTGCCCGAGGAATTTGCGGCGTCATAGCCATTCTGCCCGGCAGCCGATGGCCTACCGTGAAAATATTCCGGCCGAGTGAAGTTTTGCCCGATGAGATGGGTGCCTACCATCTGGCCCTTGGAATTCACCAAAATACCGCCGTCCACTTTGTTAGGGAAAAGTGTCTTTCCGACCAACAGAACGCACAAAGGATAGGCCCCACAAAGGATCACTGAGAGAATCAGCGTAGTGCGAATCGACCGGATGACTAAAGACACCATGACCTTCTCCTTTACACCAAATGAAAAAAAGTGATGACGATATCGATCAATTTAATGCCGATAAAAGGCACGATGATACCGCCCACTCCATAAATCAAAATGTTACGCTTTAAAATGCTCGCGGCAGACTGCGGTCGATACCCAACCCCACGAAGGGCCAGAGGAATAAGGAAGACAATGATAAGCGCGTTAAAGATCACCGCTGATAGAATCGCCGACTTTGGACTCCCGAGCCGCATGATATTTAGCGCACCTAAGCTGGGAAGTGTCGCCGCAAAGATGGCGGGGATAATGGCAAAATACTTAGACACATCATTGGCGATACTAAAGGTCGTCAAACTCCCACGTGTAATCAGAAGCTCTTTTCCTATCTCAACGATCTCGATAATTTTGGTGGGGTCGGAATCGAGATCGATCATATTTCCGGCTTCTCTTGCCGCCTGAGTTCCCGTGTTCATCACAAGACCCACGTCCGATTGCGCCAATGCGGGAGCGTCATTGGTTCCATCGCCGGACATCGCCACCATGCGGCCCTCCGCTTGAGTAGACTTGATAAGTCTTAGCTTATCTTCCGGCTTTGCTTCTGCCAAAAAGTCATCAACCCCCGCCTCTTTGGCGATGGCCGCCGCCGTGAGACGATTGTCCCCGGTCACCATCACCGTGCGGATCCCCATGGCCCTGATTCGTTTAAAACGATCGCTAATTCCGGGTTTCACCACATCTTTGAGATGAATCACTCCCAGAACCTTTTCGTCCTTAGAAACGAGTAGCGGGGTGCCTCCGTCCCTAGCAATTTTCTCCACCGCGGCACCCACTGCGGTAGAAATCACCCCGTGTTTGGGTCTGACCCAGGACTCGATGGCGTCCTTTGCTCCCTTTCTGATCGTGACGGGTCCCACATCGGTTCCGCTCATTCGAGTTTCGGCGGTGAAGGCGATAATGATGGCGCCTTCCGGGGTGACGGGCTTAACCCCCTTTTGCACGGCCAGCGCCACAATAGATCTGCCTTCCGGAGTCAAATCGCCCATCGAGGCGAGACATGCGTTTTCCGCGATAGTGGTCAACGACACCCCTTCCGCTGGAATGAATTCAGATGCCATGCGATTGCCGATAGTGATAGTTCCCGTCTTATCTAGAAGCAATACGTCCACGTCCCCGGCTGCCTCTACGGCTCGGCCCGACATCGCTAAGACATTTCTCTGGACCAATCGGTCCATGCCGGCGATTCCGATCGCGGAAAGAAGACCTCCGATCGTCGTAGGAATGAGGCACACCAGCAGAGAAACTAAAATCACTAGAGATACGGGAGTATGGCTATAAATCGCATAGGGTCTTAATGTCACCACCGCTAGGAGAAAGATAATGGTGAGACCGGACAGCATGATATTGAGCGCGATCTCGTTGGGAGTTTTCTGTCTGACGGCACCCTCAACCAGGGCAATCATACGATCTAAGAACGATTCGCCTGGATTCGTCGTGATGCGAATGACGATCCGATCGGAAAGCACGGTCGTTCCCCCCGTAACCGCGCTGCGATCACCACCGGACTCTCGGATAACTGGGGCTGATTCGCCGGTAATGGCCGATTCGTCTACGGAAGCCACTCCTTCAATAACCGTTCCGTCCGCGGGAATCACCTGCCCGGCCACCACCACCACCAAATCATCTTTGCGAAGGGATGAGGAAGGAACCTCTTCAACTTTTCCTGCGGCAGTTTTCCGACGAGCCATCGTCTCAGTTCTCGCCTTTCTCAGAGTCTCGGCCTGCGCTTTTCCCCGGCCCTCGGCCATCGCCTCCGCGAAATTAGCGAATAGCACGGTGAACCATAACCACATGGTGATCTGCCCGCTAAAAACGGCCTCGCTAAAAAGCCCATGAAACAGATCTGACAAGAAAGCGACGGAGGTGAGAATGCTTCCAATAAGCACGACGAACATGACTGGATTTTTCACCATCACCCGAGGGCTTAATTTCAGGATCGCATCACGGCTAGCGTTTCGAACTAAACCGGGATTCCAAATCGAATTTACGGTGGTTTGTTTCATCGTCTAATTCTCCCTACGGAAACGAATGTCCCGCCAACATCTCAAAATGTTCAACGATCGGGCCCAAACTTAGGGCCGGAAAAAAGGTTAGAGCTCCAACCAGAACAATCACGCCAATCAGAAGGCCTACGAAAAGAGGCCCTTCCGTGGGGAACGTCCCCTCACCTCCAGGATGGATCTTCTTGCGAGCCAAAGATCCGCCCACGGCGAGCATTGGAATCAAAACAAAAAATCGTCCGAAGAACATCGCAATTGCCAACGTCACATTCCAAAAAACGGTATTGGTGGACAGTCCGGCAAAGGCGCTACCGTTGTTACCCGTCGCCGACGAATAGGCGTAGAGGATCTCACTAAATCCATGAGGGCCGGAATTCCCCTGGCCGGCTAAGCCTCGCGCATCCAGTACGCCCCACCCGGTAAATCCTAATATGCAAAATGCCATAATAATGATGGCCAACATCACAAATTTAACTTCACGGGCCTCGATCTTTTTTCCTAAATACTCAGGGGTTCTTCCGACCATCAATCCGGCGATAAATACCGTAAGAATGATGAACATGATCATTCCATAAAGTCCCGAACCAACACCTCCAAAGATGATCTCACCTAGTTGGATATTCAACAGCGGTACTAATCCCCCAAGAGGAGTAAAGCTGTCATGCATGGCATTGACGGCTCCACAGGACGCATCGGTCGTGACCGTCGCAAATAGCGCGGAATGGAAGATCCCAAACCTCGCCTCCTTCCCTTCCATATTTGCTGTCGACTGACACCCCAGATTCTTAAAGGCAGGGTTTCCTTCGTACTCGAAGTGAGCGCAGATGAGTACGCCTGCGACAAACACAATCGTCATGGCCGACCAGACCGACCAGCCGTGTCGCCGTTGGTTAGTCATGCTCCCCAGCAGAAACGCCAAACCGCTGGGAATAAGGAAAATGGACAGCATTTGCAAGAAATTCGAAAGCGCCGTCGGATTCTCATAAGGATGAGAAGCGTTTGCATTAAAAAACCCGCCACCATTAGTCCCTATCATTTTGATGGCCACTTGGGAGGCTACCGGTCCCTGAGCAATGAGCTGTTTCACTCCCTCTAAAGTGGTCACTTCCAGATAGGCTTTGAAGTTTTGAATCATGCCTTGTGACATGAGAATCGTAGCGAAAACCAGGCTTAGGGGAAGCAGCAAATATACGTTTGCGCGAACCATATCTGCCCAAAAGTTTCCTATCCCTTTGGATTCCCTTCGAGCGAGCGCACGAATCAAAGCCACGGCAACCGAAATTCCGACGGCCGCCGAGAGAAAGTTATGCAGGGTTAGCGCCAGCATTTGAGAGAGGTAGCTCATGGTGCTCTCCCCACCGTAAGACTGCCAATTCGTGTTGGTCGTAAAGCTGATTGAGGTATTCAGCGCAAGATCGGGCGAGACAGGTCCAAAATGTTGGGGGTTCAGGGGCAACCATTGTTGCACTCGAAGCAAAACGTAGGTGAACAGACAACCTACCGCACTAAAGACCATTAAGTGGGTCGCATACTTTCCCCACGTCTGATCCTCTTCAGAATCGATACACCCCACGCGATAAATCAATTTCTCTAGCCATCCAAGTAGGGGGGTCAAAAAATGCTTATCTCCCGCAAATATCTTTTGCATGAAAAGACCCAGCGGCTTGGCGGTAAGACCAAGAATCAAGATGAAAAGAGCCAGTTGCGAATAATCTAATGTCGTCATCTCTTAGAACCTCTCAGGAAAGAGTAGGGCGTAAAGCAAATAACTCATCGTGAGAGCCGACACGAAGAGCAAAGATCCGTTCAGTAAAGTTTCCGACATAACGACTCCATTACGTTATTTTTTCACACACTTTTACGTACCAAAGAGAAAGACCGAAGCAGGTCAGTGTGGTTAAAACCATGGCAATGTCCATAATCGTTCCTCTCGCCTTCTACCTTTAAGATAAGCAAGCGGCGGGCCACCTACAGTTAGGCGCACTTCTTGCTCTTCTAGGGGTTTAGGGGGATAAATCACGCAGTAAGGATTACAAAATGTAATCCTTACTATTACTATCTTTAATATGAATAGCTTTGAAGAACTTCTCGAGCGTAGAAAAAAAGGCTCCCTGAAGATCTATCTGGGGTATGCCGCTGGGGTTGGCAAAACCTACGCCATGCTTCAAGAGGGCCACCGCCTCAAGTCCCGAGGGTTTGACGTGGTGATTGGATACCTCGAACCGCACGAGCGAGCGGATACGACACAACAGATCAAAGACCTTGAGATTGTGCCTAGACGCAAGGTTGCGGTCGCCGGCCGGGAATTCTACGAGATGGATCTCGAGGCGGTACTTCGGAGAAATCCCCAGATCGTCTTGGTGGACGAACTCGCCCACACCAACGAAACGGGTGGAAAATACGAGAAGCGTTACGAAGACATATTGGAAATCCTGGAACACCGCATCAGCGTCATTAGTACGCTAAACGTCCAACATCTAGAGTCGGTTGCCGAGAAGGTCTCTAGTGTCACTGGAATCGAAATTCGAGAGCGGGTACCCGACAACATCCTCCTTCATGCCGACCAGCTCGTAAACGTAGACGTAAGTATCGAAGAGTTAAGAGAGCGTCTTCGTCTGGGAAAGATCTACAAGAAGGAGCAATCGGAGCTGGCTCTGGGACATTTTTTTACCCCCTCGAATCTCTCTATGTTGCGCGAACTCGTGTTACGGGAAGCCACTGGCGATCAGATTCGCAGAATTGAAGAACAGACGTTACTTTCCGGAAAAGAGGCGACCCTCACGCATGAAACGGTCATGGTGGCGATGAGTTCCGATCCAAGCAATGCCGAGATTTTACTGCGAAAGGCTACTAAAATGGCATCCCAGCTATCTAGTCATTGCTACGCGGTCTATGTGCAGCGAAAATTCGAATCTCCGACTAACATAGATTCTGCCCTTCAAAGGAAACTGCAGAACAACCTGAAACTGGCTAAGACTTTGGGTGCCGAAGTGATTACGCTTACGGGCGAGAGTATTTCCGAACTCTTGGTGAATTTTGCGCAAGAACACAATGTACGACATGCCATTTTTGGCAAGTCCCGGCTTTCTCCCCTGCGAGAACGAGTGAGAGGATCGGTAATTCTAGATTTCATCCATGATTCGGTTGGCATTGATGTTCACATTCTCACCGTAGGACGGGGTTAGCCAATGGACCGCTCAATCGCAATCAGCCTGCCGCCGCTCAGACGAAAAATCATGCGCAGTTTTCTTGTAATGCTGCTGCTCTATGGTGGGCTCGCGGCCTTTATATTAGTCGCGGTTTTCTTCGCCAGCGGAATCACTCCAAAAGCGATCCATCTCAATTACGACTCCATTTCCGCAAGTACTCAAATGAGAGAGGCCTGGTCAGCGCTTCGTTTTCCTTGGTTGTACCAAAATAAAACGGGAGACCAGTGGAAAAAACAGTTCGAGATGAGTTTGAATTTCGAACAGGGTAATATCTCAGAGCCAGGGGAAAAGGAACTAGTTGCCGGTATCCAAAAAATTTGGAAGGAAGCCCTACAACTAAACTTCTCTACCCAATCCGCCACATTTGCTTCCGACTTTAGTCGGATGAATCAATTGCTAGGCCAACTCGTTTCAGTAAACGAACTAGGAATGTTTGCCCTTGCCGAGCAAAGTACCACCCTAAGGACCCGGGCCTTTATCCTGACCGGATGCATTCTTCTTGTCAGTCTTTGCGTTGCGATCTATATGGCCGACGGCCTGGCCTCTCGTCTGGCAAGCCCCCTTAAAGAGATTGCGGAAGCTTTAAGAAACAAACCGATCCCAGGAGAACGACTCAAGCTTCCTACCCCCACAAGTCTCGAAATTCGGATTTTGACTCACGAAATGAATCAACTCTGGAAGCGTCTTTCGGAATTGCGAATGCTAAACGTAGAGGAGCTTGCGGATCAAAGAAGTAAATTGGAGGTGGTGTTAGAGTCGGTCGAAGACGCCATCCTCGTACTGGATAACTTCCGAAATATTCTACAGGCGAATCAAGGACTCAGTCGACTCATCGGAGTCCCCCTGGAGACACTCATCGGAGCGAAATGGACCGATCTCTCCACAGGTTCGGAAAATTACCTCAAACTCCGAGAGCTCATTAATGACAAGTTCGAACCGAACCAAACCATCGAGCTTTTACTAAAAGGTGAAGTCCGTACCTATTCAGGAAGACGAAGAGAGATTACTGGGAAGTCGGGAGAGAATGTCGGGTCACTCTATCTTTTCCATGACCTTACGGAGCGTAAACAGAGAGAGCGATTGAAATCAGAATTCATCGCCGTTCTGTCGCATGAACTCAAAACGCCGCTTCAATCTCTGGGTACCGCTTCCGAACTCTTGCTAAAGCGCAAAGACCAACTGGACAAAGACGGGCAAATGCTGATCGAGACGATTAACGAGGACGTCGACCGAATTCGCGCTGTGGCACAGGACTTTGTTCAAGTCGGTTTTGTAGAATCCCATTCGCTCAGATTACGATTAGGAAGGCATCCGCTCAGCGAGATGATGCTAGACTGGATCAAGCCGTTTAAGTTGGTCGGTCGGGACAAAAAGGTAGGCATCGACTATGAGCGGCGGGATTCCGATATCATTTGGGCCGATATAGATTCCGTAAAATTCCCTTGGGCGATCTCTAACCTATTAAGCAATGCCGTCCGCTTCTCTCCCCCGGACAGTAAGATACAGATTCAAATGTCTCAGGACAAAGAGCATATCAATATCGAAATTCGAGATGAGGGACCCGGAATTCCTGAAAGCATGCGAAAGAAAATGTTCGACCCTTATTTCCAAGCTCCTCCGAGTGAGTCTCAAGTTCCTAGCGGTTTTCTAGGTTTGGGACTTACCATCGCTAAGGAAGTCGTGGAAGCACACCACGGAAATATAGAGTACTATCCAGGGGATCCCAAAGGGGCGGTTTTTCGAATTAGACTCCCGGTAGCTAATGTAATCGGGTGAAGAGCGTCTCCAAAGGAGTGAGATCATGGCCATTCCACTAAACGTACTTCTCGTCGATGACGACTTAAATATCTGCCGCACGCTGAATCTAAGTTTAAAAGACCAAGCTTGTACCGTAGTAGAGGCACATTCGGTGCGGGAGGCTTTGGAAAAGACCAAAAAGGACGCTTTTGATGTCGTTCTCACCGACTTTCGGATGGAGGGCGGCACCGGCCTTGAGCTGGTTAAAGAGCTAAAATCTCAGCACTACGATACCATCATGATCGTCATGACGGCTTTTGCGTCTTACGAAAACGCGGTCAGCGTAGTCAAAGCGGGGGCGTTCGACTACCTCCCAAAGCCATTTAAGACCGAGCAGCTCATTCACCTTCTGCAAAAGGTCCGGACTTTGGTGGCGCTAAAAAGGGAAAATAGAGAATTAAAGCGAACGAGTTTTCGCAAGAGTTACTTTGCCGGGTTTACCTCTCCGGCTAGCCAGCGGCTAGAAGAGTTCGTCCGGCGTTTGGCTCCCACTGAGGGAACCGTGCTGCTTTTAGGGGAAAGTGGCACAGGTAAGAGCGAACTAGCCAAGCTGATCCATGAACTCTCCGCACGCACTAAGGGCCCTTTTGTGACGGTACAATGCACGACTTTGGCCGAGTCTCTCCTAGAATCCGAACTCTTTGGCCACGTGAAAGGTTCCTTCACAGGGGCGGTGCACGACGCCGCGGGAAAACTTGAGCAGGCTGACGGTGGGACTCTATTTCTAGACGAGATCGGAGATATTTCATTGGCTGGGCAGACAAAACTGCTTCGCTTCTTGCAAGATCGCGTGTTTCAAAGAGTGGGGGGGCATGGGGACATCAGCGTCAATACTCGCATCATCGCCGCCACCAACAAGAAGCTCGAGGAGGCCGTCAAAACCGGATCCTTTCGCGAAGACCTCTATTTTAGACTGAATGTTCTGGAATGCACTTTGGTCCCCTTGCGGCATCGTAAAGAGGATCTTCCCATTCTCATGAGTCGCATTTTTCGGGAGTTAAAAAGCAAAGTAGGGGGTAGCGCTCCGAATGCCATTCCCGCCCCTGTCATGGCTCGCCTTCTGGATTACTCTTGGCCAGGGAATATTCGAGAACTTCGCAATGTGATAGAGCGCCTTCTGATGCTGGCTTCCGACCGGGAGATTCAGGAAAAGGATCTCCCAGACAGCATCCTCCTGGGGCACTCGCTTTTGAATGCCGACACAGGACCGGTAATCACCATAGAAGAGATGGAACGCAAACACATCGAGCGGGCGCTCTCCCTAGAGAGCAATCTAGAGAAAGTCGCAAAAAGCCTTGGCATTACCACCGTAACCCTGTGGCGAAAAAGAAAAGAGTACGGCCTGCAGTGAACGACCGATAAATATCGCGAAAACCCCACAATTCCGCCTCCATTTCTGCACAACAACGCCGTCAGCGGCACACAAACCTCACGTACGATGCTAGGAGAAATCTAGAAGAGGGGGATCCATGTCCGAAAATAACGCTGCCAAACCAGTTAACAAAGCTGAAAAAACGCCCGCCGCCAAAGCACCCAAAGGGGACGTTGTCTCGGCGAGAGAATCCGCCACTAAGACGGTCAAAGTGATTTGGACGCTAGATCGATGCAAGAAGTACGCAAGACGCTTTGCCACCGAAGCGGTCTGGGCATCCGCCGCCTCGGCGAGCTACAAAGCCGCAGTCGCGCATGGATGGAAAGACGAGTGCGTCGCACAGATGGGCCGCCCGGTACAAGCCAACTTCAAAAAAGCCGCGTAGTCTTTTCTCTAAAGCTATTTAGAAGAACGGCCAGTCATTCGACCGGCCGTTTTTTTTTCGATGTCCGATCGACGGACGTGACGATGGCGTCTCGATAACGCATATGGTCATCGTCCGGTTTTTATGATACAAACTAGGACCTTTTTATAGTTCGGAGGTCCCATGCTGACAAAAAATGTCACCGCTTTAGCCTTAGCTTTTCTCGTTTTTGCTACCACAACACTCGCCGAAAAGCCGTCCCTCACGCCTCAGGCGATTCAACAGCGCGCCATCGATCTCATGGATGAAGCCGATAAGGCCAATAAGAAAGAGCTAAGGCTACTTTGGGATAAGGTGCAGACACACTTTCAGGCAATGGACGCGGATCAAAAGATGACCTTTTTGGGTAAGGTCCGCGCCCGGCTCTTGGCCGATCGCGAAAGCCTCGCCAAAGTGAGAGCTACGCTAAAGGAACGACAATCAGGGGCTGTCGATCTCACTACCAGTTTGGGGAAACTCATCGGAAATAAAGACCATACGGGAATTCTCGAAGACGCTCAGGCTTTGATTCCGGAGTCCAAGGAAGACAACCTTCTTTACCGACCCTATGATTCTCTTAAGCCCGAAAATAATCGGATTACCGTTCTTAAAACGCTGCTTTTCTATGCTTGGGCAGAAGCCGAAATGGCGACGAGCGTGGAAAAGCTACCTGGCGCTCAAGAGGTCGCCCAATTTCAATATGTCTACCCAGCGTCGATTCCCGAAGGAATGGACGCAGACTTCCAAGGGACGACACTCTATTGTCCCAACACCAAGAAAGTAATGGTGATGAACGCCGGCTTTATCTTTGGTGGTGATCGGATCGATGGCGTTTGCCGAGGACTCGACTGTTCGGCATATCAGTCCTATTGCACCGCCTCGAGCAAACGACTCTCTACACAAATAATGGAGTTTGCCTGGCGTGAACTTCACGACGGCATAGCTTCCTTTACGAAATCTGATATGGAGACTCGGAAGAAAATTTATCCATGGGGTCTTAAAGAAGCGCTGGCGGAGTTTGAAGCCATCGATCCCATCAAAGAAAAGCTTCTCCCGGGCGATATCGTTATTTGGCGGACTCCGGTCATAGATTCAAAATCCGGCCATACCGTCATGTATCTTGGACCCAGCGATACCGAAGATGAGTTTCGAGGCATTGAAGTGAATCGCTTCGATGACAAATCGATAGAAGGATTTTCTATAAGAAACTTCACCCTCGCCAAGGCTAACTACAGTACATACGTCCTGCGAAGAAAAGAATGAAATTTGGGTGGCGCCGTGTAGTATCCCAAGACGATGAAAGATCTCTTTACTCTTGGCGTCACACCTTTAGATTTGGTTCTTAGAGCAGGGATCGTTTTTCTCTTTGTGCTTATCCTGCTTCGTATCTCAGGCAAGCGTCAGCTTGGGCAGATGAGTGCCACTGAATTTGTCGCGCTACTCCTTATCAGCAATGCGGTTCAAAATGCCATGAACGGCGGCGACAACTCCTTAGTCGGAGGTCTACTCCTCGCCGCGGTGTTGATCTTTCTGAGTTGGCTCATTTCCGAACTCACCTACCGACATGCCAAGTTTCGAGCCATTTTTGAGGGCACCCCCACCCTGCTTGTTCACAAGGGAAAGATCGTCGAGAAGCATTTGGCCCAGGAAAGATTAAGCTATTCGGAGCTAAAAACACTGCTCAGGAAACAGGGGATTCATCAGATCTCAGAAATTGACTCGGCAATTTTGGAATCGGACGGAACCCTGAGTGTAACGAAAGTCTCGGAAATAGCGACGTCGAAGAGGCCTTAAAGATTTGAATATCTTGCGGCATGCGAGAGCCAGAGGATGGCTAGTGCAATGACGGCTGGAATGGCCTGAATGAAAAGAATTTTTCTAAATACGGTGATACTCCCGTAAACCCCAACGACGAAAATAAAGCTTAAAATGTAACTCGCCAGCACAAAGCCTCGATCGGGATCTAGGAGGATGGAAGCGACTAGCCCAAGCCCCAGAAGCCCGTTATAAACTCCCTGATTGGACGCCAGGGGCGATGTCTGAATAGCCTGGGATTCGGTCATCCTAAAGATCTTTAACCCCTTAGGCGTCTCCCACATAAACGTCTCCAGGTAGAAGAAATAGAACTGGAGAATCGCGATTAGGCCTAGCGAAATACCATTTAAAATATGCATTGCGGAAAGGTCTTCCCAGGTCGCCAGCTTGTCAACTCGACAACACGAAAAAACTTGTCTAGAAAAGATAGAGCATGGGAGGTTCCAATGTCCAGGATAGCCGCGAATGACCTACTTCAACAACTGCAATGGCGCTACGCCGTTAAGAAATTTGACTCTAACAAGAAAATTTCGGAACAGGATTGGAAGGCGCTACGAACTAGCCTAGTCCTAAGCCCTTCTTCCTACGGGCTGCAGCCCTGGAAGTTTCTCATTATTGATAGCCCTCAAGTACGAAAGCAGCTGACCGCGGCGTCGTGGAATCAGACCCAAGTCGCCGATAGCTCCCATTACGTTGTTCTAACCGCCGTAAAATCTCTCGCTGAAGCCGATATCGATCGTTATATAAATAGAGTGGCTGAAGTCCGCAAAGTAGACCGCGATTCCTTGAAAATGTATCGGGATATGATGGTAGGGGATCTGATAAAGGGCCCGAGAAATCAAATGATCACTCAGTGGGCGGCGATGCAGACCTATATTGCACTGGGCAACCTTCTCACTTCGGCAGCCCTCTTGGGTATCGACAGTTGCCCTATGGAAGGTCTGGATCCGGTGAAGTACGACGAAATTTTGGGCCTTAAGGGATCTAACTATGCCACCCTCTGTGCGTGCGCACTGGGGTATCGCAGCTCAGACGACAAGTATGCCTTGGCTGCAAAAGTGAGGTTCCCTGAAGAGACGATGCTTCAGCATATTTGATGAAGCCGTGGTAAGAACCCTAATCTAATTCCCCCGCTGGATGGGCTGTCATAATTATATATGTGATTCTTTAAGCTTAGGTAACGACAGGAAAAGGCCACCCAACTCCTTAGCGTTGGGTGGCACCTCCCCGAGTCTAATGAGTCGCGATCTGGGTAGCCACACTCAATAAATCCTTGGCAAATGAGTCTTTACAAATGGCTCCCCTAATTCCATTTCCCACCGATTCTTGAACCTCTAGATACCTCGTTCCCCGGTGCCCCACAATGCAAGCCGTTTCGATGTATCCCACCAACGGAAACACGGAGACTTCGACTCCTCTACTCTTCTTGAGCGAACGGAAATATTCAATATAAGTGACCACGGGCTCTGGAGTGTAAGTCGCGTTATTTTCTGGCTCTATTCCAAAACAATTCGCCTTGCAAGACCAGTCGTCATCATCGCTCACGACGATTATCATCAACGGCACGTTCGTTTGTTGGAACATGTCCACATTATTTTTGACGGCTGCGAATGCAGAAGCCAACCCCTGCTCCCAGAAACTCGTAGGGCTAAGTTGAACGGCGTCCACCAAAGAGCTAAAATCGCCTGACGGATTATCATTCTCACTCGTGACAGAGGTGAGTCCCTTAGAGTTTTGGACCAAAGCACCTGCCTGGGAAATGTAATCCGTAGTGGTAACTGCCATTCTATATTGCATCCCCTTTAAGGTGGATAAGAACGCGCCAATATTGTCTTTGATGAGTTGTCTTTGATCGGCCATGGAGTCCCCGTTATCAATGACCCATAGAACATTTATCTTTTTTGTCTCAGCAAACGCCGAGAGTCCGATGACGAAAAGCATTATCGTAACGATTGACTGAAAATTAAATCGTTTCATTTAGAAACCCTCCATTATTAAATTAAATCTGACCGTGCTTTCTATCACTGCATGCTTCCTCCGTTTCAGGGCTCGACCACTAAGGTCAGCCCCGCTAACGACCCATTACTGTCTTCACGAACCACCATGGTGAGCGAATAGCTCCCCACGTTCGCTGCCGAAGGCGTGATCGTCAGGATGCCAGAATCCTCGGCCAGATTAACCCACGAAGGGGGATCAGGAATCAGATACCAGGTCAGCGCGTCGACACCGGGAAATGCTAAGAGCGAGTGAAGGTCCAATGATGTCGTTGTAGAAACCTTCACGTTGATGGTGTACTTGTCCTGAGCAAAGCCCGCATGCTGAACCGGCTGAAAGATCATCTTGGCAAAATCATCGTAGGCGTCCGAGGTCATCGTATTGATTTGATCCGAACTAATCACCGCGTTGTAATAGCGCGCCTTGATGGAATCGGTGTATCCCAATCGAATCTCCTCCCGGTAGATTACTTCGTGCAGTATAAGTCCGGCTTTGCCATCATCATCGAGCCAGTTCCAGAGATCATTGGTCACCGCGTAACGCTTGCCCTGGGAATCATTGTTCACGTGCTGAACCGCCATCTGTTGAATCGAACAATTAGCGGGGACGGGAACAAACCCACTGTCGGGAATAGACTGAAGCGGCCCGTCCTGCCAGTGAGTCACAGAGGTAAACTGGTTCGCCTCCTTTTGAAAATAGGTCGCCCTGGTAGAATCAAGTTTTTCTAATCGGGTCAAAGCAAAATCGACTTTTTGGAGATAAGTCCAACTCTTGGGACCTAAATCATAGGGTAGTTTATCTTCGTACTGGAAATAGTCCAGAAGCTGAACCGTCGTAATGGCCCCCGATCCATTACGACAAACAACCCCATTACCGCCATTTCCCACTTCGTGGCCGGCCAACGCAACACCGGGCCCCATCATGAAAACGCCAAAAATAAATAGGAGGTAGCTTTTCATTTATTTTGGCTCCTTAATGGTCACCGGCATGAGCTGGATATTCAGTTGATAGACCTCGGTTTTGCCCCCACTCTCCATCAACTTGCTAAGACTGCGGCGAAACCGTTTGATTCGCTTTTTGGCGATCGCCAATTTTGAAGGGTCCAGGGCAATCGTCATGGAAGTAAAATCGCGCTCCTCCATTGGAACCTGCTCTTGGATGGAAATCGCTCGTTCAAGATTCTGGCGGTGAAAACTTCGAATGGCCTCTGAGGGAACGCCGGGCGTTGAAGTGCCCCCCACTTCCGTGATTACCCACGCCCCCGCTCTTTTTTCGCAGAGGTGGAGCCGTTCCAATCTCTCCAGGGCGGAGCGAACTTGTAGCAAGGAGATGCCCAAGCGGCGCGCCATCCAAGCTTCGTCACTTTGGAATCCCCTGGTTTCAAAAAGGCTCAATAGAGCCAGATGATACCAGTCGGCTACCACCGCGAAATTATCCGCCGCGATGCGCCGATACCTAATTGGAGGGAGTTCCGGACTCGACGCAGAGTGATTTTCTACCAGCGCCAAGAAATGTCCCTTTTCCATTTCCGTGAAACCTAGGCGTTTGGCGATTAGCTCCGCCTGTCGCACCGATAGCTGCCTCTTCCTTCCCAGAATTTCCGACAACGGCCCGGGTGCTACTCCCAGAAATCGGGCGAACGCCCGCAGTGAAAAGCTAGGGTTGCGGTGATGACGCTTAGAGAATTCGGAATGCAGCCATTCCACCGCGTCAACGTGTAAGACCAACAAGTGCTCCCCCCTATCGACCGCCATGTCTGTCCCATTCATTTTGATCTCCTCACTGACCACTATCGGCGCAAAAATTGTGCGGCTGATGGTGAAACGGAACAAAGTGTTCCAGTTGGAACACACCCAACCTTTGCCAACCCTTCGTGTCACGGAACCGGAAAATTGCTGCAAATTACCAAATGATTTCGGTGAAATTAAATCAGAAGTCGAACTGAACCTATTATCGCATAGTGAGGCCAGTAACGGCTTCGGTTCATTGACGAAGCGAAATGGGGAGGACGCTAACCATGAGACAGTATTTTATCGCTTTCATTTCATTGGGCTTGGCTTTATCAGGAATGGCCTTTGCGAAAGGTAGGCCTAGCAAAGAGATAGTTTTGGATAAGCCGACTCAGTATGGCGATTATTTGATTGCGGCTGGAACTATCAGCGTTTTCTCCGACGAACAAGGCGGGTTTCACTCTGGCACACTTTCAGGGAAGCAACAAATTTTTGGGGTGGTATTTAGTGATGGAACCAAAATCACGGTCAGCGATGAGCCCTCGGAGGGATCGATCCCCGTCGAAACCATATTCGAATCGAACACCAATCTAAGTGTTGCCGGAATGAAACTTGGTACTTGGATGTCATTTCTTCCCGACTTGGCTCCGGGTGGCGAAGTCGTCTCGGTGATGACAAATCTTATGCAACCCGCAGAGATCGATGGCCTCCAGGTAGCGCAACACTATTACCTGCGATACGTATGCTCGTACACCGACTGCAGTACGGTAGAACACCTTAGCGATTTCGTTTTGGCTGGGAATGCCACTCTGTTTGGATTGGATTTGCCTGCCGGGAGCCGTGTCGAAGTACGCAATGTAAAAACGATCAATGCCCCTTACGACCTCAGAATTCAGGGCATTCTTGTTAAAGGAGGGAAAGACGCGGCTGGAAACGCTTATGAGTTTTCATTAGACGCCTTTGATCGCCTGCTTACTTTTATTTCTGCTGAAAACACCACCATAAAAGGAGTGCCGGTACAGGCAAACACCTTAGTCAGACTCGACCCCTCCGGTCGGCCGCTCTAAGAACAGGTAACCCTTCAGGGGGCTCGTCCACAAGACGAGCTCCCTTTTATTTTGTCCCTAGTCCTTCAACTAACCGAACCGCGCTTTCAAATCGATCTTTCCAATTTCCGCGAATAATCGCAAAAGACCGTTTATAAACTTTAACCTCGTGGATACACCGATCAAAAAAATCATCTCTATTTAAAATATCTCGTTGGGGGTCGTCTATCCAAGGAACGTCCGGGGTTGTCACCAAGGTAAGCTCATAGCGCTTGGTTTCACAGAGCGATTTGACCTTGGCGGGAATCTGACCGTAGTAGATCTGAGAATAGAGTAACGTCATGATGATATCGGTATCCACAAATAGGTAATCCTTGGCTCGTAAAGCCATCGCGGCTTCTGAGGCCAAATGACCTTCGGCAATTTTCTCCACATCCGAAATATCTAATTGAGCTCCCTTTCCTTCAGCGTATCCTCTAGCAAACTCGGGAACCCAGGTTGTTCCAAAATGCTTCGCAAGACTTTCGGCTAGTACCGATTTCCCCGTCGATTGAGGCCCAATAATAGCAATACGGCTGGGGCTCATGCGCAGAGCACCAAGTGCTTTCGCCACTCGCGATAACCTAAGACCGCCATGAAACAAAACACGAGATACAAAAATGCTGTCGCGTACAATCCCTTGGTAAGGAACACACCGATTGCCAAAACATCAACCAAGATCCAGAGCGGCCAGTTTTCAATCTTCTTTTTAGCCAACATCCATTGGGCGAC
>Ga0206963_10125_pt1 | contig 26513 bp, 19 predicted proteins | sample Alteio_BWOrgHeat_28_FD_152958 | JGI IMG/M metagenome (GOLD analysis project Ga0206963, IMG submission 152958) | Enriched cells from forest soil in Barre Woods Harvard Forest LTER site, Petersham, Massachusetts, United States -... | ecosystem: Environmental > Terrestrial > Soil > Temperate forest >... | reverse complement strand
CGCCGCAGCAGCGCCTCGTCGACGCGTCCACCCGCCGCCAGCGCACCGTCTTTATCATAGGCCAAACCTTCATCCCCCGCCAGCTCATTCATTACCCGGTTCGCCGGACAAACATCATAGGCGACAAAACCGCCGGCAGCCCCATGCGCGGAAATATTCGCGATCCCCCCAAGGTTCAGGAATAACCCATACCCCGGCAACAACAGCTTCTCCCCGATCGGCACGATCGGCGCACCCTGCCCGCCAAGGGCTATATCCATCGCCCGCAGATCGCTCACCACGTTGATCCGGGTGACCGCCGCCAGCGCCGCCCCATCCCCCAGCTGCGCCGTCATCTTCCGTTCAGGCCAGTGCAAAGCCGTATGCCCATGACTGGCAATCAGCTGCACCTGGTACTCGAGTCCGTGCGCCTCGATGAAGCGCAACACCTGCCCGCCCAGGTAATGCCCGTATTCCGTGTGTAGTAATTGATAGTCCCGCGCCCCGAGACCGGGCGCCCCGGCCAGCCGCTCCTGCCATCCGGCCGAATAAGGGTAACAGTCGGTATGAACCATTTGGAAATCCCATACCCGCGGAGTCTGCGACCCTGTCGCCGCCGGCGGTATGGTCCCCGCCCGTTCCTGCAAATGCACAAAGGCAATATCGAGCCCATCCAGCGAGCTGCCGCTCATTAATCCAATAACTCTGTAAATCATAGGGTAGCAAATTTACCCCGAATACGGAAACCCATCATTCTTCTTTTTCAACCCTCTGGCAAATTCAACCCTCTGGCAAAGACAGCGGCCGGGTAGGACAGCCTTTGGAAAGTCAAATTTGAAGTTGTATATACAACTTCGACCTCATTAAAAAACATCCGCCTCCAAACCCACGCCCAATCTGCATTCCACTATGCTTGCCCGTTTTACTCCCTGAACGAATTTTCCCAAATTTCACATCTTCATTGATACTCAATCGCTTAGCAAAATCGAGGTTGTATATACAACTTCTAAAATTTAAAAAAGACACATGCCCGCTGTCAAAAATGTTCCCACTGCGACGATCAACCGCGCTGCCGCGTCGCCCCCGCTGCCGCGTATACCCCGCTGCCGCGTATACCCCGTTCCGGCACGACCCGTGGCACATTTCAACGGGGACCAATCTTTTTTCAACGCCTGCAACTTTTGATGTAGGTTTGCCCGAAAACCCGGCAGTCAATGGTCGTCAACCTCTCCGAGCAATACTCCCTTCTGTGCGACTGGATCAGCGAGATCCGCGACGAAGCCATCCAGCAGGACCGCATGCGGTTCCGCCGCAACCTGGAACGGATCGGAGAAATAGCTGCTTATGAGATCAGCAAAGGCCTCGCCTTTGTAGAAAAGGAAGTCCAGACCCCCCTCGGCATCGCCATCGCCAAAGTGCTGAAAGAACAACCCGTCATCACCACCATCCTGCGCGCCGGCTTGCCCCTCCACCAGGGACTGCTAAACGTCTTTGACAAGGCCGACAACGGCTTCATCTCCGCCTACCGCAAACACCAGCGCGACGGCAGCTTCGAAATCAGCCTCGACTATGTCTCCTGCCCCGAGCTCGAAGGGCGCGTGGTGATCGTTTCCGACCCCATGCTGGCCACAGGCGCCTCCCTAGTCAAGACCATCCAATACCTCCGCGAAGAAGGACACCCGTCGGAGATCCATGTCGTCGTAGCCATCGCCTGTACCGTAGGCATAGAATATGTCTTACGCAGTGAACCCAACTGCAAGGTCTGGTGCGGCGCCATCGACGACGAACTGACCGCAAAAGGATATATCGTTCCAGGATTGGGCGACGCCGGCGACCTCGCCTACGGCACCAAAGTTCAGATGTAAAAAAACCCGCCGAAGTCCACTTTTTTTACTATTTTTCGGATCTTAACCCGCTTAAGCCAACGTTTGCCCCGGTTTATCCGTCTTGTATTATTGTATATCCAGGGAAACAGCCCCACCATCCGAAGAAAAACCTACATTTTTCATTGATAACGAGAGACCCAACTGTTTATGAAGCAGATAGCTATTCTGGCCCTCTTTACTACCACTACCTTATTCGTCCTGCCCGCCAGGGCCCAGGACCCCGGATTCTCCCAATTCTTCGCCTCCCCGTTGAGCCTCAACCCCGCCCTTACGGGTAAATTCAATGGCACCGTCCGCATTGCCGGCAACTACCGCAACCAATGGCCCGCCATCAACAACGCTTTTATTACCTCCACCGTTTCCATAGACGCCCCCATCCTGACCGACAAGCTGCCCGTTAACGACACCTGGGGCATCGGCTTTCTGGCCATGAACGACAAAACCGCCAGCGGAATCCTCAACAGCAACTATTTTTCCCTTTCCACCGCCTACCATAAGGCATTGGATGAAGACGGCTACCACTCCATCGGCGTGGGCTTCCAGGGCACCTATGCCAACCAAAGCCTCGATGGGACCCGGCTTACCTTTGAAGACGGCCTCCAGCTGGACGGCACCTTTCTCCGCTCGCCCACCGAGGCCATCAACTCCGAATTCGTGACCGTACACTATTTCGATGCCAACCTGGGCGTGCTGTACAATGCTACCACCAACGGCAATAACAACTTCTACCTGGGCGCATCGGCCTACCATCTCAACCACCCCAGGGCATCATTTCTGGGGATCGACACCATCAATGTCCCAACCCGCGTCACCATTCACGGCGGCGGATTCTTCCCCATCGCCGGGACGGGCAGCACCATCTATGTCAGCGCCCTGGCCAGCAACCAGGCCGGCGCCAGGCAATATGTCCTGGGCGGCGCCTGGTCCGTCGCCGCCACCACCGACGAGACAGACCCCATTAACTTCTATGCCGGCGTCTGGGCACGCTTCACCAATAACACCACCGACGCCCTTATCCCCTATGTGGGGCTCGACTACAACAGCTTCAGCCTGGGTGTCACCTATGATGTCAATATCTCCCCGCTGCAGTCGGCCTCGGAAAGCCGCGGCGGCATCGAGATCTCCCTTATCTATATCAAAAAAGCATCCAACGGCAAACATGGCATCCCCTGTCCAAGGTTTTAGGAGCCGCCTGCCAGAAGACCCGCCGCCCGCCGGAAAACCCGCCACCCGCTGTAACTTTTATTTCACCCACCCCGTCTACAGGGTAACGTAAACTCCGGTCATGTTTAAAAACTACCTCAAAGTCGCCCTGCGCAATCTCTGGAAGTCGAAAGGCTTCTCCGCCATCAATATCATCGGCCTGGCCGCCGGCCTTGGCGTCTGCCTGCTGATCGTCCTGTACGTCGCCGACGAATGGAGCTATGACCGCTACAATGACAAGGCCGACCGCATCTATCGTCTCGACGCGGATATTTACTTCAACAATACCCAGTTCACGGCTTCGATCTCGCCAAAGCCCCTGGCCTTCACCCTCGCAAAAGAATGCCCCCAGGTCGAGCAAATGGTACGCATCAATTACCAGAATGACATCCTGATAAAAAAAGGCGGCGACTGGATCCGGGACCATCACGTGGCACTCGCCGACTCTACTTTTTTTAAGGTCTTTTCCGTGCCCCTGCTGGCAGGTGACCCCGCTACGGCACTAAACGAACCGCAATCCATCGTCATCGATGAGTCGGCAGCAAATCGGTATTTCAACAGCACCAATGTCGTCGGAAAAACGCTCGAACTGGAGAACAAGAACATTTGCAAGGTCACCGGGGTCATGAAAGACTTTCCCCGGCAATCGCATTTTCACCTTAGCTTTATCCGGCCCCTTCGCGACGCCAATCACGGGGATGACGACATGTGGCTGAGCAACAACTGGCACAGCTATATCCTCGTGCGGCCGGGCGTAGACCGGGCATTCCTGCAAAGCCGCATCAATGCCACGGTCGACAAATACCTGGGGCGGCAACTGGAACAGATGCTCCATGCCTCCATCCAGGATATGAATCACCAGGGCGCCCATTTCATCTATCACCTGATGCCGTTGGAAGACATCCATCTGCATTCCAATAAAGGCTATGAAATGGAACCCAACGGCAATATCAATTATGTCTATATCTTTTCCTTCGTCGCCATCCTGATCCTGATCATCGCCTGCGTCAACTTTATGAACCTCAGCACGGCCCGCTCGGCCAACCGCGCCAAGGAGGTGGGTATCCGCAAGGTCGCCGGCTCCACGAAAGGCCATCTCATCACCCAGTTCCTCACGGAGTCGGTCCTGCTCAGCTTTTTTTCCCTGCTGCTGGCGCTGGGGATCGCCCTCCTGCTGCTGCCCATGTTCAACCAGCTGGCAGGCAAGGAACTCCATGCCGGGAGCCTGTTTACACTCCGCTTCCTGTCCCTGCTGGTGCTCCTCGTTTTCCTCGTCGGCGTTCTTGCCGGCAGCTACCCCGCCTTCTATCTCTCGTCCTTCCAGCCGATATTGGTGCTGAAGGGAAAGATCGCCTCCGGCTTTAAAGGCAGCATGCTTCGCAGCGTCCTCGTGGTAGGCCAGTTCGTCATCTCCATCGGGCTCATCATCAGTACCATCGTCATTTACAATCAACTAAACTATATCCGTAGCCGGGAGACCGGTTTTGACCGTGACCAGGTCCTGGTCATCCACAACGCTTATCTGGCGGGTGACCCGGTAAAAACCTTCCGCAAAGAGCTGACACAGCTCACCGGTGTTGCCGATGCCACGCTGTCCGGCGATCTGCCAACCGTAGGCAGCGGCTATGACCAGGAAGGCTGGTTCCGTACTGCCTCGATGGATACCAAGGGAGCGGTCGTTTTGACCAATCTGTTTGTAGATGAACACTATGTCCCCACCCTGGGCATGAAAATAGTGCAGGGAAGGAATTTCTCGATCGACTTTCCCTCCGACTCGACGGGCATCATCCTCAACGAATCCGCCATCCAGCTAATGGGCTGGAAAGAGCCCATCAATCACCTGTTCTACCGCCCGGGCGACAGCATGAAGTCCGTCGCCTATCATGTGATAGGCGTTGTAAAGGATTTTAATTTTAGCTCGATGCACGACAAGGTGGGTCCCCTGGTGATGAACATGGGGGATAACCGCGGCAGCCTGGCTGTCCATCTCCGCGGCGGCAATATTACCGCTCTCGTCAATCAAATAGAATCCAAATGGAAGAGTATCGCGAATGGAGTTCCCTTCACCTATACCTTTATGGACGACGACTTTAATAAGCTCTATCAGTCCGAGAAACAGACGGGGCAACTCTTTATCTCCTTTGCGGTGTTCGCTATATTTATCGCTTGTCTTGGGCTATTCGGCCTCGTTACTTATGCCGCGGAACAACGCATGAAAGAGATCGGCATCCGCAAGGTGCTGGGCGCCAGGGTGGGCGGGATCGTGGGCCTCCTCAGCAAAGACTTCGCGCTCCTCGTCGGCATCGCCGCCCTGATCGCCTTCCCCCTGGCCTGGTTTGGCATGGACAAGTGGTTGCAAAGTTTCGCCTACCGGATCGGTATCAGCTGGTGGATTTTTGTCGCGGCGGGCACCGCAGCCCTGATGATCGCGCTGCTGACCGTCAGCGTACAAACGATCCGGGCCGCCGTTGCTAACCCCATCCGGAGCCTCCGGTCCGAATAATCATCATCCGACTAATCATCAATGGTGACTGCCGCCACCACCAGTGCTGCCGCCGCCGCCGCTGCTGCCACCCGTGTGTCCGCCTCCACCACCTCCGGTGCCACCACTGCCACCGCTATAGCGCGACCCGGCACTACCCGGCCTCGATCCCCCATAGCTGACCGAACGTGTAAAACCGGATGTCCCCGCCGGCCTCCCGGAGCCGCCCTGACCCACCCCCTGTCCCCGGGAGCCACTCTGACCCAACCGCGTCACACCCCTCAACGGAGTTACACCCCTCAACGGAGTCACACCCCTCAGCGCAGTCACACCCCTTCTCACATCCGTTCCCTGGCTGTTCACCGCCACCCAACGGCCGTCGATCCGCTCCCGTCGCTCCCCCCGCCATCCGCCATGGACCCCGTCCCATTTCCCGCTGCCACCATTCGATCTCCGGTCGGCCCAATCCCTGTAATGCCTGCCATACCATCCTCCCCATCCAAAAACAAAATCCAGGTCGATACCCCAGTCCCCGACAACCAGGCCATACCCACCCCAGTCATACCCATCCGGGCCATACGCCTCATCCGACCCGACGGCACATCCGGACGACACGGCATCCAGATAGCCCGGAAGATAACCCTCGTATACATATTCGGGCGAGCCCTCATAAACGGATATAAATTTCGCGGGGTACACCGGGTGGCCCTGCGGGACCAGATCCATTTCTTCCGGCCGGCTGCTGCTCACATACCAGGGTCCCAGGGGGCTGCTGCCGGCAAACCAAATGCCGTTGTCCATCGCATAATACCTGCCGTTAGACATCAGCACCGTCGCGCAGGTATTGACCGCATATTGCATATGCGTCCCTTCGATCGGCATGAACTTCGGCGCACCGTCATATTGGATGGTTGAAGCAGCCGTCAGCCGGTCCACCTTTACCATCTCCGGTACCTGTGCATCCAACGCCGCTTCTTTGGCCTCTTCCGTTCCCGCGACACTGGCCCGCACGCCGGCCTTGAGGGAACCTTTCGGGATCTTTTCAAAATCGGGCGGCAATTGATCGGCTGCCACCTCCCGCCACTGCGCGTTTTCACTCAGTGCGGCCGACCGGTACCATCGCCCGGCCAGCAGGACAAAACATTGCTGGGTAGTCGTATCCACCAAAATATCATTGTCGGAATTAAATACATACAGCAAGGACGTCCGCGCAACAGGCACCAGGTCCGGATTCCCATCGGATTGGATCAGTGTCGCCGGTACGGTGCTCACGATAATATTGTATACCGGCCAATCGCCCGCCTCATCCATGGACAACACATAGTCCTCATCCGCAGCCGACTTTAGCTGCCGGGCGATCTTCCTTAGCTTATGATTCACCTTATCGTTGGTATAGACATAAGGCCCGGTGGCAGCCGGCGCTACATACCAGTGACCATCGCCATAAAGATAGAATTTCCCATCGCTGCCCCGCAGGATGACAAACGGGCTGTTGACCACGGCGTCGAGCCCCCAGCGTTCATTCCGCTGCAGCACCGGTTCGCCGTCGATCTGCACCAGCATCGACCGTCGCGGCCGGTAGAGGATATCCGGCACTCCGGCGCCCGTGTCACGGGCCATCCTGGTTTCCTTTTGGTCCTGGTCAAGCGAAGCCAATACCTCGTCCAGCGACAATTGTCTCAGCACCGTGGGGATATAGATCTTTAGTTCCATCGAAATATATGCGTTCTCAACCCGGCTGCTGTCATCCGGGATCTTCAGGTTGTCGATATTGGCCGAGCGGATAATCAGCAGTCGTTTGTCCCGATTGATCTCCACCGTAGCCGATGTCCAGGCGACGCCAAAGGCGGGGTCGTCTGCCTCATCTGTCAGCACAGCAATAACCGATCTTAATTTCAGGATATTACCGGAGAAAGATTCCACCTGGGGTTGATAGATATTGATTATGGTGCCATTGGCGGTCACAATGGATTTCGGCCATTCCTGTTGCGCCAGGCCTGGGCGGGCCGCTAAAAGCGCGACCAACCCGATTATGAGTTTGATAGATTGGGGGTTCATACAAATGTTTTTTATAGGCGTCTTTACTAAAGTTAATATCACCGATCCATCAATACTATACCCTTCAGCATCTTTAATCAAACTTTAAACCCGCTTTAACCCGGCTTTAATCAACCGCACCTTCAGCGCGGCCCGCTCACCCATGGACTCCCTTTGATAAAGAAGCGATACGGCAGCGTCGCATCCCGCCCCGCGTAGTCCACGCCGATCCTTGGCGTAGCCACAATCCCGCCGCGCTTTGGCCGCCATCCGTCATCCCCGATCCAGATCTGATCCCCCAGCAGCGAGACCCCCGTATGCAACGTCAGCAGTCCCATCGCCTTTGACACATTTCCCGGACCCCGCGTCAGCGTATAATCGGGCTTCCCGTCCGGCCGCTCCTTCCCGGACCACCCCTTACCCCTTCGCTCAAGCATCACCGGGATACCTTCCAACGGTTCCAGTGCGCGGACCAGCACCGCATGCGGAACATCTTTTTTATTCGTCACCACATTGAACAAATGATGGATCCCATAGATCAGGTATACATACGCCGCTCCCCCCACTCCATACATCACTTCCGTCCGCCGGGTCCGCCGCCCCGACCAGGCATGGCTTGCACGGTCTCCCACGCCGTTATAAGCCTCGGTCTCCACGATCCGCCCCGAAGTCAGCCGGCCGTCAAATTCCGTCACCAGTATCTTGCCCAGCAGGTCCCGCGCCACCGCAACCACTCCAGGCCGGTCATAGAAGGCGGCGGTCAATTTATCCATTCTTTGTCTATTCCGCATTTTGATGTAGGTTTGAGAGAGATAACCCTATCGATTAGTCGGACAAATTAAACAAGAAAAGCACCTTGCTCAAAGAAATTATTATAGCCTTCCAGTCTTATGTCAAAGCGCATCAATTCATCAGCAAGCACCGGCTGTGGAAATGGATCCTGATCCCGGGCATTTTATATACGATCCTGTTTGTCATCGGGCTCTATTTCTTTTGGGTGTCCGCCGTCACCGTGGTCGAAGCGCTGAGCCATTTCCTCCACATCGATCGCTTCCTCCAGCACCGGCAAAGCGCCCTGCTTAGTTTCTTCTTCGTCATGGGCGGCCTCATGGTCCACCTGGTGCTGGTATTCCTTTACTTTTCTCTTTTTAAATACCTCATTCTCATTATCGGCTCACCCTTGTTCACCTATCTCAGTGAACAGACCGACGCCCTGCTCAATGGAAAGGAATACAGCATGCGGTTCAACGCCCGGTTCAGGCAGGACATGCTGATCGGAATCCGGGTGGCCATCCGCAATTCCCTATGGCAGACCGTTTACCTTGTCTGCCTCCTCCTGCTGTCTTTTATCCCGCTGGCAGGCTGGATCACTCCCGTCATCTGCATCTTTGTAGAGTGCTACTACTATGGCTTTTCCATGCTCGACTACAGCTGTCGCCGGCACCAGATGTCGCCATCCGCCAGCATCGCCTATATCAGCCAGCACAAGGGCCTGGCCATCGGCAACGGCATGGTCTTCTATGGCATGCACTTCGCCCCCATGCTGGCGCCCGCCTACGCCATCATCGCCTCCACCATCAGCCTCTATCACCAGAACCTGGAATAGCCATGTCTTCCCATCCCTCCGCCCCATCTCCCAACGCCTCGCCCACTGGCCTCCCGGCTGCCACTCTCTACCTCATTCCCTGCTGGCTCGAAGAACAGATCAGCACCCCGCTGCCGCCGTATATCCTCGACGCGGTAAAACAATGCCAGGTCTTCTTCGTCGAAAACGAACGCAGCGCCCGCCGCTACCTGAAATCCCTCTGGAAAGAAATGGTGATTGATGACTATGAATGGCACCCCATCCACAAGGCGGAAGAAGAAGTAACGGCTGTCTTTCGCGCCGCCCTCCGTTCGGGCAAGACCATCGGTCTCATCAGCGAGGCAGGCTGCCCCGGCGTCGCCGATCCCGGTCAGCTGCTGACCGCCGTCGCCCATGAGGCCGGCGCCATCGTGCGTCCCCTCGTCGGGCCCAGTTCCATCCTGCTCGCGCTCATGGCCAGCGGTCTGAACGGCCAACAGTTCCGCTTTTCCGGCTACCTGCCCGTTGATAATGCCGGCCGTGCCGCAGCGCTCAAAAATCTGGAGGCTGAATCCGCGCGCCTCCACTGTACCCAGCTCTTTATCGAAACCCCTTATCGGAATAACCAGCTGCTCGAAACCGTGCTGTCGACCTGCCGCCCCTCCACCCGCCTCTGCATCGCCGCCAACCTCACCGGCCCCACTGAATATATCCGCACCCTTACTATCGCACAGTGGAAGCAGCTGGCGCCTCCCAACCAGTCCGACTCTGCCGGCAAACCCAACCAGTCCGACTCTGCCGGCAAACCCAACCAGTCCGCCCCCGCCGGCCGCCCCGACCTGCACAAACAACCCACCATCTTCTGCCTGCTGGCCTGAACCGGCATCTCCTCCCGCAGCGTTTGCCCGCCCGCGTTCACCGGGCGTATCGAAACCGTACAGCGCCGCCGTGCGCCACCCGCTGAAATAATTGTCCACCAACATATTAGCTGGCTGGCACTCGCTTTGATCGAATTGGCACAGGCCAGGGAAGCGTATTCAACCGCTGCTGCTGCCACCCCCACCAAAATCAACGCCATGCTCAAAAACTATTGGCTCATCGCCATCCGCACGCTGTGGAAGCACAAGGCCCACGCAGTGATCAATGTCCTGGGCCTCAGCATCGGCCTGGCCTCTTGTCTGATCATATATCTCCTCACCCGCTTTGAACTTAGCTACGATACCTTCCATCCCAACAAAGACCGTATCTACCGCGTCGTAGCCGATGTCAGCTTCGACAAAAATTCGCCGGTAAAACTTGCAGGTATGCTTGTTCCGCTTCCAGTAACGCTTCAACGGGAGTTGACGGGAGTCCAATCTGTGGTGGCCTTCTACCACTACTACGCGACCGTTAATGTTCCTCAGGCTGGTGTCAGAGGGTCCAGCATAGCGCTTGGCAAACTATTCGATCAGCCGAACGCGGAAACAGGCAACCCCATTATCGTCACCGACTCACAATACTTCAAGATGTTCCGGTATCAATGGCTTGCCGGCAATGCCTCCACCAGCCTGACCAATCCGGGCTCTGTCGTGCTGACCGCCAATGAGATGTCGAAATACTTTGGCAACATCAGCCCCGACGAAGCGCTCGGCCGAACAGTCATCTATTCCGATTCCCTCTTCACAACCGTTACAGGCATTGTCAAAGATTGGTCCGGCAATACCGATCTGAATTTTAAAGACTTCATTTCCCTAAGCACCGTCCCCGGCACCTTTCTAAAAAACATTATCTCCATGGACCAATGGGGAGGGTGGTGGAACCGGGCACAGGCGTTTGTCGAACTGGCCCCCGGTAGCACCCCGCAAGGGGTCGAACGACAATTCCCAGCCATCTTAAACAAGTACTGGAGCCACAGTAAAGGCGACACCGCGATGCTTAAACTTCAGGCACTCCGGGACCTGCATTTCGATGCGGACTACCATGATAGTTACTCCCGGAAGGCAAGCCTACCGACGCTGTACGGCCTCATGGGCATTGCCGGCTTCATCCTCCTCCTGGCAGCCATCAATTTCATCAACCTCTCGACTGCACAATCGCTGCTACGCATCAAAGAGGTCGGTATCCGTAAAGTACTCGGCAGCCGGCGGAAAGACATGGCCATGCAATTCCTCGGCGAGACCTTGCTGATGACGGTCCTCGCCGTTTTGCTGAGCGTCCTCATCACACCCCCTGTTATCTCGATGTTGCTTGACTATCTCCCGGTCGGCGTCCGCCTTGACACATCCTGGCAGACGTTGACCTTCCTGGCCCTGATCACTGTTATCACGACGCTTCTGGCCGGCTGGTACCCAGCCCGGGTGATCTCCCGGCTGCTGCCCGCACTAAGCCTCAAAGGCCAAGTATCCAAAACAGCAACCCCAAGCCGCTATCTCCATCGCACACTCATTATCTTTCAGTTCACGATCTCCATGGCTTTCATAATCTGTACGGTCTGCGTCGCCCGCCAGTTGCACTACATGCTGAATACAGACCTGGGATTCTCTACTGATGCGATCCTGACAATCTCCCAGAACGATGCTGATCCGGCGAGCCGCCTTGAAGCTTTTGCCAACAAACTCAGCGAACTGCCTGAAGTAACCGCCATCACAAAGGAGATGGAGACGCCGATGGCAAAAGACCACTCTGGTACGGGATTGGTCTATAAAAGTCCCACCGGAGATAAAAAAGTAGACGCCAGTTTCGAGCTGGCCGATACGAATTATTTGCGCGTCTTTGGGCTACAGCTGATTGCCGGCAGAAATCTCTACGCTTGCGATACGATTCGGGAACTCCTTATCAACGAGACCGCCGCCCGGCAGATGGGCTTTAGCCGCCCTCAGGATGCGCTGGGACATGTCGCCACCACCGGCATCAATAGTAGGGGCGGTCCCATCGTTGGCATCGTCAAGGACTTCCATTCGCTGTCCCTTCAGGAAGCAATCAATCCCTTTTTCTTTGGCACAGAAAAAGACTGGGAAAATAGTATTAGCATTCGCCTTGCCCCCGCAGCCCGCAACCCCGAGGCAATCCATACCATGCTCGGAAAAACTGAAAAGATCTGGCATGAAATATATCCCAATGAGCCATTCAAATACGGCTTCTTCGACGAGTCGATCGCCAATCTCTATTCCCGGGAAAGGCATCTGTCTGGCTTGCTCAGTTTGGCCATGATTATCGCAATCGCGATCTCCTGCATGGGCCTGCTGGGCCTTGCCAGTTTTGCAGCGCAGCAGCGTAGAAAGGAAATGACCATCCGAAGAGTATTGGGTGCAAGTGCAGGTCGGATTATCGCGCTACTCACTGGGACCTTCCTCTGGCCCGTGGCCCTGGCCTTCGTCATTGCTACACCCATTGCCTGGTATTTTATACATGGTTGGCTCCAAGGCTTCGTCTATCGGACAACGGCACCTTGGTGGATCTTCGCAGGTTGCGGAGTCGCCGCCATAGCTATCGCCCTGCTGACTGTCAGCTGGCATGCCTTCCACGCCGCCACCGCCAACCCGGCAGAAAGTTTAAGGACAGATTAAATTACACCATAGCCCTGCTCATCCTCTTTGGAGTTCACAAAATGTGAACTCCAATTTTCAAATTACCCCTACTTCCCCGGCTCGCTGATCGAAATAATGCTGTCCACCACAAACTCACTATATCCCCGCCACGGCACAGCCCCCTTATACTCTATATAATGCAGCTGCACTTCTTTCCCGCTGCTCAGCATCAGCTTCTGAGCGACAGCGGCATCGGCGATCGAAAACGTAAATTCATTGGACTGCATCGAATTGGGCGCGAGCGATTTTATTCCCGTCTGAATCAGTTCTCCCTCGTAAGTCTTAAAAATATATCCCTTCTCGACGACATAGTTCAGCACGCCGGCCTTCACACCCCTCCCAAAGACAAAATAATAGCGGAAAAGTATAAACAGCACCAGCCCGAGTACAACCACCACCAAAAAAATGCGCAGGAATTTCTTCATACCCTATTTGTTTAACCGATGATCGCTCCCCACCGCACGCCACCCCACAAACCGCGCCGCCGCCAGGCACACCCTATTGCCCGCCACTCCATCCATACTTATCCACCAGGTAGATCAGCGCCGCCATATTTACCGCGCCCAGCTCCAGCTCCCGCTTGTTGACATTCTCCAACACATCGGTGCGAGCGTGATGATAGTCGAAGTATCGCTGCGAATCCGGCCGCAGCTCCCCGACCACCGCGCCCACCGCCGCCTCCATCGGATTGGTGTCCGAGCCGCCGCCGCCTTTCTCAAAGGCATAAACGCCATAAGGCCGCAGCAGGTCCAGCCAGGGACGCACCGCCGCCAATTTATCTTCCGACAACGACAGCGAAAAACCCCGCGGCGTAAATCCCCCCGCGTCGCTCTCCAGCGCCAGCAGATGCTGCTCATTATTCGCCTTGGCCGCCGCCGCATATTTCCGGCCGCCGCGGCCGCCATTTTCTTCGTTGGCAAACAACACCACGCGGATCGTATGCCGCGGATGATACCCTATCGCCTTCAGCGCCCGCAATACCTCGATCGACTGCACACAGCCCGCCCCATCGTCCATCGCCCCTTCTGCGGGATCCCAGGAATCCAGGTGGCCGCCAACCGTGATATATTGATCCGGGAAGACGCTCCCTTTCAGCTCCCCGATCACATTGTGCGCCAGCGTGTCCGGCAACATCTGCCCGCGCGTGGTCAGGCTAACCACCACATCGTCGGGATGCGCCTCCAGCGCCGCCGCCAGCCGGTCGGCATCCCGCAGCCCCACCGCCGCCGCCGGTATCTTTGGAAAAGAATCGTTGTAAAACATCGCACCGGTATGCGGGACATTGTCCACCGACTCGCTCATCGACCGCACCAGCACGCCGACTGCCCCATACCTCGACGCCCGGCTGGCCCCTCCGCCGCGATAACGCACCGCATCGCTATAAGCCTGGAAGGTCTCGACGAACAGCGGGTTGAACGGATAATTATAGAATACGATCTTACCCTTCAGCTCATCCTTACGCCGTTCCAGTTCATCATAATTATGGATCAGCACCGCCCGGGCCTCCACACCGCCCGGACCGGAACCCTGCGAATTGCCCAGGGCCAGGATGTCGAGACCCGCAGGCCGCTTTTCCCCCACCCGCCACCAGGTCGCCGTATCCTTACCCCCCCGCACCCAATGCGGTACCATACACTCCTGCATCCAGACCTTATCGGCCTGTGCCTCTTCCAGCGCCGCCCAACCCCACTTTTCCGCCTTATAGAACCCCGCGCTGCCCGACAGCCGGGCTCCAATCTTCTTTGTCAGCGTCCGCAGGTTGTCATAGGCCCTGGCATCCGTCAGGATCGTATCCGCCAGCCGGCGGATCAGCACCGAATCGTCGGTCCAGCGGCCCTGCTCCGGGCCGCCCCCGATCACCCGGTCCATCCCCACCACGACCCGGGAAGAGTCCACCTGCCCCCGGGCGGCATTGACCGTTACTAATAAAAATATAAGCAGGCTGCCTGTCAACAATTTAGGGTCCATCAATGTTAATTTCCGCGAAGGTAAGATTTGCGCCTCATCTGCCCCGAAATTCGGGCCGTGACGCAAAAAAAACCTTACTTTACAATTAACTTGATTCTATGCGTATAGGAATTGTTTGTTATCCGACCTTTGGGGGCAGCGGCGTCCTCGCTACGGAACTGGGCAAAGCGCTTGCCGACAAGGGCCACCAGGTGCATTTTATCACCTATCAGCAACCGGTCCGGCTCAACGAATTCAATGCAAATATTTTCTATCATGAAGTGCGGGTGACCACCTACCCCCTTTTTGATTATCCCCCCTATGAGACAGCACTTTCCAGTACCATGGTAGACGTGATCGTCAACCACCATCTCGACCTCCTGCATGTCCACTATGCCATCCCCCACGCCTCGGCCGCTTACCTCGCGAAAAAGATCGTGGAGGCGCAGAGCGGCCGCAGCATCCCGGTCATTACCACTCTCCATGGCACCGATATCACCCTGGTAGGCCGCGACAAGACCTTTGCCCCCGTCGTCGCCTTTTCCATCAACCAGAGCGATGCCATCACCGCCGTATCGGAGAACCTCCGGGACGAAACCTATCAGATCTTCAATATCGAAAAGGAGATCCAGGTCATCTACAATTTCGTCGACACCCGCCGCTTCCATAAAAAACCCATCGATGCCTTCCGGAGGGTGATCGCCCCCAACGGAGAAAGGATCTTAATGCACGCCAGTAATTTCAGAAAGGTGAAAAGAGTGCAGGATGTCGTCCGCATCTTTGAGATCGTCCGCAAGAAAATGCCCGCCAAGCTGCTTTTTGTCGGCGACGGCCCCGAGCGCAGCGAAGCGGAAAGCCTCTGCCGTGAGCTGGATATTTGCGACGATGTCCGCTTTGTCGGCAAACAGGAGCAGATGGAAGAAATCCTCGCTGTTGCCGATCTGTTCCTGCTGACGTCCGAATATGAGAGCTTTGGGCTGGCCGCGCTGGAAGCCATGGCCGCGGGCGTGCCCGTCATCTCCACCAATGCCGGCGGTCTGCCCGAGATCGCTATCCAGGGCGAAACCGGCTTCCTCGATGAGATCGGCGATATCCACGCGATGAGCGATCATGCTATAAAAATCCTGGAAGATGAGGCCACGCTAAAACGGTTCAAGGCGAACGCCATGGCCCATGCAAAAAATTTCGATATCCATCGTATCGTCCCGCAATACGAAGCGCTCTACAACCACTTCCTGAAAGCGGAGCCGCTCCTGACGACTTAACGCTTCAACCACCGCTCGGGATCAAAATTATTCCCCTTCTCATCCGACAGGATAAAATCCAGCTGCCCGGCCTCGGCAACCTGGCCAACAATCTGGCTGATGTGGATCTTCTCCCCCTTCGTCACCGACACCGTGGACAAATTACTATAGGTCGTAAAATATTTCCCATGGCGGATCATCACCGCCGACACATCTCCGATATACATGATATTTTCCACCACCCCTTCAAACACCGCCTTCACCGCCGAGCCCGGACGCGTATCGATCGTCACACCGATATTGAAGTGCTTGACCCCCGGGATGTATTCATGCAAGCCAAAAGCCATCGACACCGTACCCGATACCGGCCACGGCATCTGCCCCTTGTTTTTTAAAAAATCGCCCGACAGATGCACATCCTCGTCACTCGTAAAGACTGTTTTTGCAGGAGCCTTCACCGTATTCAGCGTCGCCGGCGCCACCGGTTCATTGGCCTCCGCCGGTTGGCTGCCCTTGGCGATAGCCGGCTTTTCCGCTGCTGCCGCCGCCTTATTGGCCTCCACATTTTTCCTGGATGCTTCCCGGATGGCCCGCCGGACCGCCGCCGAAATAGCCGCCTCCAGCTTTTGATCCTGTTTCTGCTTGGCCGCCATCTCTCTCCTCAATTCCTTTTCATGCGACTGCAGCTGATGCACGACGACGTCCTTTTCCTTCTTCTCATCTTCCAGTATCGCCCTTTCCCTGCTTTGTTTCTTCAACACATCATCCTTCTCCGCCCGCGTCACTTTTAACCCGTCGATCTTGCCTTGCAACAGCTGCTGCGTATTGCGGATATCCTCCGCCCGCTCTTCGCGGTAAGCCCGGTAGGATTTGAGATATTCCACCCGGCTGAGGGCATCGTTAAAGGAACTCGCGGAAAAAATAAAATTCAGGAAGTCATAGCTGCTGCGGTTCTTGTATGCGAACACGATACTCTGCGCATACTGGACCCTGAGGGTATCCAGCTCCGCGCGCAGTTTCAGGATCTCCCGCCAGGACTCGTTCATATCCCCCTGGATCACGTCGATCTGAGCGTTGATATTGCGGATAGCCGACTCGCGGAGATGGAGCCGCCGCTGCAACAGCGCCAGCTGGCCCAGCGTCTCGCGCTTGTTCTTATGCGTCTCATCCAGGGATTGCCGTACTTCCTCGATCTCCTTCTGGATGGCAGCCCGCTCCTTTTCCAGATCCGCCCGGCTTTGCACCGGCGGCGGCTGAGCTTCCAGCCGGCCCAGGGCCGTTACCAATAAGATCCCCGCAACGAGATGTTTGAGCATATTTACAATTTAAGGCTTTTTCGATAATTGGCCGAAGGGCCTTCGGCCCTTTGATAACGCTTATCTCCGCTTATAATTTTTCGGAATCGAAAAAGTATAGCTTAAAGCTTCGTTAAACTTATACGGCTTGATCCCGATCTCGATATCCACTTTCGACTTTTCCGCAACGGAGATCTTCCGGTAGGTCGAGAAGGGTACCGGCCCGGAATAATCGTAGTCCCCATACGTCAGATCGCAGGTGCGGGCCCGCAGCGGATCCGTATCATCCAGCTTGCTGTGACGCGGGGTATTGTCGGCATTCAACGTGAGGAAATTGGTAAAAAGGGGACCGACACTAAACAGGGAAAGCCCCTTTGGCTCCGTCCGGTAGTAGAGGATATTATTCGTGTCCAGGAAAATAGGATTGCCGATCAGGATATCCTGTACCGTCCTGAAATCCACCGGCAGGTGGATCTGATCCTGCAGATAGCTGACCGAACGCAGCCGCACGATCTTTTTCAATTTGTCGAGGATCTTTACGCTATCCGGCGTGATCAGCATCCGGAACACCTCGATCGACACGGGGCCGACCTTCGCCAGAACGTCTATCCAGATAATACTGTCTTTTTTGATATGGACGAAGGCGTTCAGGTCGTTGTCCTTGCCATCACCGCCTTCATAGTGAACGTGCATATGACCGCTGAACGTCTGGAAATCGATATGGTTATGAACAATCCCATGCACCGTGTTGCCGATGACGTGCATGGAGTCGGCATGAACATCACGCACCGGCATGGAGGCGTCCCGCGCAGCATTTCCCGTCGTATCGGGATGAACGGCCGGCGTGGCCATCACTTTTTCCAGCTTCTTCGTCGACCGGCAGGATTCCGCCACACCCGCCAATACCACGACCAGGATAAAAGCCGTTGCAAATTTATACATGCTTTCAGAAGTTTATAACTTTCGCCGCCTCAACCCGCGCCGCCCCGCCCCATCCCGACCCACTCCACCCCGGCCGCGCCATCCCGCCCGTCAGGCCTTCCCCGTATGCCCAAAGCCACCGGCATTTCTTGCCGTAGCCCCGATCTCATCCACTTCGTCCCAGCTCACCCGGGTCACCGGGCCAACCACCAACTGCGCGATCCGGTCACCATCGTGCAGTATCTGCGGCTCCGCCGACAGGTTGATGAGGATCACCTTTAGCTCACCCCGATAATCCGAATCGATCGTACCGGGGGAGTTGAGACAGGTGATCCCCTGCTTAAAAGCCAGACCGCTGCGCGGACGTACCTGCGCCTCATATCCCTGCGGCAGCTCGATAAAAATACCCGTGGGGACCAGTTGTCTTTCCAATGGTTTCAATTCCAGCGGAGCGGGAAGATGGGCCCTGAGATCCATGCCGGCAGATCCTTCTGTAGCATAGGCGGGCAGTGGATGGGGGGATTGGTTGATGATCTTGACTCTTATGTTGGACATGGCGCAAATATAGGAGATTATTCGTCGTTCCGATCGCCACCGGCCCCGCCGGCCCCGCCGCGCATCACGGCGCATCACGGCGCTTCACCGCGCCCGGCCGCGGATTCCACCAGCACCGTCGCATACGCCGTCAATCCTTCCCCCCGGCCGATAAAACCCAGCTGCTCCGTCGTCGTGGCCTTGATGGAAATATCATCCGCGGCTATCCGCAGGATCGCCGCCATCGCCGCCCGCATGAGCGGCGCATATTTCATGATCTTTGGCGCCTCCAGGCATACCGTGCTGTCGATATTGACGATCCGGTAACCCCTGCTCCGCACCAGCGCGTAGGTCTTTTCCAAAAGGATCTTGCTGTCGATGTCTTTATAGGCGGGGTCCGTGTTTGGAAAATGCAGCCCGATATCCCCGAGGTTCAGGGCCCCCAGCAGGGCATCACAAATCGCATGGATCAGCACATCGGCATCACTATGCCCGACCGCCCCGCGGCTGGCCGGGATCAGCACCCCGCCCAGCCAGAACTCCCTTCCCTCCGCCAGTTGATGAAAATCCACGCCAAATCCTATTCGATATCCCATAAAATATAATTGAATCGGTCCCGGCCCCTGCAGGCGAAGCCTGCAGGACATAAATGGCGATGGGCCGGTCTTACTTTTGTTTGTCAGACCGGCCCATCGCGCCCGGGACCGTTCAAAGATATATGAATTGGCTTAATTCGTCGGAGTCGTAGTACTGGAAGTATTGTCGCTCTTGCTGTCCAGGTAGAAAATCAACCCGAACCTGAGCGTATTCGACAAAGGATTGCGGTTCGTCCCGCTGCCCGAAGGCACCAGGTAGGAGAAATTCAGCTCCATCACATTGTAACGGACACCGATGCCCGTGCTGAAATATTTCAGATCGCCCTTGCTCGGATCTTCGTAATAGTAGCCCACGCGCAGGAAGAACTGATCCATATAGGCATATTCGATCCCCGCAGAAAACTGCAGCGTCTTAAACTGCGGTTCCCCCGAGAAGGAGGCGCCCCAGCTCGCCGGGACGCTCTTGCTATAATAGTTGGCCAGGTTGGCGGCATCCGTCGTGTCATTGCCCGTCGGCGTCGGAGTGACCGGCACCAGCAGCTTGTGGACATCAAGACCGAACATCACCTTGTTGTCTTCGTTGAAGACCGCGGTATAGCTGGCACCCAAACCGAGGTCGGCCGGGATATAATCTTTTTCCGTCGCGCTGTTGGTATAGCCGATCTTGCCGCCCAGGTTCTTCAGCGCAAGACCATAGTTCCAGCCGCCCTTGTCCACCGTCACCCCATGATAGTAAAGAGAGACGTCTACGGCAAAGGTTTTGCCGGGCTGGTAGGTAGAACCGGCGGCGGCATAGCCCGACGCCAGATTGGAATAGATATAACGGCCCGTCAGCCCGATCCCCAGCTTTTCGCTCAGTTTACGGGAATAACCGACGTCAACAGCCAGCTCCCGGGGATGACCGCTGCCGAGCGCATTGCCGTTGAAATCCGTGAACTGGATATTTCCAAGACTGAAATAACGCGTGGAAAAGGATAAAGCCTGGTCGGGAGCAAACTTATAGTAAGCAGAAGCAGCCAGCAGGTAAACATCCTGTAATCCCAGGTCTTTCAGCCAGGGAGTATAGGTCAGGCCGACACCGACATCTTTTGTATTAAAGGGCGTCTTGGCCAGGTTATACCAGGTGGAAGACGCATCCGGCGAAGTAGCCACGCCCAGGTCACCCATGGCGCCCGCGCGGGCATCGGGAGAGATTTGAAGAAAAGGTACCGCAGTCGTCGTTACGTTTAGAGGCGTCTGACCTTTCACCCCCATCACCCCAGCAAAAAATAAGAGAAATAAAGCAGCTAATCCCTGGTAAGATCTTTTCATGAGTTTGATAAATTAAAGTAAATTTTATTTATAGGCTGCTAAGTTATTAATTACCAATTAGTTAAACATCCCGTCGCCCAATTTCCCCTTTCCCGTGACCGCACAACGGGGCAAACATCGAACCAGGATCTCCCTCCAACGGGTCAGGAGGCTATTTATTGTCCCCGGCGGCACAAGATTTCTCCTGCTGGGAAAGGCTTCCGGGGAAGGATTAATCCAAAATATAATCCTTCCCCGGAACGTTCAAAAATGTCGGTGAACAGCGGCCTACAGCCTTGTTCACAACCGGGCTCCGCCCGGTTGGGCTTCCGGGGGTCAAAAATACGGTATTACAAGCTATATTTACAACGGTTTCCCAAAACGGGCAACTGTGGATAAGTAAGTCTCGTATTTTTATACAATAACTGGCTGAAAAGATCGTTTTTCCTGTTTACACAAAGCGTCTTTTCGCCAAAAGCGTTATTTCGCCAAAAAGCGTCATTTACCCAAAGCGTCAACTATGAATTTGAAAAACCTAACAATCCTGGCAACTACCGTATCCCTCTTTGCTGCCTGTCACAAAAAGCCGGATCAATCCTCCGTCACTGGTTGGAATTACAACGATTCCAAGATGGGTGGGTTCCAGGTTTCCAAAGAAAAAGAGCAACGGACCGGTCCGGGCCTGGTATTTGTCCAGGGTGGCACCTTTACCATGGGGGCTACTCAGGAAGATGTCATGCGCGATTGGAATAATGTGCCTCGCCGGATAACCGTCAACTCTTTCTATATCGACCAGACGGAAGTGGCCAATATCCATTACCGGGAATATCTCTACTGGGTCGACAATGTATTTGACGCCGACGAATATAAGGCCGTCCGTGACAACGCTCTTCCCGATACCCTCTGCTGGAGAAGCGAGCTGGCCTATAACGAGCCGATGGTAGAATACTATTTCCGCCATCCTTCTTACAACTACTATCCCGTGGTAGGGGTTACCTGGAGACAAGCCCACGACTTCTGTCTGTGGAGATCCGACCGGGTAAACGAACTGTCCCTGATCCAACGCGGCTATATCAATCAGAATTCTGTTAAGAACCTGCAGGGTCTTGGCCAGGAGAATTTCAATACCAAGGCTTACCTGATGGGTGAATACCAGGCTACTCCCGATAAAAAGGCGCGTACCAAGGCCAACCCCCTCAAAAACCCCAACGGTACCCCGCGTACCACGGTCACTTTTGAGGACGGTATCCTGCTCCCCAACTACCGGCTCCCGACAGAAGCGGAATGGGAATACGCCGCGCTGGGCTATATCAACCAGAACCCCCTGCCCAGCCATAAGGACGGACAACACGGGGAAGAGCTTATCGCCAACAAACAGGTTTACTCCTGGAGCAATAACGTCAACGGCCTGCGCGATACCCGCCATGGCAGCTGGCAAGGTACCTTTATGGCCAACTTTAAGCGTGGCTCCGGTGACAATATGGGCGTTGCCGGCGGCTTGAATGACAACGCCGTCTATACCGCTCCCGTCACCTCCTACTTCCCCAACGGCTTCGGTCTTTACAATATGTGCGGCAATGTCAGTGAGTGGGTATTCGACGTATACCGCCCGATGAGCGGCCAGGACGTCGACGACGTAGCCCCCTTCCGCGGTAACAAGTTCGAAACCGTTGCCCTGGACAAGGACGGAAAGTCGGACCGCGACAGCCTCGGCCGGATCAAGATGCGTAATGTCACCGACTCCGAAGCCCATGCCCGTCGTAACTATCAGAAGGGTGATGTGATCAACTACCTCGATGGTGACTCTACGATTTCCGGTATCGCCTATGGCTATGGCCAGACTACCCTGATCAGCAACAAGTCCCGCGTGATCAAGGGCGGCAGCTGGAACGACCGTCCTTACTGGCTCAGCCCCGGCACCCGCCGCTTCCTGGAAGAAGACCAGGCCAACAGCACCGTCGGCTTCCGTTGCGCCATGGACCGCGTAGGCAGCCCCGCCGGTAATGGCCGCCAGACTGGTATCAACTTCAAGACAAGACGACAGAACACGCGCAAACAATAAACCGCGCAAACAAATAATAATAAGAAAGCCCCGCGAATCTAATGAGATGGCGGGGTTTTTTTTATGGGCCTGTGTGCCGCCGCTACACGGTGTGCGGCGGAGCGGCGCTACACAGTGCGCGCCGCCGCAATTTTCCTGAAAATGGCAGTGTGCAGGAACAATATGGTCGCCGGAGCAAATGCGGGAAACCACACAAACGGAAATATGGTCATTTCCTGGGGTCCGGGCTCACCGGTGACAATGGCATTTTTTACATTGATAACAACAATAACAAGGAGTGTAATGATGTCCAGTGCTCCAAAAATATTCCAGGCATAAGCGATCTTTAAACTCCCCGGCTTCCCTTTTGAAATCATTTTCGCTACAGGCAAAGCGAGAGCGGCTGTTATAATATCCCCCATTCCCGCCGAAAACGCAAAATTCCGGGGCAGCAGGTGATAGAAATAGAGAAGAAGGTCGAACACACCCAGTACCCGGAATACATGCAGGGCAATCAAGGATTCCAGCGAGATTGACCGGAGTAATTTCCTGAATAATTTTGTGTTTCCGACAATTACAAATAGTATAATAGTCATACCGGCATCCAGGGCCGCCCGTTTTGCCGGGTTGGCAATGAAAGCAATAGAATACAGAAACCCTGCGATAAATAGTACTATAGCCCATGTAGGCATACCCGATATGTAGCTTGCCATTTGTTTGTCGATTAGCCTACTCCGACCTCAAACTCCCGGCCGGATTCGCCATCGCCGCCCGCACCGCCTGCACTCCCATCGTCGCCAGCGCAATGCAGAGAACCATTACCCCTGCCACCACAAACACCCACCACCCCAGCCCGATCCGGTAGGTATAATCCCGCAACCACTCATGCATTCCCCAATACGCTATCGGCGTAGCGATCCCTATCGAGATCAGCACCAGCCAAACAAATTCCCGCGTCAAAAGCCCCGTCACCTGCGCCACCGTCGCCCCCAACACCTTCCGGATCCCCACTTCTTTCCGGCGGCGTTCCGCCATATACGCCGACAACGCAAACAACCCGAGACAGGCGATCACAATCGCCAGCGTGGACAGACTGGTGAACATATTTTGCGTCCGCTGCACATCCGCATACATCCGCGCATAGCTCTCATCGAGGAAGGTATATCGCAATCCCTGCCGCGGCTCATATCGCTTCCAGATCCCCGCCACCCCCCTGATCAACCCCGCCATATCTTTTGTATTCGCCTTTACCGCGACGATCGTCGCCCAGTCACCCCGATGAATGACCAATGGACCGATCGAGTCCCTCACGGACTCAAAATTAAAATCCGCCACGACCCCGATAATATGCATCTTATAGCTGCCCCCCCGGTCAATCAGCTTCCCTAACGGATCGGCCCAGCCCAACTTCGAAGCCATCATCTCATTGATGATCACCGCCGACGAATCGGACGCCATATCCCGCAAAAAAGACCGGCCCTTGACGATCTTCATCCCCAGCGTCGAAAAATAATCCGGATCGCCATACCAGTTCTGCGCCCCAATCCGCGGATCAATCTTCGACCGCCCGTCTTTCCAGAAGGAATTCTGATTGCGTTTCCCACCCGTAACCGGCAAAAAATCGCTGATGGACACGTTCTTCACTCCCGGCAAACCCAGCAGCTCATTTTTAAACGTCCTCAACCGCAGGTGGGGATAATTGGCTGTATCGATCGTCCCCGTGCCCTGGATCAACATCACCTGATCTTTATCATACCCCATCTTGCTGTTCAGGATAAACCGCATCTGCCGGAAGACCACCAGGGTACAGACGATCAGGATCACCGACGTCGTAAACTGGAAGACCACCAGCACGCTCCGCAACCCCGACCGCCGGCCACCCAAATTAACAGAACTTCGCCCTTTCCACCGGAAAGGGCTCGTTCGGAACGTTCGGTACCCTCCGTTCCCTTTTAACACCTCCACCGGCCTGAACCGCGACAGATATAGCGCCGGATACCAACCCGCCAGCAACCCCACCCCCACAGCAGTTAGGATGATGGCCGGCAACCACCACCACTCCGCCCACGGCATTTCCAGTTTGGTATCGGTCATGCGGTCGAACAATGGCAAGAACAGCCAGGCCAGCCCGACCGCCAGTAGGATCGAGATCGCGCTCAACAACAGCGACTCCGTCAGGAATTGCCCGATCAGCCCGCTGCGCGGCGAACCCACCACCTTCCGCAACCCCACCTCCTTCGCCCGGTTCGCGCTCCGCGCCGTCGAGAGATTGACGAAATTGATACAAGCCAATAACAGGATAAAGACGCCCACCGCGCCAAACAACCAGACCATCCGGATATCCCCACGTGGCAACCCGGCATCGATACCCGCCGACCGCAGATGAATATCTCTCACCGGCTGCAGCTCAAAGGAACAACGTTTGATAATAGACCCCACGTCGGGGGTGCCGGCTTCCTCCAGTTGCGGCGCCAGGTAACGTTGGAAAAGCTCTACCAGCTTGGCCTGCAGCAGTACCGGGTCAACCCCGGGCCGCAACAGCGCATACGTAGGATAGTTATTCGCCCGCCAGAAATTCTGCTCCCCATTCCACAGTTCATGACCAGCCAGCGAAATGAAAAAATCATATTTATTCAAATGCGAATTCTCCGGCGGGTCGGCCATCACCCCGCCGATTTTATAAGGATGGGCCATATCCCCATTGAGATAGAGTACCTTCCCCACCGGATCCTGCCCGGGAAAATATTTGTCCGCCTTCCGCTTCGAAAGGACGATGCTCGCCGGCTCCGTCAGCGCATGCGCCCGGTCCCCATAGACCATCTCCGTCCCGAACATGTCCAGTATCGACTGATCCGCGTAGGTGAACCCCTCCTCATACGTATCCTCCGTCTTACCCTCCGGCCGGACCTCATTGCTGCCCGCGCCATAGAAGAGATCCGCGGGCATGAGCCGCCCCGTCTGCTCCACCTGCGGAAAGTCCTTTAGCATGGCCTTGGCAAAAGGCGCTTCCGCCCACGGGCTCTTTCCCGACGACCCGTTGTCCTGGAGATAGATCTGAACGACCCGATAAAGCCGGTCCCCCTTCGCATAGTCCCGGTCAAAGCTCAGCTCGTGCCGGATATATAAGGTGATCAGCAGACAGGTAGCAATGCCCAGCGCAAATCCTCCGATCTTAATAAAAGAATAAAATTTTTGCTTCCGCAGCTGCCGCAAGGCAATCTTCCAATAATTCTGGAACATGGCGGGGTGAGTTTGGTGTAGTGGAAAGGACAAACCAAACATCGCAATGTTGCATATCTTTATCCCATGACCATCGAAAAACTATACGAGATCTACCTCCGCCACCCATCCATCCGGACCGACACCCGCCTGTTGCGCGCGGGCGACCTTTTCTTTGCCCTCAAAGGCCCCAATTTCAACGGCAACCAATTCGCGGCCCGCGCCCTCGAACTCGGCGCAGCCTATGTCATCCTGGATGAAACCCCTGCCGGCCCGGACCTGATCCCACCATATACCGATGACCAACTCATCCTCGTCCCCGATGTCCTCACAACCCTGCAAGAGCTGGCCCTCCACCACCGGCGGCAATTCAACATCCCCTTTATCGCCATCACCGGCAGCAACGGCAAGACGACCACCAAAGAACTGATCCATGCCGTCCTGTCCTCCAGCTATATTACCTATACGACAGAGGGGAATCTCAACAACCATATCGGCATCCCGCTCACCCTCTTGTCGGTCCGTCCCGACGCACAGCTGGCCGTCATCGAAATGGGCGCCAATCACCAAAAAGAGATCGAAGCCTACTGCGTCTATACTCTCCCCACGCATGGCATCATCACCAATGTGGGCAAAGCCCATCTCGAAGGCTTTGGCGGGCCCGAAGGGGTAAAAAAGGGGAAGGGTGAGCTCTATGATTTTCTACGCA
>Ga0206963_10124_pt1 | contig 26573 bp, 21 predicted proteins | sample Alteio_BWOrgHeat_28_FD_152958 | JGI IMG/M metagenome (GOLD analysis project Ga0206963, IMG submission 152958) | Enriched cells from forest soil in Barre Woods Harvard Forest LTER site, Petersham, Massachusetts, United States -... | ecosystem: Environmental > Terrestrial > Soil > Temperate forest >... | reverse complement strand
TCGACCCAACCGTACGTCTTGGGCCATCGAATTTTCATTGTCGGCGGTTAGCTCAATCAAGTGGACCAGTTTTCCCAAAAGATCCGCCGACGGTTCTTCCCAGGGACCCCAGTGGGTCTCTCCAAGCTGGTAGGCCTCGCGAAAAATGAGTTCCAATCGTGAGCGGTGAAGTAAAATCGAGGCATTGGTGGGCGCTTGATCGGCGCCCGCAAGGGTGTTTAGGACGGTATTAAACAACCATTTCTTTCTCGCGGTTTTAAGGGGATTGAATTCCCAATGAAAGATGTTGGGAGCCACCTCCAATAACAGACGTTCTCCCTTCTCCGGTTCGTCTATAGAAGGAACGAGGGGACCCCAGGCGATGCTAGCGTTGGGATTGCGAAAGGAAAAGAGGCGTTCACCGAGACGAGTCACGGCAAGATTCGTGGTTCCCCAACGGAATTTTCGCTCTGGAAATTGGGAGGCAATCTCTTTTAGATCTTCGTCAATGGCACCATTTCCGATACTCACAATAGGAAGCGACTTGGGAAGATCGGGCAGGTGCTGCCGAAGTGCTCCTTTGAGCTGGTAGGCTTTGACGGCGACCAGGACGGCGGAGGCGGCGTAGGCTTCGTGGGGACTTAGCTCGGGAAGAAATAGATCGAAAATCCCGTCTGGAGCATTCTCGATGGTCGCTCTTACCGAACACGCTCCCTGACGACTCAAAAAACGGGGAATCATTCCCAGCGTTTGGAGAAGGGCTGCGACCCCGGTTCCTAAAGCTCCGTTGCCAATAATGATAAACACACGTCCGTTCACGCCGGGAAGGTAGCATAAAAAGGCGGAGGTGCCCAGACGGTCTAAGAACCGCCTTACCGCCGCCTTATTTTGCTGACGGGCGTTTTTTTGCCCGACCAGCCGCGACCGTCACGGTTACGGTTTTTTGTCCCGTACCACAGTCATTGGTGGCCTTCAGGGTGTAGGTCGTGGTCTGAGTCGGCGAGGCAAGCGGTGAGGCGACCGTGGGGTTGTCCAATCCCGTCTCGGGTGACCACTGGTAGGTTTGTCCGGCCACTGGCATTCCACCGATAAACACCGATTCGCCAGGAGCCATGGTCTTATCGTCGCCTACATAGGGAATGGGTTGAGGCGTACAGGCCGGTTTGTAATTTACGAAGGTGGTCTGCTCTCCGACCGCGTTGCTGCGATATTTGATTCGCATGTAGCCTTCTTCTCCCCAGGAAGCCCCCCAACTGTTTCTCAAGATCCAATATTGACCGTCGTCGTTATACCCGACGAGGGCGACCAAGTGATTGGTCTCAGAACCGTCATTAGCGTTGTAAATACCGCCGCTATAGGCCTGGAAACTGTCGGTTGCGTCCACCGTGACGGCGACGGGCCCATCGTCGTGGATTGCCTGCTTGATCTGATCATTCGACGGATAGGTGCTGTCCGATCCACCGACGTACGCCCAGCTTTCAATTTTTCCGGTGTAGGTCAAGTTGGGTTTGCAGGAGCCGTCTTCCGCTGTGTAAGGGAAATCTGCGGTGAGTGCTGCTCCCGGGTTGACATGGATGTCATGAGCAAATTCACCGCCGCTGCAACCCCAGCCCTGATTATTGCAAGATACCAGCTGTTGTTCGCTAAGACTTTTGACGACGTTGTCTCTAATCTTAATGAGATTTTCAAACACTGCCACCGTACCAAACGCCCAACAGCTTCCACATTGTTTTTGATTCTTAATCGGAGTCAGTCCATTGGCTTCGTCTCGCCAATCGAAATTAGCGGGAATTCTGGTCAGACGCGGACTTACAAAAGTCGCATTTTTCTTCCAATCCGCCCGCTTGATCAGTCCCGTAACGGTATCGATCGGGTATTCCATCACCGGACTATAAGCGATAGTGAACGTCCAACCTTCACGAACGCTGCGCTTTCTCAAAGCCTCTAATTTTGTCATCGCTTGGGGCGAAGGTGTTGCGGCGAGGATACTCCAAGAAATCAAAAGCCAAACAATGCCAATCATGCGACTGAAGGCTCTCATTTTTTTTCTCCGGAAGAGTATTGATTGGACCTGAAAAGCGAGCAAGCGAGCGAAAAAGAAAGGCGCAACGCCTTTAGCTTTTCAAACGCTATTCCCAGAGCATGACAGCTCTAACCCATCTGTGAGGGAATTTAGCTAAGTTTTAGAAACAGTTGTTAATGGGGAAGGTGGCAAAACGACTCGCGTGAACCGAGATTTTATGGGAAAATCACCGCCATGCAGCAAAATAATAAAGATCCCCATTCGTTGCAATATCCGGTCATTGAGCCCTACCTAACGGGAATGCTTCGTGTCTCCGACATCCACGAAATTTACTTCGAGGAGTCGGGAAATCCACTAGGTAAGCCCGTGGTCTTCGTACACGGTGGCCCAGGAAGTGGCTGTGACGCCAAGCATCGCAGATTCTTTGATCCAGAAAAATACCGCATTATTCTGTTTGATCAGCGTGGCTGTGGAAAAAGTTTGCCCTACGCCTGCCTGGAGGAAAACACGACTTGGGATCTTGTCGCAGACATGGAGAAACTTCGTGCGCACTTAAGAGTTCACAAGTGGCAGGTTTTTGGAGGCTCTTGGGGAAGCACCTTAGCCCTGGCTTATGCGGAGGCGAATCCGACCGTCGTCACTGAGCTGGTTCTAAGGGGGATTTTTCTTTTACGGAAAAAAGAGATCGATTGGTTTTATCAAGAGGGGGCTAACAATATTTACCCCGACGCTTGGGAGCCTTACCTCAATCACATTCCGGTGGACGAGCGGGACGACCTGGTGGCTGCCTACTACCGACGATTGACCTCACCTGATAAGAAGGTCTGTACCGAAGCGGCTAAAATCTGGAGTCAGTGGGAAGGCAGTACGAGCAAACTATTCCCGGACTCGAAATTTATCGATGACTATGGCAAAGAAGCGTTTGCGACCGCCTTCGCCCGTATTGAATGCCATTATTTTGTAAATCATGGTTTTTTTCAACGTGACGATCAACTTCTCCATTACGTGGATAAGATTCGCCATATTCCGGCGGTGATTGTTCAGGGACGCTATGACGTGGTTTGCCCATTAGACAGCGCATGGGCTTTGCATCGCGCTTGGCCAGAAGCCGAATTGTTGCTGGTTCCCGACGCAGGGCATTCCGCATTTGAACCCGGAATATGCCGCGCTTTAGTGGCCGCCTGCGATCGCTTTGCGCTCTTATAGGTTTCGGTTATTCAAGGATCTTTAAGGGTGAGCTCTTTTTCGAGTTGTTGCAGTTTTTCTAGCACATGAGTTTTCTGCTTGGTCGAAAGCCCGCTGAGGATAGCCTCGCAGTCGTCCTTTCGATATTTCTGTACACAATGAAATGTGATCTTGGCCTCCATCATGTCCCTCGTGGTGCGACTAGTAACGACGAGAGAGAGGGTCAGAAAGAGAGTGAAAATGAGTCCCGCGGAAGTTCCTTTGAGGGTCAGCGACTTCAGGCGGTTGAGCACCAGACTTTGATGTAAAAACAGCAACGCAAACGCCAGCGCCGAGAGCCAGGCCAACGGCCTTCCCGCGGCCGTGAGTAACAGCGGGACCAATCCCGGCTTAATCTGAAAACCGTTTATCGTCCCGGCGAGGAAAACAAAAATAGGTACCCACATAGCGGCGGCGAGTGCGAGCGTTGTGGGATCCAAATCTGCCCAGTGGAGTCCGGTGCTTCCGTAAACGTCCGGCTGTTTCATGCGTTCTAAAAGGACGTTGATCTCGCGACAGGTTTGGCGGCGCTTGACGATGCCAGAACGTCCGGAGGGATCGATCTTAAGTTCTCGCGGCATGGTAAAAAATGAGAGCGCTCTAGTCAGCAGACTGGGTTCGATCCAGGCCGACAATATGACGTGGCCTTCTTCTTGGCGAATATCGAATTGAGTCAGGTAGAAGGAACCGGAATGCCCTTTTTGGTATAGCCGGCGTTTCGCACGCATTTCGATCAGGTGAAAGTCGTACTCGGCCGCCCAATGCTCGACGATCGCCCAACAATCGGCGCGGACGGAAAAATTGCGGGTCCAGTGCTTGTCCCGGTTAAAGGACTCTTCTTTGGCCCGCCCTTTTTTCTTTCTGCTCGAGGTCGAGCGCTCGCTGCCCATCGGGTCGTCCTCCCGTGGTGGGATCACACCACACCTTGGCTTATCGGAAGAATCACAACCTTTCCTTACGTCATGTTACTCCGCAGCGATTTTGTCTCCTTTCCTTACGTCAGGATGAGGCAGTGACGCTACGCAATAGGACTCCTGCAAACACGCTCTAAGTTCACACGGGCGGTTGAATCTCCTCTGGGAGAAGGGTTAGCTCCACAGCAAATTGATGAGGGTTTGTCGCTTTCCGCGACACGCGTTTACTTCCTATTTTGGATACAGAGCTGGATTTTTTTTGTTTTTTTTTGGCCTGATGTTTGCAAATTTTTCAAAATGACCAGGAGCCGATGTAACTATTTTCCGGAAGGAGAGGCGTATGGTTAGAGGAGTTGCTACCATTTTAGGATTAGGTTTGGTGTTCTTCTGGATCGCCGGGCTCAGCCGATTTGACGGTGCGGGCTGGGTTACCTGGGTAGCGGGAGTGGCGGCGGTCGCTTCCTATATTTTAGCAGGCGCTGCGGAAGATCCATCTTCTCAAAAGGTTCGCAGGGGCGGGTGTTTCTCCATCGGAGTTGGTCTTTTAGCGGTGTGGGCCGTTGCTTTGGCGACGGCCGTTGTACCCTGGATGACGTGGGGAATGTTTGCGTTTGCTTGTGCGTTTCTCCTTTTAGGAGCCGCCGTTAAAGCGGACCGTAAACTGATGGAAAACGAAACATCCTATCGTCGAAGTGCTTAGCGATCTTGCGAGGCTGAAAAAATCGAGGAGGTTATATGGTCAAGGGATTTACGATTACATTGGGTGCGGGACTCTTGTTACTTTCACTAGCGGCTCTTGGTGCGACTGTCTTTCCTATTTGGTATGTATGGTTAGATTTGATAGCGGCCACGGCCGCGGTGTCGGCTGGAGTGTTTAAGCTTGGTGAGCCTCGTTCCAAATCCGAAAAGTCTCGTCAGGTTGAAATTCCCATTATTATTTCGATTGGAATGTTTGCGATTTGGATCGTGGCGGTAGCAATAGCTATTCCGAACTGGTTGGCTTGGTGGAATTTCGGATTCGCGGTGGCGTTTATGCTGTTAGGTATCGTCGCGAGCGCAGGGATTTCTCAGTCGGAGGCGATCTATCCTCCAGAAGAAATAAGAGAGTCTCTTCGAAAAAATGGATGGAGCAATCGCAGATATTTTGGCGGTGCGCCGGACCTACTGAGCTATCGAGGGTGGCCTTTCTTTGGTCTGGGCTATTATGGGCTTGGAGACGAGTCTGATGCCTCCCAGCTTGGGAAGGATCCTCGTGACTATCAGCGGCCCGACGCCCGCCTAGAGGAGGAGGTAAACGAAATCCTCTCCCACCAGAGTAAGCTCGATGCCAGGGAGGTCGTCGTTCATGTTCAGCAGGGGAATGTCAGTTTAGAGGGTTCGGTGGCATCGCGTCGCGATCGAAGATTAGCGAAATCGTTGGCGGAATCGGTCTGGGGGGTGAAGGACGTTACTAACTCTCTCGCCGTCAAAGGACGCCCTTCGAGACGTGATTTGACCGAGGCAGCCTAGACAGCCTTAGCCCTGTTTCTTATCGGGAATTCCATTGTGGGGGCCCAGTTCCCGCTTGGGAACTTCGTCCCACCACGAATCTCCGACTTGAGCCTTTCGGCTAGGATTGAGGGGATAGAAGATCTTATTCTCCTTTTTGTTCGCTTCCCCCACCACAAGAAGTCGCACGGGCTCGCAGGAGTTATTAAGAATCGTATGGGTGATTCCCGTTCCCGAGGGGAAGCCTACCGCGTCGCCGGGCACCAAATCATAGACATTCCCGTCGATCCAAGCCTGCGGATTTCCTTCTAGGACATATACGAATTCATCTTCGGAGCTTTCCGCGTGTGGCCACGAAGTGCGGCGCCCTGGCGGCAGCAATTCGTGATGAATACCAATTTTAGTGAGTCCTAGTTTTTTCCCCAGCGGGCTACCAAGAGAGAGAAGCTCTTCACTCCCTTGGTAGTGACTGGGTTCGGATTCTTGAAGTTCGGTGTAGTGCTTAATAAAATCTGGTCGTTTCATGAGGTTGGTATACTCCATCGCCTGCCTAAATGGCAAAAGTAGATACCTTGGGTTAGCCAACCGGGATGCTGCCCCTTAATTGGCAAACCCCATTGCTTTGATTGGGCGTCTCGGGGTAGTTTTCCCCCATTCTGGGAATACTCGATATGACGTTCACAAACCTAGGGGATAGTGCCCATCGCCAAGAGGACTACGAAATTGATCTTGAGCTATTGCCCCATCTTTGGCGAATGGAAGAAAAACATTTTTGGCATGCGGCGCGTAATCAGTGGATACTACATGCCCTGCGTGCCTACGGCTGCCGTCCCCCAGCGGCGTTCCTAGAGGTAGGCTGTGGAAGTGGTGCCGTCGCTCTCGCCCTCTCTGAGGTAGGGTATGAAGTTACCGGGGTCGACACCGCCGAACCGATGTTGCGTAAGGCATCCAGTCGGATGCCGGCGGTGAGATTTCTTTTGGGCGATGTCGCCGCTCTTCCCAAACCCTACCAGGGGCCGTATGACGTGATAGGTCTCTTTGATGTCCTAGAGCATCTGGATTCTCCGGAGGTTCTTTTGACTAATACGTTAAAATGGTCCAAGCCGGGTTCGGTCGTGATTGTGACCGTTCCCGCCGTTCAGTCGCTGTATTCGATGGTGGATCGTATCTCGGGGCACAAATGCCGTTACGAAGTGGATCAGCTACGATCCTTGATGCAATCATGCGGCCTGGGTCAAGTCGAGGTCCACGGCATCTTTCGATCGATCCTCCCTCTGCTGAAACTTCGTCGAAGTGGTCCCGTCGAAGAGTCATCTAGTCTGGAGCGCCGCCGTGATCTGATGCGGAAAGATTTTCGAATTCCCAATCCGGTGGTCAATTCGATGCTTTATGGTCTGTCCTGCGCTGAACGGGTTTTAGGGTACGCGTTAGCTAAAGGGCGTCCGGGGGCAAGCTTAATTGCCGTGGGAAGGGTGGCTAGTCTTGAGTGAACTACAACTAGATTCGTGGCTCTCGGACATCGTGGGAAAGCCATCTTATTCGCTTCGTTTGCCGGACAATCGAGTGACGGAAAGCCTTAAAGCGGAGGTTGCCAAACTATTAGCGGGTTCGGCGTTTGTTTACGCAAAAGTTCCGACTCACTCCATTGAAACGGTCGTCCAGTTAGCAAATATGGGCTTTCGCCTCACCGATACCCAGATGACGTTGGAACGCCCGCTCGATCGTCCATGGAAGGCGGATAGATCTAGCGCACACGTCAGACTGTCTCGCGCGGACGACCGAACGGCGGTGGAATTTGTGGGACGGGAGTCGTTCCGATTCAGTCGCTTTCATTTAGATCCACTCGTCTCCAAAAATATTGCTGATGAAATCAAAGCTCAATGGGTCGGTAACTTTTTCACGGGTAACCGTGGCAACTATCTTATCGTTGCCGAAGGAAAAGACGGCGTCGGGGGCTTCTTGCAACTTCTGGAACAAGACTCTGGCAGGACAATCAACGTCGATCTGATCGCGGTCTTGGAAAAATACCACGGTCAAGGATTCGCCTCTCAGATGATCGAATATGCGGCGAAGCATTGCGCCGGGAAGGCAATGAATTATAAAGTCTCCACCCAGGCGGCCAATATACCCTCGCTCAGACTCTATGAGAAAATGGGTTTCACCATGTGCCAGAGCTTGTACATTTTTCACGCCCATGGCCGGAATTAAAATGCCTGAGAGCTATACCGTGATCCCCTTAGTTTTTAGAAAACTTGCGATACTTTCACTCACGTAATCCACATCCTCCATCGTCATTGTCGGATAGATAGGTAACGTGATTAAACGCGAAGCGACCTGCTCGGTATTGGCGAGCGAAGCGACTCGTTTCACATCCTTGTACACTGCCTGCTGGTGGACCGCAGGATGGAAATGGACGGATGCCCCGACACCTTTATCTCTCAGGGCCAGGACCATTTCATCACGAAATTCGAGGGGGACCAAGACGGTAAACATCTGCCAGGCATTGACGTAATCGCTGGGAGTTTGCTGAAAACGGATCACGTCACATTTTCCTAAATTTGAAAAATAACGTTCCGCAACCTTCGTTCGCGCCTGGTTGAAACGGGAAAGCTTCTTCATCTGCTCGACGCCAATCGCCGCCAAAAGATTACTCATACGAAAGTTGTAACCGAAGGAAGACGACATGCGAAGCCATGGCTGTTTGCTCAGTTCCCGCTGGTAGGTAGAGGAGTCGACGCCATGGGCCGCTAGAGCACGCACTTTCTTGCCAAGAGCATCATCATTGGTAGTAAACATTCCGCCTTCACCGGTGGTGATGTTTTTAGTGGGGAAGAACGAAAAGCAACCGATGTCGTAGGAACCGGCCTGAACGCCGTGGTAGGTGCCTCCCAAACACTCCGCGGAGTCTTCGATGACTCGCAGATTATGTTTACGAGCGATCTCAATAATCTGGGGCATATTCGCGGGTAACCCCGCATAGTGAACGGGCATGATGGCTTGCGTTTTCGGAGTGATCGCCTCTTCAATCGAAGCGATGGAGATATTTCGCGTATCGACATCGATATCAACCAGGACCGGCTGGGCTCCTGCGAGCAGGATGGCATTGGCCGAGGCCATCCAGGTGAACGAAGGGACTATTACCTCACCAGTCAGCTCTAGGGCTTCCACGGCTAGATGAAGGGCTGAGGTGCAAGAGTTCATTGTGATCGCGTGTTTCACGCCCAGATAAGAGGTGAACTGCTCTTCGAATTCATGATTTTTAGGCCCGTGGGCCAGCCATCCGCTGGCCAAAATTTCGGTAACGGCATTGATCTCCTCCGGTCCGGTACCCGGTATGCAAAGAGGAACCTTTCTCATCTTTTCTCCTTCCAATCCTTGAGCGTTTGATTGTACCAATGCTGAAAAACCAAAATTGTCCAAAGGGATTTTGCGTGATTCGCTTTTAAGGATTGATGTTCGCTCCACAGCCGGCGCACTTGGGTGACGTCGAACATTCCGACATTTTCTAGTTGTCTAGGATCCAATAGATCCTCCGCCCATGGTTTAAGGGAAGTCATCAGCCATTTGGCAATCGGGATCGTAAATCCGCGTTTTCTTCGGCTCGCAATTTCGGGTAACGGGCCCTTGCGGTGATAGCGACGTAGCAGGTATTTGGTCTGGCCATGGCGATATTTAAAATGCATCGGGAGCGAGTTCGCGAACTTCATCATCTCGACATCGAGAAACGGGCTCCTTAGCTCCTGAGATACCGCCATCGAGGCCTTATCGGCGTGACCACAAATCGAAATCGGAAGATAAAACTGTTGGAAGAAATGAAGAAGCAGCGTTCCTAAATCCTTGTCGCTAAGACGATCGAATTCAGGATACAGATCTTCATAGATATAGGACGCATCATCAATAACTCCGGGAGCCACCACCTTGGCGACCTCTTCGGGACTAAACGCCCCCATCCATCGCATCGCCACCTCGGCAGGCTCGGCCGATACCCCTCTCATGAATCTTTGGAGCTTAAAAAGATTATTCATGTAGGTATGACTTACCCGAGGTATCGCCGCCAAACGTTCGATCGCACTCGCTGCCCTTTGGGGTAGGATCCGGTGCGCTAGTTGATACGCCCTAAGGGCCTGGAACGGAGCGTAGCCTGCATAATATTCATCGCCGCCGTCGCCGCCTAGAGTCACGGTGACGTGCTCCTTCGCAAACCGAATCACCTGAGAGATGGAAAGGTAACCTGGATCCGCTAGGGGTTCGTCGAGCGAGTCGAGTAATCCACGCACATTTCCCAGAATGTCATCTTCGGTCAAAAGACGTTCATGATGACGAAGGCCATAGTGGGTTGCAGTTACCTTAGCTTCGTCGGCTTCATTAAAACTGGGATCGGCGTGACGAATCGTGAACGTCTGTATCGCCTCCGGGCCTTTTAATTCGACCGCGGCCCTTACGATGGCGTTTGAATCGAGTCCGGCAGAAAGGAAAATTCCTACCTTCACGTCACTACGGTAGTGGCGATCGACGGCGGCTTTGAACTGGGTATCAAAGGCTTCGAGTACCTCGTCCTCAGAACGCGGTTTTCCCAGTTCGACCGAAGTGGGAACCGAGAACCAATAGCGGTTCTCTTCCAACTTCCATTTCTTAAGATCGAGCACTAGGCAATGGCCTGGTCTTAGCTTTCGTACATTTTGAATGGCCGACTCGGGATGCGGGTAGCCTTCGAACGCCAGGTATTTGCCAAGGGCGCGAGTGTCTATCTCTAAGGGCACCTCGGGGTGCATAGCGACTCCAGAAAGCTCAGAGGCAAAGGCGAAAAGATGAGGGGTGAACGTATAAAAAAGTGGTTTTTGTCCGGCGGGATCTCTCGCAAAATAGACCTTTTGATCATCGAGCGTCCAGTAGGCAAAGGCGAACATGCCATTGAGTCTTGGAATGCTATCTAATCCCATTCGTTGCAACATCTCGAGCAAGACTTCGGTATCGCTCGAGGAGCGAAAGGGCTCGTCGGCGAAGTAGGTCTGGGCCAACTCTTTGTAATTGTAAATTTCGCCGTTGAAGACGAGGACAGAGCGTTGGTTCTTGGCAACCATAGGTTGCTGTCCGCCAATGAGGTCGATGATCGTGAGTCGACGATGCCCTAATCCACCGCCCGGTCCGACGAAAGTTCCACGAGCGTCCGGACCGCGATGGGCCATGATGTCGGTCATCCTATCAAGGATGTCACGCTCGATGGGGCGCTCGGCCTCCTTATAGAAAAATCCCGAAATGCCACACATAGGTCGATTGCCGTTTTATAGTTCCTTAGGGCCTGTACTCAAATTAAATAACACACCTCACGGGTGCTTTTCGAGCCTGGATTTCACCGTGCCTCCTTGAAGTACGGGTAGTACAACTGCGTCGACACGGCAAAACCAGCCACGAAAATCCCCTCGTGATCTGCATTATGTAATTTGAGTACAGGCCCTAGGGCCCGTACTCAAATTAAATACACACCTCACGGGGGCTTTTCGAGCCTGGATTTCACCGTGCCTCCTTGAAGTACGGGTAGTACAACTGCGTCGACACGGCAAAACCAGCCACGAAAATCCCCTCGTGAACTGCATTATGTAATTTGAGTACAGGCCCTAGGACCCGTACTCAAATTAAATAACACACCTCACGGGTGCTTTTCGAGCCTGGATTTCACCGTGCCTCCTTGAAGTACGGGTAGTACAACTGCGTCGACACGGCAAAACCAGCCACGAAAATCCCCTCGTGATCTGCATTATGTAATTTGAGTACAGTCCCTAGGAAACTGTGGATGAAACTCTTTCACAAAATTGACATATTCGCTTAAGCCTCGAGTCAAATCATATTGCGGCTCATATCCTAAGAGCGTGCGCGCCTTATCAATCGCGAGCGTTCCCCGCTTGGGTCTAAAGGCATCACGTTCCGTGATTTGGTATTCCAACTCCGGAAAATGCTTCTTCAGCTCCAGCACATACTCCAGCAAAGTAACCGCCTTGCCGGTCGTTATATTGAAGGTCTCGCCGATCGCTTCCGGGCGTGTCGCCGCCAGCACAAAGCCTCGGGCAATGTCTTTGACGTAAGTAAAGTCGAGCGATTCGTCCGCTCCATTGACTTCAATTTTCTGACCGAGCATCGCCTTTTCCAGAAAGATCTGAGAAACGCGACGGTTCATATCGGTGGGACCATACACCGCGGAAGGTCTCACGATACTCGAATCGATTCCCCAAAATTGGGAAAGGCCGCGGGTCATCACCTCACCCGCCAGCTTTACCGTCCCGTAGATCTCTTTGGGAGCGGTCGGGTGTTTCTCATCGGCCGGCGTGTATTGAAAGTCGCCGTATATCATGCTGGAGGAGGCGTAGACGAATCGCTTCGTCTTATAACTAGATTCCTGCTGCAATTGTCCGAGCGAATCCAGGAAGTAACTTGTCGATGAGACACTTCCTTCGAGCGCCTCTTCGGTATTAAGGTTTTGAATTTTCGCTAGTGGTAATGCCGCTAAGTGAAAGACATAATCCGGCTTATATTTTCGCAAAAGACTCGAGATGACTTGAAAGTACTTTGCCTCACCACGTTCAATGACAACCTTCTCTTCGATACCCTTGATTCTTAGGCTTCGGTAATCAATAAAGCCTTCACGGGTCGAAGCGGTATATCGGCCATAGTGATCAAGCAGTACCACTCGGTCCGCTAGTTTGTCCTCGACTAGGATTCGGGCGATATTCGACCCGATCAGTCCCAATCCCCCCGATATCAGTGCTGTCTTCATTTGATTCTCTCCTCTCAACGGTTACCGGAATGGGCTGCTTTTCAACGCTGTAGTAGCCGAGTGACATGCGCAAGAAAAAGTAGATGACCTCGGGAACTCCTAAAATAACTTTCTGTAACGCCCGGTACTTGGACGATCCGAATTGACGTTCACGATTGACGACGACCACTTCTTTCACTTTTTTCGCGCCTCGGTGAAGCGAAATTAGCGGAAGATAGCGGTGATCATTTTTCTTAAAACGAATCCCTCTCACGTGCTCGGCTTTAAAGGCGACAAAACTGCTGGTGTTGGTATGAAGAGGCGAATCAAAGAGAAAAACAACCAAACTGTCATACAGCAGCGAGCAGGCCCGGAGTAATTTGCGATGCTTACGAAGCTCTCTTAACCCCATCACCAGGTCATAATCTTGTTCAAAGTACGGGAGAAACTGGGCGAGATCCCTGGGGTCGTCTTGCAGGTCGCTGTCGATACGAACGATGTACTTTCCACGGGCTTGCTGGAAAGCACGTTGGTAGCAACCGGTCTGCCCCCCTCTTTTGTCCAAATGCAGGGCTCTGACAAAGACATATTCCGACTGAAAGTAATCGAGCACACCGGACGATCCGTCGTTGGAAACGTCGTCCACGAAAAGGACCTCCAGCGGATACGGAATAGTTTCCACAACCCGCGCCAGCTCCGACATCAGAATCGGAAGGCTGTCTTTTTCGTTGTGGACAGGAATGACAATAGACATCAACACTTGGGGGGTAACCTATCTTAGAAGTAATTCGATTAGCAAATATTTCCCTTGAGCCCAGAAGTCGCTTCTGGTTGAGTAAAATTAATAATAATATCATATGGTTGATTTACGTTTGGCTGCGTCCGTTTTTGGCGGGCTAGTGCTTGGGTTTGGGGCAGCGCAAAAAACCGTAGCAGGCCCTACCGTACGTACCCTCGGCTAAGCCAGCACTTGCTTTCCAAAAGCGGTGAAGTAAGCTTTTCGGCTAATTTAGTAGAGGAGCTCGTTTCGTGTTTACCAAGGTTATCCCTTTTCTCGCTTGCCCCGCCTGTCGGGCCGACTTGTCCTTGAAGGACGCCATCATGCGGGGCGATCGCGTGGAGAGCGGCGCTCTGCATTGCAGTGGTTGCCAGGAGATCTACCCCATCGCTGGATTTGTCCCTCGGTTTGCCAAAAATCTGGAAGAGGTGAAAGATAAAACTGCCAAGTCTTTTGGGTTCAAGTGGAAAAAATTTAGCACGATCGATCCCGCGTATAAGCAAAACTTCCTCGATGAATTGGCCCCTTTAGACTACCGCACGTTTTTTAAGGGCAAGACCGTCCTCGATGCCGGTACGGGAATTGGAATTCCTTCCTTGTGCCTTGCCGAAAACGGCGCGAAAGCCGTGTTTGGAGCTGATATCAGCACCCAGATTGAATCGGCTTACGAAAACACCAAAGGACAGTCCGAGGTCACCATCACTCAGGCCGACATCTATCACCTGCCTTTTAGAAAGGCCTCTTTTGACGTTGTGCTTTGCGTGGCGGTCCTACAACATCTACCCAATCCGGCCAAGGCGTTTACCGAACTTTTGAGCTACGTGAAACCGGGCGGCAATATTATTATTTGGGTCTACGGGAAAGAGGGGAATGCGTTTGTAGAGTACGCCGTGGAACCCATGAGAAAGGCGCTCACGACAAAGATTCCGCTTCCGGGACTCCTAGGGGTCTCGTATCTATTTGGCGCGGCGTTCGAAGTAGCGGCGCAATTCGTTTACAAGCCTCTCAATCGCATTGGGGTTCGGGGGCTTCCCCTCCAGCACTATATCGTCTATCGATCACAGTTCGATTTTCGAATGAACACGCATATGATTTTCGATCAGCTCCTGGCACCGCTCTCCTATCTTTTTAAGAGAGAAGAGGTCGAGAACTTCATGAGGGCGCCCGAGATTGATAATTACCAACTTCGCCACCATTTGGAAAACTCGTGGACGGCGATTGGCCAAACCAAAATGACCTCAAGCGCTGCCCCGAATTGAATGCTATCGGGCTTAGCACCGAGTATTCGTTTCGAAGTCCCCACCTAAATATCGTAACGCGTCATTTAATTTGATTGTTTGGGACGAATGATGCTCTTAACATTAAGGGCATCGTTCCTCACAAATGATCCCATCCTACAAATTGCCATCGCTACGAAAAGAGACGACCGCCCGCTGGGCGTGGCCTCTGCTTGGCATGGGGATGCTGATTCTTTTTTCCTACAACTGGTATCGCGCGTTGAAGTACGGCGAGGGGATGTGGACCGCCGGCCACGATCTCAAACACTATGGGACCTTGGCGCGTAATTTTTTGAGAGGCCTTGGTTTTCGTGTGGATGCCATCCACGTGATGCAACTTTCGGACGCCAAGCATAGTCTGGACTCCTATGTATTTGCCTTTATCCATCCGCTAATCATCGCGGTTCTGATGAAAGTATTGAAAGACCCATCCTATATGCCGGTCTTCTATACGACCGCGATCTATATGACGCTGATTCTCCCGCTGGCCTACCTATTTCTCAGGCGAGCGGTGTCGCCCGGGCTTGCGCTTTGGGGGGCCTTTTTGCTCGCGTTTTGTCCGTCGCTGCTCAATTTGGAACTTCTGGGCCTGACCGAGTCTCTCATGTTTGTCGTGCTATTTATTTTGTTGATCTCCCTGTTTCAGATCCGGGCGCCGCTCGTCTCAGCTTTTGTCTCTGGCCTGTGTTTAGGGATACTTCATCTATCTCGAGCGACCGGTATGATCTTGGCTCCCGGATTTTTCTTTGTGACGTGGCGGACGAGAAAAATGTTGGGGCTGGTACTTTTTGCTATCGGCTTTCTTTTACCGACGGCCTTAGGTATGTGGAGCAGTTCGCGGGGTGATATCAAGTACGCTGAGACCTATTCGCCTATCAAAGAGATAGAACATTTTGGAGGTCCCGATCTCAATGTCTACATGCCCGAGCGTCCTTCCACGTTAAAAGGGTTGTGGATGTATCGCGAGTTTGTTTTTCGAAAAGCGATGAGTTACGGAACGCGTATGCTCAAAGAGATAAACGCATGGTGGGGAGATTGGTGGGTGTTTGCCCCGGCCATGCTCTTCTTGCTTTGGCGGAAGCGAAGCCCATGGCTAGTGTTTTTCTTGTTAAGCTACGCCACGTCGATGGCCTCGGTGCTTCTGTTTTGGTATGACTACCGCGTTCAAATTCATTTAGTGGGATTTCATCTGTTTTTTGCGCTCTGTTACTTGAAGTTGTTGTGGCGCACCATCGATCGAAAATCTGCCATCCGGGCGGGCCTTTTCTTTGTCGGTCTGGCGCTTATTAATCGCCATCTATCCCCAGTAGCTTTCTTGGTGATGGAGTCCCTGATCGCGGTAATTCTCTTGCTACCGGTTCTAGGTAGATCGTGGTCACGGGCGATGAAGCCAATGGCGGGGGCTCTGGCGTTCGGCTTCTGCCTAATGGTGCAGTGGCAAGAGGTGAAACTTAATTGGATCAATTTTCATGAACCGGAGCGACCGGGAATTAAGGCCTACCAGCAGTCGATGACTCATTTACGGGAGCTGGGGATATCCCAAGATAGCCTGATCATCGCCAGGTACCAGAGAGATGTGACTTGGTTTTCTGATAATCGATGTTTGGCAATTCCCTGGAATCTGAAAGAGACGATGGCTTTCCTGAAAAGATTTCCGGAGGAAAAATATTTTCTATTTACCGAACGACCGGAGGAGTTTTTTGACGCGGAACTAAGAAGTCTGGGGCTTAAAGAGATAGCCGGCGGCTATCCTAATTTGTGGATCTATGGCCCTCGGAAGGTTCCCCGGCCCTCATCGTCAACCTCTTAGTGCCGTTTTGAATTTCAAAAAGAACTCTTCCATTAGAATCTTCAAATAGACGGGTCACGGACCGCGCGTTTTGGGGCGGTGTCCATTCAAAGGAAGTTTGAAACAGCCCTTCGCCATAAAAGAGATGGAAATGATGAGCGCAATTATCTGAGGGACTCACTTTTCGCTCCCGAAGAAAGTAGAATTGCGAGGCGTATTTAACGCCGCTGGGATCTCCCGAAAAGGAGAGACAGCGATCCTGAAATGTTGAGATGAGTTTTGTCACCTGGGCCGCAAACTGTTCGTGCCCCGCCAAAAATTCTGGCACTCCATCATCGGCATCGTGGTGCAAATGAAATGGCAACGTGAGCAGGGACAGCGTCGCCACGAAAAGTGCCCCCCGCGCGGGTCGCCAGGCGATGCGGTCGATGGTGTCTCCTATCCAAAGTAGGAAGATAACCAGAAATGGAGTCAGCATGCGTCCCTCAAGCAAGGGAAGATGCAATAGTCTAGACACGGCACCAATGACGAGGACTGTGCTTAGTAGCAAAAGTGTGAGAAAGGAAAAAGGAGCTTTTGAGGGACGAGCTAGGCGGATTCCGATAAGGCAGAGCAAAAGGACGACAAATAATTTGATCTCCCACATGCGAACCAGACCGAATAGGGTAAAGAGTCGGTAGGGGGCCATGTCGCTTACCCATTTTGGAATGTCGCCCTTGGGTAACGCGAAACCTGTGTCGCGCAGATGGGCTAATACAAAAATGGACACCAAGGCGAAGGCGCAAAGCCAAAGACCTTGGATGACCAGAAGAATATTTCCCGTTTTTTTGAATGGAGCGCTCAGTGCCTTCCGTCGCACATAAAGCCAAACGATAAGTGACATACAAAGAAGCGCGGTAAACAGACCTCCAAAGGGATGACAAAAGATAGCCAGACCGGTCGCCAGCGCGAACCCCAATAGGTGCCAAACGCCAAATTCCTTTCCATTGATAAAATCGAGGACGAAGCACAGGGCGACCGTCGTAAATAGCAGCATCGGAATATAGCCCCGCATGGAATGCATCATGTAGATGATAGTGATGTTTCCGGCTAGGGCCAGGAAGCAAAAAAGCGATGTGGTTGGTGAAACATAATAAAAGCACAGCACATTTAGCACGCAGAGAAATGCCATGGCGAAAAGAAGTGCGGGCAAACGAGCGGCAAATTTAGTCGGTCCCAGTATTTTCATCGAGAGGTAGCTGGAGGCGGCTGCAACGCTATGGTTTTCGGAGCCGCGAAAGGGGTTGATCGATAACCAAGCATCTCCGCCCGCAAGCTCGCTCACGTGTTCGTGCTCGTCCCAATCTAAGGGCACATTGATCTGGGCGAGGGTTCGGGAGAACAGGATTACCGATAAAAGGATCTGAAAGATGAGAATCATCCGACGGGCACGCTTTCGGGTGGGCGGCGCGAAGCGAAGTTCCCCTGGCAAGGGGCTTTGGGAAGTCAGAACTTCGGACCAGAGGTAAAGAAGGACTCCGGCCAAAGTCAGAAGGAATACTAAGATCGGGGAAAAAGTCGTGATCGGATCTGCGGTACTTCCCAGCCAATGCCTAAGGACTCGGGAAGAACTTCCCAGAAAAATCGCGGACGAAGCCGCTAATGTGACAAAGGCCAGGACCTTCGTTCCTTGAGAAAACAACTTTTCTGTGTTCATGGAGCCTCGTAGAGGGACATTCCGCTGTCATTTCTGAAGAGTTCACGTGAGTGAGGTGGCGGTCCCCCTTCTATCATCGCGATCTGTCTTCCGTTGACGGGATCCACTCGAAGGCCGGGGTCGATGTGTATGAAGTATGTGTGCGCACATCGTGCTCCTGGCTTTGTGATATCGACTGAGTCGTGAAAGTAGATCTCCTTCGCCCAAACACTAAGGTCTCGCTTTCCGGAGAAATAGTAGCACTGACTTGCGATCGGGGCGGTCATGGCTTTGGCCATTCCGATGAAGTAGTCGTAGTCGGTGACGTTCAAAGAAAGGGAAGTTCGGATCGCCTGGGAGCTAATCGCCTGACTTACCGTTAAGGTCAGTAGTGTGGCAACCAGACCAAGGGATTTAGCATAGCCCGATTTCAAGTAGGGAAGGGACTCCGCAATCCAAAAAACGAGGGGAGCCACAAAGGCGAGCAGGTATCGGGCCTCGAAGACCCGAGTCTGGAGTACGCTAAGACAGATTCCGAAGAACATCACCGACGCCAGAAGAAAAATGGAGTTGAGATCCTGGCCGAACCGTCGTCCATTTACCCAGCCATGAATCACGAGGCCGGCGACTAGAAGTATCAAGAGCTTTCCTTGCCAAAGGAAGGAGATGCCCATGGTCTCCATGAGATTTTGCGACAAGGCCGGTACCGCTCCGGTCGCCAGATCTCCCAGCTTTTGGAGCAAGATAAGGTTGTGGGCTAAAACGAAAGCCACCACCGGTAAAAGTGCCATACTGATCAACAAGAGACTTAGGCCATACGCTCTGGCTTTGGAATGGAGCGTGGCTCCGTTGGTGGCAAACCAAAACAAGAGGGATAAGAAAAGAATCCCGTTAAATATCGCCCCAAACATATGTGTGAATACGGCGAAGGTGAAGCAGCTTCCGTACAACCAAAGTCCCGCCCTCGTTCCGGCTTTTCCGGATCGGGTGAACTTCCACACCTGGAGAAAAGGGATTAACGTAAACAGGATCATGCCGACGTAGCCACGTGCCGAGTGAAAATACCAGTGCGTCATTTCATTCAGTGTGAAATGCAAGAGCAGCAAGGTAGTTACGGGGGAATAACTAAGTTCGGAGTCGATGAAAAATAGCGAGACGATGATAAGGATAGCGAAGAGAAGTGCTGGAAGTCGGTAGGTAAATTTCGTGAGTCCGAAGATTTTAGTACTTACAATAGAAAGTAGTTGGGGAATGACATGATTCTGGATCGTCCAAATGGGGTTGGTGTTGATAGGATCTAGCTCCTGCGCGATTCTTCCTTGGGCGATGCTCAGCGCGTGAATATTTTCATCGATATCTAGAGGAGAGTTCAAATGCCAACCGACTTTTACGACGAGAACTAGTGACAGGGCGATGTTAGCGTAGAAAAAGAACGGATATTGATAGGGATGTCGAAAGTTAGTCTTGGGCTTTAAAGGCTCCCGGCTCTTAAGAATGCAGAGCGATCGATGAAGCAAAAGGCAGGCTATCGCTCCTATTCCTGATGCGACAATGGCAAGATTAGCAAACGCGGTGAAGGGGGCAGCGAAACCCCCGATGAGATTTTGAAACGACCGAGTGGGAAAGACAAAACAGGCGATCAAACCGAAGGCGGACAATACATAAAAAAGGATGAGACAAGCAAGCTGGTAGAGTCTTGCATTTTTAATGACTAGCTTCATGCGACCTTTCTTAGACCCGACTTCAGGGGTTTTTTAACGCCACGGGAGAGTTCGTGGTAGTCGACTGTTCGAGGGTTCTCCCGTCACCATCGTTTAACAGTGGCATCCAGGTTTCTACGGGGCCTTGGGCCAACGATTGTCCCTTCCAACTCTTTGCGAAATGGACTCGGTAGTGGGATTGGCATAGATCTGTGGTCTCTCGCCTAGGATAGAACAGGCCAAGCGAAAACATGACCTGGTCTGGTTCGCCGGAAAATGCGATGCAGTTGGCATCGGATCTGGGGACGATAGCGGTGACCTTGGTCATGAAGTTTCCAAATCCTCCCATCAAACTGGTCCGGTGTTCGAAAATCTCAGTTCGGCTTTTTAAAGGTAGGATAAGGAAAATGGCCAGAGCGAGAGCCCAGAGCGCGTATCGAGGCAGGGACAATCGCACCTCGGAGATAGTTACCCCCACCCAAAGCATGGTAGGGATGAGAAACGCTAACAGAAATCGGGGTTCAAATAGGGTGGCCTTTAGCAGGTGAACCAGCGTACCCAGAACAACGGCGGAAAAAACTAAGTAGCATCCCAAGAGATTAATTTTTCGGTGTCGGATCCATTGGGCCACCAGGGTCAAGAGTATGACCAGAACAATCCAGAACCCAGCCGCGGGAGAGCTGATACCAAGGGCGGTGACGACCGCTTCAGATTTTTCCGCGGGCGCTTGGGAATTCAGAAAGCCTATCTGATTAAGAAAGAGAAATTGCCGCGCAAGAACATAGAGAATGATTGGCGCCGACAGAAGCGCGACTCCGATACGTCTTAGGTGAAAGTTTAGTGCTGCCGGTTTAAGGGCCGGAGCTTGCCATGCCGTCCACATCAAATGAGCTGAGAAAAGCAGCAGGCAGAATAGGGCTCCAAACGTGTGAGTGATAGAGGCCGCCAGAATAAACCCTGCATACATCCAGGCAGAGGAACGTGGGTTATCACTACGGAGTAATTCCATTAGAGCCAGGAAAGTAAAGAGCTCCATCGAAATGTAACCGCGCAGCGAATGGGAATACCAAACAAACAGGCCATTCGTGGCCAAATGAACCAGCAGAAAAGTCAGGGCCACGGGAGGAAGTATGCCCTCGGTGAGAGCCAGGAGTGCCATCAGTAGCAAAATCGTAAAAAGTAGTGAGGGAAGTCGGGCAATATGCTCGCTAACCCCAAAAAGCCGGTAGGCCGTAACCACCGCAATATTGGCTATCGTGTGATTGCGCGTGTTCTTAGTGGGGCTAATCAGATCTCGATTTCGATAAGGATCGCTATCGTTGATGGGGCATACGGAGGGTGTGCCCAGTCGGGTTGCCGTGTCCAATTCGTCCCAGTCCAATGGAGCATGAAGTTGCATTATGCTCTGCGTTAGGATGATGCCACACAGAGCGAGATTCATCACGCGCCACCACGGCGACGTTGGTTTGCGCCGCGATACCGTCTTTTGTGGGATTGAGATGCTAAGTGAAATATGGGGGACTAGACGAGCCAGCGATAGCACCAAGGCCGATGCGATTGCTGAGGCTAGCGCTCCTAACCCGGATAGTTGGCGAAGTCTCTCGGCGGTAATGGCCAGGAAAGAGAGATGGTCGGTGAGAACGTTGGTCAGCACGCAAACGACCGCCTGAGCCGCCAGAGCACTAGCAAGAAAGAAGAGCGCCTTCTCGGCCAAACCGATTTTGTTTTTCATGAATGAGTAAAAGAGTAGAAATAGACTGAACACTTAATAGTAACGGATAGATGGGTACCGTGTCCAGGAGGGGAGCGGCGCACTGTCCCAAAAGAAACAACCCTCAAAATTTTCTAATTTGAGTACAGGCCCTAACGACATCCAAAAAAACAGTCGACCATAGTTTGACATAACTCAACTTGCTCTTTGTTTGGCTCGCCCGCATCTTACGTAGGGCCTGAACTCAGATTAGATAATGTAGATCACGAGGGGATTTTCGTGGCTGGTTTTGCCGTGCCGACGCAGTTGTACCACCCGTGAGGTGTGTTATCTAATTTGAGTACAGGCCCTAGGACCAAAAATAAAGCATTCAAAGTAGTGAGGCCTTTATGCAACCACAGCCGGAACAGCTGCGTCTAGAGATCCGATTTGAAGGGGATATTAGCGCTATTGATCCCATCGTGAAGTCCATTGGGAAAGTACTTCCTTTAATAGAAATCAAGACGGTGAGGTCGTCTCGAAAAAATAACTTTCTAAGCGTTTTGAGACGCTTTTTTCACAGGGGCTGGGTTGTGATGGGAGACCTATTTCGCTTCGACTCCGACGTCTCTCGTCTTAGGGATGCGAATTCATTAAATCTTAGATCCCACGCTGAGTGGTTCTCCAGAGGAAGGGTTTTTTAGGTTAGCGAGGATCGATGAGATACCGGCCCTAGGAGTTATCGAATAACTATTACGGCCGAGACCTCTCCCACTCAAGCGCAGTTCGGCAGATGAGATCAAGATCGGCGTATTGGGGTTTCCAGCGGAAGGCTTTGGCTACTTTGGAAGGATCGGCATAGATAGCTTGGGTATCGCCGGCTCGTCGTGCTGTCTCTTCCACTCTAAAGTCCACCCCACTCGCCCTCTTTACCGCATCGATAACGTCTCTAACCGAGGAGCCTTTCCCGTACCCACAATTAAAGATTTCTGACGTTCCCCCGGCTTCCAAATAGCGCAGGGCCTGAACATGCAATCCTGCCAGGTCATCTACGTGAATATAATCACGTACACAGGTTCCGTCGGCGGTCGGGTAGTCGGTGCCGTAGACGAGTAGCTTTTCGCGTTTCCCCAGCGCCACTTCGCAAGCCAACTTTACTAATTGGGTGGCTCGTGGAGTGGCTTGCCCCAGTCCACCGGACACTCTAGCTCCGGCGACGTTGAAATAGCGAAGCGAGACATAGCGCATCTTTCCGCCGGCGTTCGACAAATCTTGAAGGAGCCATTCGGTGGCCAATTTAGATTTTCCGTAAGGGCTTAAAGGCGCGACCGGGAAATCTTCTGAAACCGGATTTCGACTAGGGTTTCCATAAACGGCACATGTCGAAGAAAAGATAAAATGTTGCACGCCCAGTTTCTGAGACACCTCGATCAGGTTCATCGAATTTAAGAAATTATTTCGGTAATACTTCAAAGGATCTCTTGTCGACTCTTCGACCTCCAGGTGTGCGGCGAAGTGGATAATGGCGGTGACCTTATGTTTCTTGATTAGCTCCGAAACTAGATCGACGTCTCCGGTATTTCCCTCGAAAAAGGGAACGCTAGCCGGTACTGCCCAACGGTGGCCCGAATAGAGATTATCCAGCGTAAGGCAAGGCTGCCCGGAATCGACCAATTGATGGAGGGTGTGGGAACCGATGTACCCCGCACCGCCGGTGACAAGAATCATAGACAAGATGATGCCATAGGCTTAAGGAAACGTCTTGTCGAAAGGCATACTTTGCAACGCGATGAATTATTGGCGGCTAAGCGGCGGAAGTTCATGACAACGCAGCGGAAAACCTCTACCTTTTTTTGTTCATGACCAGGCGCCACAAACTTTGGCTGTTAGGCTTTGTCCTTTTTCTCGGTGCTATCCTACCTCGATTGTTGCTCACCACCACGTCGCGTTTTACCGAGGATGAGGCGATGCTTTGGGAGAATTCCAAACACTTTGCCGAAGGAAAGTCGTTCCCTCTTCTTGGCCCATCGGTGAGTGGAGGAAGCCTTCACCATCCGGGGGCAGGATTTTACTACCTCATGGCATTCAGTCAGTGGGTGAGCCCCACCCCCGAAGCCGCTAACGTTTGGACGGCGATAATAAATGCGCTTGGAATTGTTCTTTTTTGGCTCGCCTTGCGCTCTGCTTTTGGAGAGGTTCCCGCACTTTTGTCAGCGATTCTCTTGTGCTTTTCTCCCTGGAGTCTTCTCTATTCGGATCGAATTTGGAACCCAAATATCTCAGCGGTGCTCGTTATCATTGGACTTTGGTCGGCATTTCGCGTTCGAGAGAGGCCACATTCTAGAAGCATCGCCCTTCTGGTGTTCGTAGCGGGAATCTATCCTCAATTTCATCTGACCGCTCCGGTCGTTTGGGTCTCTCTGGCTCTCTTGGTCCTCGGGGTGAGAAAACAGTGGAATAGGAAGTGGCTATTCATTGGGGTCGGTTTTTTGTTGTTGGCGTACGTTCCCTATCTCGTTAGCGAATTTCGTACGGGTTTTTCGAATCTATCGGCGTATTTTTCGGATAGCCGATCCAACCATATTCGAGCCGAACTGTTTCGAGTTCCTATTTATGCTTTTCGTTTGCTGACCCTAGACATCACCTATCACGAACTCATGGGGTATTGGGGCAGTTTTCGGGAGTGGGCGGCGTTCAAGACGCTCTTCACAGGTACGACCGAACATCCCTTCTCGATCTTTCGTTTTGGCCTAACCGTCGCTTCGTTTTGGTTTGCCGGCTGGGCCCTTAAAGCAAGCTTCCAAAAGAATTCGTCATCCTCAGGTTCCAAGGGGTTTGGTGAGATACGCATGGCGATTGTGGTTGGGATTATCGCAGACGCTCTTCTTTTGGGAGTGGCCAAGAAACCATTTTTTGCCCATTACCTTCAATTTTTCGTCCCTTTTCTATTTCTTTTTTACGCGAGGCTCTTTCAATTGATGCTGCCCAGTAAGGAGTCGTTTCGACGATGTCTGGTATTTTGTGCGCTATTCTGCATTGGCGGGCTGGAGACTTCTCTGACTTTGTCCCGCTCTCTCGACGCACGTAACGGGCTTCAAGTCGAGCGACAGGTGTTAGAGCGTATCCTACAGAAGGGAGGGATAGGCGAAATGGCCACCCTCGGCCTAGGGTTTGGCTTTCCCGGGGGCAGTAAATTCGCGTACCAAGTGCTGCTCCGGGAGGCATTTCATCAACGATCTCTTATCGTTTCGCCTCCGGGAGAGGTTAACTACTTTTTGGCGCCGGTGTCCTCCCGTGAGACAGGGGAGCTTTTGGGGCCAATCGTATTAATCCCTGGAATTCGGGGGTGACCCGGCTTACGATGGAGTCTAAATGCCCCCGAAACTATCCATTTTGCTGCCGATTTATAACGAGGAAGGCAATATCCTTGCTCTGTTAGAGGAGCTTGAAGCGGCTCTGTCTCCCATCAAGCAATCCTACGAGGTTATCGCCGTCGATGATGGGAGTACCGACCGATCTCGGGAAATTTTGGCGGAGCTTTCTCGGACTAAGCACTATCTAAAGGTAATCCTTTTCCGGAGAAACTACGGACAGACTGCCGCCTTTGACGCCGGGTTTTCTCACGCTTCGGGGGAGATTATCGTCACGCTCGATTCGGATCGTCAGAACGATCCGAACGATATCCCTAAGATGCTCAAGATGATCGATCAGGGATACGACTTTGTCGCGGGCTGGAGATTACATCGCAAAGACGGATTCGTATTGAGAACGTTCCCGTCTCGAATTGCCAATGGTCTGATACGTTGGGTGATGAAGACGAGCATTCATGATCTGGGCTGTTCGCTCAAGGCCTATCGACGGGAACTCTCTAATGAGCTTAGGCTTTATGGTGAGATGCATCGCTTTATCGGAATTCTGATGGAAGGGATGGGGGCCAAAGTCGGAGAGCTTGTCGTGAACCATCGCCCGCGAACTCAGGGGGTGTCGAAATATAATCTGTCGCGCACTCTCAAAGTACTTTTGGATCTGGTTACGGTGTGGTTCATGCAGCGGTATCGGACCAAACCGAGTTATATCTTTGGCGGGACGGGTTTTGGGATGCTCGGGGTGAGTGGCTTGATTGCGGGTTTTGTTCTCTACGAAAAGTGGCATCTGGCGATCTGGGTACATCGCAACCCTCTGTTCACCATTGCGGTTTTTTTGGCAATTGTGGGTATTCAGTTTATTGCTCTAGGAATTATCGCGGAATTAATTATCCGGGTCTATTTTGAATCGAGTTCGCAAAAGCCCTATCTTGTCTTAAGGACCTTGGGTTTTGCATCTCCCGAACCGCGAATTAAACCGTCTCGAGATGGTTATTCCCAACCTGTGATGAACGCGGAAACAACGACAACAATTCCATGTGTGGAATAGCGGGATTCGTACAACGAGCCGACAAAGATGCGGGGCAATCGGTGTTGGATGCCATGCTCGTGTCGCTCACGCATCGTGGGCCCGATGGTGTTGGCTCCTGGAGCCAGAGTACTGACGGTTGGCGAATTCGGCTCGGCCACCGTAGGCTTTCGATCATCGATCTCGAGCGAGGCGCGCAGCCTCTCGGGAATTCGGCCGGGACTCAACAGATCACGTTCAATGGGGAGATTTTCAACTATCAGAGTTTGCGTCCCAGGTTAGAGGCCGGGGGCTATTCGTTCTCCACTCAAAGTGACACTGAGGTGCTGCTTCATCATTTGGCGGCGCATTCCGGGGAAACGTTGCGAGGACTCGCTGAGCTGAACGGGATGTTTGCGTTTGCCTTCTGGGATGAGGCTCGGCAAGAGTTACTGTTGGGCAGGGATCACGCAGGTATTAAGCCCCTCTATTTTGCGCCGTTATCAAATGGGGGGCTGGCGTTTGCTTCCGAGCTTTCCGCACTCCGCCGGCATCCTGAGATATCGGACGAGATGAGTTTGCCCTCTATAAAGGCCTATTTTTTTTCTGATTATATTCAGCCGCCGGAAACGATATTGAAGGGCGTCTTTAAGTTACTCCCGGGCCATTTTTTGACCTGGCGATCGGGGGAGTTGTCCCCGCCCAAGCCTTTTTGGCAGCTACCGTCTTCGGCTGTGGAAAGTGAATCCAGGCAATCTGCTCTCCAAGAGACGTTGTGGAATAAGTTAGAGAAGGCGGTGGAGCGTCAGTTGATAGCCGACGTGCCGGTGGGAGTATTTTTGAGTGGGGGCATCGACTCCTCCATCGTGGCGACCTTGGCGCAACGACTCAGAGGAAGCCGCCCCATCAAGACCTTT
>Ga0206963_10122_pt1 | contig 26995 bp, 25 predicted proteins | sample Alteio_BWOrgHeat_28_FD_152958 | JGI IMG/M metagenome (GOLD analysis project Ga0206963, IMG submission 152958) | Enriched cells from forest soil in Barre Woods Harvard Forest LTER site, Petersham, Massachusetts, United States -... | ecosystem: Environmental > Terrestrial > Soil > Temperate forest >... | reverse complement strand
AACTGGACCACGGCCAGGGTGAGCAAGATCCGCCTCCATGATTTCAACTGCGGGCTGAAAGCCTATCGGAATAAGGTCGTCAAAAGCATCGAGGTCTATGGCGAGATGCACCGGTATATCCCGGTGATCGCCAAATGGTCCGGCTTTAGAAAGATCGGCGAAAAAGTCGTGCAGCACCGCGCCCGTAAATACGGGCATACAAAGTTCGGTGGCCTGGGCCGCGGGCTGAAAGGTCTGCTGGATCTGGCTTCGATCACCTTCGTCGGCAAATACGGCAAACGACCTATGCACTTTTTCGGCCCGCTCGGCATCATCTGTTTCCTGATCGGGCTGGTCGAAACCCTCTCGTTGCTTATCTCCAAGCTGCACAACATGAACGCCTTTGCACTGACCAACAAGCCTTCCTTTTACATCGCGCTGACTTGTATGGTGCTGGGCAGCCAGTTGTTCCTGACCGGCTTTATGGCCGAACTCATCTCCCGCAATTCCCCCGGCCGCAATTCTTACCTGATCGAACAAAAACTCGGTATCGATAACGCATGAACCCCGTCGTCAACCAATCCCCAAAAGGCACCGTCATCATCATAGGACCGGCATATCCGCTGCGGGGCGGCCTGGCTACATTCGACCAGCGGCTGGCCCGGGAATTTATCGGGGAAGGCTATGAATGCCTGATCTATTCTTTTTCCCTGCAATATCCGTCCTTCCTTTTCCCCGGCACCACACAGTATTCCACAGAACCACCCCCGGAAGGACTGACCATCTTTTCCCGGATCAATTCCATCAACCCCCTGAACTGGTTCAGCGTTGGGGAACAGCTGCGGAAAAAGAAGCCGGATATCATCGTCGTCCGGTATTGGCTGCCCCTGATGGGGCCTGCCCTGGGCAGTATCCTGCGACGCGTCCGGAAAAACCGACACACCCGGATCCTGGCCATCACGGATAACATCATCCCGCATGAGAAAAGACCCGGTGACCGGCCCTTTACCCGCTATTTTCTAAACGCCTGCGATGCCTTTATCACCATGAGCGAAAAGGTGATGACGGATCTCCGCACGTTTCAGCCCGACCGGCCTGCCCGGCAGGTGGTCCATCCCCTGTATGACAATTTTGGTGAGCCGATCCCCAGGGAAAAAGCCCGGGCACAGCTCCGGGAAAAGGGAATAAAAATCGGCGACCACGACAAAGTCCTGTTGTTCTTTGGCTTTATCCGTAAGTATAAAGGACTGGATATCGCTATCCGGGCCATGGCGGATCAACGGGTCCGCGACATGGGCATCAAATTGCTGGTGGCCGGTGAGTTCTACGAAGAAGCTGCCCCCTACCATGACCTTATCGCCCAACTCAATATCGGCGACTCCCTGCTGCTGCGCACGGACTTTATCCCCGACAGCGAAGTGCGCCAGTATCTCTGTGCCGCAGACGCCGTGATACAACCCTACCGGAATGCCACGCAGAGCGGCGTCACACCGCTTGCCTATCACTTTGAAAAGCCAATGATCGTATCCAATGTCGGCGGGCTGGCAGCGCTGGTACCCCACGAACAGGTAGGCCTGGTGGCAGAACCCGAACCGGGTCCGATGGCAGAAGCCATCCTCCGGTTTTTTGTCCTGGGCGAATCCTTTTTCATCTCCGCTCTCCGCCGCGAGAAAAGCAAATATTCCTGGAACCGGCTGGTGACTAATATTATAGAACTATGCACCCCATCGACCTGAGCCTCATCGACCAACACTGGACCCTCTTCCTCGACCGGGATGGGGTCATCAACCAGGAGAAAGAGAACAGCTATGTCTTTCATTACGGCGAGTTTGCCTTTTATGACCAGGTAAGAGAGGCCTTGCGCATTTGCGCGTCGGTGTTTGGGCGGATCATCATCGTGACCAACCAGCGTGGCGTCGGTAAAGGAATGATGACGGCGGAAGACCTGCAGCTCATCCACGAAAAGATGGTAGCCGAGATCGTGCTGGCCGGCGGGCGCATCGACAGGATCTATTATTCCGATTCCCTGCTGGACGATCATCCGCATCGCAAACCTAATCCCGGCATGGCCTTTGCCGCACAAACCGAGTTCCCCGAGATCGATTTCAGCCGCGCGCTGATGGTAGGCAACAATATCAGCGATATGGAATTCGGAAAAAATGCGGGGATGTACACGGTCTTTTTGAAAACGACACACCCCGATCAGCCCTTTCCTTATCCCGGTATCGATCTGGCTTTCAGTTCTCTATACGATTTTGTAAAACATTTGCATTCGAAATGAAATTTTTTTGCCGTCTTTAACGTTTGCCCTTGCCGGCCCCGTCTTTTCAATTGTAACTTTACACCGATATGCGATTCACCGAGTATAAGCTCACCTATGGCGGAAAAAGCCTGCGGCTGATCCTGCTGCTGGCCGGATGTCTTTCAGGCATCGGGTTCCGGTTGACGGCGCAGCCGAATAATGCCCCGTCTCCGGCGGCCATGGCCATTTTCCAGCAGCGCGAGGACTCGCTGAAGAAATTTTCCTATGACATCGTCAATGCGGAGACCGCCGAAGCCCGCTTCCACGCAGATAGCCAATTCATCCGGTCCCTGGTAAAAGCGTTGAAACTGCCCTATTCCTTTTACTATCCCTTCGATTCACTGCAAACCATCTCGCGCCTGTATGCCCCGGACAGCAGCTTCCGCATTTTCACCTGGCAATTCAAGAAAGATGACATGCTCTATTTGCAGGAAGGCGCCATACAAATCAATCAGCCGGACGGCTCGCTGAAACTATTCCCCCTGTTTGACGCTTCTATGTTCACCCCCCGGCCGCTGGATTCCGTGCGGACCCGGCTCAATTGGATCGGCGCCATCTATTACCGCATCATCCAGAAAACCTGGCAGGGAAAAAAATACTACACCTTATTGGGATTTGACGACTATAGCGAGACCAGCAACAAAAAGTGGATGGAGGTACTGACCTTTAGCCCGGAAGGCGAGCCCCGCTTTGGCGGACCCTATTTTTCATTCCAGGAAGATTCGGTGCGCAAACCTACCCAATATCGGTTCAACATCGAATATAAGAAAGAGGCAGGGACGCGGTTCAACTATGATCCGCAACTGGACCTCGTCGTGTACGATGAATTAATACCCGAAAACAATGAACCCCGGAAAAAAGACACCTATGTCCCCGATGGCGAATTTGAGGCCTTTCAATGGAAGAACGGCAAATGGGTCCATGTAGAAAAAGGAATATTCACGGTCAAGATGAAAGACGGGGATTTCCCGCGGGAAGCTCAAATCCTCAATGCACAGGGAGGCGTCAACGAACAACAATTGCAAGCCCAATCGGAGAAAAATAAAAAGAAAGCCGAATCTACACAGCCACCCCATCAATGATTCAGCAGTTTTGCCTTGGCACGATTGTATTCCTCCTCCGAAAGAGCGCCTTTCATTTTCAGCTCAAATAGTTTTTCCAGCTCCTGGGCAATCGCCGGCGCATTCGCCCGGGCGCTGACCGCAGCGGTATCCTTTCCGCCGGCGACCCCATGACGCGCATCCAGCACCTCCGCCATCCGGATGGCCTGATTGCCATACTGCCAGTTCTTGTATTCCGCCTGCGCGGCAGTGATCGTATCTTTTAACCGCTTGGGGTGATTTACATTGTAATAATCGGTGGCGCCGGCTTCAGCCGCAGTCTGGATCTCCACATGACCAAAATTAAAGAGCCGGCCGGCCAGGGTCTGGTCATAAGACACGTTATTGATCTTATCCAGCGGACTCTCTTTCGCATAATGATTCAGCAGACCGGCTTCGTCGATCACGCGGAAATTCGTCACCACCCAGATATTTACCTTCCAGGAATAGTAGCGGAGCAGCCAATAGAAAAGGCCAAGCAGCGACAGCAGCCATCCCCCTACGAAATTAAAATGGTAGACGACAAAGATCCCCATAGCAACCAGCAGCAATGTAACAAAGACCGGCCCGATCAGCGAGGTCCAGCTGCTATAGGTCACCAGTAGTATCTTTTCTTCTTTTTGCAATGGCGTCCGCATAAAGATAGTTATACCGCTAAAGTACGACATGCCGCGATAAAGTAATAATTATCGTTGCTTTCAAATTGACGCAGGAATACATCGATCGAAAGGGGGTCCTTCTTCTTCAGCCAATCCTCCATTTCATAAATCCCATATCGCAAGGAGGACAGGAAGGTATAGATTTCTTTCGGCGAATCATTGAACTGATCATAGCCTCCCTTGCCGCATTCGAAAAGGATCACCGGGCTGTCTCGCGCCAGCAGGGCGGAGGCGCCCTTCAGCACCTGTAATTCGGCTCCTTCTACGTCTATCTTTATAAAATGCACCGGCCTCGAAGCATCGAAAAATGAATCCATTGTCCGGAGTGGAACGGTCGTCCGGCGGTACAATGCGGGAAAGTCGAGCGGTCGGCGGCGCAGGCTGCTATACCCCGGGTCGTTCCCGACGATGAAAAATTCGCCTTCCCCTTCCCGGTCGTATAAGGCACAGTTATAGAGATGCGCCCGACCGCCAAATTTTTCCTGCAGCCCTTCGAACAGATCGGAGATCGGTTCAAAGCCGGCATGCCAGCCCCTGGGGCTTAAGCGGATCACCCGTTCCAGGATCTCCCCCCGTATGACAGCCTGCATCGACGGTATTGCTGTCTTCTCTCAGCACCCGCTTCAGCACGGCCCGGGTCAGCCTGTCATATCGCAGGTTGGCCGTAGCGTCCAGTTGCACGCATATTAATAGCTCCCGTAAGATTTTCCTGAAAGGCGACATAAAAGGGTCAAAAAGATCCAAAGGGTCTTACTCATCCAGTTTCAACACCGCCAAAAATGCCTCCTGCGGTACTTCCACATTGCCGATCTGCCGCATGCGCTTCTTACCTTCCTTTTGCTTTTCGAGCAGTTTGCGTTTACGGCTGATATCCCCGCCATAACACTTCGCGGTCACATCCTTGCGCAAGGCGCTGATCGTCTCACGGGCGATCACTTTGGCGCCGATAGCCGCCTGAATGGCAATCTGGAACTGCTGGCGCGGCAAAAGCTCTTTCAGCTTCTCACAGAGCTTGCGGCCAAAGTCGGCGGCGCGGCTGCGGTGGATGAGGGCGCTGAGGGCGTCCACCTTGTCCCCGTTGAGGAGGATATCCATCTTGGCGATATCGGCGTCCCGCCGGTCGATAGGATGATAATCGAAGGAGGCATAGCCGCGGGTCGTGCTTTTTAATTTATCATAAAAATCGAATACGATCTCGGTAAGGGGCATTTCGAAGATCAGCTCCACCCGCGTGGTGGTGAGATAGCTTTGGTTGAGCAGATTGCCCCGCTTGCCAAGACACAGCGTCATGATATTGCCGATATAGTCCGGTTTGGTGATGATCTGCGCCCGGATATAAGGTTCTTCGATCCGGTCGATACGCGTGGGCTCGGGCATCTCCGAAGGGTTGTTCACGATAACCACTTCCCCCTTGCTCGTATGCGCGACAAAACTCACGTTCGGCACCGTGGTAATGACGGTCTGGTTGAATTCCCTTTCCAGCCGCTCCTGGATGATCTCCATATGCAGCATCCCGAGGAACCCGCAGCGAAAGCCAAAGCCCAGCGCCTGCGATGTCTCCAGTTCATAGGTCAGCGAGGCATCGTTGAGCTGCAGCTTGTCCATACAATCCCGAAGCTCTTCGAAATCATCCGTTTCTACCGGGAAAATACCCGCAAAAACCATTGGTTTCACCTCCTGGAAGCCCTTGATCATCTCCTGCGTCGGATTGGCGGTCAGCGTAATGGTATCCCCTACCCTGACTTCCTTTGCATTCTTGATCCCGGTAATGATATATCCCACATCGCCCGCCCTTACTTCGGTTTTCGGCGTCAGCGCCAATTTCAACACGCCGACTTCATCCGCCTCGTAGGTCAGGTCGGTAGAGACGAATTTTACCTTATCGCCTTTCTTCAGCGTACCGTTCAGGATCCGGTAATAGACAATGATCCCGCGGAAGGAATTGAAAACGCTGTCAAAAATGAGCGCCTGCAAGGGTGCATCCGGGTTCCCTTTGGGGGCGGGTATCCTGGCAACAATGGCATCCAGGATCTCCTGTACGCCCAAACCAGTCTTGGCGCTGGCCAGCAGGATGTCCTCCGGCTTACAGCCGATCAACTCGATGATCTGGTCCTTGACCTCTTCGACCATCGCCCCATCCATATCGATCTTGTTGATAACGGGGATGATTTCCAGGTTATTCTCGATGGCCAGGTAGAGGTTGGAGATCGTCTGCGCCTGGATACCCTGCGTAGCGTCCACCAGCAGCAGGGCGCCCTCACAGGCCGCCAGAGCGCGGCTCACTTCATAGCTGAAATCGACATGCCCGGGGGTATCGATCAGATTGAGTATGTATTCCTGTCCATTATGGGGATAATTGATCTGGATCGCATGACTTTTGATGGTAATTCCCTTTTCCCGTTCGAGGTCCATATCATCCAGCACCTGGGCCTGCATATCCCGCGCTGAAATGGTGTTTGTCATCTCCAGCAGGCGGTCTGCAAGCGTACTTTTACCGTGGTCGATATGGGCGATAATACAAAAATTCCGTATATTTTTCATTCGCTGCAAAAGTAAGCAAATAGCGCCCAAAATTGCCTTATTTTCACACAAATTCAGGGCATGCCCAGAGTCTTATTGATCGGCTTTTTTATTATTCAGGTCCTTTTCGACCTGGGCCATTCCGTCACCGCCCTTCCGTTTGTCCATTATGGGATGTTTTCAGAATCTTTTGCGTCACCGGACAGCCTGGCCGTTTTTGAGGTGACCGTCAACGGCCGCCTTCTGGATGCCCATGATTTCAGTATCGATCATTGGGATATGATCCAAAATCCGCTGGGTGCGTTCGACCGGCAGACCCGTAGCCGGGATTTTGCTTTTGACAAGGAGCGGCTGCAGTCAGGCCTGCATTTTATCGGAGCCGGATCGCTGTATTCCCTGCTGGCGCCCAACCTCGACAATACCCCCGCCGTCGCGGAACGCTTTCCCGGCTGGTACAAGACCTATCTCAGCCGGCTGATAAGGCAGCCCATTCACGCGCTTCGGGTGGACAAGGCCTGGTACCGCTACGATCGTGTCCATTTTATCCTTCTTAAAAAAGATCCCTGGATTAACCTTTAGCAGCACCCGCATGAGCTATACCCGCGATAAAAAAATAACGCTGATCGTTTACTTCCTCTTCTACTATGCCCTTTTCGCATCTTTTTATCTCGACGACCGGCTGCTGTCCCAATATCAACCCATTTTTTTTACGCATAACCGCGACCTGACCGAGCTGATCCTGATCGCTACCGGTCTGCCCCGCTGGATGATGGCGCATCCCTGGACCTTTACCGCGGCAGATACGCTGGCTTTCGGATTACCCGCCGCCCTGCTGGCCTATGCGCTGCGGAAGGGGCGGTTCTCCCCGGTGCTGGGAATAGCCTTCGGCCTCTTCCTCAGCGGCTACCTGCTGCTGGCAGACCTCTTCTGGCAGGTTCACCATGAGCCTTTCGTCCTTTACCTGCTGCTGGCGCTTGCCTGGATGACGAACCGGGAAGAAAGGTTCTACCAGGTACTCAAAGGCTGCCGGTATTATTTTCTATATATTTTTACCAGCGCCGCGCTGTGGAAGATAGCGCGGGGTGCGGTCTTCAACGGTCAGGAGATGAGCCGCATCCTCCTTTTTCATCACAGCGACCTGCTCAGCGGTCCCTGTGATTCCTTTGCCCGCCGGACTTATCGCTACCTCGTCGACCACCCGGGACTGTCGTATGGGTTGTATCTGGGCGGAGCGGCACTGGAGGGATGCTTTGTCGTGGGATTTTTCACCCGTCGCTGGGACCGGGTACTGATCGGGCTCACGGTTGTTTTCGTCGTTGCCGACCTTTTGCTGATGCGTATCCCCTACTGGACGATCCTGCTGGGAACGATAACGCTTTGGCTGGGCTCCGGGCCGGTACTATCGGGATCATCTCTTCCCTTCCGGCGGCCCCTTCCTCCGCGGGAGAAAAAAATAATTATCTATGAGACTACCCATCACGAAAACCTTCCCGCGCTGTTGGACCTGAGCGAAGCCCATTTCAGCGAGGTGGCGGTCTTTCTAAAGGAGCTGTCCTATCACAACCTCTCCGGCTACGGCTCCCCGGAACGGCGATGGCCCCGAACGGACTTTTTTGTTCAGCCGGAAGACTGCAGCAACCGGCGCTTTATCAGCCAGCTGTTCGCCTTCCTGAAACGCCACCGGTATAGCCATCTCCATCTTAGCACCCTGGATAACAACCTGCTTGTCTTCGTCTTTCGACTGACCGGCGCCGGTACCGTCCATCTCAGTCTCACCGTCCATGAAGTAAATGAATATTTTACCTTTTCCTTCCGCAGTCTCCGGGATTGGTCGGAATCCATCGCAAAATTCTTCCTCCACCGGCAAATCCGACATTATACTCTTTTCCTGCCGGCCATGGTAGACCGATTCAGACAGAAACTGCCCGAAGCCACGGCCGTATTCATCCCATCCCGCTTTTACCCGGGTCAACATCCCTCCGGGCCGGCTCAGTCTCCTTTTATCATTGTCATCCCCGGCTCCGTCGAGCCAAACCGCCGAAACTATAATGAAGTGATCCAAACGCTCACGCTGTTCCTCTCCCGGAATAATCCGCCGGTCGAACTCGTAATCCTCGGGGATAGCAGAACGGAAGCCGGCGCCGCAATCATCGCCAGCCTGCAAGCCCTCGAATGCGGACGACTACGGCTTCGTCACTTTAAAGGCTATATCCCCGAAACCGTCTATGAACAGGAACTGGCCGGGGCCCACCTGATCTGGAGCCCTTTAAACCTTCACAAAATCGGCAGCCGCAACAACCCGGAAACATACGGGCTTACGACAGCCAGCGGTCTGACAGCCGATCTGCTCTTAAACGATATCCCCGCGCTGGTCCCGGAAGGATTTGTAATTCCGGAGCCCTTCCGCGCCGCTGTCCTGCCTTATGGATCACCGGAAACCGCGCTCGAGATCATCGAAAGGTTGATCAGGGACCCCGCCGGCTACCAGGCGATCCGCGGAAATATCCGCCAGGCATTTGCCTGGTTTTCAAAGGAAAATTTTATGGACGCCTTTATGGAATTGACCAACTCAGACCCGCCGCGGAACCAGCCATGAAAAAAAAGGCGAGCAAATACCAAACAGCCGGTAGGTAACGACCGCCAGCAAAATGTTGTACACGCCACTGCTGACCAATATCGCCAATGCCCCGCCGGTGATCCCGCCACCGGGGATAAGCCACCAACTCGTGGCCAAAAGGACCAGCACATACACCAGGAGACAACCGGCCGAATATTTTTCGCGGTCCTGCATCATCAGGATCGTATTGGCCGGGCCAAAAAAAGATGACAGAAATTGAGCAAGACTGATATAGAGCATTGCCGTATAGCCGGTACCGAACTCCGGGCCAAAAAGATGCAGCAGGAATTTTCCGGCCAGAAGATTCAGCAGCAGCAGGGGCAGGCTTAGCAAGGTCATCAGCTTATTGCTTTCGCTAAAAAGGGACTGCGTATAGGCGCGACCGGTAACGGCATGCCGGGCGAACAGCTGCGGCAGGACGGTGTGCATCAGGAAAAAGGGAAAGACCAGCAGATCGGCAAACCGATAGCCGATATTGAAAATACCGATCGCCTTGGGCGGGGCAAAATAAGGAAGGGTCAGCATCGTGATCTTAGTGCTTAACAAATACAAAAGGCTGATGCAAAAGAAATAAAAGGCTTTCCCCTTGAGCCCTTCGTCGGTTGATCGTTCATCCCTGATCAGGCTGTACCGTTTTATTTTTGCTTTTACCATCCCCAGCAGGACCAGGCAACAAATAAACAGCACCAGCGAGGAAAGAATGACAAGAGTCCTGCCATCGAAAAAGGGGATGAATAACCGGAATAACCCGATCACCAGGATCATTAAAAGAGGCTTTACAATCTTTTCTACCAGTTGGCTAAGCCGGATATGGTTCAAAGCCTGTAAGATCATCTGGTTAAGGGCAAGACAGGCCGTAAAATAAACAGCCGCCGATGCTATCATAAAAACAGCCCGGTTTTCGCTCAAAGTCCTGACAGAAAAGACCGATATGATGATCAGGAAAGAACCGCTAACCAGGATGGCTGATAAAAAGATCCACCGGTTGGCCGCTCTTACCAGGCTCAGCAGCCGGAAAGGATGGGATTCGGCTATATATTTCGGAATCCGGGTCAGGACCAGATCGTCCCTGCCCCCCAGTACGATGATGCTCAGGATACTCACCCAATTGAATACATGTACGTAGAGGCCATAGGCATCAGGGCTGGAGGATCTTACCACCCAAAGGTTGGAGACAAAGACCAATGCCACGGAGATCCCCTGGATCAGTAAGGAATTAAAAGTCCCCCGGATGATGCGCCGGCGGTCGGGGCCTGTGACACCGCCATCGATAAACCTGGCAATAGTCAATATCTTGCGTGAATATCCACCCAAAAGATGAGTTGTTTGTTTTGTGTATGACTAAAATAGTCTTTAAAATGATAGGCAAGGAGTTTCTTCGTCGTCCCGTAATCGCTCCACTCCCCGGGAAGCGCTTCGCCGAATGCCCCCGAGGAGGAATTTGCGGCGGGTGACCCATTCCTCAAAAGATACCGCCTGTTGTTGTACCGGGTGCTGGGGCGGCCTGTCCACCGTTCCAGCTTTGTCCTTATCCGCGTAGACCATTTGTACAAAGACCCATAATGATTTTCCGCCGACAGGATAAGAAGGCTTTCCTGGTCGACCAGTTTGAAGGTAGAATACCCGATCGATACCAGCGCATCCAAAGCCGCATATAGCAGGCTATTGTCCAGGTCGATCTCCCTTATACTGTCAGCCGAGGCTTCGCAGGAAATATGTGTCGGACGGCCTTCGTATTTTGCCAAACCGCTTATCACCCTGGCATCGTACCCCTCGATGTCGATCTTACAGTAACCGGGAATCCCGAACTCGCCAAATAATGAACCCAGGCTACGGGCGGGAACTTCAACCGAATCGATAACCTCCGAGTCCATTTCGGCTATTTCCCTGATCAGCGAGCTCTTCCAATCTTCTTTGCTCACATAAAAATTAACTTTTTCCTGATCCTGCCCGGTCACCGCTAAATTCAACACGATAACCCTGCCCGCTGCCCTTTCATCCGCAAACCGGGTGTTCAGCCGCCCGGCAAGCGCTGGATCGGCTTCAATAGCCACAACGGTATATCCCATTTTCAGATAGTAATCAGTATCAGAACCGTCATTGGCCCCCACATCATAAATTAAGTTGAATTCAGGCATGGGAATAGCGTAATGCAAGTGGACTATTTTAGCGCCCGGATGATGGCCGTAAAATCCGAAACTACCAGGGACGCGCCCCCGACCAGCCCGCCATCCACATCCGGACAATGAAAGAGCTCCTTCGCATTGCCGGCCTTTACACTGCCCCCATAGAGGATGGGGATATGCTCCGCCACGGCATGACCATATTTGCTGGCCAGCACCGCCCGGATATGAGCATGCATCTCCTGGGCCTGCGCAGACGTGGCGGTTTTCCCTGTACCGATCGCCCAGATAGGCTCGTAGGCAATGACGATTTTCCGAATCTGGTCCTCGGAAAAATGAAAGAGCGACTCCCGCAGCTGCGTCTCTACAAAGCCTTGCTGTCCGTCGACTTCCCGGATGCCAAGCGTTTCACCACAGCAAAAGATCGGAGTAATGCCATTGTCCAGGCAAAGGGCGGTTTTTTGCGCCAGGGAATGATTATGCTCGGAGAAATATTCCCTTCTTTCGCTATGACCCAGCACACAATACCGGATATCGATCGACCGCAGCATCTCCGCGGACACTTCGCCGGTATAAGCGCCGGATTTTTTATCCGAACAGTTCTGCGCGGCGGCGAAATAATTTTTTTTTGCCACCAACCGGTGATGGGCCATCACGAGGTAGGGAAACGGCACGGCAAAGACTGCCTGCTGATGGTCCTCAAGAGCTATATTTTCATTCAGAAGGGTATCCAGTAATTCTTCCCCTTGCTGGTAAGTAAGGTTCATCTTCCAGTTAGCAGCGGCAATTTGTTGTCTCATTAATCGAGTTGTTTGATTTACAAATGTTCACAACCGGGCGGAGCCCGGTTTTTGGTCAAAAATATGTTTTAAAGTCAGCATTTCTTCCGCGCTCAGCACCCGGTTTTTCAATTTCTTCCAGTTGCCGGTATCCCGCAGGACTTTATCCCAGTCATAGCGGACCTGCCCATCCTGTCCCCAGCTGAAATCGGGAATATACTTCGGCGGCAGCCCCTCACCAAAAATATTGCAGCAGACACCCACCACGGTACCGGTGTGGAAAGAAGTATTGATGGCTGTCCGGGAATAATCCCCCATGAGCAGGCCGCATTTAGCCCCTGCATTAAGATATGCCCCGGAAGCAGGGTGATAAACCTTGATGTCACCGGCGTTGTTCTTCAGGTTGGAAGCGGAGGTGCCGGCTCCCAGGTTGCACCACTCCCCTATTACCGCATCGCCCAGATAGCCATCGTGCCCTTTATTCGAATAACCGAAAAAGACAGCGTTTTTAATCTCACCGCCGGCAGTACAGCAGGGTCCAAGCGTGGTGGCGCCATAAATCTTCGTTCCCATTTTGACGGTAGCCCCTTCGCAGCAGGCAAATGGCCCGCGGATCAGCGCGCCTTCCATGACCTCGGCGCCCCGCCCGATATAGATCGGTCCGGTGGAGGCGTTGAGCAGACAGTGCCGGAGGCTGGCCCCTTCTTCAATAAAGATATTTTCCGGGGTGATCGTCTGGACGGAGGAGGGAATGGGCTGAGATATTCTGCCCGCCGTAAGCAGGGAAAAATCATCCCGCAACGCCTCACCGTTATAGTGGAAGATATGCCAGGGATAACGGATCAGCCGGGCCATCGAAAGAATGCGCTCCCGCGCGGCGGGGTGAGCCCACTTTTCGCGAAAGGTCAGGATGCCCATCCGCATATCCGGCGCCGAACGGGTCGCTGTAAAAGGGAGCAGGTCTTCGGCAGAGAAGGCTTCTTCCAGCAGGCGTATATCCATGCGATAAAGCTACAACCCTCCGCGTCCAAAAAAAAATCCGGCTTACCTGTAAAAAGTGCCGCCGGATTTTTTTTCGTCTGATGTCGGGAAACGCTCCGCGTTTCAAAAAAAATCCCTTCCGTGAGGAAGGGAAATAGGTTGTGTGACAGTCAACAATAAAAGACAAACCGATGCTTCGCGGCTACTCGGCCTTCTTTGCGTAGCGCTTCTTGAATTTGTCGATCCTCCCCGCTGTATCCACCAACATGTTCTTGCCGGTGAAGAAAGGATGGGAAGTATTTGAAATTTCCAATTTGATCAGGGGATATTCGTTTCCGTCTTCATATTTGATGGTCTCCCGGGACTGAGCGGATGATTTGCTCAGGAAACTAGTCCCATTGCTCATATCTTTAAAAACGACGAACCGGTAATTGGCCGGATGGATACCTTTTTTCATAATTTGTTCTGTTTGAAGGTTGTACGGATTTGGCCGTACTAAATTTTTTGTCTTCGAGCTTGCAAAAGTAGGTATTTTAGTCGGGCGGTCCAAATTAAATTCGTCTGTACCCCGACCCACAAAAACACCCTGTTCCCCCTAACTCCGCATATTCACATACTGGAGCGCGATGCCCAGGTTGGCGCCCCCGCACAGCTTGATGACCGCCTGCAGATCATCGATCTTTTTTGCCGTTACCCGGACCAGGTCATCCATGATCTGCGACTGGACCTTTAACCCGGACTCCTTGATCAGCTTGGTGACCTTTTTGGCATCTTCCTGTTTGAGCCCATTCCGGACCGGTACCTCCTGCCGGGTGACCTTTCCACTCGGATAAGGCTCTTTTCCCAGGTCAAAGATCAGGGGGTCCAGACCCTGCTTCATGGACCGGCTGATCAGCACGTCGACGATCTGCTTGATCTTCATGTCGCTTTCCGCCTCGAGATCGATTTTCATGTCCTTTTTGTTCAGATCGATCTTAACAGGAGAATCCTTGAAGTCGAACCGGTTGGTGATCTCTTTTTTGGTGACGTTGACGGCATTGTCCAATACCTGCTGGTCTACCTTGCTGACGATATCAAAGGATGGCATAGTGGGGAGTTATCCGGCAAATCTACACAAATGCGCGGACTTGCCAATTGGCCCGCCCGCGCATTCAACCGGATTCCCGTTGCCTAATTCCCATTCCCTCCCGTCTTGACCCTGCTTTCCTCTTCATTGGCCCCGCCATTCCGCTTCCCACCGGTCATGCCTTTCAATGGCTTGCCAAAATTCCAGGTAAAGGTCATCGCGACCTGGCGGCTGTCCCGCCGGTTATGAAACGTCGCATCCGTTTCCTGGAAATCGATATAACCCTTCACATTGTTGGTATAGAGAAAGTCGCGGACAGCCAGCTTGAGACTCGCCTTGTCCTTCATGATCTTCTTGGATATCGCGACAGATCCCTGTCCCAGCGGCTCGATGATTATCTGCCCTTCCACCCCCTTGGTGCGATAAAAGCCCGAAAGCTCCCCACTCCAGCCATGGGCCAGGTTAAACTGGTTGGTCACATTCAGCAGCAGCGTAGTGGCAGCCACATTGATGTTCTGGCCGTAAAGCATACCGGTGAATTTGTTATAGTTGACATTACTGTACAAAACGGCTGTCCACCATTTGGCGATGGGCAGCATATAGCTGACCGCAATACCCGCATTCTGACGGCTGCCGATATTCCCGTTGCGGACGATCGTAGCCTGGCCGGACTGTTGAAAAGTCTCGGTAAAAAAATTCTGCGTATAGCTGTAGTTCAGCGTCGTCGTCAGGGTATGCTTGTAGGTATGCGACAACTCGATGTTCTGCGTATACTGCGGCTGCAGATAGGGGTTCCCGGCCTGGTAGGTATACTGATCCAGGAAAAAGAGGAAGGGGTTCAGATCCTGGTAAGCCGGGCGGTCGATCCGGCGGCCGTAATTCAGCGTAAACGCGTTCTTTGGATTCAGATCATAGGTCAGATACAAGCTCGGAAACAGATTGACATAGCTCCGCGAAAAGGAAGAATCATTATTAATGACCGTCAGCCCGTTACCCAGCTGGTGACCCATATAATTGGTGTTTTCGAGACGCGCGCCGGCCTGAACGGTCCACTTGCCATATTGCTTGGTCATGGTCGCATAGACGGCATTAATATTTTCTCGATAGAGAAACCGGTTGGTCTTGGTGGTGTCTACCAGGGACTTGCCGTTCACTAAGTCGTAATAATCGGCAGTATTGTTGGTGTTGACATAGCTCAGCTTGACACCGGTCTCCAACTTGTAGCCCTTTGCCAGGGGACGGGTATAGTCACTCTTGAACGTGTAGATATTGATCGCGCTGGGCAGGTTGCCGGTGAGGATGGCCTGATTCAGCAACACATTGTCCGGCGTAAAGGTCTGGTTATTAAAATATTGGTTGCTTACCGAAGAATACCGGACATAGTCAAGGTCCGCAGTCAGCTCCCGGCCGGCAGAATCATATTGGTGGCGGAAATTCAGGTTGGCAGAGCCGTTTTTCCAGGAAGTATTATTGGTATTGGGAGAATAGACCAGCGAATCCACCGAATAGCCGGGGCTCAGCAGCTGAATATTGCTTCCCGAACGGTCCTCTTCCTTATTGCGGAAACCGCTGACGACAAAGCCGATCGTGGTCTTTGCGTTCATATAATAATCCATCCCGAATTTCACGTTGGCTTCCGGGTTGATAAAATGCATCACCGTCGTCTGCTGGAAGACGGAATTGATCGTCTTTGCCGCATCACCATCAAGATATTTACGGGTGATCTGCAGTACCTGGAACCCTTCCCAATGAGAATAACCGGCATTCAGGAAGAAATTGAACTGACCGGTACGATAGTTCAGGTTGAGGCTGCCGCTGGGTTTGGGATAGACGCCCTGCGTATGGGTCAGGTTGAGGTTGCCATTAAAACCCTTCAATTTGTTCTTCTTCGTCTTGATATTGATAATCCCCGAATTGCCCGCGGCGTCATATTTGGCCGAAGGATTGGTCATCAACTCGATCTGATCGATGGCGGAGGCCGGCAGGCTCTTGAGGTAATCGGCCAGCTGCGTGGCTGACAGATAGGTAGGTTTGCCGTCAATCATTATGGTGACGCCTTGTTTACCTTTCAGGCTGATATTGTCGTCCTTGTCCAGGGTGACACCGGGTGCTTTTTCCAGCACATCCATGGCCGTGGAACCGGCATTGGAAGGACTGGCATCCACATTTATGATGGTACGGTCGGCTTTTTGCTCGATCGGCGGCCTTTTGCCCACTACGGCAACTTCCTTCAGGCTGGTGCTGGCCGGAGTCAGCACGAGGGGCGGCAAAGTCCTTGAAACCAACCCACCCGGCACCTCGAAAGACAAGGAATAAAGCTTGTTGTACCCGACCGAAGAGGCTAAAACAAGGTATTTTCCGGCAGGAACATCGCCAAATCCGAAATGTCCCGTTTTGCCGGTAACCGTTTCTCTGACCCGGCTGGAGTCCCTGGCGCTCAATAAAGTCACCGTTACCGCCTCCGGGACCTGTCCTTTGTCATCTTTAATGCTGCCACCCACTTTATAAGGAGTTGTCTGAGCCAGTGAAGATAAACCGGCGGTAGTTAGAAGAAGAGCAGTCAGTAAGGTTGATAAACGTCTCATATTGGTGTTTTAAGATAAAGTACTATTGTTTGAATATTACAATACAAAGATCAGTACTTTGTATTACATAGAACAATGCTTTGTGTCGGAAGGCCAATTTTACTGATAACTGGCGTTCCCCGGTTTAAATCTTGGATGCTCGAAAGTACTCAGCGGCGGGTCCGCCGCGAATTTTTGTTGACCAAAGATCACTTTTGGGTGACCATCAGCCACGGGTGGATATTTTCTAATACGACGAGAAATGGCGCTTCCTGTTACAATTTTGGGGGAGCAAATGATGAAAGGAAGGATGGCTGGAAGGATGGCAATTCGGCCAAAAGGAGGGAAATCGGCCTTTAAAAGGCCGTTTTTTCACGAAAAATCGGGACTGGGCGTAGTTTTATCCGGCTCCGGACCAATCGGCGGAACACCGGATTTCCTCTTATTAAGCACAAGGAGTATCGCAACACCGGCGATCACCAACCCCGAAGAGATCAGCTCGGCCTGCGTCGGGTGCAGACCCCAGATATCGTACTTGCTGTTGACGCGGATATGTTCGATGAGGAATCGTTCTATTCCATTCAAAATGAGATAGATAGCAAAAAGATTGCCAGGCGTTTTGAGTCGCTTGCGCAGTGACCAGAGAACAAAAAATAACAGCAGACAGGTCAGCGTCTCATAAAGCGGTGTCGGAAATACAGGAATAGGTAGCTGGCTGCAAAATTGGCCGCCATCACAACCCGGGATCCTTACGCCCTCACCAATCACATTGTGCGGATAAGAGTAGGCAAAAAGCCAATTCGGCAAAAAGCCGGGAGCTTTGACCGCCAGATGCGGTATTTGGTCAAGACCGCCAAACTGCGGTACATATAGTTCCCGATATTGATGCGTGATCCGATCATAATCAAAAGTCGACATCGGGCCGACCTTACCATTCGGCAACGTATAATAAGCGCTGTTGAGAATACCCCAGTCGCCGTCACCCGATACCTGGCAGCCGATCCGCCCGACAGCATAAGCAAGCATCAGCCCCGGCGCGGTGGCGTCATTCAATTGCCAGAACCCGATGCCATGTTTGCGTGCATAAACCCATATCGCCAGGGCCGCGCAGATCAATCCCCCATAAAAAGTAAGGCCGCTAAAGGAGAAAAGGGAGCCCATGGGGTCTTTTACAAAATCACTCCAGGTTTCAAAGCTGTTAAAGATCTTGGCGCCGGCAAAGCCAAAAACAAAGGCAAAAATGGTCAGATCCCCTACCCTGTCATGCGGCCAGATCCGGACTTTCTTTTCCTGCGGCTGCGGCAGCTTCTGCTTGTTTTTTTCATACCACTTCAGCCCGGCAAAGATCAGCCCCAGTATCAAACCCGCCGGGAGGCTGCCCTCCTTCGATAAGATAAAATCCTGCACATTGGCCGTCAGCGGACTGGAAGAAAGAAATAAACCGATCAATTTGAAACCCAAAATAAAACCCAGGATAAAATTCAGCATCAATTCGGTCGGACTCGCCGGCTTGCCGATCCAAACCATTTCCTCCCTGCTATGCATTAACCCTTCCCCTTCCTTTCGCATCAATTCCTTTGTCAACGTAACCGCCGCGGCGATAAACGATAAGGCAACAAAAAAGCCAAAAGAATTGATGAAACGCAAGAAGGGCCAGGTTATTCCAAAAAGATCCTTAAAAGCGAAATAGAGATTGGGATACATAGTCAGACAGATTCAATACTGCGTTGGCAAACCTACACCAAAATCCCGAACAAAAGAATAAACACAGAAGTAATGGAGTTTGAAGTCTTTACGGCCCGATTATCGTTTTTGCACCATCCTTGCCAAAAATAATTTTCCACACTATACTAAATATTGGGCATTCTCGTTCCACAAAAGTGTTCCACGGGGAACGTTATTCTTCCGAAATATTGATCCCATCTGCATTTTGTAGCTTATCCCCAAATGTGCATAAGCGCCCGGAGGGAGCTTGCGAGCGTTAGCGAGCAGATATTCCCGAGCGGAGCGAAGGGAACGAACGTATCCGAGGGAACCGAAGGATACGAACGAGAAAGGGCGAGGAACGCAGCCCTTGCGAAGTTCTGGGCGAGGGATGAAGCCTTGACGAAGTTCCCTGCTGAGGCTTTGCTTGCAAAGCCGTAGCCGGGAAGCAAAAAAAACCAGAAAAAAAAAGCCGTCGCGAAACGACGGCCCTAAACAACTTAAAACCATAGCGCTAGCAATACTCTTCAAACGCAGCGATCAAATTGTGCGCAATCAGCTGCGCCGGCCGGCCTTCGATCTGGTGACGCTCGATCAGGTGTACCAGCTTGCCATCCTTAAACAAGGCAATAGCCGGCGAAGAAGGCGGATAAGGCAACAGATGCTCCCGGATCTTGCCCACCGCCTCCAGATCAAACCCCGCAAAGCTCGTGGTCAGATAATCTGGCTTCTTGGCACCATTGGCAACAGCCATCAACACCCCCGGCCTTGCGGACCCGGCCGAACAGCCGCAGACCGAATTCACCATCACCAGGGTCGTCCCCGCCTTTTTCAATTGATCATTCACATCGCCTGAGGTCAATAGCTCCTGAAAACCATTCTCAGTCAGCTCCTCCTTCATCGGTAATACTATTTCCTGTGGATACATTTTTAAGAATTTTAGATAAGAACACAAAGGTAACACAAAAGTTCTCTCCCACACGTTAAGATGGGGAATATGAAAGATTGTCACATCGTTCGGTCAATTACTGCTCTTCTGTCATAAAACAATCCTTAGCCCGTTCTTACAGCGCAAAATTGTCCTTTTTCCCCGGATGGTATATCGTTTGTTCCTCTCCTCCCGTAAAACAAAATTACAAAACTCAAATAAGCATTGTATGACACTCGTAAAAGTTAACAACAACGGCCACCGGAGCCTTTCCAATTTTGTCGACGAATTCTTTCAGGGCTTCCCCGCAGGTCTTGCCAAAGAAGAAAGCTATGGCTTTCCCCCCGTCAACATCCATGAAACCGCCGACGCCTACCACCTGGAGCTTAGCGCCCCGGGCCGCAGCAAGGAAGATTTTACCTTAGCCGTAGACAATGGTCAGCTGACGATCGCTTTTGAAAAGAAAGAAGACAACAAGACAGAAGATTACAAAACGATCCGCAAGGAATTCTCTTTCAAAAGCTTCAAACGCAGCTTCAACCTGGACGATCGCATCGATAGCAATGGTATCCAGGCAAAGTATGACAACGGCGTTTTAAAGCTGTTGCTGCCTAAAAAGGAACAAGTAAAGGAAAGCACAAAACAAATCACGATCCAGTAAAGGATTCCTTTCACAACCGGCATTGTCCGGCTGCGTTTAGCCTGTTCTGTTGTAGAAAATAGTTGGGTTTGAGGACGATGGTTTTGGTTAAAGACAAGGTCGGTTTCATCCTTCGGATGGGCCGGCCTCTTTTTTTTGCGGTATTTTGAATGATTGTTTTAATTTCGGGCTACAATAACCCATTTATCCAAGAATATGATGAAACCTTCGCTCAGGCTCTGGCTATTGTTACTGGCAGTTGTCGTTGTTTCCACCAAAGGGTTATCTCAGATTCCCGTCTTCCACGCGCCCCTGCCACTGCAGGACACCGCCGGAAAAGCCGACGATACACTAAGGATCCGCAATCTGAACCCGTATTTTACCCTGCACGTCGATTCCACGCTCAGCTATAAGCTGGAAATCAACCGGGACCCAAACCGCTATTTCTTCTTTATGAAGGATGCACCCGTTGGAATGAAGATCCGCGAAAACGGTCTCATCACCTTCCGCGCGGACAAGTCTTATTTTATGTCCGGCCGGCTCAAATACGACTTCGAATACAAAGTAAAGATCGGAGTACAGAACCTGGATAACCCAAAAGACAGAATTGACACCTCCTTCACTGTCCAGTTCTTTACCACCGATGTCATTCCTTCCCATGTCAAACCGACCGTCAGCAGCGTTCTGTACATGGACGAAGGCGACACGATCAATTTCCGCGTACAATGCGAGACCGGCACCTATCCCATTGAATCCATCAATTTTTATTCGAATGTCCCGATCAGAACCAATTCCAATATCAAAGGCTGCGACGATCTCTTTACCTGGTCCCCGCCGTATGATTTTGTAAAAGAAGGCGATTCCGGCAAGACGAAGCTGCTCATTCTCTATTTTGTCGGAACCAATAAAATATTCGCCCGCGACACCGCCACGATCCGGATTTTTGTCAAATATGCACTCAATTATCCCTACGAAAAGGACGACTATAACCAGACGCTGAAGAATTTCCGAATTTATATCCTTCGACTCAAATACGCCTTCTTCCAACTGGACAAAAAGGTCAAACATACCAAGAATACCCGGCAGGACTTCGATATTACCGCCGCCGCTACCGGGCTGGGCGGAACCATTGCCACGGCATCCAATAACATGACAACCGGCGAGATCCTTCCCAGCGTGGGCGTCGCTATGGTTCCGGTAAAGGAAACCACCGCGCCGCCATTGACCGCGGAACAGAACCAGGCCACCCTGGTGCGGTCTGCCGTTAAACGACTGGATTATATCATGCACGACAATACCCTCGTCGGCGAAAAAGACCCTGAGATTCAAAAAAAGATTGCCACGCTGAAGTCGGAGCTAAAACAAACGCAGATCCAGTTGATCGACGTCCCGCTGGAAGAGACGATAAATTTGACCGAAGAACAGCTAAACGCCTACTTCGATAATCCCAGGGTGAACAAGAAATACCGGATGAAACATTAGGAAGGAACCGTCCCATTCTACAGATACCCGAGTATCTTCAGCATGCTCTGCGCAGTTTGCTCTTTGGCATATACCCAGTCGGTCAGTTTTCCATTCTTGTCATGCCCCACGATCACATGTTTGGGTGAAGGGATCAGACAGTGCTTGATCCCGCCATAACCGCTGATCTGGTCCTGATAGGCGCCGGTATGAAAGAACCCCACGTACAATGGCTCGCCATTGACGATCTTCGGCAGGAACACTTCATTGATATGCTCTTCGGAATCGTAGTAATCATGGCTGTCACAAGTAATACCCCCCAATACCACCCGCTGGTATTCCACATCCCATTTGTTGATTGGCAGCATCAGAAAACGCTCCCCGATCCCCCAGGTATCCGGTAGCGTGGTAATAAAGGAAGAGTCGATCATATACCAGATCTCCCGGTCATTTTGCATCTTCTGACCAATGACGCTGTAAATATGCGCCATGCTCTCCCCCACGGTATAACTGCCGAATTCGGTGAAAATATGCGGCATCGGGACATTATTCCGTTTACAGGCTTTTTTGATATTCGCAACGATCTCATTGATCATGAACTGGTAATCGTATTCGAAGCCCAGCGAATGCTTGATCGGAAACCCGCCGCCGATATTGATCGAATCCAGTTCAGGACAGATCTTTTTCAGCTGGCAATACAGGTTGATCACCTTGTTCAGCTCGCTCCAATAATAGATATCGTCCTTGATGCCCTTATTGAGAAAAATATGGAGCATTTTCAGCTGAAAACGGTCCTCATTGCCTTCGATCTTGTCAACATAGAACTCCAGCACGTCCCGCGCCCTGAAGCCAAGCCGGGAAGTGTAGAACGGAAAAGTAGGCTCTTCTTCCGCAGCTACCCGGATCCCCAGCTTGAACGGCACCTTGACGCTGCGCTTGTATTGCTGCAATTCGTCTTTGTTGTCCAGGATCGGGATCACGTTCTTAAACCCGGCATTCAGCAGGGAAGCGATCCGGCTGGTATAATTCTTTTGCTTAAAACCGTTGCAGATGATATAAGTATCCTTCGTGATCTTCTTGCGCTGGTACAGCTTCTTGATAATTTCGATATCGTACGCATAAGAAGTCTCCAGGTGGATATCGTTCTTCAACGCTTCCTCGACGATAAAAGAGAAATGCGAGCTTTTCGTGCAATAACAATAAAAATATTTGCCCTCATAACGATGCTTTTTGATCGCCGCGGCAAACATCTTTTTCGCCTTATTGATCTGCATCCCGATCTTGGGCAGATACGTCAGCTTTAAAGGGGTGCCATATTTGTCGATCAGGGCTTTCAGATCGACACCGTTGAATTGAAGATAGCTGTCTTTCACCTCCAGACCTTCCTGCGGGAAGTTAAAGGTTTGCGTCACCAGGTCGGTGTACGTATTGTTCATTGACTGGTCCAGATATTTCAATATTAATGGTTATTTAAATTGTGTACCCCCTGGACTCCGTCCAGTTCCAAATGAATGCAAAAGTGTAGTTTTTTGGACAATTGATAAAAAAAAATAAAGAGGGTCCCGGAGCATCGGCCCCGGAACCCTCTTAAATGATATAAATAACGCCTATTTTACCGTGGCGACCAGCTTCTTGAAAGTCTCCGGCTCATTCATCGCCAGATCCGCCAGCACCTTACGGTCAAGGCCGATCCCTTTCTGGCCTAGCTTATGGATAAAGGCGGAATAAGTCAGGCCTTCGGCGCGGACGGCTGCATTGATACGGGCGATCCACAAAGTGCGGTATTCCCTTTTCTTCAATTTGCGGCCGACATAACGATACTGAAGACCCTTCTCCAGCACATTTTTGGCGACGGTGTATACATTTTTTCGTTTGCCGTAGAACCCTTTCGCTTCTTTCAAGATGCGTTTTCTGCGTGCCCGGGAAGCAACGGCGTTGACTGAACGTGGCATATCTTACTGTTTTGAAAATTAAAAAATGGTAACTGTTTTCCGAATAAGCGCGGCCTGCAAAACGAGAGGCGGCTTACTTGAGACGCAACAGGCGTTTGACAAAGTCCAGGTTCGCCTGGCTGACTTCGCCCTTCTTGGCCATAACACGCTTGCGTTTCTTGGATTTCTTTGTAAGGATGTGACGTTTAAACGCTTTTTGGAAGGTAATCTTACCCGTGCCAGTCACCTTAAACCGCTTTTTGGCACTTGAATTGGTTCTAACCTTTGGCATTTTGAATGCTTTTTTCGTAATTCCCCTACTGGCGGATCGCACCGGCAACCACTTATGGAGCCATTTGGGGACGCAAAAGTACAAAAAAAACCGCATTTTCAGCGGTTTTTGTCAATTTTTTATCCTTATCCGGTCCTCCGGCTAAGATGCCTTATCTTTTTCCTTCTTTTTCTGCGATTTCGGCGCCCAAATGGCCAGCATTCGCTTGCCTTCCATTTTGGGCATTCCTTCCAGCACACCTGAATCACCCAGCCGCTCGGCGAATTTCAACAACAGCAGCTCCCCTCTTTCCTTAAATTGGATCGCCCTGCCCTTGAACTGTACATACGCCTTTACCTTGTTGCCTTCTTTCAGAAATTTCTCGGCATGCTTGGCCTTGAAGTCGAAATCATGGTCATCCGTATTCGGAGTGAACCGGATTTCCTTTACTTCCGAAGCCTTGCTCTTGGCCTTCATCTCCTTTTCTTTCTTCTTCTTCTCGTAAAGGAATTTATTGTAATCGATGATCTTACATACTGGCGGATCAGCATTGGGAGAGATCTCGACCAGGTCGAGCTGCTGCTCCTGCGCCATCTTCAGGGCCTCCTGGATAGAATAGACGCCTACTTCTATATTATCGCCTACCAGCCGCACCTGCGGAACCCTGATCATATGGTTGGTACGATGTTCCTGCTGTTGTTCTTTTCTAAATCTTGGATTAAAATTCCCTCTTGGGGGTCTCGGTGGAAATGCCATTTACTGTTTTTAATTCCAGCTTCCCTCCCTGTCGGAAGCTGCTGATTTTTTTGTCTTTTTTTATTCACGCCCTTAGGGATTAGGGACGCGCTGTTTTATTTCCTGACGCACTTCGGCGATAAACGCTTCAATCTCCCTCACCCCCAGATCACCCTTCCCCTGACGGCGAACAGCAACCTTATTCTCGCTCATCTCCTTCTCTCCGATCACCAGCATATAAGGAACTTTGGCTAATTCCGTATCCCGGATTTTCTTGCCGATTTTCTCGCTGCGGTCATCTACCTCTACACGAATATCCGCATTTTTCAGCAGAACGGAAAGACTTTGTGCATATTCCAGCGACTTATCCGTGATCGGCAGGATCTTCACCTGGAGGGGGGCCAGCCATACCGGGAATTTGCCGGCATAATGCTCCAGCAGGAACCCGATAAAGCGTTCATGGGTCCCCAGCGGGGCGCGGTGAATGATCAGCGGAGTCTCCGAATGGTTCTCCTTTGTGGTGAATTCAAGGTGGAACCGCTTTCCCTGGGCAAAGTCTACCTGGTTGGTAGCCAACGTGAATTCCCGGCCAATGGTGCTCCAGATCTGCACGTCAATTTTGGGGCCATAAAAGGCCGCCTCGTCCGGGACTTCGATATAGGGAGTATTCGTCCGGATCAGCACATCCCGCACCAGGGCTTCAGTCTCCTTCCATAGTTCCGGCTCGTCGATGTATTTTTTACCCAGTTTGGACGGTTCGTGAACGCTAAAACGCATTACATATTTATCTATACCGAATATTTTAAAGTATTTCAGGTACATTTCGTTAACCGCCCTGAATTCCTCGTAAAACTGGTCTTTTGTACAGTAGATATGCGCATCGTTCATATGCAGGCACCGGACCCGCATTAAACCAAACAGCTCCCCGCTTTGCTCATAGCGATAACAGGTCCCATATTCCGCCAGGCGGTAAGGCAGATCTTTATAGGATTTCGGCTCCGCTGCGAAGATCTTATGATGGTGAGGGCAATTCATGGCTTTCAGGTAGTATTTCTCCCCTTCCAGCTCCATCGGCGGGAACATACTCTCCTGGTAATAAGGCAAATGTCCGCTGGTTATGTATAGACTTTCCTTGGCAATATTCGGTGTGACGACCCTTTTGTAGCCCGCCCTTTCTTCTGTTTCCTTGGCAAGTCGCTCCAATTCCTCAATAATGACGGCGCCGTTTGGCATCCACAAGGGGAGACCGGGGCCCACCTGCTCATCAAAGGTAAAAATACCCAGTTCTTTACCCAGTTTGCGGTGATCCCGCTTTTTTGCCTCTTCCAGCATCAGCAAATACTCATCCAGCTCCTTTTGAGAAGGAAAGGTCACCCCATATACCCGGGTCAGCTGTTTATTCCGCTCATCCCCCTTCCAGAATGCCCCCGAAATATTCGTCAGCCGGACCGCCTTGATAAAACCCGTGTTCGGGATATGCGGCCCCCGGCAGAGATCGGTAAAATTCCCCTGGGTGTAAAACGTGATCTGCCCGTCCTGCAGGTTTTCCAACAGATCCAATTTATATTCATCTCCTTTCTCGCTAAAATAGTTGATGGCATCCGCCTTGCCGATCTCCTGACGGCGATAGACCTCATTTTGCCTGGCCAGCTCGGCCATCTTTACTTCCAGCTTGCGCAGGTCGTCTTCCGTGATCTGCCTGCCGCCCAGATCCATATCATAGTAGAAGCCATTGTCAACAGCAGGGCCTACCCAAAATTTGGCGCCGGGAAAAAGCGATTCTACCGCCTCCGCCATCAGGTGGGCAGAGGAATGCCAGAAAGTGGATTTTCCATCCGTATCCGTCCAGGTCAATAATTTCAAGGTGGCGTCCATGCCGATAGGACGCGTCGCATCCCACACCTGCCCATTCACATTCGCTGCCAGTACTTTCCTTGCCAATCCCTCACTGATGGACCGGGCAATTTCTAACGCAGTGACGCCACTCTCATATTCTCTGATGGCGCCGTCCGGAAAAGTGATCTTGATCATAAGGGTGCAAATTTAACAAACTCTTCGGACATTCCCTGCGCAGCAGAACATTCTCTGCGCAGCATTCTCCTCGCGGTCGGCCATTCCCCGCCACGGCTTTTTACAAATGGTAATCGCTGCAAGAAATTTTTGCCTAAATTGGCCCAGGGAAATTGTAGCACATGCAGAGACTATTTCTATTCCTTTTATCCGGCGTATTATTCGTCTCGCCTTTTGTCGTCCGGGCCCAGGAAATTACCGGGGTATGGGAAGGCCACTTTATTTCCGACTACGAGAGTAAGCAATCCTCTATGTCGGGCGACCGCTATAAGTTCGAGGTGCAGATCGCCCAGCGGGGCAAGACCCTCGAAGCGGTGACCTATTCCTATCTTTCTTCGATTTTTTACGGCAAGGCAGCCGCATCCGGTACGATCAATGTCCATACGGGCAAAGTATTGCTACAGGAAGGAAAGCTGTTGGAAGTCCGTAATTTATTCCCGGGCGGCACCTGTATGATGACCTGCTTCTTCCAATATTTTAAATACGGCGGGGAAGAATTCCTCGAAGGAAAATACGCGAGCATGTCACTGACTGATTCCTCCAATTGCGGCCGGGGCAAGGTGCT
>Ga0206963_10120_pt1 | contig 27116 bp, 25 predicted proteins | sample Alteio_BWOrgHeat_28_FD_152958 | JGI IMG/M metagenome (GOLD analysis project Ga0206963, IMG submission 152958) | Enriched cells from forest soil in Barre Woods Harvard Forest LTER site, Petersham, Massachusetts, United States -... | ecosystem: Environmental > Terrestrial > Soil > Temperate forest >... | reverse complement strand
GAACGAACCCATCGCCAAGGTGCCGAGCCATCGCCTGCTGGCTATGCGGCGCGGGGAGACTGAGGGTTTCCTGATGATGCGCATCACTCCGCCGGAAGAATCCGTGCTGCCGATGCTCGAACCGTTGTTTGTCACCGGCAAAGGCCCGGCGGCGGAACAGGTGCGGCTGGCGGTGCAGGACAGTTACAAACGGCTGCTCGGCTCGGCGATCGAGGTCGAACTGCGCATGGAGACCAAGAAGCGCGCAGACACGGAGGCAATCCGGGTGTTTGCCGATAATTTGCGTGAGTTGTTGCTGGCTTCACCACTGGGCAGCAAGAATGTGCTGGCGATCGATCCGGGGTTCCGCACCGGTTGTAAGATCGTGTGCCTCGACCGGCAGGGGAAGCTGCTGCACAACGATGTGATCTATCCGACTGCGTCCAGCGGCGGGGAAGTGCGCGAGGCGGCGATGGCGTTGTTGAGCATGATCAAGAAATATCAGATCGAGGCCATCGCCATCGGCAACGGTACGGCGAGCCGCGAGACGGAGACATTTGTGAAGGCGCTAAAGCTGCCTTCGACGATCCCGGTGGTGATGGTGAATGAGAGCGGCGCTTCGATCTATTCCGCCTCGGAAGTGGCGCGCGAAGAATTTCCCACGCAGGATCTGACGGTGCGCGGTGCGGTATCCATCGGACGCCGGCTCATGGATCCGCTGGCGGAACTGGTGAAGCTCGACCCGAAATCCATTGGCGTGGGGCAGTATCAGCACGACGTGGAGCAGGGCGCGCTTAAGCGCAGCCTGGATGACGTGGTGGTCAGTTGCGTGAATGGCGTGGGCGTGGAACTGAATACGGCGAGCAAACAATTGATGGCGTACGTCTCCGGGCTGGGGCCGGTGCTGGCGGCGAACATCGTGGCGTATCGCAATGAAAACGGGCCGTTCAAGTCGCGCGCGGAATTGAAGAAGGTGCCGCGGTTGGGCGAGAAGGCGTTCGAACAGGCCGCCGGGTTTTTGCGCATCCGCGAAGGTGCGCATCCGCTGGATGCCAGCGCCGTTCATCCGGAGAGCTACGAGATCGTGGACCGGATGGCGAAGGATTTGAACTGCTCGGTCAGCGACTTGATGCGCGATGCGGGGTTGCGCCAGAAAATCCAATTGCCGAAGTATGTGACGGAAACGGTGGGGTTACCGACCTTGACGGACATCATCGGTGAATTGGCGAAGCCGGGACGCGATCCGCGCCAGAAATTTGAGGTGTTCTCTTTTCAATCCGGCGTGGAGAAGATGGAAGATCTCAAGCCGGGCATGAAACTGCCGGGCATCGTGACGAATGTGACGGCGTTCGGCGCGTTCGTGGATATCGGGGTGCATCAGGACGGGCTGGTGCATGTGAGCCAGTTGTCCGACCGCTTCATCAAGGATCCGGCGGAGGTCGTGAAAGTTTCGCAACGTGTCACGGTGACGGTGACGGAGGTGGATCTGCCGCGCAAACGCATCGCGCTTTCCATGAAGGCGGCGCCGCAGATCGGGCCGAGCACGACGGGGCAACGCAATGCGCCAAACGCGCCGCGTCCGGCGGGCGGGGGATTTAATCGTCCGGTGCAGCCAGCCAAACCGGCGGCGGTGGACTGGTTTACGGCGGCGTTGAATAAGAACAAGGGGAATTGAAGTCGTGGGTAGTACCACCCCTCACCCTAGCCCTCTCCCCGTTGAGGGGAGAGGGGATTGTCGCGGATGGTTGTTGGTGGCGAGGAAAATTGTGGCCGTAATTTTTTAAATTTTAAACATCATGAAAGAGAAGAAGCCGACGAAATCGAAACGGGACGAGCAGGCGCAGTTGCTGGACTTGCTGCGGGCGGTCCTGCCCAAAATTGCGCCGAGTACGGAGCTGGCTGACCGAATTTATGCCGCGTGCGAGGCGGAGTTGCGCGCGAAGAATCGCGTGAACTCATTCGAGAAATTTTGTGAGCGGATCGAATTGCCGGATCTGGAGGCGAAAACACTGGAGGAAGTGAAGCAGCAGCTCATCGCGGGTTTTGGCGATGCCGACCTGGAGATCGAGCCGAACGATGACGGCAAGGGGTTGCGCGTGGATGTTTCGCTGCCGGACGGGACGCAGTTCCACAGCCGCATCCCGGTGCGTCCGCCGGGCGCAGCGACCAGTGACGAACAGGAGATCACGATGAAGTTTGTGGCATTCCCCGTGGCGTTGCCGGGTGATCAGGAATTGATCTGGGAACTGGCCAAGCGCGAAAACATGACGAACGAGGAGGCGGGCATCGCACTGACGAAGATCGAGGATGATTTTTGGGCGTCGAAGACCGGGCAGAAGCTGTTGAAAGACCGCGTGGAGCGGAGTTTCCCGGAATTCATCGCGCGGGTGCCGTCGGGAGTGCTGAGTGAATCGGGGTTGAAGCGGCACTATAAATTGCCGGAGGCGGTGAAGGTGATGAAGGCATCGTCAAAAAAATAAAAAACATTCAACGCCCAACGTTGAAGGGTTTTATTAACTGGGGGCTGGTAAGCCCCCAGCACCGGCAGGCTGGAAAGCCTGCCCTACATCGGCAACACGTCAGCGCAGGCTTTTGTTCAGGTCGCCGGCGTAGCCGGTGAGTTCGAGGAAGGCTGAGCCGAGTTCCTTGCCGGCGTCGTCGCGGATACGGCAGGAACCTTCCCAATAAGCGACACCACCGTTGCCGGAAAGTTCCTGATCGTCCGCGAGGGGTTCGAGGAGGAAATTCACCGGCTGGCCAGTTTGCGGATCACGCGTCCACAATTTGACACTTACCGGATAGACCGCCCCAGTCACCGGGCTTTTCCACGTGCGCACCGTGTCGATCTTTAGGTCTGATGAAGGCAGATGCGTGACGACGCTATTGGTGGAAACCCAGGCGAGCGTTGAAAACGGATCCTGCGAGCCATCTTGGCGGCGCATGCGGTAGGCCATGATCTCCCGGCCGTCCCTGAATTGCAGGCAGCACCAGTCCCAGCCGGTCTGACCGGAGTCGAGCTGGCTGCTGCTGATCTCGTGGTCCATCCAGGCTTCGCCGGTGACGCGGTTGGTTTTGGAATCAAAACGGACTTCGCCGGCGGCGTGGAGGCGCGGGAAAGTGAGATAATAGCTGGCGGCGGATGGCTCGGCGGCCTTGCGCGAAACAGAATCGTGACCGAAGACAACGAGCGGTTTCTGGGGCTGCAATTGCAGTCGCATCGAAGCGCCGTCGCCGAAGGAGCCGCGCAGGTCCATCACTTCGCGGTTGGTATCCGTCATGCGCAGGGACCAATTGCCGTTGCGGACATCTAGGCCGTTGGTGGTGGAGAAGGCGTCCCAGCCATCGCGGTTCAGGCGCTGTTGATGCAAAAAGCCACCGGACTTAACGTCGAGCAAGGCCATGTGAGCGAGGAAAAGCTGGTCGTGGCCAAAGTTGGAATCATTTGTGCCGGGCGGGTTGGTGGCGGAACCGGCGCTGCGGAAAAACGTGGCTTGAAAGCCGAAGCGACGTCCGTCATCGCCAAAGAGGTGGCCGGTGATGTACCACCATTGGATCTTGAAATCATCGTGGCTGCCGTGGTCGCGGGGGAAGGAGAAGACGTGGCCGGTTTGGGGGAGAGTGAAGCCGTCAGAAGTCTTCACACTTTCGTCCGCCATCCCGGAAGTTTGTAGCAGCATGGCGAAAATGATGAGCCAACGCTGGTAGGGCGGGCAGTCCTCTGCCCGCGGCACACGTGGGTTGGCAGCCGGCGGCGCGCACGGAGTGACGCGCCCTACCATGCCGTTTTGTGAATGATCCGTTCTCATTTTTATCACTTCATTCTTCGCGGTCGGCGGGCAGACCGGAACCCCAGCGGCCGACGAAATAGGCGACGATGGTTCCGACGACGATGACGAGCAGGCCGAGGGCGGCCAGACCCAGCCAGGGGATCGCGAACTGCAGCGTCCAGCCGAAGCTTTGTTTGTTGATGATGTAGATCAAGATCCAGCCGAGGCCGAGGCTGACCGCCATGCCGCCGGCCACGCCGCAGACGGAGAGCAGGGCGCCTTCGACGGCGGTGGCGAGCGCCATCTCGCATCGCCGCCAGCCGAGCGCACGCAGCGTGGTCAGTTCGCCGCGACGGTCGAGCAAGATGCTGGAGAGCGTCATGCCAAGGCCGATGACGGCGACGATGATACCGATGAGTTCCAGGGCGTATGTCACGGAGAAGGTCTGGTGGAAGACACGCAGGATTTCCGAGCGCAAGTAGCGGTTGGTGACGATCGAAAGGCCGGGAAATTTTGACGAGAGGTCGTCTTGCACGGATTCAGGAGTGACTTCCGGCCGGGTGAAAACGACGAGGCTCGTCACGAGTTCATCGCCAAACCACGCGGCAAAATGGCGTCGCTCCACGATGAGGGCGCCACGCTCATTGCCGTAGTCCGAGAACACGCCGGCGATGGTGAGATGTTGAGCGCCGACAGGCGTGGGGATGGTGATGCTATCACCGCGCCGCACGCGGAAGCGGTCGGAAAAACTTTCGCTGATGAGGCCGAGCCGGACGTTTTCGGCCGGATCGTAAATCTTTTCATCCAATGGCGGTTGTCGCCAGGTCAAATTGGGGTGGCGCCGCATGAAGCCCATGTCCGCGCCACCGAGCACGGTGCTGATGTCGCCGATCTGGATGGCGGCGGATTGGAACACGTTGACATCGGCTATGCCGGCGTTCGTGATGACCGCCTGCCACGTGGCGGGAGAGATACGATTTTGGGTGGAAGCGTTTTGCGCCCCGGTACTGCGAATGTAGAGGTCGGCCTGGAAGGTGTTGTCGATCCAGCCGCGCATGGTGGTATCGAAGCTGGCGACGAGGATGAGCATGCCTGCGGCCATGGTGACAGCGCAGAGCAGGCCGGACACCGCAAGGCGATGGCGGCTGGAGGTCTGGGCGAGATGACTGGTGGCGATCTTGGCGGCGATGGAATATTGGCCGGTGAAACGCAAGCCCTGTGCCAATCTCCGGAGCAGGTGGCTGCATAAAATGCCACCACTGACAATCAAACCGAGCGCTGCCGCGTAACCGCCCAGCGGAAAACGCAATGCGCCGGAAAAACGGAGCGGCGGCAAAAAAATCAGCAGCGAGCTGGCAGCCAGCAGCAGCAGAGCGAAACCGGCGGATTGCACGATGGATGGACGCTCCTGGCTGGCGGCGTGGCGGGAAAGGATCTGCGCGGGCGGAATTTTAGCCGCCTGACGCGCGGGCCACCAACCGGCGACGAGGCTGGCGGCGACGGCGAGGGCCAGCGCGAGGAAGAATTCGGTGAGGTCGAGCTGCGCGTATTGGACGGTGGTCGCGTAATAGATGGCGTTGACGGTGCGGCCGACAAACCGCACGGCGAACTGGGCGCCGCCCCAGCCAAGCAATGCGCCGAGCACGCCGCTGACCAGCCCGAGCAACGCGGCCTCCAGCAACCAGGCGCGCCGGATGATCTTCTCGGTGATGCCGAGCGAACGGAGCACGCCGATCTCCTCGCGCCGCCGGACGACCGCGCCATCAAGGCTTTGAAAGATCAGATACAGGCCGACGAGCAGGCCGATGAGTGAGAGGATGGTGAGGTTCATCCGGAAGGCGCGCGTCATGACCGCGGCACTGGCGCGGCGGTCTTCGGGCGAGAGCACCTGCCAGCGGTCTTTTGCCAGCGCAATGAGCTGATCGTGGAGCGCGGCGCGGTGGGCATCGGCACGCGGACTTTCGGGTACGATGAATTCAACACGGTCAAGCCGGCCGGCACGGTGGGCGAGTTGTTGCAGCGCGGGCAGATCCATGATGAGCAAATTTTCCGGCGGCTGCGGACGGTCGGGCGAGGCGGGGATCAAACCGGCGATCTCAAGATTAATGACGTTTTCATCGATGACGATCGGGAGATGATCGCCGACATTCAGGTGAGATTTTCCGGCCATCGTCGGGCTGATGAAGACGGCATTGTCCTGGCGCAGCAACTGCCAGAAACGATTGCCGCTGGAATCGTTGGTGGCGTGTTGGTCAAACCAATTGCGTCCGGCGTCAGGGGTGGAGGCGAGATTTTGGACGGCCACGAGGTCGAGCCCGAGCATCTGGTAAGTCCGGCGCGAACCGATGTGCTCCTGCTTCTCGCCGTCCGCAGCGGCGGCGGTGGTCTCGACGATCGGGAGGATCTCCACCGGGTCATCGCCGAGGGCATCGCGCAATTCGTCGAGCACGGTGACGGGGAGTTCGCCGGCGGGCGCGCTGATGGTCCAATCGCTGGTCTGGGAGAGCAGGCCGGTGAAATTTTGAAAGCTGCCGACGGCGGCGCGGTTGGCGAGGCGGATGGAAAAGAAAACGGCGATGCCGAGCGCGAGGATCAAGATCTGCAGGGCCGTCGAGCGCGGGGCGGTGCGCCAGTGTCGCAACGTGAAGCGTCGCAACAGCAGGACGACGGCAGGCAGCTCGCGCAGTCCGTTCATGCCGACTTGGTTTCCTTGACGATGACGCCATCGCGCATGTGCAGGCTGCGATGGCAGATGCGGGCCGCATCCGGGCTGTGCGTGACCATGAGCATGGCGGTGCCCAATTCGGTGGAAAGTTCGGCGAGCAAGTCGAGGATGTTCTCGCCGTTGGCAGAATCGAGATTGCCGGTCGGTTCGTCGGCGAGGATGAGCGCCGGACGATGCGCGAGGGCGCGGGCGATGGCGACGCGCTGCATTTCGCCGCCGGAAAGCTGGCCGGGCAGGGCATCGGCCCGGTGATCCAGCTTCACGCGCGTGAGCAGGTCGAGGCCGCGTTCGCGTCGTTCGCGCGGCGGAAGGTTGAGTAATTGCATGGGCAACTCGACATTCTCGAAGGCGGTAAGCGTGGGCAGGAGATGAAAGAACTGGAAGATGGTGCCGATACGTTGGCGGCGCAGGGTCGCGAGTTCATCGCTGGAAAGATTTTCCAGGGCGGAACCGTTCAACTCGATGGAGCCGCTGTCGGCGCGGTCCACGCCGCCGAGGCAGTTGAGCAGGGTGGTCTTGCCGCAGCCGGACGGGCCGACGAGGGCGACGCGTTCGCCGGCGTCGAGCATGAAGGAGACCTGATTCAGCACGCGGCGGGTGGCGTAACTTTTCGTCACGTGATCGACGCGTAAAATAGTGGCAGAGCCCGGCGGGGAGACTGGCGATTCCATGAGTAATGATTCCGCTTGTGCCGTCAGGCGTCAAACGGAATTGGCCGAGCTCAAAACACAATCACACTTCAAAGTGTCCCGCTCAGAGCGGGACATAGTCTGTCGCAGCGCGACAGACTCCACCTTTCACCGATTCGTCTCCCAGCTATAACCGAGGGCCTTGATGAGGTTCACGCTGGCGGTCTGGCGGGCGCCCTGGAGTTCGACGAGTGTGCGTTCGTGGAGCAAGGAATCCGCCTGGGCGGTGGCGACATCGAGGTAAGTGACGAGGCCGGCTTTGTAGCGGTTAGTGGCGATCTCCAAGGCGCGACGCGTGGCGTCCACGGTCTGGCTTTCGGCGGTCCATTTATCTGCGAGCAGCAATTGCGCGGCGAGGCCGTCTTCCACTTCGCCAAATGCGCTTAACACGGTCTGGCGATAGTTCGCAAGGGCTTCGTCATACGCGGCGTGGGCAACGCCGAGGCGCGAACGGTTCAAGCCGCCGGTGAAGAGCGGCAGTTCGACGGACGGACCGACGGACCAGAAACGGCTGGGCCAATCAAACCACGTGCTGGCATCCACGGATTGCATTCCCGCGAGGCCGTTGATGCGGACGGTCGGGAAAAACGCGGCCTTGGCCACGCCGATATCGGCATTGGCGGCGGCCATGCGCCGTTCGGCGGCGGAGACATCGGGGCGATGTTCCAGCAACTGGCTCGGCAAACTGGCGGGGACGGCGGGGACATTGGTGGCGTCGCCGGTGTCGGACGCGACGACGGCAAAAGTTCCAGGCGACTGGCCGCAAAGGACGGCGAGGGCGTGCAGCATCTGCGCGCGGCTCAAGGCGATGTCCGGCAATTGCGCCTCGGCACTGTGCAATTGCGTCGCGGCCTGCGCGACATCGAGGTCCGCAGCCACGCCACCGCGCCGGCGGTTCTGTGTGAGTTCGAGCGAACGGTGGTAGGTGTCGATGGTATTGGTCACGAGCACATATTCCCAGTCCAACGAGCGGTAGGAGAAATAATCGGCGGCGACTTGCGCGGCGATGGCGAGCCGGGCGGATTCGTAGTCTTCGGAACCGGCGCGGAAACGTTCCTTGGCGGCCTCGGACTGGCGGCGCACGCGGCCCCAGAGGTCGAGTTCCCAGCCGAGATAGATCGGCGCAGTGAAAGTGTCGTAGGTATGCGAAGCTTGGGCGGACTGACCCTGGAGCGCTTGGTTGAAACTGGAGCGCTGGCGCGTGAGGTCGCCGTTGGGCGTGCCGCCGAGGGTGAGTTGCGGATAAAAATCCGCGCGTGCGCCCATGAGTTGGGCGCGTGATTGGGCCAACCGCGCCGCGGCGGCGGCAAGGGTCTGGTTGTTGGTGAGTGCGAGGCTTTCGAGGCGGTTCAGTTCCGCATCGTCGTAAATCTGCCACCACGTGCCGCGCGTGAGGTGTGCGGAGGGTTCGGCGATTTTCCAGATGCTCTCATTGGTCGCGGCGGGCGCATTGGTGCTGAACTGCGCGGGCACGGATTCATGCGGCAGTGGAGCCGGGCGCTGGTAATCCGGGCCAACGGCACAGCCCGAGAATATCGCGGCCAGGCCGAGCGCACTGAGGTAGGCGACGATTTTCATTGGGCCGCAGAATTGGTGTTCGCCGGGGCGATGCGCACGGTCATGCCTTCCGCGATGGCGTCCGGGGGATTGACGATGACGCGTTCGCCGGCGTCCAGACCGTTCAAGACCTCGACGGATTTGCCAAAGTCGCGTCCGAGCTTGATGGAGTGCAGATGGACGATGTTGCTGCCATCCACAACCGCGATCTGCATGCCTTGGGCGCGGAAGATGAGGGCGTTGTCCGAGAGGCTCAGGCCGGAGGCGTTGCCGGAATCCTTGAAGCGCGCCTGGGCGTAACTGCCGGACAGGATCTCGCCGTTCGGGTTGGGCGTCTGCAATTCCACGAGCAAGGTGCGCGTGGCGGGGTCCACGGCACCGGCGGTGCGGGTGACGGTGGCAGTGAAGACGCGCCCGGGTTTTTCCTGGAAGGTCAGATCGGCATTTTGGCCGGCATCGATGGCCGAGACGAGGGTTTGCGGTACGCGCACGTACACGCGCAGGGGATCGGTCTGCGCGAGCCCAAAGAGTTCCGTGCCGCTGCTGGCGCTGATGAGCTGGCCGATGTCCGTGTTGCGCGCGATGACGGTGCCGGCGAAGGGAGCGACGACGCGGCCGAAATTTTTCAATTCCTCGAGGCGGCGGACGTTCGCCTGAGCGGCGTTCACGTTGGCCTGCTTGAGCTTGTAATCCGCGGTCTTCTCGGCGGTCTCCTGTTCGCTCACGCTGGCGCTCTTGAGGAGGTCAGTCCAGCGATCGGCGGTGATCTTGGCGAGGTCGAGCATGGCCTGCGCCTGTTCGAGTTCCGCGCGGGCCTGCGCGAGCTGCTGGTCGATCTCGGGCGTCTCGATCTCCGCGAGCAACTGGCCGTTGGTCACAGTGGTGCCGATGTCGACATACCAGTTTTTCAAGAAACCACTGGCGCGGGCGTGAATGGCAGCTTGCGTGAACGGACGGACTTCTGCGGGCAAGGGCGTGCCGAAATCTGGCTTGAACGGTGTGGCGGTGACGACATCCACCATGGCGGCCTCCTGACCTTCGGTGACGAGGCGGTGCCGGGCGAGCAGGCGTGGCGCGAGGCCGACCACCAGGCCGATGATGACGAGGACGATGACGATCTGTGCGATGAGCACCAGACTCATCGGTCGCTTGGGCGGTGTGGCCGCCGTGATGAGCACCGGCGCGAAACCCGATGCCGAAAGTGATTCCATCACCGCTGGCGCATATTTTTTTGCCGACATTGGAATCCGTGATGACCGCGCAACGATGGCCGAGCTTGAGTTGCGCGCATTCCGCGCCGAGGCGCGACAGCAACCCGCCCCCCACCTTGATGGCGTAGCTGCGGTTGCCGAGCGGAACTTGAACGATGCGCATGACTGGAGGATAAACAGCCGGGCGCGGGTGTCAAAAAATTTGAAAGCCGGTCATCCACCCGGAAAAATGCCGGCCCAAAAAAATAAATTTTATTTTGAAAGAAATCACACCTGCGAACGTATTCCTAGTGGAACTACGGGCCATATGTCTATCAACGCAAACCTGGCGGATACGGATCATTTACTGTTAAAGCAGCATCTTTGGGAAAAATTCGTCCGGCATCTGCACGAATGGCGTGAAAGCCAGTCGACCAACATTTCCCCACAGTCGAATCCAGCTGATATGAATCCAGACGTGATAGTGATTCCCAAGAATAACACCCTCTTGTTTGAACCGCGCACGCCACAAGCCGCGCTCTGGTTGCGCACCCGGTATCGTCTGACCCCGGAGACGGTCGAGAACAATACCGGCATCCTCGTACATCCCCATCAGCAAAAACAACTGACCGAGGAACTCAAGGCCGCCGGTTTTGCCGTCGCCGAGTGATACAGGGACCGCCGGCTTCCAGCCGGCGAGTTGCCCTGCCTTTCATCTGCGTTTATCTGCGCCATCTGCAGAAAAAACATCCCAGTCATTTTGTCATCTGCACTTCATCGGCGAAAATCGGATTTCCTTCCACCGCCTTGATATATTCGCTGTAATCCACCCCATACGCGTCCAGTCTTGGCAACAATGACGGCTTGAATTCGTTGATCAAATTCCGGTTCACCGTCCCATCGGAAACCGGATCCGGCAGGATGAGAGATTTCACTTTCAACGGGCCGATCTCCACACACAAGTTCAGCGCATCCATTTCCCAGACAAACCGCGTCGCTTGATGCCCCACGGCCGCGTGTTGTCCGTAAGGCGTATCTTTCAATTGGATGATCCCCGTTTGCGTGGCCAGCATGCCGCGCCAGACATTCAGATACGTGCGCCATTGTTCCGTTGCCGCGATGTGCCACAGCGACTGCGCCAGCAACAAGGCGGCGCTTAAATTGACGAGCTGCCGTCGTTGCATTTCCAGCCACGCCGGGCGGTGGACCTGGATCAACATCACGACCAACAAACCCAACGGGACTAAAAGATCCAGAAAACGCGCCTCGTACTGCTTGTACGGATCCAAAGCCGCTGGCATCAGCAGCGGCCACGCCCCCCAAAGTAATATGATTCCCGCTAGCAACATTGTTCCCATCCGGGTATCGATCAGCGTCCGGACCCTGGGCAGGATGCACGCCATCATCAACAATACCCACAACATCGTCCAACCGATGGTCCAACCAGGCTGCAATATCACGCTGAACACGCCCGTCCGGAAGCTGCCGACACTGCTCCCGGTGCACGGATGCAGCGTGCCATCCAACGCGATCAACGTGGATAACGCCAGAATGATCGCCGCCAGCAGAAACACCATCCGCTGCCATGATTTTTCTTCACGCCCGGCGCCACGACGGAAGGTCAGCCACGCCAGCACCGGACCGATGAACAGCATGGATTCATAACTCCGAAGCAGCATGACGGATGAGAATAAAAGCACCCCCGCCGCCCCCAGTGTCAGCGGTCGTACGAAAAGAATGACAAAGACGACCGGCCAAAAAAACGCATGCGCCACCACATGTTCACCCACGGCGACAAACGCCGCATTGAGGTAACCCGCGCCACAGGCCAGCACGACGATCCAAAAATGTTTCGGCGCCAGCCGGTAACAGATACCCATCGTCAACGGCCACGCACAAAAACAGCCGATCCCGAAGGCGACTTGCAATTTCGAGAGATCGGTGATGCCCAGCTTGAGGGCGATGACCACCGGCAGTTGATACAGATACGCGACATGGCCGCGGTTGAAGAGCATCTCCGTGAACCCGCCCGCCTGCAACACGCGTACAAAATAATATGACCCATCGTCATAAAGGCTGCGCGAGGTGAAGACCGCAAAGATCAGCGACAGCAAAAATACCAGGCAGGCCACAAGCATCAGCCCGGATGATCCACGATTAGGGGTGGCAGTGACTGGCTGCCCGTCAGAAGATTGTCCGGATGTTTTCAATTTCCGTTCATGTCTGGTCTTTTGCGGTCATCAATGCAATAAAAAACCGAAGCCCGCTGTTTAAACCTTGCCGCCCGTCATCGCTTTTCCCTATGTTGACCTGCCAGTCCAATTCCAAACCAAAGGATATTTATGCGCCTGATGATGATTGTCACCCTGCCCCACGCCAAGTTCAACGAAGCCATCAAGGATGGTTCCGCCAGCATCAAGATCGCCAAGATCATGGAGGCCATCAAACCGGAGTCGGCCTATTTCGCCGACGCCCACGGCCACCGCACCGGTTATTTGGTGGTGAATCTGGAAAATGAGTCCCAGATCCCGTCGCTCGCCGAGCCCTGGTTCCTGACCTTTGAAGCCGATATTCACATGCACGTCTGCATGACGATGGATGACTTGAAGCGCAGCGGTCTCGACAACATGGCCCGGCAGTGGTGCTGAGCCTCGCCGCCCCGCTCAACATTTGCCGCCGCCTCAGCGTTTGCGGGCTTTGGGTTTTTCCCCGAACACCCGGTCGATCGCTTTTCTGAATTTGCTTTCGACCTCGGGCACTTTTGATTGCGGCCCGGCGATCTCCGCCTCCAGATCCAGCACGAAAGTCTTCAACCGCTCGCAACGGGCTTGCAGCTTGTTGATGGTGACTTCGAGTTCGCCAACTTCTTTCCTCAAGGCGGCGGCGATTTCAATTTTATTCATGGCAGTGTCAGTGGATGATTATTTCCCGAGGCAAAAGGTGCTGAAAATAGAATCGAGCAGATCTTCCGTGGTCGTCTTGCCCACGATCTCACCGACTGCGCCGGCGGCCACCCGCAAATCAAACGCGATGAGTTCCAGTGTCAGTTCCCCACGCAACGCCTCTGCCGCCTGCCGCGTGGCGGCGCGGGCGCGGTTGAGCGCATCCTGATGCCGCGAGTTGATGGCCACCTGCAACATCTCGGCCTTGATCTCGCCCGACCACGCCAGTTCCTTGATTGCATTCTTCAACGCCTCAATCCCCTGCCCGCTCACGCAGCAGACATCGACCATCGGTGAGTTTGCAGCCAATTCCAATTTCTCCGGCAAATCCGTCTTGTTGCGCACCAGAATGCGTTTCTTACCCGCAAACTCGGTGAGATATTTTTCATCGGCCGCGGTCAGCGGTTCACTGGCATCCAGGACGTGCAGGATGAATTCCGCCTTCGCCAGCGATTCGCGGCTGCGACGGATACCTTCCACTTCGATCTCATCCTGCGCCTCACGCAATCCGGCGGTGTCGATGAAGATGACCGGCAGTCCCCGGATGTTCGCCGTCTCCTCGATCGTATCCCGCGTCGTGCCCGCGATCGGCGAGACGATGGCGCGCTCATGGCCGAGCAACTGGTTCAACAGGCTGGACTTGCCCGCGTTCGGTCGGCCGATGATGGCGGCGCGGATGCCCCGGCGTAAAATCTGCCCCTCATTCGCCGTGCGCAACAATTCATCCATGAACCTCACCCCCGCATCCAGACGGCCAAGCAATTGTTCCTTGGTATCGGGCGAAATATCTTCATCCGGAAAATCGATGTGCGCCTCGACATGCGCCAGCGTGAGCATCAGGTCATCGCGTAGTTGGTTGATGCGTTGCGAGAGTTTGCCGGCCAGTTGCTCGTTGGCGGCGGCGAGCGCCAGTTCGGTGCGCGAATGGATCAGGTCCGCGACCGCTTCCGCCTGCGCCAGATCGATGCGGCCATTGAGAAACGCGCGGCGGGTGAATTCGCCCGGCTCCGCCAGACGCGCACCGCCAGCCAACAACGTGTCCAGCACCAGCTTGGCCGGCAGCAATCCGCCGTGACACGAGATCTCCACCGTGTCCTGGCGGGTGAATGTGCGCGGCGCGCGCAACACCGCCAGCAGCACTTCATCGATCACTTGTCCATCGCGGACAATTTTCCCGAATTGGATCGTGTGTGTCGGCGCCGCGGATGGCTTCAGGGAGTTTTTCCCGACGGGCAGAAAGCTTTTATCCCCGATGGCAAAGGCATTCGTGCCCGAAAGACGTACGACCGCCAGCCCGCCTTCACCCAGCGGTGTGGCGATGGCGGCGATGGTGTCGTCAGTCATGTGAATAGGTTACAAGTTGAAGGTTAAAGGTGGCAAGTTGGTCGCGGCAGAAAATCAACTTTCAACCCTTAACTGGCAACTTAGACATGCCGGCAGTTGCCCAACTGGTTCTCCGCATCGCGCCCCTGTAAAAACAGCCGCGCCTTCTCATAGCTTTTCTTGTGCATGTAATGCAGCAACGTCGGATCCGTGGCGCGCGGGAGCTGCGCGGTCAGTTCATCCAGTCGCGCGAACAGCGGCAGCAGATTCGGCTTGGGATTCGCGGTCGGCATGGACTTGATCACTTCGTCCAAGTGGACGAGTGCGGTGAGGATCTCTTTTTCGATCACGGAATTCATAGGCGTAAAATCATTGTCCCAGCCAGTGCCCCAGCGCGCGGGTGATGGCCGAATGTTGAAAATTGATGTAGCCCAGCAGATACATCGCAGTAAAAATCCGCATGAGGCCGGATAGTAGCAGCACCACACAAATGGCGCTGAGATAATTGCCAAAAGCATGCACCGGATCGCGTTCCAGCAGCCGCGGGATGCCCTGATATAGCACCCAGATCGTGAGCACGATACCGATGCCCCAGCTTGTCGCCGGATGCACCGTTGGAAACAGATTAAGCAGGTGCAGCAAGAACAGCGGACTGAACGCATACGCGATCACTGTGAACGATTGCAGGTACGTGCGCCGGCCATGAAACTGCGCGCTCGCGACGTGCAGCAATAACGCGCTGAGGAACACTACCGCCAGAAACAGGACTGCCTGCAAAATCTCAAAATGGACGATCGTTTGCTGATCGGTGAAAATCCTTATCTTGTGCAGTTCGGGCTGCCAGCGGCCCCAATTCATCAATCCCCAGCCTTCCGCCACCGTTACGAGGGCGACAAACGGCAGGAGGTACGTCGCCAATATGAACGCGTAGCCGCGCTTGGCCTGCGCGATTTTTTCCCAAGCCACGTCCGCCTCAAAGATGAGAAAGAATACTTTAAACATCCGGTTTGGGATGATTGCGCATTTTTTACAGACGGACAATAAAATCCGCTTTCACCGCCGCTCACCGCATGCTTAACTTCTGGTGTGAAGCAGAAAGTGGATCTCGGCATCTGGAGCTGGCTTGCGCAGGCGGTCGTCGCCCTCGTGGCCATCGCCGCGCTGTTGCTCATCGGCATGGCCTACCTGCCGGAGATCCAAAAAAATGAGCGGATGCGCCGCGAGATCGAACGGCTGAACGCCGAGATCGATCAGCTCAAGGCCGTCCAGCAGCAACAACAACTGGAATTCAACGCCCTCCGCAACGATCCCAAGACCGTCGAACGCCTCGCCCGCGAAAAACTCGGCTACGCCAAGGCGGACGAAACGGTGATCCGCTTTGAGACTAATGCACCGGCGCGGTGAATTAAGACATTCATCGCTGATTGCTCCAAGGTATTCCATGTCCGCCAGCAATTCCAATTGGGTATGCTTTGACTGTCATTTCACGACCCGTCAGGCCAAGACTGTTCGCCGCATTCCAAAGTGTGGCAAATGTGGTTGTGATTGGGACCGCTTGCGAGGATAAGAATAGTGTTGCCCATTTTGGCGTTGGTTGGTTTTAGTTGTGGGGTTGCCGGTGTAGAGGATTCTTTTGATCAAGGGAATACATGGCAGGGATGGTTTCGTATTGGATTGGCGCTTGCGTCTTATGCCGCCTTCGCTAAATCTGTAATGTCACTTTTTTCAAAGCCTGGCGTCAGTAGAGTCCCTCAAGACATCGCCCGGCAAACTGATGCGCCGAAGCCTCCTCGTGCAAACAATGGGGCTGGCACAATTGGTACTTCTGTAGGAGAAAAAGCTAGTTTAGATTTTCATTTGCGCATAGCACGTTTTTTTAATGCCAAAGATATTCGTGTGAATCAGGAGCAAGTAAATGCCGATGGAGTGAGGGTTGGTAGAAACAGACCTGATCTCCAATTCACTTTATTTGGCAAAAGATTATATATAGAGTATGATCGAGAAACAAGTGCCCGTGGCGCTCTTCACGAAGATCGGATTTATGCAAATGACCCAAAAGGTCGGGTGTTTCAAGTTACTCGTAATTGATTATTTTTCTTATGACATACTTATGCGATAATAAATTGGCCCCATTGACATTTTCCTGCGGTTTTATAGAAAAGCCTCTTGATGATGTCGTTAAGAGCTTTAGATCGTGGCAGCGATTAACCATGCGCAATACGAAAGTTAATCAACTCAGCGGTGAATTGAGCCAAATTCTTATTTATCTTGAACCGCTCGATACGGAAGGGCGAACGACTCTGTTTTGTGAGACGAAGTCAAAATGGACCGCTCTATTTGATAATTCTATATCTGGAGCAAATCCTGAAATGGTCGTTTCTTATCTTTCAAAATCATTGAGAGTGCCAGGCTGCGTATTTGTAGCCATCCCTAATACAATAACTAAAAGTAAAATAGCCAGAGGCGGGGTCTGGGGGTGTCATGCTTTTAGGATGTACAGTCCAAACAGTCGGGAGCAGCTGGGTTTGGTGCGTTCAATTACTCTTCAAAATGATGTTGATGGGTGGTCGTTTAATGCTATTGGTGAACCATTCGAATTTGAAGATGAAAGTAATTATAATCATGGCAAATCCGTTGATAGGTTCAGTATTGAACATCTAAAAAAAATTGGCGATGGTTTAGGTCTGCGTCCATTTTCGCAAGATTTTTACGGGCCAAAGGCTTGCAGCGTTTTTTTAGATTATTTTTTCCGGCGAAAAGGAAGTGGAATAAGCATTGCTGAAGCAAGAAACAATTTAGGGATAGAACAAAGTTGAACTCGACATGCCAACCATAGCACCCAAAATGAACCCACGAGCCAACCAAGGCACGAAGGGTGCCAAGAAAAAGGCGCTGAAATGGCTTCTCGGTTAGGAACCCTCTTGAATGAGGAAAGTTTATCTACATCAGACTGAACATCCCGCCGCTTGCCCGCCACAGACGGTTGTCCAGGTTCACCAAGACTGGCTTGGGAGTTCTTCACTCTGGCCAGTGTTTTAGATTTCGGTAAGGAATGCGACCCGCCCAGCTATGTTAAACTCAGAATAGATTTCATGGTTTTGCTAGCAAGGATTTTCACATTTCACTTAACATCAGTGTGGCTGGAGATGGGTGATGCCAGTAGCCTTGACGACAGTGGCGGCGAACGAGCTGGGAATAGAACTGTTGCAGAAAATCATGATGGTCCAGGGGAAAGGGACGACCTTGGGCATACTGGCGGTGGCAATTTTCGGCTGCAACGCGGTGGGTGTTGGCATCTACTGTAAAAATTTTTAACACCTTCAAACCATCACTATTTTTGTCTCCCATGCCTTCGGCTTACCCCCCACCATTCTTTCAGGACTGGACAAGACGGGACAGGTAATGGGTTGTGCTGTGCGTTTTGGTGCGTGATGCCAACCCACCGACAGAAATCATCAAAATGCACAAACACCTTTATTGGTACTGTTTTCGTGACGCATCATGCAGGACCGCGAAAATCATTTATTCCTCACTGACGATTTCAATTGCTATTGCCTTGGCTATAAAGTCGGAATTCCCAAGAAGTCCGACAGACGAGGTTGGAAAGCTCTTCATCTTGAAAGCCGCCGCCGGCATTTGGCGTTTTTGGACAAGCAATCGATAAAGCGCGTGAGAGAAATGCACGCGGCGGAACGTCGCATCACCCTTCTTCGTGCTCGTGGATTATCTAAAGACAGGAAGAGGATAATTGAAAAGTTGAAAATGAAAATAAAGGTGGCGGCTAAGTCCTAAAAAGGATTGCCTAGGCTGACATTTCATTTTCAACTGTAAAAAAAGGCCGGAACAAAAATTGTTCCGGCCTTTCGCTTAAAATGTTCCGCAAACGTCACACCGTCAGGATCTCTTTTTCCTTGTGCGCCAAGTGCGCATCAATCTTGCCGATATATTGATCGGTGAGCTTTTGGATCTCCTTCTCCACCTGTTCTTGTTCTTCCTCGCTGGTCTCGCTAGCCTTGACCGCCTTCTTCAATTCTTCCAGCGCGTCGCGGCGCACATGGCGGATGGCCACGCGGCCGTCTTCCGTCATCTTCTTGGCCATCTTCACAAATTCCTGGCGCCGTTCGGTGCTCAATTCTGGAAATGTCAACCGGATCAACCGGCCCTGCACCACCGGCGAGAGGCCGAGGTTCGCCTTCTGGATTGCTTTCTCGATGGGCTGGAGCGCGGCGTTGTCCCATGGCTGGATGACGAGCTGGCGCGGTTCCGGCGAGGTGATGCCGCCGAGTTCCCGGATGCGCATCATGGAACCGTAGACCTCCGCCTGGATGTTCTCGACCAGCGAGGCTGAGGCCTTGCCCGTGCGGACGCCCGCGAATTCATTGACGACCACCTGCTCGGTCTTGATCATCTTGTCTTCCGCTTCCATTAAGATTTCGTCGGATGTCATAGTTCCCGAGCCTAACAACAAACCCGCAGGGTGGCGAACGAAAATTGACTGTGCGCCAAACCTCGCCACAATTTCCCTCTGATGCGTCGCCGAAATAAAATCCTGATCGTGGCCGTGCTGTTGCTGGCCGCCGCGTTCGCCTGGCACTGGCAGGTGGCGCGCGGTCCCGTTTACGAGGACCGACACATCACCGACTGGGTAGATGAAGCATTAAGCTCCAATACCGCCACGAACGCCCAGGCGATGATCCTGCAGATCGGCGAACCCGCCGTGCCTTACATCGCCCGCCAGGGACTGTACGGCCGTTCCCACGTCTACACTTTCTTGGCCAGCGACCGGTTGCGGACGTTTAGCGACAAGCATCACCGCATCTCCGTCTGGCTCAGTTTGCGCAAGTGGGACCATTGTGTGCCCCGGCATCAACGCGCCGTCTGGCTGCTTTCATCCCTCGGCACCAAGGCCCAAGCCGCCGTGCCGGATCTGATCAACTGCCTGGAACATTGTCCCGAGATCCAATCTGCCGATACGATTGCGCTGCAAGATACGCTCGCAAAAATCGGCGGCACCAACTCCGCCGTCATCGAGTATTTCACCCGTAGCGCCCGTGCTAATGATGATCTGCATGCCGCCGTCCTGACCTACCAGCTTGATGGCCGGACCAACCTTCTTGTCGAAACTTGCGAGGCGATTGCGTTGAAACAACCCCAAGTACTGGCCTTTCCCGGCGAGTTATCCCGGTTCCGCGCCGATCATGCCTTGAACCAGTATCTGGTTCCCTTGTTTGAAAAAATCTATTTCAAACCGAAGCTGAATTTTCAAAATCGCGCCCAAGTCATGTCCGAACTGGAAGCCCGTGGCGACGACGCCACCAACGCCATCGCCCACCTCCAGGCGGGAACCAGTTCTCCCTGATCACGTAGGGCAGGCTTTCCAGCCTGCCGGTTCTGGGGGCTTTCCAGCCCCCAAGTTTTCATTTTCTCCGGGTTGCCCTGCCCCCTCCTTTGAGGGGTGGCACCGTCATCGGCCTTCTCCTAGCATCGTGACGTGCCCAAGATGCCTCCAACAAACGTTCAACTCTCCATCACTTGACGCATCCCTGACCAAACCCCAATTTTTCCCATGGCCAAAAAATATCATCTCCTCGCCGCCCTCGCGCTCGCAACCTTCGCCGCCAACGCCCACGCTGACTGGCCGGCCAAAGTGTTCGCGCCCTACATGTATGTCGGCGCGGGCGATAATTTCAAACTCACGGATTGCGATGACAAATGCGGCCTGAAATTTTACACCCTCGCCTTCATCATCGCCAAGCAGGACGGCAACGGAAAGACCGCCACCTATCATCAAGAACCCTCCTGGGACGGACGCACTCTCATCGGCGATAATTTTTATCACGACCAGATCGACGCCATCCGCAAACGTGGCGGCGATGTCATCATGTCGTTCGGCGGCGAAGCCGGCAAAGAGATGGCCAATGTCATCGACGATCCCGCCAAGCTGGAGGCCGCGTATCAGCAGGTCATCGACCAGTATAAATTCACCTGGCTTGATTTCGATGTGGAAGGCAACAACCTCGACAAGGGCAAGGCCGATAGCGAACGCCGCAGTACCGTCCTCGCCGCGCTCCAGAAAAAAAATCCCGGCCTGATCATCTCCTACACCCTGCCTGTCGATCCCAATGGTATTTCCGATGCCTCGCAGGCGCTCCTTGCCGATGCCGTAAAGAAAGGCGTCAAAGTCCATTCTGCGAACATCATGGTCATGTATTTCGGAAAAGCGTTCATCAACAAGGGCAAATCCGAGGGCGAACTCGGGGTGGATTCCGCCAATGCCGCCTATGCACAGCTACAGAAGATCGACCCGTCCATCCAGGTCGGCCTCTGCCCCTGCCTCGGACGGAACGGTTCCGCCGCCGAAGTCTTCGGTCTGGAAGATGCCAAAACCATCAAAGCCTTCGCCGATAAAACCCCGTGGGTCTGTTCCTTGCATTATTGGTCCATCAACGACGATTTCCCCCGGATCCGGAAACAGCGCGTCATCGCCAGCACCACCAACGAGACCGGCGTGGTCAGCTACACGACTAACCGCGTGAGCATCCCCAGCACCCAGACCGCGTGGGCGTTCGCCAATATTTTCCAGTCCTTCACCAGCCATTGATGTTTGCTTTAACGAATCGGTGATCGAGGCGGGTCGAGGCAGTAGTGCCCACATTATTTCGCGTTGCCTTGAAACTTTCTGCCCGGCCCGGCCTCTTATTGATGGCGGTGGCTTGGATTTCTCCGGCTTGCCTTAACAAAACTTAATTTAAGCCGGACGCCAAGTTGAACGATAATGAGCACTGAACCCGGCCGTTCAAAAAGATTTAAATTGATGTCATCTAGAAAACGCTCCCTCTCAGCGCACCAGAAACAGATGCGGTTTCTGACCTTTCTATTCGCCGCCGTGGCGGTGTTGGCGGTTACCGGCCTGCTGCTGTTACTGAACATCGCCTCCCATCCGGCCACCCGGCTGCCTTAGCCGGATCCGTCAGCACCGGCCTCAAATATCACGTTTTTCTCCGGCACGTAGACCACTGGCTATCCGCCACGTACGTACTTTACCCCATGGTCAGATGACCTCCGGGTGTTAGGTTGGCCCTGTCTGCGACTGGAGAAATATCATTCTTCAGCCTGGCAAAACTTGAAATGAACATTTTAAAGTTATGACCAAACGCAAAATAATCCTGTCGCCGCATCAAAAGCACATGCGGTTTTTGACCTATCTCTTGGGAGCAGTCATGGTGTTGTCGGCAACCGCGCTGCTGTTGTTGTGCAACAGCCTCACGCTGGCGACCCGTTTTGGTCCCAAGTTCCACTGATTCAAAAACCACCCCGGCCACCCTGCTTGGCGGTCACGTTCCCTTGAATGGGCGGATGACACCCCGGTGTTGTGCGCTCGACAATTCCGCCCGAAAAATTAAAATCCGCGCATGACAAAACCGACTTTGCTCGTTCTTGCCGCCGGTATGGGTAGCCGCTACGGCGGTCTCAAACAAATCGACCCCGTCGGCCCTTCCGGCGAGACCATCATCGATTACTCCATCTTCGACGCCATGCGCGCCGGCTTCGGCAAGCTGGTCTTCGTCATCCGCAAGGACATCGAACAACAGTTCCGCGAGATCGTTGGCGCGCGTTTTGAAAAACGCATCGCCGTGGAATATGTCTATCAGGAACTGGACAAGCTGCCCGCGCCGTACACCTTGCCCGCCGGACGCACCAAGCCTTGGGGTACCACCCACGCCATCCTGATGGCCGAAGGCGCCATCAAGGAACCTTTCGCCGCCATCAACGCCGATGATTTCTACGGCCAGCAGGCATACAAGGTCCTCGCCCAGCACCTCACCTCCGGCACGAAGGACTACGCCATGGTCGGGTTCATCCTGAAGAACACCCTGTCCGATTTCGGCAGCGTCGCCCGCGGCGTCTCCCGCGTGGATGCGAACAACTACCTCACCAACATCGTCGAGATGATGAAGATCGAGCGCGACGGTTCCGGCGCCAAAAATACGGATGCCGACGGCAAGGTCACCAAGCTTTCGGGCGATGAGGCAGTCTCGATGAATTTTTGGGGCTTCACGCCCGCGCTGTTCCCGCAGCTCAAGGTGGAGTTTGAAAAATTCCTCAAGCGCGCCGGCAACGAACAAAAATCCGAGTGCTACATCCCCGCCACCGTGGGCGATCTCGTCACCTCTGGCCAGGCCAAATGCAAGGTCCTCCGCTCTGGTGATTCCTGGTTCGGCGTGACCTACCGCGAAGACCGCCCGCAAGTCGTGGAAAGCATCCGCAAACTCATCGCCAAGGGCGATTACCCGGAAAAACTCTGGAGCTGATCCTCGTAGCGGCGTCTCGGCAGAGCGCCGCAAATTAACACTTCCACCGCCGCCTTCGGGCGGCGGTTTTGTTTTATTCAGTCACCACTTTGGAGGATGGCTGTTCCCCGCCCGTTCCGGTAATTTCTAACATCAATCCAATGAACCCGCGCCATTTCTTTATCGTCATTCTCGGCGCGATGTTTCTGGCCCGGACCGCTCTGGCCCACGCGCCGTTCGACTGCACCACACGCGTCATCGTCCACACGGACTCGGCGGAAGTGATGATCACGGTCGGTTCGACGCTGGGTGAGAATTATCTGCGGCTGGCACAGATCAATCCCGCCCAGTTGCCCAACGGCCATCCTTTTTTGCTGGATCTTGGCATGGCGACCAATTTTTTCTCCGTCGCCGCCGATGCCACCACGCTCGCACCTCGCGAGGCCGATGTCATCACCGACGGGCTGGAATTTCAGTTCCACTTTGAATACCCGCTCGCATCGGCAAAAAAATTACACCTGGAAGCAGGGTTCACCGCCGCCCTGAACCCGCCGCGCAACGCGCCGCTGGCAGTCATGGATGAGAACGGCAACATGCTCGGCACCGCCATCCTGTCACCGGGAAAGATCGTGGCTGACTTTACGCTGCCCGGCATGTCACCCTTGCCGCTGACCAATGACGTGGCCGCCGCCATGCCTGCCACCAACCCGCCGGCGGAAACCAATCCTGTTGCCGTAATTGAGAGCAAACCATCTCCCTCTTTCGCTGAATTTTTAAAACTGGGCATCGGCCACATCCTGAATATCGAAGCCTTCGACCACCTGCTCTTCCTCACAGCCCTGCTGCTGGGCTGCCGGCGGTTGAAGCCGATGCTGCTCGTCATCACCGGCTTTACGCTCGCGCATTCGCTCACGCTGGCGCTGGCGGCACTGAATATCGTCAACATTTCCCCGCGCATCATCGAACCGGCCATCGCCGCCTCCATCATCTTTGTGGCGGCGGAAAATTTCCGGCGCACGGAGAAAGCCTGGACCCGCTACGTGCTGACCTGCGGCTTCGGCCTTATCCACGGTTTTGGTTTTGCCAGCGCGCTGCGCGATAGCGGATTGGGCGGCACGGGAGCGGAGATCGCGATGCCGTTGTTCGCCTTCAATCTGGGCGTGGAGATCGGCCAGCTCGTCGTCGCCGCGGTGCTACTACCGATGCTGTTGCTCCTGAACCGCTGGCCCTGGTTTGCGCGCCACGGCACGCGATTGATCTCCACCTTGGTCATTCTGTTAGCCGCCTATTGGGTCTGGCAACGCCTCATCAGTCCCGCGTAGCCATCCCGTCTGTCACCAGTTCCGGCGATTCATCTCCCTGCCGTCATCGGCTATATTTGCCACATTCCATGACCCAGATGTTCCCCATGGCTATGCGCCGCTTTGTCGCCATCGGCGTCCTGTTTTTATTCGCCGCCACCGCCCTTGCCCAGCGCCAGATGGAAAAGCTCGGGCGCGGGGTGGTCGTCCTCCATAAAAGCTCCACGCAGGCCTATGTGAGCTGGCGTTTGCTTGGGACCGATCCTGACGGCACCGGCTTTAATGTTTTACGCTCCGTCAACGGCGCCACTCCCGTACAGATCAACAATGCCGGGCTCATCACTAACACCACCGATTTCCTCGATACCACCGCGACGCTCACCATCTCTAACGCCTGGTTCATCCAACCCGTCTTCAATGGTGTCACGCAAGCCTTAAGCGCGCCATGGGGTCTCGCGGCCAATTCCCCCGTGCGGCAATATTTTGGCGTGCCCTTGCATCTGACTGGCGGCGGCGCCCCGCCTTATGATGTGAAATTCTGCTGGCCGGGCGATATCGATGGTGACGGCGAATACGACTTCGTGGTGGACCGCATGTCCACGACGGTCGCCACCAACGAATTTCTCCAGGCCTACAAGCGCGATGGCACCTTCCTCTGGCAGATGGATATGGGCTACAACAGCACCAACCAGTACAACATCGAGCCGGGCGCCTCCGCCATCTCCATCGGCGACAAGGACAATATCACCGTCTACGACCTCGATGGCGATGGCCGCGCCGAAGTCTGCGTGCGCACCGCCCGCGGCACCGTGCTGCCCGATGGCACCGTCATCACCGGCCCCGATGACACCACACAATATCTCTCCATCCTCGACGGCATCACCGGCCATGAACTCGCACGTACGACCCTCACCAATCTCTGGCCGGGCGATGGCCCGCTGAACTGCCATTTCGGCATCATGTATTGCGATGGCGTGCATCCCAGCCTGTTGATCGAAGGCGAGAACCGCAATGCTTCCTCCGCTTTCCAGCGCGAGACGATGGTTTATGATTATCGCAACGGCCAGTTGACGCGTCGCTGGTTCTTCACGCCGCCCAATGGTTCCAACCTCGCCTGGGGCCACCAGATCCGCCTCGCCGATGTGAACCACGATGGCATCGACGATCTCATCGAGGTCGGTTCCGTCCGCAATGGCAAGGACGGCACCACGTTGTTCGATACGGAGCTTGGCCACGGCGACCGTTATCACACCGGCGATTTCGATCCCGACCGTCCCGGCCTGGAGACCTATTCCATCCAGCAACTCAACAACACGCTCCTCGCGACGATGCTCTTCGAGGCCGGCACCGGCAAGATCATCAAGAAATGGTACGCGCCGGATGTCGTGGACGTCGGCCGCGGTGACGCGCTCGACATGGATCCGCGCACCAAAGGCGTCGAGGTCTTTTCGACACAGCCCGGCATCTACGATTGCAAGGCCAATACCATCCCGAACGCCACCCCGCCCTTCCCCACCCTCGGCATCTGGTGGGATGCGGACAATATGCGCGAGATGTTCAGCGCCGCCGATGGCAACGGCTTCAACCCCGTCATCAACAAATGGAATTACGCGAATAATTCCGCCGGGCGCATGTATTCGATCTACAACGAAGCCGTCCACACCGCCTACGGTGGCCGACCTGCGTTCTGGGGCGACATCCTCGGCGACTGGCGCGAGGAATTCATCGTCGTCGCCAACGACTATTCCGAGATCCGCATTTATTCGACGACCATCCAGGCGACAAACCGTCTCTATTGCCTCATGCAAAATCCGCAGTACCGCGATCAATGCGCCTGCAAAGGTTACTATCAGGCCAGCTATCCCGATTATTATCTGGGCGAAGCGATGCAACCGCCCGCCATCCCGCCGGTCTCGAGCGCCCGCCTTGTTTGGCGTGGTAATGCTGGCACGGGCTGGGACACGAGCAGCACGGCCAACTGGTTCACCAACAACCTGTGGATCTCCAACACCACGCCCATCACCTTCAACGCGGGCGACACCGTGCTCTTTGATATCAGCGGTTCAAACAACGCCGTGGCCTTGTCCGGCTCCGTCCAACCCGGCGCCGTCACCGTGCATTCGCCGAAAGATTATTCGTTCAGCGGCGGCTCGCTCGACGGCATCATGACGTTGACCAAGGCCGGCGCGGGCAGGTTGATCTTCAATAACACGAATAATTATTCCGGCAAAACGCTCATCTGCGAAAGCCCGTTCCTCGTGAATGGCGCGCTGCCGAACAGCGCCATCACCGTTCGTGGTGGCATCTGGCTCGATGGCCGTCTCGCCGGCAGTGGCGTGGTCGGTTCGCCGGTTTCGTGTGAACCCGGCGGTGGTGTCTCGCCCGGCCAGGGTACCAATGCGCCCGGGACGCTGACCCTCAATAGTTCGCTCCAGCTCAACGGCTCGCTGAATGATTTTGATCTCTCGGACGATGCCAGCGGCGTGGTGAAGACGAACGACCTGCTCGTCGTCACCGGCAACGTCACCTTGCTCGGCACCAACACGCTCACCATCCACAAACTGAATGCCACGCTGCCGCCCGGCACCTATCCGCTCATCAATTATTCCGGCGCGCTCACGGGCAGCCTCGCCAACCTGACCGTCGGCGGGCTCGATGGCATCCCGCTCGCGCTCACCAATCCGCCCGGCCAGATCGCCCTCGTCATCAAGAGCGTCCGCGCCCCGGCCAGCCTCGTATGGAACGGCGGCCAGAATGGCAACGCGTGGGACCTCGTCACCACCAGCAATTTCCTGAACGGCGCGAGCGCAGATTACTTCGTGCCGCAGGACAATGTCACTTTCAACAATACCGGCGGGGTCAACAGCAACGTCAATCTCTCCGCCACCCTGCTCGCGTCATCCATCACGGTCAACGCCACCGGCAATTATTTCTTCAACGGCGGCGGCGGCATCAGCGGTCCCGTTTCCCTGCTGAAGACGAACACCGGCACGCTCGTCATCAACAACGACAACGCCTACACCGGCCGTACGCTCATCGGGGGCGGCACGCTCGAGATCAACGACCTCTCCGTGGCCAACGCGCCCGGCCCGCTGGGTTCCGCGCCGAACAACAGTTCCACCAACCTCGTGCTCTACGCCGGCTCCACGCTGCGCATCAATTCCATCCAGGCCTACACGGATCGCGGCGCGACCTTGCAGCCCGGCACGAACACCTTCGATGTGCCGACCGATGGCGCGCTGGTGAATTTCGCCGGCCAGATGACCGGCGGCGGCACGCTGCAGAAAGTCGGTCAGGGTAACCTCATCCTCGGCACCAGCAATAATTACTCCGGCGGCACGGTCATCAAGGA
>Ga0206963_10119_pt1 | contig 27345 bp, 20 predicted proteins | sample Alteio_BWOrgHeat_28_FD_152958 | JGI IMG/M metagenome (GOLD analysis project Ga0206963, IMG submission 152958) | Enriched cells from forest soil in Barre Woods Harvard Forest LTER site, Petersham, Massachusetts, United States -... | ecosystem: Environmental > Terrestrial > Soil > Temperate forest >... | reverse complement strand
TATTAATGCGCGAATCTGCGGCTTAAATCTTTGCTGCAGATTTGTAGATTAATAATTTATAAGCAACTTTTCAATCCATCAAATAACAATTTATAACAGGCTTTATTTTTATAAATCATTAATAATTCCTATCGCAAAATCGTAACAGATCCTGAAAGCTGCTGCATATTATTTTTTGGATTAATGACGTAATAATAAGTTCCTACCGGAAGTGGTTTGTTATTATAAGTTCCGTCCCATTGTTTTCCATAACCTTCTGAATGATAAACTGGCTGCCCATTCCGGTTAAACACATCAACCGTACAATTTGGAAAATCAGCAAGATTAGAAATATTCCATGTATCATTAATGCCATCCCCATTTGGTGAAAATGCATTGGGAATTATAATTTTTATAGATGTGCTCACATTAATAGCAATGCTTTTACTTGCCACGCAACCATCTGTTGATGTCACGTTCAACGTATAAACAGTATTAACGATCGGGCTTGCAAGCGGATTAATAATTGCTGGATTATTAATGTTGGTTGAAGGGTTCCATAAATATGAGGAAATATCGCCGGTAACAGATGCCGGCAATTGCAAACTGCTTCCTGAAAGAATTGTTTTATCAGCAACCAAAGAAATGATTGGCAACGGTTTTACTTCTATAGATATATTATTTGAAGAAATAGGCAAAGCGCATGGAACACTTGCAGAAACAAAACAAGTTATAACATCTCCATTTTTTAATGATGAAGTAACAAAAACAGAATCATTATTTCCGGCATTAATATTATTAATTTTCCATTGGTAAGAAGGCGATGTTCCGGCATTCATAGTTGTAGCGGTAAATGTAACACTATCACCTTCACAAATGCTTTTGGCAGATGCATTAATAGTTGTAAACGAAGGATCACCAGCATTAATCGTGATGGGATTTGTAGTTACTGAGCAACCATTAAAATCTGTAACAACGGCTGTATAAATTCCACTAGTAACCGGCAAATAAGTAGAATCTATTTTTAAGGATTGTGGCCATTTTAAAATTCGTGCGTTCATGTAATCTGAAATGTACATATTGTCGCTTCCATCAACTACAATTCCAATTGGTTGATCCAATTCTCCATTTGAAGAACCGGAACCATATCCTTTTCCACCGGCAACCGTAATGCCGGAAGTTGCGCCCGGCGCCCACTTTTGAATGCGGTTATTATTTTCATCAGCTACATAAATATTGCCACTATTATCTACATAAATTCCGGCGCAGCCGTTAAACTGGTTTGCATTGGAACCAACACCGTTTCCGCCGGCAACAGTAATTCCGGTAGTTGCGCCGGCAGCCCATTTTTGCACGCGGCTGTTTCCATTGTCCGTGATATACATAGTTCCGCTCGCGTCAACATAAATACCAACAGGATTCGCAAGTTGGGTTGAAATAGGGCCAGATATACCGCCGGCAACAGTTACTCCATTTGTCGCGCTTGTAGATCCTGGTGGAAATTTTTGAACCCGATCGCCACCTTGATCAACGACATATAAATATCCGCCCCTGTCAATAAAAATCCCCCAAGGTTGCAAAAACTGGTTTGCTGCATTTCCGTAGCCATTGCCTCCGGCAACGGTTACGCCATTTGTTGCGCCTGGCGCCCATTTTTGTATACGCTGATTATTTTGATCTGACACATATACATTGCCGCTTCCATCAACAATTGTTGCGCAAGGATAATTTAGCTGATTGGGGTTTGATCCAAGCCCGTTTCCGCCGGCAACCGTAACACCAGTAGTTGCGCCAGGCGCCCATTTTTGCACGCGGTTATTTGCTCGGTCGGTTACATAAATATTACCGGAACCATCAACAAAAACGCTGCTGGGATCAATAAATTGGTTCTGTGCCGTTCCGGCTCCATTTCCACCGGCAACAATTACATCCATTGTATTTGCGCTGCTTATTGTCTTTACAGGAAGTGATCCGTTATACCAAACAATTTGAGAAAGCGGGTTACCAGAATTTGCGATTAATGAATCTCCAATACAATTACCGGAAGAAGTTATAGAAACAGGAAAAGGGCACTGCGCGCTGCAAATGCACGCAATGTTTATTAATAGAATAATAAGCAGGAATTTTTTCATTTATCGATTTTTGCAATCCAAATGTTCCTGTTTGTTTTTCAAGCTGGCAAGCATAAAGACGTTTTCATAAAATCTCTCAGAGCGTGTAATCTATTATTAAATTTTATTTTTTACTTGCATTGAGTAGGCTATCAACAAATTCGTGTTTATCAAAAACTAATAAATCCTCCATTTTTTCTCCAACGCCAATAAACTTTACCGGAATTTTAAACAGGTTTGCAATAGCAAGCACCACGCCGCCTTTTGCTGTTCCGTCTAATTTGGTAATGGCCAAAGCCGTCACATCCGTTGCTGCAGTAAATTGTTTCGCCTGCTCTAATGCATTTTGTCCGGTTGAACCATCTAGAACCAATAATACTTCATGCGGCGCACCCGGCATTATTTTTTTTACCACACGGTTTATTTTACTCAATTCTTCCATCAAATAAATTTTGTTGTGCAAACGGCCGGCGGTATCAATAATAACAACATCAGAGTTTCTTGCAAGCCCGCTTTGCACTGCATCAAAAGCAACGGCGCCGGGGTCAGAACCCATGCCCTGTTTTACAATTGGAACACCAACTCTTTCACTCCAAATCGTTAATTGGTCAACGGCTGCTGCACGAAAAGTATCTGCTGCACCAAGCAAAACTGTTTTACCTGCCTTTTTAAAATTGTAAGCAAGTTTTCCGATTGTGGTTGTTTTACCAACGCCATTTACACCAACAACCATTATCACGTAAGGTTTATTTCCCGCAGGTGTTTCAAAATCCTTGTAAGATTGTTCGGGCGCATCTACCAAAATATCTTCAATTTCTTCTTGCAGTATCCTGTTTAGTTCGCTGGTATTAATATATTTATCTTTCGCAACGCGATTTTCTATTCTTTCTATAATTTTTATCGTTGTTTCAATGCCAACATCCGCACTTACCAAAGCTTCTTCCAATTTATCCAACACTTCTTCATCTACAGTATTTTTTCCGGCGATGGCTTTTGTAAGTTTGGAAAGAAAACCTTCTTTGGTTTTTTGCAATCCTTCATCAAGGCTTTCTTTTTCTTTTTTTCCGAATAGCTTATTAAAAATTCCCATAAGTTCAGTTGCATTAATATACGAAGTACGCTAAAAAACAAATACTTTTTTAAATAAACGACAAAAGCTGCCTCAAAAAAAAGAGACAGCTTTTATATCTTACTTACCCAATAAGTTTATTTCTGGGCCAGGAAATCTTTTATTTTATCCTTGTGCACAATTGCTTCTTTAAAAGTATATGCACCAGTTTTAGGACTGCGAACGGCCCTGATTACTTTGGTCCAGTTTTTAGCATCAGCAGCAGCTTTTGCATCTTTTTTAATCGCGGTTTTAGCTTGCTTTGCCATAATTATTTGATTTCTTTATGAACAGTTACTCGTTTTAAAATCGGGTTTAATTTTTTCAACTCCAGTCTTTCAGGAGTATTTTTTTTGTTTTTAGTAGTAATATAGCGGCTGGTGCCGGGTTTACCACTTGTTTTGTGTTCGGTACATTCTAAAATTACCTGCACCCTGCTTCCTTTCTTTGCCATGATTATTTAATTTGAAAATTTGAAAATGGCTTAATAACTCAATGCTATTTTTACCTCTTTCTTTTATTGTAATTCTAAAAATTAATTTATATCAAAAAGTTTCTCGCTGCGCAATTGCTCCATTGAGAAATTTTCACATTAAATTTTTTCGCCTTCTTCTCTTAATTTTTTTACCACACTTAATAAACCATTTTTATTAATCGTGCGTAAAGCTTCTGTAGAAACTTTTAACGTAATCCACTTGTCTTCTTCCGCAAGAAAAAAACGTTTAGTTTGCAAATTCGGAAGAAACCTGCGTTTGGTTTTAATATTTGAGTGAGAAATACTATTTCCCGACACCGGATGCTTTCCTGTTACCTGACATACTCTGGCCATGATTGGTGAAAATTTTGGAGTGCAAAGGTCGTTAAATCTATCTAATATACAAAACTAATTAAAAGTTTTTTTAAGAACGTTGTTAACATGTGGGGATTAATGCGGTTTTGGGCGTATTTCCTTAAAAAAAATTGACTGACGAAATAAGCTTTTTTGTGAAGCAAAGTTAAGCGTAAAGCAAAAAGCAGAAAGCATCAAATAGAAGATTGAAATCTAAATCAGAAATCGTAAATCAAAATCCCAAATCCGAAATCATTTAATAATTACTTAATTTTCCGATCCGTTTCGCTGCGGTACTTTGTGCGAAACGGATTTAAATGGTTGACATGAAGCGCAAAACAATAATAAGAGACATTAGCTGGCTGTCTTTTAATGCCAGGGTTTTACAGGAAGCAGCAGATTTAACCGTGCCTTTGCGTGAACGGATTAAATTCCTCGGCATTTTTTCCAATAATATGGATGAGTTTTTTCGCGTGCGCGTGGCAACTTTAAAAAGAATGATCGAATTCAGCGGGCGCACAAAAGTAAATATGCACCTGGAAGTTGCGCCGGATAAAATTCTGGATGAAATTCAAACCATCGTTTTACAACAACAATCTGCATTCAGCATTATCTGGGAATCTATCCGAAAAGAACTTGAAAAAGAAAAAATTTTCCTGGTAAATGAAAAGCAATTAAATAAAGAAGAACAAAAATTTGTTCAAACTTTTTTTGAAGAAGAAGTCCGTTCGAACATTATTCCATTAATGGTTGAAAGCATTCCGCAATTTCCTTATCTGCGAGATAAATCTATTTTTCTTGGCGTCGTACTTTCCAAAAAAGATGCGACGATGAAAAGAAAATATGCATTGATAGAAATACCAAGCAAAACACTTGGAAGATTTGTAATCTTGCCTGAAGTTAATCCCGGAGAAACGCGGATAATTTTATTGGAAGATGTAGTGCGGTATAACCTTCGGAGCATCTTTGCATATTTCGGTTATGATAAATATGAATCTTGGATTTTCAAAGTAACACGCGATGCAGAAATGGATATTGACAATGATATTTCAACCACATTAATACAAAAAATAGAAAAAGGTTTAAAGAATCGCCGCAAGGGAAAACCCGTTCGTTTTGTATATGATAAAGAAATGGATGATGGCTTGCTTGAGTATCTTATTAAACGATTAAACCTTACAAAAAAAGGAAATTTAATTCCTGGTGGAAGGATTCATAATTTCCGCCACTTCATGGATTTTCCGGATGTGTTTTCAAAAAAAGGGCAGCGCAAAAAACCTTTTATGCATCCGCTGTTAGTAAAATCGCCGCGCGTTACAGATGTGATGTTGGAGCAGGATGTAATGTTGCATTTTCCATATCATTCTTTCAACCCGGTTATTGATATGTTGCGCGAAGCGGCCATCGATCCAAATGTTACTGCAATTAAAATTACGGCTTACAGGCTCGCATCAAATTCAAAAGTTATTAATGCATTAATAAATGCGGTGCGCAATGGAAAACACGTTACCGTAATGCTTGAACTTCGCGCGCGCTTTGATGAAGAAGCAAATTTGGAATGGAAAGAAAGATTGGAAGATGAAGGCGTAAAAGTATTAATCGGCATACCAAATTTGAAAGTGCATGCAAAACTTTGCTTAATAAAAAAACGGTTAAATAACCGCACCATTCACTACGGTTTTGTAAGCACTGGAAATTTAAATGAAAGAACTTCCACGGTTTACGGCGACCATTGTTTGCTTACATCCAACAGAAATATTATGGCGGATGTAAACCGCATTTTCACTTATTTGGAAAAACGAAAAGACACTGCGCAACTTAAATTTTGTAAAACATTAATTCCTTGCCCTACATCATTGCGCAAGGAATTAATAAAGATGATTAATAAAGAAATTAAAATTGCAAAAAGCAAAAAACCTGCAGCCATCACATTAAAAATGAATTCAGTTTCTGATGAAGAACTGATTAATAAAATATACGATGCCGCAACTGCCGGTGTGGCAGTAAAATTAATTGTACGTGGCATTTATTGCATCTTATCAGACAATAAAAAATTCAAAAAACAAATCACTGCAATCAGTATTATTGATGAATATCTTGAACACGCGCGCGTGTTTATTTTTCACAATGGAGGCAAAGAAAAAGTTTATATATCTTCGGCTGATTGGATGGTTAGAAACCTCGATCACAGAGTTGAAGTTACGTGCCCGGTTTTGGATCTTTCTATTCAAAAAGAATTAAAAGATATTCTTGACATACAACTTTCTGACAACGTAAAAGCAAGATGGCTTGATAATGATTTGAGTAATGATTATAAAAAAGATAAATCACAAAAAAAGGTTCGCGCGCAAATTGAAATCTATAATTACCTTAATCAAAAAAATTTAAAAAATATAGAATTACAAACGCAAACTGCAACAGAAACAATACCGGAAATTGTTGCTATACCTTAGAAACAAATTGAAATTTATTAATGAGACTTGGAGCAATTGATATAGGAAGTAACGCAGCAAGATTGTTGATTTCGGATGTTGTTATTAATAACAACAACAAAGCAGAATTTAATAAAATAAATTTAGTGCGCGTTCCCTTGCGTTTAGGATTTGATGTGTTTGAAAAAAAAATGATTTCTGCAGAAAAAACGGAGATGATTATTAATACAATCAAAGCCTATAAATATTTGCTTGATGCATATGAAGTAAAACATTTTAAAGCAGCCGCAACCTCTGCAATGCGCGATGCCACTAATGCGCAGCAGATTATTGATTGTGTAAAACAGGAAACAGGAATTACGATTGAAGTAATCAGCGGCGGCGCAGAAGCTGCATTTATTTATGAAAACCATATCGCCGAAAATATGGACATCACCCATTCTTATTTATATATTGATGTTGGCGGCGGCAGCACGGAACTTACTTTTTTTGCAGAAAATAAATTGGTTTTTAAAGAGTCTTTTAATATCGGAACCATACGTTTATTAAAGAACCAGGTGAATGAAGATTTGTGGAACCAGATGAAAGATTTTATTAAAAAAGAAACACGCGGGCATTATAACGATATCATTGCAATTGGTTCTGGCGGAAATATTAATAAAGTTTTTTCATTATCAAAACGCAAAGATGGAAAATCGTTGCCGCTGGAATTATTAAAAGATTATTATAAAGAATTAAACAGTTTTTCCCTTGCAGATCGTATGCGCATTTATAATATGCGCGAAGATCGCGCTGATGTGATTGTTCCTGCAATCCATATTTTTATTAATGTAATGCGCTGGGCAAATACCAATGAAATTTTTGTTCCGAAAATTGGTTTGGCAGATGGATTAATCCAGAATTTATACCAGGAGATTATTAATAAAAAATTATTGTAAATAAATATTTATAAAATTATTTCCTCATTCTCATTATTAATAAAAAATTCGGAAAAGCTTTTTCTCTTTTAAATTTTACTTTTCACTTCTCACAACTTATTCATTAAATTTTTTACATTTCGCTTATAACTTCTAACTTACTACTTATAACATATTATCATGTCAGTTCATACCGAAATAAAAAAAGTAACCACGCAAACGCTTCAAAAAATGAAAGCAAACAAAGAAAAAATTTCTATGCTTACGGCATATGATTTTTCTTTTGCAAAAATTTTTGATGCCGCAGGAATTGATGTAATACTTGTTGGCGATTCTGCATCAAACGTTATGGCTGGCCATGAAACTACTTTGCCAATTACGCTGGACCAAATGATATACCACGCATCATCAGTTATACGCGGTGTAAACAGAAGTTTGGTTGTGGTCGATATGCCTTTTGGTTCTTATCAATCCAATTCAAAAGAAGCATTGGTTTCCGCATTTCGGATTATGAAAGAAACCGGCGCACATGCTATTAAAATTGAAGGCGGCGAAGAAGTATTGGAATCTGTAAAAAGAATTTTGGCCGCAGGCGTTCCTGTGATGGGCCATTTAGGATTAACGCCGCAATCTATTTATAAATTTGGGACTTACACAGTGCGTGCAAAAGAAGAAGCTGAAGCTGAGAAATTAAAAAAAGATGCATTAATGCTACAGGAAGCGGGCTGTTTTGGAATTGTGTTGGAAAAAATTCCGGCAATGCTTGCTAAAGAAGTTTCTGAAAGTTTACATGTGCCAACCATTGGAATCGGCGCCGGTAAATATTGCGACGGACAGGTTTTGGTTATGCACGATATGCTTGGTATTAATAACGAATTTAAACCACGTTTTCTCCGCCAATATTTGGATATGAATACACTAATAACCGGCGCTGTGCAACATTATATTAAAGATGTAAAGTCGAACGATTTTCCGAATGAGCAGGAACAATATTAATATAATATTTTAATTTTTATCTTCTTATATCTGCGTCAAGAATATCGTATAATACGAGGTATTTATTTTTTGTCTTCAATTTTGTATACAAGCTTTTGCAATCAGTATGTTCTGTAAAAGAATTTAATACAGTAAGCTTATCGTAAAAATAAGATTGCATGTGGCGCTTCTCTTTTTCCATCACGCGGTTAATGCGGCTCATATCGTAAGAAATATTCCGGCCATTTGTTTTTTCTGCAAATAATGCAATGTTTTTCTGCCGGCGAAAATTTGAGGATTGCAAAGCAAGCACTTGGCAAGAACAAATTTTTATAGCCCGTTTGGTAAAGATTGCAGAACTATCTTCTGTCCTGTTATTAATGTGAAAAAAGTTTGCAGGTATTTTTTTGGATGGAAAAAAAACCGGTGCTTCTGCTGCAAACAAATTTGCAGAGATGAAAATGAAAATTAATAATAAAATTCTTTTAAGTAAAAGTCGAATCATCCAAAAAAATTAATGACAAAATATATTATGGAAACAATAAAATTTGTTTGAATTATGAGGGTAAAATCAGGTTTTATATAGTACGGAGATAACAAAGAATGGAAAAATATGATACAAATCAAAACTTTATGTTAAAAATTGCGCTTAAATAAGTGTTAATATTTACTATAATTTAATATTATAAAAATAGAAATATTAATTGAAATGTTAACATTTAAAATTTTTTGAACATTTTCAGTTATTTTCGCCATATAACTAAAACTATTATTATGAGAAGATTGATCGTTATGATCAGCTTATCCTTAAGCTGCTTTACCCTGCTCGCACAACAAACCATTTCAGGAAAAATTACAGATTCAAAAGGCGCTCCCATTTCTGGCGCAAGTGTAAAAGTGAAATCTACAAGAAAAGGCACTTCTACTAATAATGAAGGTATTTTTAAAATTCAGGCAAATACAAATGATGTTTTAGAAATAACAAGTATTGGTTTTAAAACGCAAACAATTACAGTAACTGGCTCATCAGATATTAATGTAAGCCTCGAAGCTGGCGCTTCAGATTTGGCTGATGTAGTTGTAACGGGTAACCGCGGAACGCCGCGCGTAAGAACGGAAAGCCCCGTTCCTATTGATGTTATTAAAGTAAACACACTTGGTGAAACTTCCGCAAAACCAGATTTAATGTCGCAATTAAATATGGCCGTTCCGTCTTTCAACTATAATAAACAAAGTGGCGGCGATGGTTCTGATGCGATTGATTTTGCAAGTTTGCGCGGCCTTGGTTTTGACCAAACGCTGGTATTAATAAATGGAAAACGCCGTCACCTTTCTGCGTTTGTAAATGAAGTTGGTACACGCGGCCGCGGCAATTCCGGAACGGATTTAAACGCTATTCCGGAAGCTGCAATCGACCGCATTGAAATATTGCGCGATGGTGCTTCTGCACAATATGGTTCTGATGCGATTGCTGGCGTTATTAATATCATTTTGAAAAAAGATGTTAAGCACCTTTCTTTTAATATCGGCGGAAGCGGTTATGATGATCATAAATACAATACGCTAAACAGTCAAGACCCAAGCCAGTATTACACTGGAAGCAGAATTGATGGCAAAACGTTTTCTTTTGGTGCAAACTATGGTTTGCCAATTGGAAAAAACGGTGGGTTTATTAATATTGGTGGAAATTTTATGGACCAGGGAAAAACGTTCAGAGCGGTTCCCGACACCAATTGGCAAACAAATTCTGATGCGTTAGCAGTTAGCCGTGAAAGAAGAGCATTTGGCGATGGTTCTGTAAGGTCTGGCGGAGGAATGTATAACCTTGAAATTCCTGTTGGAACTACAAAAACTACGTTTTATTCTTTCGGCGGATACAATTACAAAAAATCTAATGTTTACGCATACACGCGCAGTTGGGGTTATCCCGGCCGCGAGCAACCGGCAAAATTTCCAACCGATGGTTTTGGAAACCTCGTTTTTGTTCCAAGCGTAATGCGTGTGCTTGATTTAGGCAATGGTTCAATTGGGCCAGATAATGTTTACTATAATCCTCAGGAAGATGTTTATATAAAAGATGAATCGATTGCTGTTGGTTTTAAAGGCACTTTAGGAAATAACTGGGATTGGGATATCAGTAATAATATTGGTTATAATGATTTTCATTATTTCGGAAATAAAACTTTTAATGCCGCATTGCCTGTTGCCGAACAAGCAACTAAAACAAGGTTTAACGATGGCGGCTTCAACTTTTTTCAAAATACCGCAAACCTTGATGTTACCAAACATTTCAATACCGTTGCACAAGGCTTAACGCTTTCATTTGGTGGAGAATTCAGGTACGAAAAATATAAATTGTATGCTGGTGAACCTGATTCTTATGGCGGCACAGCTTATGATGTTCTCGCTCCCGGCGATACTTTGCAAAAAGCATCTGGCTCCGAAGGTTATCCTGGCTATCAGCCAAGTGATGCAACTGTTGCGCACCGCACAAACGTTGGCGGTTATGTTGATGTAGCAGTTGATATCACTAAAGACTGGCTCGTTGACGGCGCTGCACGTTTTGAAAACTATTCAGATTTTGGTTTTGTAAGTACTTTTAAATTAGCAACGCGTTATAAAATTACCAGCAATTTTAACGTGCGTGCATCTGCAAGCACTGGTTTCCGGGCACCAACTTTACAGCAGATTAATTTCAGCAATACAAATACAACAGTTATAGGCAGCACGCTTGTTTATACCAAATTGGTTCCTAATTATTCTGATGTTGCAAAAGCCGCAGGTATTCCAAAACTTACGCAGGAAACTTCAAAAAACCTGAGCGCAGGTTTTAGCTGGAAACCTGTTAATAATTTTACAGTTACTGTTGATGGCTATTTAATTTCTATAAAAAACAGGATTGTAATTTCTGGTTTATACGCACAAGGCGATCCAACTTTTGGCGACCCTGCAACTAACGGAACATTAAACAATTTGTTGGTTACACAAGGCATTGCAGACGCACAATTTTTTGCCAACGCAGTTAATACAACCAATAAAGGAATTGATATCGTTTTAGATTATACAAAACGCTGGGGCAAAAATCATTTCAAAGCTTTGTTGGCTGGAAATATCCAGAAACTGACTATTAATAAAATCAATATTCCGCAAACGTTTAAAGGCTCGGCTTCAGACAGCGCAACATTCTTTTCTGACAGGGAACAATATTTCCTGAAAGCAAGTGCACCAACATCTAAATTTTCTTTAGCGTTGGAATATGGCATTAATAAATTTGCAATCGGAACGCACCTTACTTACTTCGGAAGTTTGAAAGAATTAGGTTTTGGAGAAACAAGTGCGCCAACAAATGCACCTGATCAATTTTTTCCTTACGTGCAATTAGATGCAACGGGCGCTGCCGTTCCTGAAATATTTAATTTCGGTGCAAAAGTTACCACTGATATTTATGCTTCCTATAAATTAAGCAAGAATACAACATGGACACTTGGCGTTGATAATCTTTTCAACGTTCATCCAGACAGGGCAATTGTTCCGGGTTCTGTCAATCCTTATGGTTCAAGTTCATTTGGCGACAGCGAATCTGGCGGCCCTTTTGAAGCTGTTCAAATGGGTTTTAATGGCATGCGTTTATTTACCAAACTGATTTTTAATTTCTAATAATATTTTCATTTATTAATGATAAAAAACCACGCAGATTTTGCGTGGTTTTTTGTTTATTAATATTCACCGATTATTAATAAAGATTCATCTAATTTTTGCGATTATACTGGTTTATCTCTTATAGATTTGACTATAATAAAGTAACTTGATTTAAAGAACCAGGGATTGAAGAAGAAAGTTGTACAGTTTATTATTAATCTTGCGGCGTGGATGTGTTTCATGCTTTTGCCCGTAGTATTTTTTTCCAGGCCAAAAGATGTTTCTTTTTTTCCTGACCAGATTTTTACATTATACTTCGTATCGAGCAACCTTTTTTTTATTGCATTTTATTATTTCAACGCATACTTTTTAATTCCAAAATTACTTGTACAAAAAAAATTACTCACGTATATATTTGTAATTTTTTTGCTGCTCATTTTATTTGGAATGTATCCGCGGTTTTACGATTACCTGAGCGATAATTATTTCAAAATACCAAGATCTCCCTGGCATGGAACGCGACCGAAAAATGTAGAAAGGCCGTTATTATCTCCCGGTTCTATTTCTATTTTTTTATTAATATTTGCGATAAGCACCGGCATTAAAGTTGTCGGCCAATGGTTTCAATCTGAAAACAGGAATAAGGAAATTGAAAACGAAAAATTAACGACAGAACTTTTCTTTTTAAAATCTCAGATTAACCCGCACTTTTTATTTAATACGCTTAATAATATTTATTCGCTCGCTGCTGTACAGTCAGAAAAAACTGCGGAAGCAGTAATGAAACTTTCCAGCATTATGCGTTATGTATTAACGGAAGTAAAAAATGATTGCGTTCCGCTGGAAAAAGAAATACTTTTTATCACCCATTATATTGAGTTGCAAAAACTGCGGCTTACTGATAAAACAAAAGTTGATTTTACAGTAACCGGCGAAACTTTCGGCAAGCAAATTTCACCACTGTTATTTTTGCCTTTTGTTGAAAATGCTTTTAAATATGGAATCAGTACACGCGAATTATCTCCCGTAATAATTCTTCTTGAAATAAAAAATACCGATCTTTATTTTACTGTAAAAAATAATAAGCATACAAGCACATTAATAAAGCCTGCAAACAACACAGGAATTGGAATTGAAAACGCAAGGCGACGATTAGAATTATTGTATAAAAACCGCTACCAGCTTGATATTACAGAAGACTTAACAACTTTTACAGTTAACTTAAATATCAATATGCAATGATAACATGTATAGCAATTGACGATGAGCCGCTGGCGCTGGAAATATTAAAAAAGTATATCGCGAAAATATATTTTCTCGATTTGAAAGGAACGTTTACAGACCCGTTTGAAGCAAAAAAATTGCTTGATGAAACGCCGGTTGATATTTTATTTCTCGACATACAAATGCCGGATATTAATGGAATAGAATTTTCTAAAACGATTAATAAAAAAAATACGGCGGTAGTTTTTACAACTGCTTACAGCGAATATGCGGTTGACGGTTTTAATGTTGATGCAATAGATTATTTATTAAAACCGATTGAATACGATCGTTTTTTAAAAGCAGTTTATAAAGCGAAAGAATACATTGACTACCTCGGAAGCCAGGAATTGCAGGACGGATATATTTTTGTAAAATCAGATTATCAAATGGTGAAGGTGAATTTGAAAGATATTATTTACATTGAAGGTTTGGATGATTATATAAAAATTTACCTGCCGCAAAAATCTATCCTTACATTAATGACGCTGAAAACGATTTCTGCAAAATTGCCATCGAAAGAATTTATACGCGTGCACAGATCATACATTGTTCCAGTTACAAAAATTGAAAATATCAGCAAGAGCAAAATAAAAATTGCTGATAAAGAAATTCCAATTGGCGTAAGCTACAGCGAAAGTTTTTTTGCAACGATGGATAAAAAAATGAATTAATAATTTCATTGCCCGGTAACTTTTTGCTGTTCACCTATTTTGTTTTCTGCAAAGTACTTGTATAAAAAATAGCGCGTTAATGATGCAGTAGAAAGCAACCTTCAAAAATATTCAGCCGTAAATAATTATCTAAAGTGCTTTTTCATAAGTAGGTTTTAAGTTAGGTTAGGAAAAACTGTTTCGCAGTTAATTCCTAACTTGCTTGCGGTTTTAAAAATCGCAAGCATTTTTTTTATATGGAATTCTTACAACAACTACATCTCGAAAGCAATAACGGCGGCACTTCCACAGGTTCTCAATGGATAAAATCAAAAGGTTTATTAATAGAATCTTTTTCTCCTGTCGATGGAAAACTAATTGGCAAAGTAACTGCAACAGACAAAGAAAGTTATGAAGATGTAATAACATCAGCACAAAAAGCATTTAAAGAATGGCGTCATTGGCCAGCGCCAAAACGTGGTGAAATTGTTCGCCAAATTGGTGAAGCATTGCGCGCAAAAAAAGAACCTTTAGGCAAGCTGGTTTCGTATGAAATGGGCAAAAGTTTGCAGGAAGGTTATGGCGAAGTGCAGGAAATGATCGACATCTGCGATTTTGCAGGTGGCTTATCAAGGCAACTCCACGGATTAACGATGCACAGTGAACGCCCATCACACAGAATGTACGAACAATGGCATCCGCTTGGTGTTGTAGGGATCATTTCTGCATTCAATTTCCCGGTTGCTGTGTGGAGCTGGAACACAATGTTGTCGTGGGTTTGCGGAGATGTATGCATTTGGAAACCTTCAGAAAAAACGCCGCTTTGTGCAGTTGCTTGTCAACATATTATTGCAGAAGTTTTCAAAAAAAATAATGTGCCCGAAGGCGTAAGCGGATTAATAATTGGTGAACGTGAAGTTGGCGAATGGATGGCAAATGACACGCGCATTCCATTAATATCCGCAACCGGATCTACAAGAATGGGCAAAGCAGTTTCCGTTGCAGTTGCAGCAAGATTGGGAAGATCGTTATTAGAATTGGGCGGCAATAATGCCATCATTATTTCACAAGATGCAGATTTGGATATTGCAATTCTCGGTTCTGTTTTCGGCGCCGTTGGTACTGCCGGGCAACGTTGCACAAGCACACGCAGATTAATAATTCATGAAAGTATTTATGATAAAGTAAAAGACAAATTAGTCGCTGCATACAAGCAATTAAAAATCGGCGATCCGTTAAATGAAAAAAATCATGTCGGCCCGTTAATAGATAACCAAGCTGTTGATTTATATCTTCAATCCATTGAAGCATGTAAAAAAGAAGGTGGCAATTTTGTTGTTGAAGGCGGCACATTAACCGGCGAAAATTTTGAAGGCGGCTGTTATGTAAAACCATGCATTGCGGAAGCAAAACCAGATTTTAAAATTGTGCAGCATGAAACTTTCGCGCCGATTTTATATTTATTAAAATACAAAACGATTGATGAAGCTGTCGAAATTCAAAACAATGTTCCGCAAGGATTATCATCTTCAATAATGACATTAAACCTTCGCGAAGCAGAAAAATTTTTATCATCATCCGGCAGCGATTGCGGCATTGCAAACGTAAACATCGGAACTTCCGGAGCTGAGATTGGTGGCGCATTTGGCGGCGAAAAAGAAACCGGCGGCGGCCGCGAAAGTGGCAGCGACGCATGGCGCGTTTACATGCGCAGGCAAACCAACACCATCAATTATTCAACAAACTTGCCGCTTGCGCAGGGAATAAAATTCGACATATAAATCATTAATAAAAATTCAGGCAACAAATTATTAATAGCATTTATTATTAGCTAAGCTAAGAATATCTATTAAGCATTTGTTGCGTCGCACTCTTGTACAATTGATTCTTTATTCAGCAATTTTATTTTATTAACCTGCGAATCTGTGGCATAAAAATTTTGCTTTAGATTCGCAGATTTTCGATGATAAAATTCCACGCCTTTGCATCTTCGCGGTTAAATTAAATTCATTCTATTTATTAATGATTGTATTAATAACTTTTAACGCTTCAAAATAATCCTCATTTTCATACGTTATAGCTGGATAGTATAACCACAATGCTATGAAACCAGTGTGCTTATGAATAAACAAATACGCTTTTTATTTTTTTGCCTTATTGCTTTTTCATCGCTTCATGCACAAGTAAAATTGGGCGGCGAAATCGGTTTTCATTCCGCAAGTGTGATTGAAAAAAACAATATTCCCGGCTGGGATTCAACCACAAAAAATTTATATTCTTCCAAAACAGGTTTGCATATTGGTATCATTTTAGAAATTCCAATCAGCAGCCATTTTTATTTTCAGCCAGGCTTAAATTATTCTTCCAAAGGCCGGCAGTATGCAAAATATTATGATTCAACCGGCATTGCAGTTACAGATTCTGTATACGCGAAAAGCAAGCTGCAACTGGGTTACATGGAAATACCAATGTATTTCACCTATAAAATTCCATTATCATCAAATCATAAAAACAATTTTTTTATTGGCGCCGGCCCGTATTTCGCTTTCATATTAAATGCTTCGATGAGCAATCAGGGGCTTACGCAAAAAAATGATTCTTCACAATCTTTTTCTACCAATAAAACGGATTTGCTGATTGGCAATGCCGTTAATAAATATAAAACATTTGATTTCGGCGTTAGCGCCAAAGCAGGTTTTGAATTTGGAAATGTAATGCTGAGCGGATACATAAGCCAGGGCATTACAAATTTTTATACAGCACCTTATACCGGAACTTTTCGTCACCAGGTTTTTGGAGCAACGCTTGGCATCTGGCTCGCAAAGTCTGGAAACCCGCCGCCAAAGCCAGTTGTAAAGGATACGGATAATGATGGCATTCCTGATAAAGAAGATAAATGCCCATCACAAGCAGGTTTAAAAAAATATCATGGTTGCCCAATTCCTGATACGGATAAAGATGGCATCGATGATGAACATGATTCATGCAAAACAATTCCAGGCTTACCGAAATATAATGGTTGCCCAATTCCTGATACGGATAAAGACGGCATTGATGATGAACACGATTCTTGCAAAACAATTCCAGGCTTGCCAAGATATAATGGTTGCCCGATACCAGACAGAGATGGCGACGGCATTAATGATGAAGAAGATAAATGCCCGGATGCTGCAGGCACAAAAGAAAACCAAGGTTGCCCTGAGATTAAAAAAGAAGAAAAAGAAAAAATAAATTACGTTGCCCATAATATTTTATTCGCAACAAAAAGCGACAGCTTAACAGGAAGTTCTTATTTAGCGTTGGATGATTTGAATGATTTATTAATAAAACATCCTGAGTTGCATTTGACAATTGAAGGCCACACAGATAATGTGGGAACTGCCGAACATAATATGGAGCTGTCGCAAAAAAGAGCTGATGCAGTTAAAAATTATTTACTTAAAAAAGGTATTAATGAAAACCGCATTACTGCAAAAGGTTTCGGAATGGCTCAACCAATTGCAACGAACGACACACCTGAAGGCAAAGCAAAAAACAGAAGAGTGGAATTGAAAATTGCGGTTCAATAAAATGCAACGCGTTCATTAAATAAATATCAAACTTTAACATCTTTGTAAGGCTATCCATGTAATTTATTACTTGCGATAGCCTTCGTTTTATTAATTTTAAAAAGATTAAAAACGATGAAATATTTATTAATAAAAAAATTAAAAATGAAGTTCAATTTAAAATGGTGTCTGGGTTTTGTGATGGTTATATTAATAAACTTTTCAGCAATTGCGCAAGGCACTTCTGTAAAAAAAGATCTTCCCAAAAATTGGTATTTATTAGATAAACAGGATGATGGTTTTTATGGAATAAGTTTAAAGAAAGCTTATGATTTTGTTCATTCAAAAAATTTAAAAAGCAAACAAGTTATAGTTGCTGTAATTGATGCCGGTATTGATACGGCGCACGAAGATTTAAAAAATATTTTGTGGGTTAACCCAAAAGAAATTGCAGGCAATGGCGCAGATGATGATCATAATGGTTACGCAGATGACATTCACGGTTGGAATTTTTTGGGTGGAAAAGATGGAAGAAATGTAGACAATGATTGTGGCGAAGACGCGCGTGTTTATTATAAATATAAATCAACTTTTGATGCGCCAGGTTTTAATGCTTCTTCATTAACAGGTGATGAATTGGATAAATATAAAATGTGGAGCGATGCAAAAAAAAGAATAATGGGTGATGGAACTGACAATGCAGTTGATCTAGTTTTTTTAAAACGCGTTTTATTAACAGGCCAAAATAGCGACAGCATTATTCAAAAAGAAATTGGCCGGCCAATTTATACAGGCAATGAATTGGATACTTTTCAAACAAGGACATTTGTTGCAAAACGAGCGAAAGAAGCATTGCTTTATCTTTTTAAAATTGATAAAGAAATGGATCAAACCAATAAATCTTTTTTAGATGATTTTAGCGAAGCTGTAACAAGTGAAGAAAAAAAAGCAGATGCAAAACAAAATGCGCCCGCCGATATGCACAAGGAAATTGTGAAAGATAATGAAGATGATATTAATGATCGCTTTTACGGAAACACCGATATTATGGCCGGCGATCCAATGCATGGAACGCACGTTTCAGGCATTATAGCTGCGGAAAGAAATAATGGAATCGGCATTGATGGCATTGCAGATAACGTTCGCATTATGATGATACGCGCGGTGCCAAATGGCGATGAACATGATAAAGATATTGCGCTTTCTATAAGATATGCAGTTGATAATGGTGCGAGGGTTGTAAACATGAGTTTTGGCAAACATCTTTCTCCTAATAAAAAATGGATTGATGATGCTGTAAAATATGCTGAAAGCAAAAATGTTTTATTGGTTGAAGCTGCCGGAAATGATAAAGAAAATATTGACAGTATTCCTGATTATCCAAACCCAACTTTTAAAGGAACAAATATTAAAGCCACCAATTGGATAACTGTTGGCGCAAGCAGTGATCCTTTGGCCGAGCAAGGTTATGATAGTTATGTTGGTTCTTTTTCTAACTATGGAAAAAATTCAGTTGATGTTTTTGCGCCGGGTGTAAAAATTTATTCAACGCTTCCGCATAATCAATATGGCAATGAAAGCGGAACAAGTATGGCTTCGCCAGTAGTTACAGGTGTCGCAGCTTTCATCATGGAATATTATCCAAATCTTTCTGCACAGCAAATAAAATATTGTATCGATAAATCTGCAGTTGCGCCATTTACAAAAGTAAAAAAACCAGGTTCTGATAATGAGCTTGTAAACTTATCAGACATCAGCATGTCTGGCGGAATTATTAACGCTTATGAAGCCATTAAACTCGCTTCAACATTAAGTAAAGAAACAAAGGATACTTTGCCAAAATCAAAAATGGATAATAAAAAAGATTAAGCAATTGACTAAATACATTTAATAATGCCGGGCAAATTGTCCGGCATTATTTTTTACATTTATAGAAAAAAATATGGTTAGTAAAAAAGATATTTCAGCGCCCGAATTTCCATCTCATTATATCAAATTAATAAAAGAAGATGATGTTTTAAAAGCGATTAAAAAGAATACGCGCACATTTAAAAAATTCATTAATAAAATTCCAAAGAAAAAAATTGATTACGCTTACGCAGAAGGCAAATGGACAATTAGAGAATCGCTGCGCCACATTATAGATTGTGAACGCGTATTTGCTTACCGTGCATTAAGTTTTTCACGCAAAGATGTAAACCCATTGCCAGGTTTTGATGAATCGAGTTGGGCGTTGCATGCCGAAACAAAAAACAGGAAATGGAAAGATTTGATTGATGAATTTGACGCGCTTCGTAAATCAACAGAATTATTATTTGAATCTTTCAGCCAGGAACAATTATTAGCGTCAGGAACAGCAAGTAATTACCAGATTAATGTGATAGCATTGGGCTTTGTTATTGCTGGCCACACGCAGCATCATATCAACATTATTAAGGAAAGATATTTGTAAGATTTATTAATAGAAAAATTTTAATAATAAAAAATCCGCTTGTATGAAAGCGGATTTTTATTATTAATGTATTAATGATTTTATTATTTCTGTTTGTTGTAAACCAGGTTTTTTGTTGTTACCATATCATCAACAACTTTTACTGCTTCATCTAAATAAATATCTTTTTTAAGATTTGCAAGCCATTGTTTGTAACGTGCAGATTTATCTTTATCGCTTGTAAATTGAGTGCTGTCTTGCGGCAGAGAACTTATATTCATTTCCGTAGGCAATTTGCTAAGCGTTTCTATTTTTTTAACTGTCGCTTTTATTTGTTTTTGTTCTTCCTGGTATTTAATAAGATTCAATGGATATGATTTGTCATTTTGTTTATCCAACCATTCTCCATCAGTAGAAATAACATTAAACGCAGGGCTGTTTTTTATTCTTGTGCTGCTTGCATTTTTTAGCGAATTAATATCATAAGCATATTTCCATGTTGAATAATCTGCTTTCTGAATTTCATCCCATTTCAAAGCATCGGGATTATCTTTTTCGCGGATTTTAGAATACTCAGACAAATCAGGCAACACAACATCAGAAGCCACGCCACGCAATTGTGTTGAGCCACCATTAATGCGGTAAAATTTTTGCAACGTCAATTTTACTGTTCCCAACTCACTGTTTGATTCCATAAAACCCATTGTTTTATCAAGCCCAATATTGCGCTGCACAGTTCCTTTACCATAAGTGGATGTGCTTCCGATTATCACGCCTCTTTTATAATCCTGTATGGCTGCGGCAAATATTTCGGATGCCGATGCGCTGTATTCATTAACCATCACAGCAAGCGGGCCATCATACAAAACTGTTTTATCATTATCACGCAAAATTTGCGCTTTGCCTTCGCGATCTTTCACTTGTACAACGGGCCCCTGATCAACAAACAAACCGACCATTTGTACAACATCATATAAAGATCCGCCACCATTAAAACGTAAATCAATTACAATTCCGTCAACCTTTTGCTCCTTCAATTTAGATACTTCTGCTGCTACATCAACTGCGCAACGGCGGCCTTTCGGATTGTCGAAATCAGCATAAAATTCCGGAAGAAATATATAACCTATTTTTCCTTTATCGCTATTAACAACAACGCTTCTTGCAAAGGTTTCATCCTGCACAATTTCATCACGAATGATGGAAACTGTTTTAACCGAACCATCGCCTTTTTTTATTGTCAACCGAACTTCAGTTCCTTTTGTTCCACGAATTAATTTAATTGCATCTTCAACAGTGTAGCCGGTTAAATCCACAGGTTCCTGGCTGCCTTGTGCAACCTTCATTATAATATCGCCTTCATTAATCTGTTGAGATTTCCAAGCTGGCATGCCTGCAATCAGCGAACCAATTTTAATTGTTCCATCTTCCGTTTTTAATGATGCGCCAATTCCAAAAAAATGGCCGCTCATTTGTTCATCAAAATATCTTTTATCAACCGGCGGAAAATAATCTGTGTGTGGATCCATTGACTGAACAATGGTTTCAACAAATTCTGTGAAACGTTCATCATCACTGTTTGCTTTTGATTTCAAACGATCATAATAATGATCCATCACCTTCATTGTTTTTTCGCGGGCATCTTTTTCGAGGTCTGCATTTGTTTTTGTCACAAAACCTTTATCGTTTTTTGAATTTTCCTGGTGCTCAAGCAAATCATTATATCTTTCAAGTGTAAGATATTTTAAGCGTTTGCGCCACGCTTCTTTTCTTGCCGCTTCATTTTTTGGGAAATCAGCTTTATCATAATTAAGGTTCACTTCTTCATCAGTTGTAAAATCGAAAGGCTGAGATAAAATTGATTTATAAATTGATTCTGTTTCAGGAATTCTTTTTTTAAGTATTTCAATTACTGCTGGCACAAACTGCACGTTTGCTTTTCCTAAAATTTCATCGTCGATAGTTGTTTCATATTTGCTTTTTAATGCATCAACATCACTCTGCAGTAAAACATCTTTTTCAACATCAACTTCTGCCAGATATTTTTTGAAAATTTCTTTGGAAAAATTATCATTAATGTCTTTCGGGCTGTAATGGATTTCTTCCAGCATCTGGCCTACATTGTGCAAAATCTTTTCATATTTTGTCGGCGGAGTTTCTCCAAATCCAAGACTGCGGAATGCTACAAATAAACCACATCCTAAAATTAAAATAACTATGGGCAAGTTTCTTTTACTAATCATGGTATCTAATGCTTTTTTAAACATATCAATCAAAAATAACGATTAAAGAGAAAGTATGTTGTAAATAAAAACGATAATTAACAATCACTTTGCCATAATTTACATGAAAGGAAAATAAGCGCAGGGAAATGGGAAATAAAAAAATCCCGGTTTAATAAACCAGGATTTTTTGGGGTGGATGAGGGGGCTCGAACCCCCGACCCTCAGAACCACAATCTGATGCTCTAACCAACTGAGCTACAACCACCATTAAGGAGCGCAAAACTAAGAGAAATATGCTTTACCTCAAAAACTATGTTCATAATTTTCTGCACGCGGCATAATTAGCGTTTCTTTGCAACCTTTATTAATACAATTATTATGAATCCGTGGCTGTATACAATTCCATTTATTTCTGCATTTATTCATTGGTTAACCATTTGGATGGCTTTGAAATTATTATTTCATCCGCGCAAGCCAAGGCAAATTTTGTGGTTTAAACTGCAAGGCGTTTTCCCAAAAAAACAAACACAAATTGCAGAAAACCTTGGCCGTATTGTAGGCCAGGAATTATTATCCTTTGGCGATATTGAAAAAACAATCACCAATCCGGATAACATCAAAAAAATACTTCCGCTTGCGGAAGAGCATATTGATAATTTTTTGCGCAATAAATTAAAAAAAAGCATGCCGGTTGTTGGTATGTTTATCGGCGATAAAACGATTACAGAATTGAAAACAGTATTTATGCAGGAACTGGAAGAACTATTTCCTGTAATAATGAAAAACTATGTTTCCAACATAAAAAATGAATTGGATTTGGAAAGAATTGTTGTTGAAAAAATTGCCGGATTTTCTTCTGACAAATTAGAAGAAATGCTCAACCAGATTTTAACAAAGGAGTTTCGTTTTGTAGAAGTTATCGGCGCTGCGCTTGGATTTTTTATTGGGGTATTACAAATATTTTTAACACTGATAATGAAATAATTTTTTGTATAAATTTAACCCTCCCATCTTGTTATTTATGCCGTTTATAAATAATGCATATTAATATTATATTTTGACTGCAACTTTGCGTCAATTATGAAATTTTTATACATGACAAAGTTTTTGTTTTTTGTGTTAATCACGGTTTCGTGTTATACAGGATTTGCGCAAATTCCCGGCGGCGGAAGAGGCGCTGGCGGCCAGATACCAAGCATCGGCCATTTTTACGGAAAAATTGTTGACGGAAAAACCAACAAAGGGATTGATGGCGTTTCTGTGCAATTGGTCAAAGGAAAATTTGATACGGCAACGCGCTCGATGAAAGACACTGCCATTGCCGGAGCTATCACTCAAAAAGGAAATTTTAGTTTCGAGAACCTGCCGATAATGGGCGCTTACAGATTAAAAGTTACTGCAATTGGCTATAAATCGTTGGATCAAAAAGTAAATTTTGATTTGAAATTTGGCAAAGGCGCAGCAGGCGGCGGACAGGAAAACAGCATGGATAATATGCAACAGGCTTTAGCCGGAATTGATAAAGATTTAGGAAATATAAAACTGGATGCTGATGCCCAAACACTTGACCAGGTAACAGTTACAGCCACAAAGCCATTAATACAATTAGGCATAGATAAGAAAGTTTATAACGTTGAAAAAGACATTTCTGCGCAAGGTGGTTCTGGCTTGGATGTCATGAAAAATGTGCCTTCGGTTTCTGTTGATATTGATGGAAATGTTACTTTAAGAAATAGCACACCAATTATTTTTGTAGATGGTTTGCCAACCACATTAACGCTGGATCAAATTCCTGCGGATGCAATTGAAAGCGTTGAAATTATTACTAACCCAGGTGCTAAATATGATGCTTCTGGCGGAACTTCTGGCATTCTTAATATCATTTTAAAAAAGAACAGAAAAGCTGGTTATAATGGAAATATAAGAGGCGGCGTTGATGAACGCGGAAAACTAAACCTCGGTGCAGATTTAAATGTGAAACAAGGAAAAGTAAACGTATTTGGAAGTGTAAATTTTAACCAGCGCAAATCGATTACATCTCCCAGCAATACTACAAGAACTTCCTATATTGATTCACCTTTTACTAATCTCCGACAGTTTGACTATAATGTAAGTAAAGGCTATTTCGAATTTGGACGATTTGGTTTGGATTATTTTTTAGATAACAGAAACACGATTTCTGCATCTGCTACTATTGTTCATGGCGTTTTTACACCCTATATTAATAGTGATATTTATGTTGATACTTTAAATCCCGCCGGAACATCTTCTTACACAGGTAGAAACTCTACTACCAAAGCAGATTTTAATAATAAAAACGGCATGATAAGTTTCAAGCACACCTTTCCGCATGCAGGTGAAGAGTTGACTGCAAATGCTAATTACAGTGATGGATCAAATTCTAACAATAACTTTATAACATCACTTATCCGGCAGTCGAAAGATGGGAATGTTTTATCTGTTTATAATCAACAGCAAGTTGGTTCTGGCACTAATAAATTTTTAACCGCACAAACAGATTTTACCAATCCTATTAATGAAAAATCAAAATTTGAAGCAGGCGGAAGAATTTCAATAAGAGATGTAAATAGTCTTAGCAATCTTAGCATTGTAGAGTCGACGGGGTTTGTAATTCCTTTGCCACTTTCTTCTTCAAAATATCATTATAAAGACCAAGTATATGCGGCTTATGGATCTTATTCAAATGCCTTTAAAGATTTTGGATATCAGTTAGGTTTGAGAGCTGAAAGTTCAAAATATAATGGAAATTCGAATTACTCTGTTGCAGATGGCGCCGCTACGAAGGATACCCTTGGTAATTTTAGTAATAAATATCCAATCAGCCTTTTTCCAAGTGTTTTTTTATCACAAAAATTAGGCGACAGATCTGATATAACGTTGAATTATACAAGAAGAATTGATCGCCCGAATTTCTTCCAATTGTTTCCTTTCACTGATTATTCCGATTCATCAAACATAAGCCGAGGTAATCCGAATTTGAAACCACAGTTTACCAATTCATTTGAACTCGCTTATCAATTAACGCTTCCGAAAAACAATACATTAATAACTTCGGTTTATTATAAACATACGTCTGATTTAATAACACGTACTTCTATTCCAGATATCAATCCGAATTCTGGTGATTCAATTTTAGTGAACACGTATATTAATGCCAAATCAGCTTATGTTGAAGGCTTTGAAATCATCAGCCGCAACTCAATTACAAAATGGTGGGATGTAACAACGAACATTAATATTTTTGCATCTAAAATTAATGTAGTTGATACCGGCGTCCTTAATAAAACAATTGATTCTATTGGAAAAACAACGGCTTGGTTTGGAAAGATTAATAACACATTTAAACTTACTAAAAAATTAACGCTGCAAATAACAGGCGATTATACTTCTAAAACAATTTTGTCGCCTGGCGGAAGTGCAGGAACATCAAGCAACACCGGCGGACGCGGTTTTGGCTCAACAGTTAGCGGAAGTGCGCAAGGATACACAAAACCAAGTGGTGGTGTTGACGCGTCTTTAAAATATGAATTCCTGAAAAATAAAGCAGCATCAATTACATTAAGTTGCAGCGATATTTTCCGGTCGCGCGTAAGTGATGTTTACACGATGTCGTCAGGACAATTTACACAGGAAGTTTACAGAAAAAGAGATCCGCAATTTTTCCGTTTGCAATTCAATTACCGTTTCGGAAAATTTGATGCAGCTTTATTCAAACGCAAAAATGTAAAAGGCGATATGGACAGTATACAAGGAAGTATGCAAGGTGCACAACCATAAAGTATTTTATCTCAACTGGATTAAGGAAATTTTTGAGATGTAAGAATTAAAATCAAATAAAAAAGCGATGACATTATTAATAAAATTGTCATCGCTTTTTTTATTCCATTAATTCAAATTTGCATTAATCCAATTTAGACAATCACAAAACATTTTCTTCTTTAAAATCATACTCTGCTTTTATTTTTTTCATCAACTCATCAATGGTAGTTTTTGGGTTAATCGTTTTTTCGCCACGCTCCCATTGTTCTATTTCTTTGTCGATATGTTTTGTCTGCAACGCATTTAATTTTTCTATTAATACAGCTGATGTCTCTTTTTTCTTTTCATACAAATCTTTCATTTTATCAAACACCAATTCTTTGTCTTTGCGCATGTCATTTTCGGATGAGGCCATTTGCAATAATTCCATTTTTGCTAACGCAACATCATAAGGCCCGGCGCTCATTATCAGTTTCGATAATACAGGACCGATTTCAATAAGGATTATTAATAACGATATAAATAAATCCGCCCAAAAAACACTGCTTTCCTGCAATGATAAATCAGACAATGCTTTATTACGTTCTAAAAAACCAACATTAGCAGCAACAGTTTCTTCAAATTGTTTTCGTTTTATTTCATTGTTTGCTTTTGCATTGTTTAAAATGCTATCCTGATAAATAAGATTTTTATTTAACTGCAACAATTCAGGCGAAAACTGCTGCAGCGCTGCGTTGTAAGCTTGTTGCTTTAATAAAGTAAGCTTGTCAATTCCACGTTGAAAAGATCCGCCCGTGCCGTCTGCTTCCTGCAAATAAGATTGTTGCAAACGGTGTAAAGTATCTTCTATGGATAATTTTCTGTCGTTTAATTTGCTTCGCTCCTGCGCTGCCGTTAATAAAATATTTTTATTTTCAGCTTGCAACAAACTATCATTTAATGCTATTTTTTTATGACGGTTTTCTGCAACTTTTACATCAATTTCCTTTTCAAAAATCTTTAATTCCAACGGCCGTGAAATGGTAATGCCGATTAATAAAGCAAGCACCATTCTCGGTACAGCCATCCACAATTGTTTGCGCAAACCAACACCATATTTGCGCATCGTTGAAACCAAAAACCGATCAAAATTGAAAATGATTAATCCCCAAATAATCGCAAACGCAACTGCCCAAATTGCATTATTAAAAACACTATAAATAGCATAGCCCGACGATAATGCCGCAAGAATAAAAGTTGCAAGTATAACACCGCCCAAACCCGCGTACTTCGTGTGTTCTGAAGGATATTCTTTTAACAACGGCTGGTGCACACCCGCGCACCACCATAAAAAATGCGAATCGCTTTTTTGTTTGTTCCCGCTAAATAAATCATACGTGTACAGGCCATTTTGCCGGCCATTGGTGGTAGCAGCCATAATTTAAAAATTACAGTGATTAAAAATGATTAGTAGTT
>Ga0206963_10117_pt2 | contig 27373 bp, 35 predicted proteins | sample Alteio_BWOrgHeat_28_FD_152958 | JGI IMG/M metagenome (GOLD analysis project Ga0206963, IMG submission 152958) | Enriched cells from forest soil in Barre Woods Harvard Forest LTER site, Petersham, Massachusetts, United States -... | ecosystem: Environmental > Terrestrial > Soil > Temperate forest >... | reverse complement strand
AACTCAATGTTGGAACACCCGGAGCGATCGTTAGCGTAACCGTAACGTCGGTTGGGCCAATGGCGTTTGTAGCCTCCAGCGTAAACTGCGTCGCGGAAAGACTCGCCGTCGGTGTCCCTGAGATCGCGCATGTCGTCGGGTTCACGCTCAACGTAGCGGGAAAACTCCCCGCATTCACTGAACCAGATTTTATCTGGCATGACGTTATCGTCGCCCCATTATTACCCAACGTCGTCGGCGATACCGTCATCAATGATCCTATTGTTCCCGTCGTTCCCGAGGCTCCCGCATAACTGATGCTTGGTGCGGCTTGCGCCGTCGTTCCTACTCCAGTAAAGTCATCGCTCACAATTTGATTCTGGCTACTGTCATTGTAAGACACCGTTAACGTCTCATCGGCGCTACCGCTTGCCACGGGCGAAAACGTCACCGTTATCGCGCAACTCGAACCCTTCCCAATGCTGCTTCCACACGTCGTACTCTGACCATACGCCCCGCTCAAACCAGAAATCGAAAAACTCGACGCCGTACTATTCCCCGTATTCGTTACCGTCACGGTATGCTTCGACGCTGAACTATCGTACACGCTACCAAAATCATATCCAGACTCGCCTAATGACAACACCGCCGGGCTCGTGTTCGAATCATCCTGCACCACGGGCCCATTGCTCAAAGTCAGCGTAAACTCCGCCTTCAGCGTCGACGCCGTCGCGGTCAACGCATTCGCCTCCGCTATCGAATCCGAAAAATACAACGTCTTGCTGCTCGTCTTCGAAGGAAACTCCATCGCCGACGCTGATACCGTGCATTGCGAGTCGGTGTAAAACACCCCGCTCTTATCCGCTGACAATGTCACCGACGTGTCCGTACTGAACGAACCCGCGTCTCCCGAACCTTCCCTCACGGTCAACGTCAAATTAACGCACGCCCCAGCCGACGCTACCGTCGATCCCAGGAAAGATAATGACTTGTCTGGCGTATTGGAACCACCATTCCCAGAACCCGTGAATGTCAGGATTAATGAACACGAGGAAAGGCACAAAATCGCTACGCTTTGGACAAGTATTTTCCACACACGTCCCGGTACCAACTTTTCCTCCCGCTAAGAAGTATCCTAACCCTCATCATACACCGAGTTATCGACGACAGCTCACTCTAACCTCACTTCAGCTACTTAACTCAACTTCATTTTTCCTACACATTCTTCTGTAGCATCCCCGCGCATCGCGAAAATCGCGCCCGCCTGGGGAATGAAAACAAACGAGACGCGGTTCGATGTTAATCGCAGCAAGAAAAGTAGTCGTTAATAGTCGTTACCTTCCTTGCAGCGACAGCGTGAAGACGTGAGCTGGGCCGTCGATGCTTTTTTCATAAAAGTGCTTCGTGTCGACGAAGCCGGCTTTTTTATAGGCTCGTATCGCGCTGAGATTGGTAGCGTTTACCGCCAGGCTGATGGTGATCGCCTGTGGAAACCGCGCGCGGACGATTTTCGGTAACCGTTTCAGGACCCTGGCCCCGTATCCCTTGCCCTGCTCTTCGGGCACGATAAAAAAGTTGCGCATCACGACGGCGTTTTGCGCGCCGGGGGTATAACGGCTTACCTGCTCCGGACTCGAGCCCAGCGAGAAGAAACCCACCGTTTTTCCGCCGACCTTGATGAGGAAGGGCACCAGGGTTCCCGCCGCTAGGTCAGCCTGATTTTCCTTCCGCCATTCCCGCAGCGACACGGAGGCGTACCTCTCGACGCCCATGTCGGGCGTCCGATCCAATTCCTGTTCTTCTGGCTTTGTTATTGTTACCATGGTACTATGGTAACATGGTAGACACGGCAGGTCAATTAGGGTGAAGATCGAAAGGGTGCAAACCGGAGTCAGGCTGGAGAAACGGCTTTTGAAGGTAATGAAGGGTCTTGCCGAGCACCAGGATCGTAGTCTTGGAGAGCTCATCGAGCTGGTGCTCCTACATGCCTTCGAGAACCGGGAGGCGTTCACCTCCGAGACCCTGAAGACGATTCGGGATCTCAAGAAGGTGTATGGGATGGACTACGACGTCCATGCATATCGCAAGTTTCAGGAGAAATGAGCTCGGGCTCATTGCCGCGCGACGCTCGAGCACGGAGGGTCGGTCGATATACTTTCCCAAGAAACCTACAACCATGAACGGGCGGCGAGGTATCGGTTACCGCCTAATAAGCTAAATCGCGAAAATCGCGCCCGCCTGGGGAATGAAAACAAACGAGGAGCCTATCACTCCGAATCGCGGTTCGATATTGATCGCCGCTCGCCTTCCTAGCTCAATATTGAACCCGGGGCGGAAAAGAACCGCAAGCCGTCCGGCCGAAACCCCACCACCCGTCGAAAAAACGGGCCCTGCCATTGCGCCAAGCAAAGGATGCAACGCCGAGACCGGCTCAAATTGATAATACAGACTGCCCAAGATCGGAAACACGCCATACGAAGCATTGCCCAAAGAGAAAAACGTACCGAGCTCGGCACCGGCGTAAAGGGGAGATCGATCCGCAATTCTCACCGAAATTCCGACGTCAGCTCCCGGTAAAGCCGATCCTCCACTAGACAGAATCGCCCCTCCAACGTTCAATACCGAATCAGCGGTATCCGGACCGTTAGCGGTTTCTCTCAAAGCACTCGCCCCAAAGGCCGCGCTCGCTGAGGCGAACATAAAAAGAATACCAAATAACCGTGATTGCGTTGTCATATCGATGTCTCCTGGAATTTGACTTCTGTGTTTGATGAAAACTGATGCAAACAAGGTGCCGGGCACGAGAAGCCGCAATCTGGTCTGCAATATGCAAGAACCGAAAATAAAAACCGAAAGGATGACTATGTCGAAACTTACCGCTTCTTTCTTCGTTCTTGCCCTAATGAGTACGGCGCCACTTTCGCTGTCCGCCGCCAACCCTCCCCCTCCTCCGTCGGCTAACCCGACAACTCCCCCCGACGACGGAAACCACCACCAAACGGCAAAAGGCACACTCGGTGGAGCGGTCGTCGGTCACTTTGCGGGTCATCATGCCGTCGCCGGAGCCATTGCAGGTGGAACCGCGGGAGCAATCAAGAAACACTATGACAAGAAAAGGGCCCGGAAGGCGGCGCAGGAAGCGGCCAAATCCAAGTCAGAGTAGCGACGAGCGCAGCATACCTGTGCTCGGTGTGGGAATTCGCGACAGATAGTGTAGTGCGGAAACGGGACAAGCACTTTTACTAAAAACTCGATCTGGTGCGGTGAAAACTATCGGGGGTAGTATTCATAAGGGACTTGGATTCCCCGTCGTGCAATTTTTTCCGTCATAATGGAAGTTTTCATCAGTCGATGGCTAATCAAATAAGCTATCGAACAAGCCCCCAACAGGGGCACCAGTCCCAAGGGCTGGCGACTTGCTTCCAGAGCAAAAAGAACGGAGGCCAATAAAGAGTGGGACGCTCCGGCAAAGACACAGGCCATGCCGATGAGGGCAAGCACATGACTATCTATTCCACTATTGGGAATCCAAGCATTTAGACAACTTCCCAGTATCATTCCCGCGACGGAACCAATGGTTAGTAATGCTCATCATGAAGGCGCTGCAAAATCTGCGGGAGCAATAAAACATTGATGGAAACTTCAACGTATTTTCGTGGATCGGGAAATCGATGAAGTCCCTCCTGACTACCACGTCAACGACTTAATTTCATTTCCGAATCAGAGGCAAGATGCAGCGGATCAATGCGTCAAATCACCACGTCTAACGCACCACCTCTCCGAGGCGCACATGCACTTCAGCATTTTGGCAAACATTCCGTTAAGGTTGTACAGCCTTCACCCCTCCCATGAGAATCAAATGCCTCGACATCTTGCGTGCTATCGCGATGTTAATGGTCCTGGTAAGCCACACGCCAAGCGACATTGTTAATCTCGGTTTCTTTCAACCGGTGGTCGTGTTTTTGGAACGCCACGGATGGACCGGAGTCGATCTGTTTTTTGTTCTGAGCGGCTACCTGGTGTCTGGTCTACTGTTCCGGGAGTATCAACAGACCGGCACGATTCGAAGTGGGCGCTTTCTCGTCCGTCGCGGATTTAAGATCTACCCTTCGTACTACGCCGTCATTCTGCTAACGATGCTTGTCTTGGCGTTCCAGCTCAAACAACTAAGCCCATTCAATTTAGATCTAATTTTGTCGGACGCGCTGTTCATCGATAACTACCGGCCAGGCTACTGGGGTCATTTGTGGTCGCTTGCAATTGAGGAACATTTTTATCTGATCCTCTGCGCTACCGTGGTCCTACTCATTCGGCTGCGTCCCGAGGATTCCTTCCGATCGTTCCCACCCTTGGTGATGGCACTGGCGATCGCTTTGTTGGGATTACGAGTTTTCTTGGCGTTCTATGGGTGCGAAGGAAATCTGAACCTGCTCCGTAGCACCCCTACCCATCTGCGAATCGACAGCCTTTTCTTTGGATCGCTTCTCTCTTACTGGCACAATTTCTTCCCTAAAGAGTTCGAGGCAACGATCGACAGACATTACCGATTGATTGGTTTCGCGAGCGCGGCACTTCTACTCTGCACGTTTCAATTCGGCTACTGGCACGTTTTCACCCGGACCGGCGGCTTCACTTTCCTTTACCTCGGTTACGCGGGTGTCATGTGCCTATTCCTAAGAGCTCCGGCCGTAAGTAGCCGGTTTATGAGACCGGTTGAAGATTTCGCCGCATATCTCGGGCGCCATTCGTATTCCATTTACCTCTGGCACTATCTAGTCGTGAGCTGGGGACCACCGTTTCTGAAGAAAGTCCACTTGGCCCCGTCGTCGGACGTGGGAAAGTTCGCCCTCTTCGTCTCCTCGAGTCTCGTCGTCGGAGTCGTTCTGAGCAAGCTGATCGAAACGCATTTTCTGGCGTTGAGAGACAGGCTGATGTCGCGCCCAGAGAAAATGCGAAGCCCGCGACAACGCATGGCGATCGCGGGCGGCCGGATTACGGAGCTGGATCGCGCGCAGCGAGGGTCCGTCAATGCGGCACTTCCCCCGTTAATGGCGGAGAGCCGTTGGTTGGCGGACTAGGACTCGAACCTAGATTCGCAGGGTCAGAGCCTGCTGTCCTACCATTAGACGATCCGCCAGTGAACGAAGTGAATATGTAAACGGAGTTATCCCAATGCTCAAGGGAAAAGTCGGTAGGATCGCGACTCCCTACTCCAAAGACTCTGCGCAAACCTAAGTAAACAACCCAGACTCGGCCAAACGCTCCAATTCCGCGCTAAGCTCGGGCGGGCTGACCGAGGCCGTCCCGATGTGGCCGACAACTATTCCCGCCGCGGCGTTTGCGATCTGAATGCAGCGAAACAATGGGTGGCCTAAGACCATCATCATCGAAAGCACCGCAATCACGGTATCACCGGCACCCGTAACGTCCGAAACTTCCCTAGCGAAAGTAGGAATCCGAGTCAGTTTTCGATCGTCGCGTGAAACGGAGACCATTCCAAATTCGCCGCACGTGATGATGGAATGTTCAGCGGCCGTCTCTTCAAGAATGCGCGAAGCCATCTCGAGAAGACGGACATCATCCCTTCCCAAGGCTTTTGCCGGTACACTTGGCATCCGAAGCAACGTCTCAGCCTCGGAAACATTCGGTGTCAAGAGCGTGACCCCACGGTAGAGCCCAAGTGGCGTCGTTCGGCTTGGATCGACGAAGATGGGCCGCTTGTGGCTCTTTGCGTGCCGCACGAACGCCATCGTATCGGAATTCCAAAGGCCCTTACCATAATCTTGGACGATAATCCCATCGGTCGAGGGAATAAGATCGCAAATCGTCTCCGTGAATTGCCTGGCGAGTTTCGCGTCTAGTTGGTGCACTCTCTCGTAATCCACCCGCACGACGTGCTGCCGTTGCGCAATCACGCGTACCTTACGTAGAGTGGGTCGACTTGGATCCGCCACGAAGACGGCATCCCGGATACCGGCCTCCGTCAGCATTTCAGCGAGCTTGTCTCCATCCGCGTCCTTGCCTCGAACCGTGACAAGCGTGGCCCTCGCTCCGAGCGAAACGATATTCTGCGCCACGTTCGCCGCGAGTCCCAGACGATAACTCGTTGCATCAACCTCAACGACCGGAACTGGCGCCTCCGGACTGATCCGGCGCGTGTCGCCCCAGATATATTCGTCGATCCCCACTTCACCGGCGACTAGGAGGTGGACTCCCTTTATTTTTTCAAGAAATTCGTAGTTCAAGGCAGTACAGAATTAACGAAGGAATGCGATCCTGGCAAGCTCGCGCTGGAGCAGCTCGCTCCACTGCGCCCGATCCATGCACGAAAACTCGACACACCGAGAACCGAGACAATCCCGCTCCCCTGGGCACTCAACCACCGGATAAAGAACCGAACTCGCACCCGTCCCACCCCATGGCGCCCAACGCTGCGCCCTTTGGCTTCGCACCGGAGAGTAAATGCCGATTGTTCGCGCGCCCACATAATGCGCTAAATGCAAAGGGCCCGTGCTTGGCGCAATGACCAAACGAGTTTTTCGAAATACTTCCCGCAGTCCGGGAAGCGAAACTCGATCCAGGACTAGATAATCGCGACGAATCGCCGTGATCTGATCGACGAGCTGGGAATCTCGTACCGCTGGCCCCCGAGTTAAAACCACGGGAAACTGAAACCTGGCCCGAATCAAATCGAGAAGCATAGTATAATTCGTCGCCGAAAGATTCAACGCGCTCCCTCCCATTCCCGGATGACAAACCAGAAAAGGGTCTCCGGAACCAAGGCCGAGACGACTCAAAGCCTTCGAGGCCTCACTCACGCTCTGCTGGGTTGGAGGGATTTCGACGGGAGCCGGAAGGAAACCAATCCCGGCCGAACCTAACCGTGCCGCTAGAACGCCCGCAAGCTCCAGATTGTACTCGGCCTCGTTTTTCTCGCTGCATGACCGATGTTGCCGAGTCCCGCCATTAAATAGAATGAATGACAACGGCTTCGAATACGATCCTACGCGAAGCCGAATACCGGCTCGAAGGCCCTGCACGACTAGCGTCAGAGGCGCGAAGAGATAAAGGGCCGCATCATATTTCTTTTCCCTTAAAACCCCATCCGAGGCTACGAGTCCCACATCTTTTGCCTCTAAATACGGCGAAATAGCCTCCCCAATTTCAGGTCGGCAAAGAAAATCGATCCGACCCTCCGGAAATTGAGCGCGCAACCGTTCAATAACCGGAAGCGCGAGCAACACGTCTCCCAGTCTATCCATTCGGGTGACTAGGATGCGAGGAGAAATCATCTGCGAAAAAAACTCCCCGCCGGGCGCGCCAGTAAAAACTCCTGAATGAACTGATAAGGATTACCCGTGGCCGCAACGTTTTCTTCCACCCAACGGCGCGCCTCAGTCGCAACGAGATCTTCGAGCAACTCACTCACCGTCTCTTTACCCCGATCCCCGCGCCGTTTCGCGATCAACTCACGATGCGCCCCGACAAACCGCATCACCTCAGAAAACAGCGCCCGCACGGTAGGTTCCTGCAAAATGCTCGTCGACAAAACGGGATTCTCACCTCGAGCTCCCATATCCAGCATATTTCTCAGTTCCGAAACTAGGCGATCCGCACCTTCTCGATCCGCCTTATTGACGACGTAAATATCGCCAATTTCCAGCAAGCCCGCTTTAATCGCTTGAACGCTATCACCCCACTCGGGCGTCAAGACCACGAGAGTCACATCGGCGATCTTGCGCACATCGACTTCGCTCTGTCCCACCCCAACCGTCTCCAAGATGATGCAATCAAGGCCAAAGCAATCCGCGATCTGTACGACTTCTCGCGTCGCAAGCGACAAACCTCCCAATTTCCCCCTGGTGCTAAGACTGCGAATGAAGACCCCCGGGTCATTGAAGTGATCCGAAAGGCGAATACGATCACCGAGCAATGCCCCTCCCGAAAATGGGCTCACGGGGTCGACGGCAATGACACCTACCGTCTTTTTTTCTTCCCGCAAGAACCGCACGAATGCGTTCGTCAACGAGCTCTTTCCCGCTCCAGGCGTCCCGGTGAGACCGATGACCAGGGCACGACCAGCTTGCGGATACAACTCCTGCATCAGCGCTAAAATGGCGGCATCCTTATTCTCGGCAAGCGAGATCATCCGACTGAGAGCTCTCAGATCTCCCTTGCGAAACTTGTCGAGCAAACCATTTCGCGCTTCAACGCTCATGATTCTGTTTTCTCCCGTTTTACGAATTGGCTTTCCACCAATTTAAGTCCCTCTTCCCGGGTAGTGACCGTACCTTCCAAGATCGCGTCCTCGACGACACGCAAGATTTTCGAAAATTCGGGTCCCGGCCGCATCCCCAACGCGATGAGATCTTCTCCGGTGACGAGCCGTCTGGGCGGAGGCGGTTCTTTCTGAAATTCTTCCCACTTGGCCTTACAAAAATTATAGGCTTCGAGATTCTTGTGGCTTGCCATGCAGTCCAGGCGATGTAGCTCGAGATGCAAATCGAATCGATCGAGAGAAAGAAACCGCTTCAGCGTAGCAACCCGCATTTGAAAAGCATCTTTGAACCTCAAATGCTCGGCTACTAGCGCGCAAATAAGATCCGTCTCGGCGTTAGAGAACGCCAGCCGTTTACAGATCTCCCGCGACATCTCGGCTCCAATTTTATCATGGCCATGAAAACGAATCCGGTCCGGAGCCCTTTGAAACGTCGCCGGCTTCGCGACATCGTGGAGAACGCATCCCATCGCAAGTTCGATAGGGGCGTTCTTAAGCCCCTCCACAAGCATCAAGGTATGGATGTAAACATCGCCTTCCGGATGGTACTGAATAGGCTGCTCCACCCCTTTCATCGTCTCCATCTCAGGGAGGATCTGCTTGAGCAAGCCCGCCTCGTCCAGAAGCCGCAAGCCCCGCGCCGGATTGCCAGACGTCAGGATCTTGCTCAATTCATCGCGCACCCTTTCTGCGCTGACCGCGCGAATCAAAGCGGAGTGCTTTACTATCGAGTGGAAGGTCTGCCTATCGATTTCAAAATCGAGCTGAACCGCAAAACGAATCGCTCGCAAAAGTCGCAAATGATCTTCATTGAACCGTGCGTCGGGATCGCCAATCGTCCGTATTAGTTTGAGATCCAGATCCCTTTGCCCCCCAACCAGATCGATGACTTTGTCTCCCTCAATGTCGTAATAAAGACCATTCACCGTAAAATCGCGACGCATCGCGTCTTCTTCGACGCTAGTGAATGCTACCTTGGTGGGACGACGTCCATCCTGATACCCGCCCTCCGTACGAAAGGTGGCTACCTCGAAAGGAACGCCTTCTTCCATGACAAGAATGACGCCGAATTGCACCCCCACCGGAACAGTCTTCGGAAAGAGTTTTTGCACCTCTTCCGGCTTGGCCGAGGTCGCGATGTCATAGTCTTTCGCCGGAGCTCCGCGAAGTTTATCGCGCACGCACCCGCCGGCAAAATAGGCTTGATGCCCTGCCCGATGCAGAACACGAACAATACGGATGGCACTTTCGGATCTATCCATGCGCGAGAGCTTATTCTCGATCGGGGATTCAGTCCACTCAATCAGGTCACTCACTCACCACGACTAGCAAAGTGGTCCCACCCCCGAGCCGGCAACGGTTCTTCTCGCCCGTCTTCTCGCCGGAAGACAACCCCCATGCTTGGGCCCATGACCTCACCAATCACGGTAATTGGAACCGGTAAGGATATCGACCGCGATGGCTTGAAGGCAAAAAGCAACTCATAATCTTCCCCTCCTCCAAGCGCCCAAGCCATGGGATCGTCTCCCAAAACGGATCCCGCCTTCCGCGTCGCGGGTGTAACGGGAATCGAAGCCTCATCGATTCGGATTCCCACTCCAGACGCCTTCGCTAAATGGTGGAGTTCGCTGGAAAGTCCATCGCTAATATCGATCATAGCGGTGACCAGCCCAGTGCTATTCAAAACCTGCGCTTCCGTCACTCGGGGAAAGGGCATGAGATGTGAGACAACGAGTTCCTGGTACTCATTCATGGCGGCCCTCCCCCACCTTCGAAGGCAAGCGAGTCCGGCCGCGGAGGCGCCTAAGGGGCCCGTGACGGCAAGAAGATCCCCGGGCTTGGCACCACCACGCAAACAGAGCGAACCGGCCGGCTCCCCAAGTAAGGTCACGTCAATGACGAGCGACGGGGCTCGCGTGAGGTTTCCACCGACAATGTCTGTCCCAAACCGAACGGCTAATCGCCTCATACCCGTATAAAAGGCTTCCACGAAGGAATCATCCACCGACGACGGTAGTCCCAATGAAACCAGGGCATACCGTGGTTGCCCGGCCATCGCGGCCACGTCACTAAAATTGATTGCGATCGCCTTATGTCCAAGCTCTTCGGGCAAAGTATAGGACAGATCAAAATGAACTCCTTCCACCATCATATCCACGGTGGCGAGACATTTATTGCGCGATAGCGAAACGACCGCCGCATCATCGCCCACTCCAATCGCAACCCGGGAGGATGGTGGGCCGAGAAGTTCCCTAATCTTTTCAATTAAGACAAATTCACCTGACGTTGCCATATTTTAGCCTCTACCGTTTTGCCTTCGTCGAACTCGCTATTGCACAACGCATTTGGAACTAGTACACCCTTCCCATTCCGAGGGGGAAATTTGAGAGCGTCAACGCAGGACTATAGGTGCTTTCCGTTCCGGATTCTACTTTGGCTTTGCTTATTTACTTCTCTTCTCCCGATCGCGCGTGCCGCTGATCTAATCCCAACTATTCCCCACAATACAGATAACGACCACACAACCACGGTTGAACTTGGTCCTGAAGATGTCATAGCACTGGCGGAGAATAGGCCAGGAGATCTCGAAACTGCCATCCCGGTCACCGAATCTCTCACCGACGTCCACCGTAAGATCCTGGCTGAAACAGATCTATTAAGGGCCCAGATGGGGGCTCGCTTCGAAGCGCTCAAACGCACTCTAGCGGAAGATGAGATCAAATCTGCCGTTAATAAAAATGAAATCTTTCTGGAAGACGCCGTTGGTAGGGCCGAGGTCTATGCCGTAAATGGAACCCACGCGATCCGGGTTGTCCACCATGCCTCCGAGCTCGCCGTTTTCTATTTTCCCAGAGAAGGTGCCGAAAAGTCTTCTAATCATGTCCGTCAGATCATTGCGCGGCAGCACATCATGTCGGGCAAGACTCGTGCGGATCACGGAAATGGACGTGACATTATCGCCGTCTGGGCTAAAAACGGCGACAAATCTGAAACCGAGTATCTTCCCCGCCCGACCAAGTTGTCACCCCGCTGGTGGGCAGAATGGTGGCAATCAATATACAAACGGCCAAGCTACGGGGACGTCGTAATGGGTACGGCCTGCGGTCTGATGCAGACCTCGCTCGCCCTTTGTGTCGCTGGCGCCAAAACCTGGCTCGATCCTCGTACTTCCATGGATTATTCTCCAGCAGCGATTTCTTTTCTCTTCGGTACGGTGATCGGAATATGGAACAGCACCTACCGTAATTTTACGCTAAATGGTTCCAAGTTAAGCCAAACCGCAAAATCGACTTCGGTTGGAGCTCTCTTTGCCTACTCGACGATGTTCGCCAGTGGAAAAGGATACGAAGTTCTTAATATTTTGGGAACCGCAGGCCTTTTGGCCAATCTCCACGTCATTAGTAATCTCTTCGCCAAACAATGGGCGAAGACCGAGTGGCACCAGTTCAACCGCATTCGAAATGAAATGCGGGTCAACGCCGTTCCCTTAAAGTTTGGCAATGATATTGAGATAAACCAGGCAGCAATTGAGCATCAAATAATCTATCTCATTCCCTTCACTCTCACCTTGGCTGATCTCACCGGAGTTTCGGTCGGATTCCCCTGGCTGGGTACGATCCCACTTGGTAAACTGCTTCTCTGGAGCTCGATCCCCTTTGCCCAATACGCTGTCCTTAAATACGCTGAGGGGCAGAAATACACTATTGCGACGGAGCTAAGGGAACGCTGGGAGAGTACGAAACGTCTTCCGATTTCCCTATTTTCGGCGGCCATTAACGGCATGGCGGAAACGTTTTCGTTCACAAAGCGTTCCTTCGTCTCCTGTGCGTCGTGGTTAATGGGGGGACAGAAAAAAATACCTTCCGAAGAGACGCCAGACGAGTGATCTCAGCCAACGCAGCCACCGCCACGCTACCGAATCGCCAAATAGCCATTGATCACGAACTGAATCGCCATCGCGCACAAAAGAAACCCCATCACGCGCGTTACTACTTTAAGCCCAGTAAGACCAACGATCGCAAGCACTCGGTTTGCCGAACTTAAAATGACGTACGTAAATCCAAGTGTAAGGGCAATCGAGCCGATGATGGCCATGTAACCATGTGCGGACGGAGTCTTCGACGTTAGCATGATGACCGTAGAGATCGAAGCGGGACCAGATAGCATCGGAATCGCAAGGGGGACTATAGAGATATCGTCTTTAGCGGCGCCATCGCTCTCCTCACTTTCCGAAATCTTTTCATGAACCGGGGTCACTTTGAGCATCTCGAAACCGATGGCCAAAAGAATCAGGCCCCCCGAAATCTGCAATGCTGGAATTGAGATGCCAAAAAAAGCCAAGATGTGATTGCCGAGAAAAGTAAACGCGGTAAGCACCGCAAAGGCCGTAACACACGCTTTTCTCAGCATGGCTCGACGCCTCTCGATCGTGTCTCGTGCCGTCATCGTCAGAAACATCGGCACGTAGCCAAATGGATCGATGAGGGCGAAGATCACCCCGAAAGTCTGAACCCAAATACTAAACCAGTGCATGGATCCATTCTAACACATTGCAGAAGTCCCTGCCTCAAGGCTCTGAGTCAGAGCGCATCCAGAACTGGGGAGCATGGTGGATAGAGCTAAACCGTTCCGCTATAGGCGAAACGCTGGCCCATGGCTTTACAAGATACTGCCCCGCATCACACTGGCCATCCGTTCCCTTAAAGAAGGTGAACAGAAAAACGCCAACGCCGTCTTTTAACATGGGCCGATCCTGAACGTGGATCAGAGAGAAACCATTAACGCGAAGATCCGCATCCATTCCCGAATTCACCGGAAGGCTCGCTACACGGAATATCGCTCCCAACCTGCGAAAGAGCAGATCGTCCACCCCAGTAACCTGGAATTCAGAACTCAACATGTCCCGAAATTTTTCGTCCGTCAGGCTGCGATGAACGGCAAAATCTATGACAAACCCCCCCCGCCGCGGAACACCTTTTTCAAAGATCTTCCGGATACTCTCCTCAAGTCCCACGATCTTAGGGTGCATATAAACTTGGGCGTACATCTGAAAAAGGCTGAAAATAAAGTCATCCAACACATGCTGGTTCTTAATATGAGACACCAAAACGACATCGCGTGGTTCACCGCGATCGTTCTCGTGCAACGCCAGGCACGGAACGAGTTTCGTGACAATTCGTGGCCACTCGATGCCGCCGATATGAACGCCGGCGTTTCTTCCATCTCGTTGGATGTAGTCGATGCGATCGACATCGAAAGGCCCGGAGATCATCGGCCGTAACAAACGATGAAAGTCGACCCCCCCTTTCATTCCTGCCGCAGCCAGCCCTTCCTCAACCTCTTTTTCAAGCGCAGTCTGGAATTCTCCCATCGCCATCTTACGGTTCACCAGGAGAGAGACCGTTCGAAAATATAGTTTGGGATCCGTAAGGATCCCGCGCGCGCCCAGCTCCATCAGAATGTTATGAATATAAATAATCGAAATATCTTCGTGCCAAAGTCGTCGCCCTTTACTGGCGTCAAAATAACTACGAATGGCGCCATCTATTCGCCCGATCTCGGAATCGAAATTCTGAGTCAAATTCAGGTTTTCAAAGGAATGGCTCCACGGCCCGTGACCCACATCATGAAGGAGTCCTCCCAAGCTTACCGCCTGTTGCCAAAACTGATACGAGGGAGGATGTGCCGCGACCGCCTGAATTACCTCGTAGGTTTTCTTTGCGAAAAACGAGGTTTCCCCAACTTTTCCTTCGTAGCGGAAAGGGCTGGTGAGCCAAGTCTCAACCATGCTCCGATAATACTCACCAGCGAGGTGGGATGCCCCGAGCGAATGCTGAAAGCGAGTGTGGGTTGCGCAGGGAAACACGTACTCTGCAAGACCCAGTTGTTTGATATAGCGCAAGCGCTGAAACGCGGCGTGGTCAATCACATGCCGCAAAAGCCGGTCGAACGACATATCGCCATGGATCTCATCGCGAATGACCAAAGACTTTTGTTTGCTCGTATCCTTCATTCCCTCAGGCCTTTGCACCGGCCGCCAAGGCAAGCACCGCCAAGACGTTCTTAATCCGCCTTTGCACGGTATCTTTACCCTGGACTTCCAACATCTCGAATAACCCAGGGCTGATCCTGCCACCAGTGACCGCGTAACGAAGGGCCTGAGCAAATGGGCTAAGCTTTATATTCCTCTCAGCCGCCAACGCTCGTACGCGCTCCTCGAGCTCCACATGGGCGATGTCCGAAACACTTTCTAGAATCGGTTGGACAGCAACAAGTAATTCGCAATAGCGGGAAGCGTCCCCTTCTTTCAGTGTCGATACGTCATAAGAAGGGTCTGGCCCAAAAAGGCAATCCAGCTGACCGATGAGTTCTAAAATGGTCTTAACCTTTCCCTGAACAATAGCCACTCCACGTTCCAACCGCGTCCCCTCGACTCCAGACGCGAATGCGATCTCCTTAGCGAAGTACTGCTTCAGGTAGTCGACCAGTTTGCCGGCAGGGGTCTCTCGAAAGAAGTGCCCACTCACCCAGTTGAGTTTCTCCGGATTGAATACCGCGTTTGATTTACCGATTTTATCCAGGGAAAAAAACTGCTTCAATTCGGAAACGGTAAAAAACTCTTGATCCCCGTGGCTCCAGCCAAGACGAACCAGAAAGTTAACCAGCGCTTCCGGAAGGTATCCCATTGCTCGATATTCCAACGTGGAAGCCGCTCCATGTCGCTTGCTTAGTTTAGCCTTATCGGTACCGAGGATCATCGGCAAATGCGCAAAGAAAGGCGGGGTCAATTCGAGAGCTTGATAGAGTAGAATCTGCTTTGGGGTATTATTAATATGATCGTCGCCGCGCAAGATATGAGTCATGTGTTGGTCTGAGTCATCGATCACCACACAAAAGTTGTAAGTTGGTGAGCCATCAGATCTAAGAATAACCCAGTCATCAATATCGCGATTCTGAAAGGTGATCCGACCCCGAATGAGATCATCGAATCCGGTCTCTCCTTCATCCGGTACTTTAATTCGCACCACACTCGGACCTTCCACAGACGCCTTATTGCGACACGTCCCCGGATAACGAAACGGTTTCTTGGCTTTCTCACATTGAGCACGGATCGCATCCAACTCGGCCTGAGTGCAATTACAGCGATAGGCAAGATGCTTATTGATAAGTCCCTGCACAACCTCTTGGTATCTTGAAAATCGCTTCGATTGATAAATCGGTTCTTCGTCCCATTCCAAACCAAGCCACTTCAGGGAAGCGAGAATATCCTCAGTAAAGCGTTCCTCCGAACGCTCTCGATCCGTATCTTCAATCCTTAAAAAAAACTTCCCCCCGCTTGCACGAGCATAGAGCCAATTAAAAAGGGCTGTCCGGGCTCCACCAATATGCAGAAATCCGGTAGGCGAAGGGGCAAAACGCACTCGAACATTGGGTGTTGTATTCATCGGCTGAGCACCTTAACAAAGATTTCGGGCTTTTCACAGCGTCCCCGAGCCTTACCTGAGAAGATAAATCAGAATGAACACGATTGCCCGTTGACAGCGTGCTCAGGAACAAGCAAAACCGTCCACTAGTAAAAAACTGCGATCAGCCCCCGATCCCATCGGATTGGGACATCGCTGCCTCGGTTTTTTAGAGGTTCCTGAGACAAACGGAAGCGGCAGCAATCACCTCTCGCTTCGCTATTTTTTCGGCCGTTTCTTCCCGCGTAAGGGACGAAAAATACCACGAAATTCGATGGTAAAGGCATTGACTTAGATTAGTCGTTTTGTTACAGGTGCTTAGTTTATTAATTTGAGGGTTCTACATGCCGACTATAAACCAACTCGTTCGTGAGGGCCGCGCGAAGGCAAAAGTGAAGACCAAAGCGCCTGCCCTTACCCGTTGTCCTCAAAGACGCGGTGTCTGCATCCGTGTCTACACGACGACCCCCAAGAAACCAAACTCTGCGCTACGCAAGGTTGCGCGTGTACGCCTCACGAATGGATATGAAGTCACGTCGTATATTCCTGGAGAAGGTCATAACCTCCAAGAACACTCTGTTGTCTTGATTCGTGGAGGCCGTGTTAAGGATTTACCAGGTGTCCGTTATCATATCGTTCGCGGTACCCTCGACACCACCGGTGTAGATAAGCGTAAGCAAAGCCGTTCCAAATACGGCGCGAAGGTAGGGAAGTAAGCAATGCCTAGGCGAGGAAATGTAGTCCACAGAGACGTTGTTGCAGACTCGAAGTACAACGAGAAACTCGTAACTAAATTCATCAACTCTTTGATGGACGGTGGAAAAAAGAGCTCGGCTGAAAAGATCGTATACGGTGCCTTTGAGATCATCCACCAGAAGACCAAAGACGATCCGATGAAGGTTTTCAAAAAAGCTCTCTCTAATGTCCGTCCCGCTGTTGAAGTGAAGTCCCGTCGTGTCGGTGGTTCAACCTACCAGGTTCCCGTGGAAGTCCGTCCAGAAAGGCGGAATGCACTGGCCTTTCGGTGGATCAGTGAATATGCGTATAACCGCAAGGGCGGCTCAATGATGGATAAGCTCGCATTCGAGCTTTTTGATGCAGCCGAGAATCGCGGCGAATCTGTAAAGAAACGGGAAGACGTTCATCGTATGGCAGAGGCCAACAAGGCATTCGCCCACTACCGCTGGTAACCAAAATGGCAGACCCAATCATTACCGACTTAAATAAGCTGCGCAACATCGGGATTGTCGCGCATATCGACGCGGGTAAAACAACCTGCACCGAGCGCATCCTTTATTATACTGGCGTCACCCACAAGATTGGCGAAGTCCACGACGGTGAGACGGTAATGGACTACATGGTCCAAGAGCGCGAGCGAGGTATTACGATCACATCGGCTGCCACGACGTGCTTTTGGAGAGATTGCCGAATTAATATCATTGATACACCCGGACACGTAGATTTCACGATTGAAGTAGAACGCAGTCTTCGTGTACTCGACGGCGCTTGCGTCCTTTTTGACGCGGTCGCAGGTGTACAGCCTCAGTCTGAAACAGTATGGCGACAGGCAAATCGATACGGTGTCCCACGTATCTGTTTCATGAACAAGATGGACCGTGTTGGTGCTAACTACGACAAGTCCGTTGAGTCGATCATCGAGAAGTTGAACGGAAAACCCGTTATGTTCAACTATCCCATTGGCGCAGAAGATAAGTTTATCGGTGTTGTAGATCTAATCGAAGAAAAAGCGTTGATTTGGGATCTTGAAGCAGCAAAGGGCGATGAGTATCGCCTTGCTGAAATTCCGGCCGATCTCAAAGATAAGTGCGCCACGCTTCGCGAAAAGCTGATCGACGCGGTTGCCGAAGAAGATGAAGCGCTTCTAAACAAATTTTTGGATGGTGTCGCGGTTACACCTGCTGAAGTTCGTTCTGCGGCCCGAAAGGCATGCATAAAAGGCAAGATTCATCCCGTTTTTGCAGGATCCGCTTTCAAAAACAAGGGAGTTCAACCCCTCTTAGACGCCGTTTTGGCCTACCTGCCCTCCCCACTGGATAAACCGCCAGTTAAAGGTGTCAATCCGTCGAACGAAGAAGAATTGATGGAGCGCAAGGCTACAAACGAAGAGCCCTTCGCGGCGCTTGCGTTTAAAATCTTGACCGATCCCTTTGTTGGTCAGCTGACATTTTTTCGAGTGTACTCAGGTCAACTCTCCGCAGGATCTTACGTTCTCAATGCACGCCAGGGAAAAAAAGAGCGTATTGGCCGTTTGCTACAAATGCATGCTAACAAGCAAATCGAGATCAAACAGGTTAAAGCGGGTGACATTGCAGCCGCTGTTGGTCTTAAGTTCAGCCGCACGGGCGATAGTCTCTGTGACGAGGATCACCCGATCTCGCTTGAGTCCATGCATTTTCCAGAGCCGGTGATCTCGATTGCTATTGAACCAAAGTCAAAGGCAGACCAGGAAAAACTTGGATTTTCGTTGGGTAAACTCGCTATCGAAGACCCTAGCTTCCGCCTAAAAGTTGATCCCGAGACGAACCAGACGATCATTTCTGGAATGGGTGAACTTCACCTTGAAATTATCGTAGACCGCCTCTTGCGAGAGTTTAAGGTCGAAGCGAACATCGGTAAGCCTCAGGTTGCTTACAAAGAAACGATCACTAAGAAGGTCGAGCAAGAAGGTAAATACATTAAACAGACTGGTGGCCGTGGACAATATGGCCATTGCTGGTTGACTCTCGAGCCGCAACCACCTGGAACAGGATATATTTTCGAAAATAACACAACGGGTGGATCCATCCCCCGTGAGTTTATTCCTGCCATTGATAAAGGCGTCAAAGAAGCTCTCGAAAACGGAATCAATGCTGGATACCCAGTTGTCGATATAAAGGTGGGAGTCTTTGACGGCTCATACCACGATGTTGATTCCAGTGAAATTGCGTTCAAGATTGCAGCTTCTATGGCGTTCAAGGATGGTTGTAAAAAAGCCGGTCCAATGATTCTTGAGCCCATCATGAAGACTGAAGTCTGTGTACCTGAGAATTACATGGGCGACGTAATCGGTGACTTAAACTCCCGGCGTGGAAAAATCATGCAAATGGAGCCGCAGGGCTCGATTCAAGTGATTCAGGCGGAAGTCCCCTTGGCAGAGATGTTTGGATATGCTACTCAATTACGCTCTCTTAGCCAGGGACGAGCGACGTACACAATGGAGTTCGGGCATTACGAGCCTGTACCAATCAACATAGCGAACGAAATTATCGCAAAAGTATCAGGAGGGAAATAAATGTCGAAAGCAAAGTTTGAGCGCACAAAACCCCACGTGAATGTGGGCACCATCGGTCACGTAGACCATGGGAAAACGACATTGACCTCCGCTTTGACCACGGTTTTGGCGAAAAAGGGCTGGGCGGAAGCGAAACGCTATGATCAAATCGACGCCGCTCCAGAAGAGAAAGAGCGCGGTATCACGATTGCGACCTGTCACGTCGAATACCAAAGCGAAAAGCGCCACTACGCTCACGTCGACTGTCCTGGACATGCCGATTACGTGAAAAACATGATCACCGGCGCCGCTCAAATGGATGGCGCCATCCTAGTCGTCTCGGCCGCTGACGGCCCGATGCCCCAGACCCGCGAACACATCCTTTTGGCGCGCCAAGTTGGTGTTCCCGCCATGGTGGTCTTCCTGAATAAAGTCGATATGGTCGACGACAAAGAACTCCTCGACCTCGTCGAACTCGAAGTCCGAGAGCTACTCACTAAATACAAATTCCCAGGCGATGAGATCCCGATCATCAAGGGAAGCGCCTTGAAAGCGATGGAAGGCGATACCGGAGAGCTCGGCGAACCGGCGATCTTAAAGCTAGTCGAAGCCCTGGATGCTTATATCCCTCTGCCGCAGCGACAAAAGGATAAGCCTTTCTTGATGGCCGTCGAAGACGTGTTCAGCATCCAAGGCCGCGGTACCGTAGTCACGGGTCGCGTCGAACGTGGTGTGGTTAAGATCAACGAAGAAGTCGAAATTGTCGGTATTCGCCCGACGAAGAAGACTGTCGTAACCGGCATCGAAATGTTCCGTAAACTTCTCGACATCGGAGAAGCGGGAGACAACCTCGGGCTTCTCTTGCGCGGTATTAACAAAGAAGACGTCGAGCGTGGTCAGGTGGTTTGCGCACCCGGCTCGATTACCCCGCACAAGAAGTGCAAAGCGGAAGCTTATATTTTGACCAAAGAAGAAGGTGGTCGTCACACACCTTTCTTCACGGGATATCGCCCACAATTTTACTTCCGCACAACGGACGTAACGGGTGTGGTGTCCTTGCCGAAAGGCACCGAAATGGTTATGCCCGGCGACAACGTTTCCGTGGAGATCGAGCTCATCACTCCGATCGCCATGGAAAAAGAAGTCCGCTTCGCTATCCGCGAAGGCGGCCGTACGGTCGGCGCTGGTGTCGTTACCGAAATTATCGAATAAAAGACTGCCGCCGAACGGGAGTTTCTGGAGTCACAGGTGCAGAGCCAAAAGATACGAATAAGGTTAAAAGCCTTCGACTATAAATTATTGGACCAGTCGGTTTCCGAAATAGTCGAAACGGCAAAACGTACAGGGGCAAAGGTCGCTGGTCCGATCCCTTTGCCTACTAAAATCAATCGCTACACGGTGCTGCGCTCGCCTCACGTGGACAAAAAGTCGCGTGAACAGTTCGAGATACGCACTCACAAGAGATTGATTGATATTTTGGAGCCGACCCAGCACACGATTGACTCGCTAATGAAGCTTGATTTATCGGCTGGTATCGACGTCACTATTACGCTGTGAGGATTTATGCCTTCGTTGCCAGTCTATGACATAAATAAAAAGAAGGTTGGCAACATCGATTTGAACGATGTTGTTTTCGCTGGGGAAATTCGCCCTCACTTGCTAAACGATGCAGTGCGTGCCCAAATTGCCCGACGTTATGAATTCCGAACTGCGAATGCGTTTACCCGAACGGAAGTTCACGGTACTCGGAAGAAAATGTATAAGCAGAAGGGTACTGGGCAGGCGCGTCATGGAGACGCGAAAGCACCTATCTTCGTAGGTGGTGGCAAGGCACATGGGCCGAAGCCACGTCAGGTCAGACACAAGATCAACAAGAAAGTCATGCGTGCGGCTCTTATCAGCGCACTTTCTCTTAATCAGAAGGAAGATCGTCTATTTGTAGTTGATAAACTCCTTCTTGAAAAAGCAAGTACTAAGGTTGCCGCTGGGTTAGTAAAGAGCTTCGGGCTCGATTCCGCTCTCATTGTCAATACCAACGAGGATAAGGCAGAGATCAACTTTAGCCGTAGTATGAAGAATGTCGGCAAAGTGAAGTTTCTGAAACCCGAAGGCGTCAATGTATTTGATTTATTAAAGTACAAGAATCTGGTGATCAGTCAGAAGGCAGTACAGAAGCTTACGGAGCGCCTTACCCATGTATAACATCATTAAGCGCCCCATTATTACCGAGAAGAACACGCTGCATGCGACCACTTTGAATGAGTACGCCTTTGAGGTCGCGCTCGATTCTAATCGCGTGGAGATTAAGAAAGCTGTCGAGAAGCTGTTCGGAGTCAAGGTACTTCGAGTAAACACGCTAATCGGACGCCGGGAGTCCCGGAAATTGGGTCGTTTCCCAGGTGAACGCAAGCTTTGGAAAAAAGCTATCGTGAAATTGAAGGAGGGCGACAAGTTTGATTTTGTCGCCAGTTAAATCATGCCGATTAAAGCATTTAAACCAACAACGCCTTCTCGCCGCTTCTTATCTCAGGTCGATAACACTGAGTTGTCGAAAAAAAGACCAGAGAAGCGGCTAATTGAGTCCAAGCCTAGTACAGGCGGACGCAATAGTTATGGATGTATCACCTCTCGCTTTCGAGGCGGCGGTCACAAGCGGAACTATCGGATTATTGATTTTAAGCGCGATAAACGCGAGATTCCGGGTAAGGTTGCTGCCTTTGAATATGATCCAAACCGAAGCGCTCGTCTGGCTTTGATCAACTACGCGGACGGCGAAAAGCGCTATATAATTGCGCCGGTCGGGTTGAAAGTAGGTGACGGTATCGTTGCGTCGCTGACGGCCGACATCCAAATTGGAAATTCGCTTCCACTAAAAAAGATCCCGGAAGGAACCAGCCTTCATAATATTGAGATGAGACCTGGTGCCGGCGGTAAGCTAGGACGCAGCGCTGGTTCTATGGTTCAACTGGTCGGTTTTGAAGCAGGTTATGCTCAATTGCGCATGCCTTCGGGCGAGATGCGAATGGTCAATGAAGATTGCTGGGCGACCGTTGGCCAAGTTGGAAACCTGGATCATGAAAAAGTTGTCATTGGTAAAGCCGGCCGTACACGTTGGCTTGGATTCCGCCCGCATAACCGTGGCGTCTCGATGAACCCTGTTGATCACCCACTCGGTGGTGGTGAAGGGAAGACGTCGGGTGGAAGGCATCCGGTCACTCCTTGGGGCAAGAAAACCAAAGGTAAGAAGACCCGCAACAGCAAGCGTACGGATCGCTTCATTATGCGCAGGAGAGGAAAGTAATCCATGGCTCGTTCTATTAAAAAGGGGCCGTTTGTGGATGCTCACCTTATCAAAAAATGTGAGAAGGCGGCGGCTACAAACGACAAGAAGCTGATTAAAACCTGGTCTCGCCGTTCGACGGTGGTACCGGAAATGGTGGGCCATAATATCGCTGTCCACAATGGTAGAAAATTTTTGCCAGTATTCGTTTCGGAAAACATGGTGGGGCACAAGCTCGGTGAATTTGCTCATACCAGGACGTTCGTCGTCCATTCGGGTGACCGCAAAACCAAAGTGGAAGAGGGGGCATAAAAAATGGAAGTCAAAGCAACCCTCCGTTATGCCCGAATCACGCCGCGTAAAATGCGTTTGATTGCTGGTTTGGCTAAAGGCCTTCCTGTGGAGAAAGCGCATTATCAATTGCAGTTTTCTAACAAAAAGGGTGGCAAACTCATGTCCAAGCTTTTGGACTCTGCAATCGCCAACGCCCGCGAAAAAGGCGGCGTTGATATGGACAATCTTTATGTAAAGCGTGTCATGGTCGATGACGGTCCGATTCTAAAACGGTTTATGCCGCGAGCAATGGGCCGAGCATACAAAATTCTTAAGAAGATGAGTCATGTGACTCTTATTTTGGATGAGGCAAGGTAAAAGTGGGTCAGAAAACACATCCGATTGGTTTCCGACTTGGCGTTAATAAAACGTGGGGTTCACGTTGGTTTGCCACCAAGGATTATGTGGCTTTCCTTCACGAAGATCTGAAGCTTCGTGAGTTCTTGAAAGAGAAGCTCCGCCATGCGGGTATTTCTCGTATTGATATTGAACGTGTCGCCGGTAAGACAAAGATCAATATTCATACGGCGCGTCCTGGAATTGTGATTGGGAAAAAGGGCACTGGAATAGATCAAGTCCGGGCTGAAGTTCAAAAACTTTCAAAGTCTGAGATCTTTTTGAACATTCTTGAAGTTCGAAAAGCAGAAGCAGACGCACAACTGATAGCCGAAAACATCGCGGATCAATTGGAGAAGCGTGTGGCCTTTCGCCGAGCGATGAAAAAGGCGATGAGTCAGGCTTTCAAGTTTGGCGTAAATGGAATCAAGATCCAATGTTCCGGTCGGTTGGGAGGAGCAGAGATTGCTCGTGTTGAGCGATACGCTGAAGGCAGCGTTCCGCTACACACGCTACGCGCCGACATCGATTACGGTTTTGCCGAGGCGTACACTACCTACGGTCAGATTGGTATTAAGGTTTGGGTTTATCGTGGTGAAGTTATCGGTAAGCGTCAAGAGGCGATCACCGAAGCCGCTCCACAAGAAGCGAAATGAAGGTTGACGTATGTTAAGTCCGAAAAGAGTTAAATACCGGCGCGTACAAAAGGGCCGGATGAGAGGGAAAGCCTATCGAGGCTCCGATCTCAATTTCGGTGATTTTGGTCTTCAAGCATTGGAATGCGGTCGCATCACGGCTCGGCAGATTGAAGCAAGTCGTGTGGCTATTGCGCGCCACGCCAAGAAGATTGGCAAAATGTTCATCCGGATCTATCCCGATAAGCCAGTTTCAAAGAAACCGGCTGAAACCCGTATGGGTGGAGGAAAGGCGGCTCCGGAATACTGGGTTGCAGTCATTAAACCTGGGCGCATTCTTTTTGAGATGGAAGGTGTTACCCGCGATATGGCGGTTCAGGCACTGACACTGGCGGCGCATAAGCTACCAGTGAAAACAAAGATTATTCAACGGGGACAAACGCTTTGAGATAGGGTGCCGAGCACCCTTAGGCTAAGTCTTTTGAGCCACGTTTTTTGGGAAGTAAGCTAATGGAAGCGAAAGAACTAAGAACATTATCTGTGGACGAGCTGAAAACGCGTGTCCATCAGTGGCAGGACGAGCTTTTCCGAGCAAAGTTCAAAGCGCAGACTAGCGAATCCAAAGACTCGAGCATTTTCCGCAAACTCCGTCGGGACATTGCCCGTGGACTTACGATAATGAACGAGAAAGGAAGAGCTAGTGGCGAGACGGTCAAGGTCGTAACTGCGACGACATCCGTAGATCAGGCTCCAGTAAAGAAAAAGCCGGAAGTTTCGAAAGCGACGTCCAAAAAAATGGCCAAAGCTGAGAGCGCCACTGATAAGCCGAAAGTAAAGAAAGGGTCTAAAGACAAGACCCCAAAGGACAAGATGAAGGCAAAGGGAGTGACGGGCAATGAGTAACGAGACCACCTCGACGACGACGGCTACACCACTGAAAAGACACCGGCATACAGTTCGCGGTATCGTCGTAAGCGATAAGATGAATAAGACCCGTGTTATTTCTCTCAAGCGGACCCGACAGCATCGCCTATATCAAAAGAAATTAGTGCGTGAATCTCGTCTGTTCGTACACGACGAGAAAAATGAGAGCAAAGTTGGAGATGTTATCATCGCAATTTCGTCTGCTCCACTTTCTAAGAACAAACACTACCGCATCACGAAGATTTTGGAAAAGAGGGTAGGAGAATGATTCAAAATTACACCTATCTTAATGTTGCTGATAATTCGGGTGCGAAACAGGTTATGTGTTTCAAAGTGCTCGGAGGCAGCAAGCGCCGTTATGCCGGCATTGGCGACGTCATCGTTGTCGCGATAAAGGATGCTTTACCCACGTCGAAGGTAAAAAAGGGCTCTGTCATGAAGGCCGTCGTAGTGCGGACAAAAAAAGAGGTGTTACGCTCGGACGGTTCTTATATTCGTTTCGACGATAACGCAGCGGTACTACTCAATAACAACCTCGAGCCGGTTGGAACTCGTATCTTCGGACCGGTTGCCCGAGAGATCCGGGTGCCATCCAAGGATGGCTATATGAAAATCGTTTCGCTCGCTCCGGAGGTACTGTAAGCCATGGTGACAGTAAGCCATATCAAGAAGAAGGATCTTGTCCAAGTTATGATGGGCAAGGAAAAAGGTAAAACCGGTAAAGTTTTACGCGTTAACCAAAAACATGGACGAGTTTTTATTGAAAAGCTGAACTTGGTCAAGCGGCACACTAAGCCGACGGGGCAAGAAGCTGGCGGAATTATCGAGAAAGAATCGCCGATTTACGCCTGTAACGTTCTATTGTATTGCGACAAGTGTTCGCGTGGTGTTCGGACTTCGCGAAAAATTTTGGAAAGTGGCAAGAAAGTCCGTGTCTGCACGAAGTGTAAGACGCAACTGGATAAGTAAGTAGTGAGGGTAGTTTGAAACCGAGGCTTTTAGAACATTATACAAAAAAAGTGGTTCCGGAACTGATGAAGGAGTTCAAATACTCTAACCCCATGCAGTGTCCGAAACTTAGTAAGATCGTGGTAAGCATGTGTCTTAAAGAAGCCACATCCGATATGAAAGCAATGGATCGCGCATTTGATGAGATCAGCTCGATCACTGGACAGAAGCCTAAGCTTACACGAGCTAAAAAATCCATCGCGGCTTTCAAATTACGAGAGGGCATGCCACTTGGCGCAGTTACCACGCTCCGTGGGGCCCGCATGTATGAATTTCTTGATCGTTTTACCAATATTGCTCTTCCTCGTGTTCGCGATTTTCGCGGCATGAGTGAGAAGGGCTTTGATGGACGAGGAAACTACTCTGCAGGTATTAAAGAGCAGATCATTTTCCCGGAAATTAACTATGATAAGGTGGATAAGATCCGTGGTATGAATGTCATTTTTGTGACCACCGCCAAAAACGACACTGAGGGCTACCAACTGTTGGAAAAGCTTGGAATCCCTTTCAGAAAGAAAACCGCAACCGCTTCTTAAGGATGTTTGAATGGCAAAGACTTCATTGAGAGTTAAGGCTACCAGAAAGCCGAAATTCAAGTCCCGTAAGTATAATCGTTGCCCGCGTTGTGGCCGTGCACGAGCATTTTTGCGCAAATTTTCTCTTTGCCGCCTCTGTTTTCGGAAGCTTGCCCTGTCGGGCATGCTTCCTGGCGTAATTAAAGCAAGTTGGTGAGTCGTAGCTATGATGACCGATCCGATTGGAGATTTACTTACAAGAGTTCGTAACGCGGCGAAGGCCCGCCTTCCCAAAGTGGATGTACCATCGAGTCAACTTAAAGTCTCGATTGTCGACCTTTGGAAAAAGGATGGTTTCATCCGCAACTACAAATTATTCCGCCAGGATGAAAAAGTCGTTCTGCGCATCTACCTAAAATATGCGGGTAGAGGCAAATCGATCATTCATGGAATTGAGCGTATCAGTAAGCCAAGCAGGCGCGTGTACGTTTCCCATGATGAGATTCCGAAAGTATTGGGTGGGATTGGTGTAGCTATCATCTCCACATCCAAAGGGGTGTTGGTGGATCAAATGGCGCGGGAAAACCGCGTCGGTGGCGAAGTGCTTTGCACGATTTGGTAAGTTGGTGATTTTATGTCTCGCGTTGGAAAAAAACCGATAAAAATTCCTTCCGGTGTGAAGGTGGCCTATAACTCACCCACAGTTGAAATCAGTGGAAAGGTGGGGAAGCTGATGAAGACCCTACCAACATCGATTGGTATCGAAGTGAAGGGTGATGAGGTTCATGTTGTCAATCGTAGCGGAAATGATCAGGCCAAATCGTTACACGGTCTGAGCCGCACGCTGGTTTCCAATATGATCACAGGCGTAACAGAAGGATACAAGAAAGATCTTGAACTTCAGGGCGTCGGTTATCGTGCTCAAGCGGCCGGTAGTAAGCTTACCATGCAGTTAGGTTTTTCCCATCCGGTGGAATTTCCTTTGCCAACTGGGATTTCCGCGACGGTCGATGCCAATACCAAGATCACACTTAAAGGTGCTGACAAGGAATTGCTTGGTCTTACAGCGGCTAAGTTGCGAAAGGTCCGTCCGCCAGAGCCTTATAAAGGTAAGGGCATTCGTTACGTCGGCGAAGTAATCACTCTCAAGCAGGGTAAAACCGCAGGTAGCGGGGGTGGGAAGTAAGTTATGCCAAAGACAATCCACACTAATACAAACCCGCGACAGGCAATTCGGCTTCGTAAGAAGTCCCGCATCCGCAAGAAGATTGCCCTACATAAGGGGTCTATTGCACGGTTGGTCGTATACCGAAGTAATCAATACCTGTACGCGCAAATCATCGACGATCTC
>Ga0206963_10116_pt1 | contig 27493 bp, 39 predicted proteins | sample Alteio_BWOrgHeat_28_FD_152958 | JGI IMG/M metagenome (GOLD analysis project Ga0206963, IMG submission 152958) | Enriched cells from forest soil in Barre Woods Harvard Forest LTER site, Petersham, Massachusetts, United States -... | ecosystem: Environmental > Terrestrial > Soil > Temperate forest >... | reverse complement strand
TATCCGGGGCGCGGCTCGCGCCTATCTCAATTCGGTTCTCCATTCAGTAGATATTTTTGGCGGGCTGAATCTTGCTAAACCGGCAACGGTGCGTGCCGTCAGGGGCTACCTGCCCGAGTTTGGCGGAATTTCCGTTAGAACTCGCCTCGATGTTATCGAGGAGGCGGTCGCTGGTCTATATCGGCTGCCTAAAGACGAACTGCGTGAGGCAATTCCTCGCAAGACGCTGGAGTCGATTGTGCGGGGAGCGCTCGCTTATTGGTTTTTCCCAAGCGATTAGTCCGCTGGGACCACGTTTGGGACTAGGACCGGATCGCCTGATATCCATTGATGATTAGCTGTACGGCGATGGCGCATAGAAGAAGCCCCATGATTCGGGTGACAATATGCAGGCCCGTAAGCCCTATCGCCTTTAGAATCTTGTTGGCAGAGCGCAAAACCACGTAGGTAATTCCCAACGTGATCACGATAGAAGAGATAATAACCGCATAGTCCAACGTGTCTTGCGCGTTGGAGCCCAGTACGACCACCGTCGCCATGGATGCCGGCCCGCTTAGCATCGGAATGGCCAATGGAATAATCGATATATCCTCTTTTCGGGTCGCCTCACTCTCTTCATCGGCTGAGATTTTGGCGTTGATGGGAAGGATACGAACCATATCGAAGCCGATAATCAGCAAAATGAGACCTCCCGATATCTGGAGGGCGGGAACGGATATCCCGAAAAAAGAGAGAACGAAATTTCCCAGAAGAGTGAACAAGATTAGTACCGTTCCCGCTGTCAAACAGGCCCGGCGCAATGCCCAGTTTCGCTTCTCAGTGCTGTCCCCGGAGGTCATCGAGATGAAGATGGGGACGTAACCAAAGGGATCGATGATGGCGAAGATCACGCCAAAGGTAGAGACCCAAAGACTAACGGAACTCATGAAATTGCCTCCGAGGCTGGCATCCGGATCCAAATGTGCGGAGAGTAATTGAACGAAGCAAACTGAGCGGCCACCGGCGAGATCTCCGACCAGGGTCTGACGAAATATCGGGAAGCCGTGTCTTCGTCCAGGCCGCTGTATAAAAAGACCCCAACGCTATCTTTAAGGAAGGGTCTGTCTAAATGAGGCACCGATTGATAACCTTCCTTGGTAAGGGCTTCCTCGACCTCTTTGCCGACAGGAAACCTCGCTACATCGAATCGTATACCTGGGTGACGGTTGAGGACTTTCGTAATCTCGCTGATCTGATATTTCTGCTCCAGAACGTCTCTAAATTTTTCGTCTGAAAGTGAGGCGTGTTCGTCCAACGTAACTTCAAAAGACTGCAATCGATCCGCATTGGCGGCGAGTACCGACTTAATCACCTCTTCCAGGCCCACAATTTTGGGATGCAAATACACCTGAGCGTACATCTGTAACAGGGTAAAGAGGAAGTCATCGATCACATGCTGGTTTTTGATGTTTGAGATCAACACGACTTCTCGCGGTTCGTCACCTTGAGGAGTGTGATCGGCCAGACAGGGCATCAACTTGCTGACAATTCGCCTCCACTCAATGCCTGCGATGTGGACTCCGCAGTTTCTCCCATCACGCTGAATGTAATCGATTCTATCGACATCAAATGGGCCGGAAACTAAGGGTCTAAGGAGTCGGTGAAAATCGACGCCGCCCTTTAGCCCCGCTTTTTCCAGAAGTTGGGTGACCTCATTTTCTAGAGATACTTTAAGCGGACCGGTGCTCATCTTACGGTGGATTAGCATTGCTACCGGCAAGAAATAATGTTCCCAGTTGCCTAGCAGACCTTGTTCACCGACCGAGCGAAGAATTCGATGGGAATAAAGAAGGGAAAGCTCTTCGTGATGAATTCTTCGCTTTTCACTTCGGAGCATTTCAAAGTGCTTCACTATAGTCGGGGGCAGCCCCGCTAAACTCTCGCTAAAATTTTGCCTAAGTTCCAAGTGTTCGAACGTGTGGCTCCAGGGACCGTGCCCTACGTCATGGAGAAGTCCCGCTAGGCTTACGATTCGTCTCCAGTACTCGGCCGATTTGGGGTCCTTCATTACACTGCGGACGCATTCTAACGTTCGAGAGGCATAGAAGCTGGTCCCTCCCGAACTTCCCTCATAGAGAAACGGAGTAGTAAGCCAGCTGTTGACCATGCTGTCGAAGTACTGGCCGGCAAGAAAGGCCGCACCCAGGGAATGTTGAAATCTGGTGTGATTGGCGCAGGGGAAAACATACTCCGCTAGGCCAAGCTGTTTGATCCGACGTAAGCGTTGGAAATCTTCATGATCGATGACGGCTCGCATGACACCGTCGAAAATGAGATCTCCATGAATTTCATCCCGTAGGACTAGCGGTTTGTCCCGATTGAGATTCATCAGGATCCTAGAGCTTTCAGCGCCATTCCGATTCGACGAGTCACCGTTGCTTTGCCCTGAATTTCAAGCATCTCAAAAAGGCCGGGGCTTATCTTTCCGCCCGTAACGGCAAATCGAAGCGCGTGGGCCAAGGGGCCCAGCTTCTGGCCCAAGGTTTCGGCGACCGTTCTCACTCGAGATTCCAGGTCCTCTTTTTGAAACGTAGAGGCGGTGATTACCGGCTCGAGTACCCTTAGAAACTCCAGGTACTTTGCTTTGTCTTCGGGCTTGAGCGTCGAAGGGTCGTATTTAGGGTCTTCACCGAATAGACAGTGCAACTGCTCGATCATTTCAGGAATGATCTTAACTTTCCCCTGAATAATAGAGATCCCTTTTTCCAAGACTTCGGGAGCCACGCCATTCGTAAAAGCGAGTTCCGGTCCAAAATACTGTTTCGCGTAATCTCTTAAGGCCGCGGCCGGTATATCGCGCATAAAGTGACCACTTACCCAGTTCAATTTGTCTGGATTAAAGATAGCGTTCGCTTTCCCGATGTGGCCAAGAGAAAACAGCCGTTGCAATTCGTCGATTTGAAAAAACTCCTGATCTCCGTGACTCCACCCGAGGCGAACCAAAAAGTTGATAAGGGCTAAGGGTAGGTACCCCATCGTACGATACTCAAGAGTGGATGCCGCGCCGTGACGTTTACTCAGCTTGGCCCGATCCGCTCCCATAATCATGGGCAGATGTGCGAAGTTAGGCACCTGATACCCCAGTGCTTGATAGAGGAGTATTTGCTTTGGGGTGTTATTGATGTGGTCGTCACCTCTGAGTACGTGACTAATCTGTTGATCATGATCGTCGATGACCACGCAGAAATTATAGGTCGGACTACCATCCGCGCGCATGATGACCCAGTCATCGATGTCTCGGTTCTGGAAGCTAATCTCGCCTCGAATCAGATCGGTAAATTTTGTCTCCCCGGCCGATGTCACCTTTGTCCGAATGACGTGAGGCGATTTGACCTCCTTCTTTTCCCGACAGGTTCCCGGGTAACGAAAGGCGCGTTTTTCTTTCTGACACTTCTCTCGGATCGCATCGAGTTCCGCAGTGGTGCAATCGCAGCGAAACGCTAGACCCTTAGCCAGAAGCTCGTTCGCGACAGACTGGTACTTTTCAAAGCGCGTGGACTGAAACACTGGAGGTTCGTCGTAATCAAATCCCAGCCAACGCATCGATTCTAAGATGTCGTCTGTGAATCGGGTCTCTGACCGCTCGCGATCGGTATCTTCGATGCGCAGCAGAAACTGCCCCTTTTGGGAGCGGGCGTAAAGCCAGTTGAACAAAGCCGTTCTGGCCCCCCCAATATGCAAGAAGCCTGTAGGGGAAGGGGCGAAACGGACTCGAACTGTCGCAAAACCGGTGGATTTCTCGTTCATGATGATTCGACACACTAACCATCTATCGACGGGTTTTCAACCGGCCCGTGAATATATGAAACTTCTCGTCATTTGTAGAGTTTTACACTGGACAAATGGGGTTTTTGAGAGGAAAAAGTAGGGTCTTTGCGCAACCCTTCGTATCCCGCTTTCGCGCTTCCACGGCGCGTTTCGGCTCGATGGTCATGTCCAAGTAGGCCTGGTTAGCGGTTTGGGAAGAAGATCCCCTCGTATCCGGGCGATTTCTGACGCGGAAATTGTGCAAAACGAGCAGAAAGGGCGATTGACATTGAAAACGCCTATAGTTATAGCTGCTTAGTTTAAAGATTTGAGGTTAGGAAATGTCTGAGGATTACACATGCCGACGATAAATCAGCTTATCCGGGAAGGGCGTTCTAAGGTTCGCCGGAAGAACAAGGCTCCCGCTCTGACCGAATGTCCCCAACGACGTGGAGTGTGCGTTCGTGTTTACACGACCACTCCGAAGAAACCGAACTCCGCCTTGCGGAAAGTGGCCAGGGTTCGTCTGACCAACGGTTATGAAGTGACGTCCTACATTCCTGGCGAAGGCCACAATCTTCAGGAGCATTCTGTCGTATTGATTCGCGGAGGTCGTGTGAAGGATCTTCCGGGAGTGCGTTACCACATTGTTAGGGGCACATTAGATACGACTGGTGTTGAAAAGCGAAAACAAAGCCGCTCCGAGTACGGCGCGAAAGTGGGGAAGTAAATGCCTAGAAGAGGTCATACACCGGTTAGGGATATTCTGCCGGACTCCAAATATAGCGAAAAGCTAGTCACCAAATTTATTCACACATTAATGTTTGGCGGTAAGAAAAGTACTTCGGAGAAGATCGTATACGGAGCTCTCGAAGTGATTCACCAAAGAACGAAGGATGATCCATTGAAGGTCTTTAAAAAGGCCCTATCTAATGTTCGTCCCGCGGTGGAAGTAAAATCGCGACGGGTAGGCGGCTCGACTTATCAGGTTCCGGTCGAAGTTCGCCCGGAGAGACGCAATGCACTCGCTCTGCGCTGGATCACCATCTATGCAAAGGCCCGCAAGGGCGCCTCGATGATGGATAAATTGGCAGCGGAACTATTTGATGCTGCTGAGAATCGCGGAGAATCCGTAAAAAAGCGTGAAGACGTACATCGAATGGCAGAAGCCAACAAAGCTTTTGCTCATTACCGCTGGTAGGACAACATGGCCGAGCAACGAGAAATTACAGATTTAAGAAAACTTCGGAATATGGGCATTGTCGCCCATATCGATGCGGGTAAGACTACCTGCACGGAACGTATCCTTTATTACACCGGAGTGACCCATAAGATTGGTGAAGTGCATGACGGAGATACCGTCATGGATTACATGCCCCAAGAGCGGGAGCGCGGTATCACGATCACGTCGGCCGCCACGACCTGTTTCTGGAAAGATTGCCGCTTTAATATTATCGACACTCCTGGTCACGTAGATTTCACCATTGAAGTGGAACGAAGTTTGCGCGTGTTGGACGGTGCGGTTGTGGTATTCGACGCGGTTGCCGGTGTTCAGCCTCAGTCCGAAACGGTATGGCGACAAGCGAATCGTTACGGCGTTCCTCGCATGTGCTTCCTTAATAAGATGGATCGCGTGGGTGCCAATTTTGAGAAGAGTGTCCAATCCATCGTCGAAAAACTGGCCGCTAAACCCGTTGCTTTCCAATATCCTATTGGAGCAGAAGAGAAGTTTGCCGGAGTCGTAGATCTCATCGCCCAGAAAGCTTTGATTTGGGACTTGGACGGTGGATCGGGTGACGAGTATCGCGTCGAAGAGATCCCTGAAGATTTAAAGGAAAAGTGCAAAGTATTGCGTGAAAAGCTGATCGATGCGGTCGCCGAAGAAGATGAGAATATTCTGACAAAGTTCTTAGACGGCGTCGAGATCACCGTAGATGAGATTCGTGCGGCAGCTCGTAAGGCTTGTTTGAATTTGAAGATCGTTCCTACTTTCTGTGGCTCGGCCTTTAAGAACAAAGGTCTTCAGCCGCTGCTCGATGCGGTGATCTATTATCTTCCGTCACCGTTGGATAAGCCGCCGGTAAAGGGAATTGATCCTTCGACTGAAGCTCCTTTGGAGCGCGTAGCCGAGAACGATGCCCCTTTCAGCGCCTTGGCTTTTAAGATTTTGACCGATCCCTATGTCGGACAGTTAACCTTTTTTCGGGTCTATTCGGGCAAGCTGGATGCCGGCTCTTACGTTCTCAATTCCCGTCAGGGTAAGAAAGAGCGCATTGGCCGATTGTTGCAGATGCACGCCAACAAGCAGATCGAAATTCGCACGGTGAAAGCGGGCGATATCGCGGCCGCCGTGGGATTGAAGAACACTCGCACCGGAGATTCTCTGTGTGATGAGGAACATCCAATCTCGTTAGAATCGATGCACTTTCCGCAGCCTGTGATCTCGATTGCTATTGAGCCAAAGTCCAAAGCGGATCAAGAAAAGTTGGGTATCTCGTTACAGAAGCTAGCCGTTGAAGATCCCAGCTTTCAATTGCGGGTCGACCCAGAAACGAACCAAACCATCATCTCTGGAATGGGTGAGCTCCATCTGGAAATCATCGTGGATCGCTTACTTCGAGAATTTAAGGTCGAAGCGAACGTCGGTAAGCCTCAAGTCGCTTACCGAGAAACGGTTACTAAAAAGGTCGAGCAAGAAGGTAAGTACATCAAGCAGACCGGTGGTCGTGGTCAGTATGGACACGTCTGGATTACGCTGGAGCCCCTCAAACGTATGGGTGGCTTTGTGTTTGAGAACGAAGTGGTGGGCGGAACGATTCCTCGTGAATTTATTCCAGCCGTTGAAAAAGGCATCAAAGAGGCCCTAGATTCCGGAGTTCAAGCAGGATACCCGGTGGTGGACGTTAAGGTGTCCTTAACTGACGGGTCGTATCATGATGTTGACTCAAGCGAAATTGCCTTTAAAATCGCTGCTTCCATGGCGTTCAAGGACGCCTGTAAAAAAGCGGGTCCCATCATTTTGGAACCGATTATGAAGTGCGAGGTCGCGGTTCCCGACAATTACATGGGCGATGTCATCGGAGATCTGAATTCACGCCGCGGGAAGATCATGCAAATGGAGCCTCAGGCATCTTATCAGCTGATCAATGCGGAGGTTCCCTTGGCAGAAATGTTTGGCTATGCTACTCAGTTACGCTCGCTGAGTCAGGGACGCGCGACTTACACCATGGAGTTTAGTCATTACGAGCCGGTACCAACTAATATAGCGAATGAAATTGTCGCAAAAGTCTCAGGAGGCAAATAAATGTCGAAGGTAAAATTTGAGCGAACAAAACCGCATGTGAACGTAGGCACCATTGGTCACGTAGATCATGGTAAGACAACGCTAACGGCGGCAATTACACACGTATTGGCAAAAAAAGGTTGGGCGGAAGCAAAACGCTACGATCAGATCGACAATGCGCCTGAAGAAAAAGAGCGTGGTATTACCATCGCGACTTCTCATCAAGAGTACCAGAGCGCGAATCGACATTACGCACATGTCGACTGCCCGGGCCATGCGGATTACGTGAAGAACATGATCACCGGAGCCGCGCAAATGGACGGCGCCATCTTGGTGGTGTCAGCCGCGGACGGTCCGATGCCTCAGACCCGAGAGCACATTCTTTTGGCTCGTCAGGTAGGCGTTCCGGCGATGGTGGTATTTTTGAACAAAGTCGACATGGTCGACGACAAAGAATTGTTGGATCTGGTTGAACTTGAAGTTCGGGAGCTATTGACTAAATATAAGTTCCCCGGCGACGAGATTCCGATCATTAAGGGCAGTGCGCTAAAGGCGTTAGAAGGCGACACGGGTGAGTTGGGCGAGCAGGCCATCTTTAAGTTGGTTGAAGCTTTAGATAACTACATCCCGCTTCCTGCGCGTTCTAAAGACAAGCCTTTCTTGATGGCTATCGAAGACGTGTTCAGCATCCAAGGTCGTGGAACGGTGGTGACCGGCCGTATTGAAAGAGGCGTGGTTAAGCTGAACGATGAAATCGAGATCGTCGGTATTAAAGACACCAAGAAGACGGTAGTTACGGGTATCGAAATGTTCCGCAAGCTCCTAGATCAGGGGGAAGCGGGTGATAACGTCGGTATCCTCTTGCGCGGTATCAATAAAGAAGACGTAGAGCGCGGCCAAGTGTTGGCAGCGGCCAATACGGTGAAACCGCACAAGAAAGCCAAGACCGAAGCCTATATTTTGACGAAAGAAGAGGGTGGGCGTCATACCCCGTTTTTCACGGGATATCGTCCGCAATTTTACTTTCGGACGACCGATGTGACTGGAGTCGCCAGCCTTCCTAAAGGTGTGGAAATGGTCATGCCGGGCGATAACGTGCAGTTGGAAATTGAACTGATTACCCCCATCGCGATGGAAAAAGAGGTCCGATTTGCTATTCGTGAAGGCGGCCGAACGGTGGGCGCGGGCGTCATAACGGAGATTCTGGAGTAACGGTGCAAAGCCAAAAGATTCGCATACGATTGAAGGCGTTCGATTTTAAACTGCTGGACCAGTCTGTGGCCGAGATCGTCGAGACAGCTAAAAGGACGGGGGCGAAAGTCGCCGGTCCTATTCCGCTGCCTACGAAGATTAACCGGTATACCGTGTTGCGTTCGCCTCATGTGGATAAGAAATCTCGAGAACAGTTCGAAATTCGTACTCACAAGCGGTTGATTGATATTTTGGAGCCGACGCAAAACACTATTGATTCGTTGATGAAGCTCGACCTTTCGGCGGGCATCGACGTTACTATTACGCTTTGAGGAATTATGCCGTCATTGCCACTATATGATTTGAACAAAAAGAAAGTCGGCAGCGTCGACTTAAGTGATGTGGTGTTTGCTGGCGAGGTTCGTCCGCATCTCGTCAACGATGCCGTCCGTGCGCAGATCGCATGGCGTCATGAATTTAAAACGGCAAACTCACGAACTCGCACGGAAGTCCGTGGCTCTGGCAAGAAGATTTACCGTCAGAAGGGCACTGGTCAAGCTCGTCACGGGGACAAGAAAGCGCCGATTTTCGTCGGTGGGGGTAAGGCACACGGTCCGAAACCACGTCGAGTGATCCACAAGATCAATAAGAAGGCGATGAGAGCGGCCCTTATCTCTGTTCTTTCTTTGAACCAAAAAGAAGATCGTCTCTTTGTCATCGACAAGATGGAGCTGGATAAGCTCAGCACCAGTAAAGTCGCAAAGAGTTTCAAGGCATTTGAGTTAGAGAAGGCTCTGTTTGTTACTACTGCAGACGACGACAAGGAAAAGTGGTTTAACCAGAGCGTCAAGAATATCCGTGCGATAAAGGTCATTCGCCCCGAAGGCGTGAATGTCTTCGATGTATTGAAGTTTAAGAATCTGGTTCTGAGCCAAAAGGCGGTTCAGAAGCTTACGGAGCGCCTAAATCATGTTTGATATTATTAAGCGCCCTCTCGTGACGGAGAAGAACACTCTGCATAATTCTTCTCTGAACGAGTATGCGTTCGAAGTGGACCTAAAAGCCAACCGTAGCGAAATTAAGAAAGCGGTCGAGAAATTGTTTAACGTGAAAGTCCTTCGCGTGAACACGATGGTAAACCGCAAAGAGGCTCGAAAGATGGGCCGTTCGCCGGGGAAGCGCAAACTCTGGAAGAAGGCCATTGTAAAACTGAAGGAGGGCGACAAGTTTGATTTTGTCGCGAGCTGATAATGCCCATCAAAGCTTTTAAACCAACGACCCCTTCTCGACGATTCATCACTCAAGATGATTTTTCGGAATTAACGAAAAAACGTCCCGAACGGCGTCTTATTGAGTCCAAGAATTCTACCGGTGGTCGAAATACTTACGGTCGTATCACTTCTCGATTTCGGGGTGGTGGTCACAAACGGAATTATCGCATCATCGATTTTCGTCGGGACAAACTGGAAGTTCCCGGCAAAGTGGCAGCCCTTGAGTACGATCCCAATCGGTCGGCTCGGCTAGCGCTTATTCATTATAAGGACGGCGAGAAAAGATATATTTTGGCGCCCGTAGGTCTAAAGATCGGTGACCATATCGTGGCTTCAGACAAGGCGGACATCCAAATTGGTAATGCTCTGCCCATGAAGAACATCCCCGCCGGCACTAGTTTGCACAATATCGAGCTTAAGCTCGGCGCGGGCGGAAAGTTGGCCCGCAGTGCCGGCGCGATGGCGCAGCTAGTAGGCTTTGAACATGGTCACGCCCAACTTCGTATGCCTTCCGGTGAAATACGAATCATCAACGAAAGATGTTGGGCGACGGTTGGCCAGGTCGGAAATTTGGACCATGAAAATGTGGTCATCGGAAAAGCGGGCCGCACGCGGTGGTTGGGCTTCCGTCCCCACAATCGAGGCGTATCGATGAATCCGGTCGATCATCCCCTTGGCGGTGGTGAAGGTAAGTCGTCCGGCGGACGTCACCCTGTGACACCATGGGGAAAGAAGACCAAGGGCAAGAAGACGAGAAATAGTAAGAGAACGGATCGCTTTATTGTCCGGAGGAGAAAGTAGCTTATGTCACGTTCGATTAAGAAGGGGCCCTATATCGCTCCCCATCTGATGAAAAAGATCGAAAAGGCTCAGGGACAAGGAGACAAGAAGGTCATCAAGACCTGGTCTCGTCGTTCCACGATCGTTCCGGAATTTGTGGGACTTACGGTAGCGGTCCACAATGGTCGGAAATTTCTTCCGGTGTTTGTTTCAGAGAACATGGTCGGGCACAAACTGGGTGAGTTCGCGTCAACGCGAACCTTTATTGCTCACTCCGGTGATCGCAAGACCAAAGTGGATGAGGAAAAATAGATGGAGGCTAAAGCAACGCTAATGTATGCGAGGATTACGCCGCGGAAAATGCGTTACGTCGCCGATCTCTGTAAGGGGATGCCCGTACAAGAGGCCCACTATCAGTTGGGTGTTTCTCCGCGCAAAGGTAGTAAGCTTCTTTCTACGCTTTTGGACTCCGCGATTGCCAATGCTCGTGAGCGAGGCGGAATGGACATGGACAATCTCTACGTAAAGCGAGTGCTCGTGGAAGATGGGCCCATGCTGAAGCGGTTCATGCCTCGCGCCATGGGGCGGGCAACGAAGATTCGAAAGAAAATGAGCCATGTCATCGTAATTTTGGACGAGGCCCGATAAGAATGAATAAGAGAGGCAAATAAAAGTGGGTCAGAAAACACATCCGATTGGATTTCGTTTAGGAGTGAATAAAACTTGGAACTCTCGCTGGTTTAGCGAGAAAGACTACGTTCGCTTCCTTCACGAAGATTTAAGGCTCCGTGATTTCCTTAAGCGGAAAATTCGTCATGCTGGAGTCTCGAAAATCGAGATCGAACGGGTTGCCAATAAGTGCAAGATCAATATCTTTACGGCTCGCCCAGGCATTGTCATCGGCAAGAAGGGCACCGGAATTGATCAGCTTCGATTAGAGACGCAAAAGTTGGCGAAGTCGGAAGTTTTCATCAATATTCTTGAAGTCCGAAAAGCGGAGGCTGACGCTCAGTTGATCGCTGAAAATATAGCGGATCAACTGGAAAAGCGGGTTGCCTTCCGTCGGGCGATGAAAAAATCGATGAGTCAGGCCTTCAAGTTCGGAGTGCTGGGGATCAAAATCCAGTGCGCCGGCCGTCTGGGTGGTGCTGAGATTGCGCGTACCGAACGGTACGCGGAAGGAAGTGTTCCACTCCATACGCTTCGTGCGGATATCGATTACGGTTTTACCGAGGCTTATACCACCTACGGTCAGATCGGGATCAAGGTGTGGGTCTACAAAGGTGAATTGATCGAAAGAAAATTACCGGCGCTAAATGAGGTTCCGGAAGGTCGTCAGTGAGATTTGAATTATGTTGAGCCCAAAAAGAGTTAAATATAGACGAGTTCAAAAAGGTCGGATGCGCGGGAAGGCGCATCGTGGTTCTGATTTGAACTTCGGGGAGTTTGGTTTGCAAGCGGTTGAATGCGGCCGTATTAGCTCCAAACAAATTGAAGCGAGTCGGGTGGCGATTGCTCGTCATGCGAAAAAAGTCGGAAAGATGTTCATTCGGATTTTTCCGGACAAGCCAATTTCGAAGAAGCCCGCTGAGACGAGGCAGGGTGGAGGAAAGGGCGCTCCGGAATATTGGGTAGCAGTGATCAAGCCAGGCAGGATCTTGTTCGAATTAGAAGGGGTGCCTCTGGCGACCGCAACCCAGGCACTAACTCTTGCCGCGCATAAGTTGCCGGTGAAGACGAAAATCATTCAGCGAGGCGTGACGCTCTAATGGATGCTACAGAACTCAAGAATTTTTCGGTGGATGAGCTCAACGGCCGAGTCCTGCAATGGAGAGAGGAACTATTCCGCTCTAAGTTCAAGACCCAGAGCGCTGAGAAGAAGGACACGAGTGTTCTCAGGAAATTGCGTCGGGATATTGCCCGGGGTTTGACCATCTTGAATCAGAAGTTGGCGGCGGGCGAAGTGGGAACGAAGGCTCCGGCAAAGGAACCTAAGGAGGCCAAAGTAGCTAAGGCTCCTAAAGTCAAAGCGGCTAAGGTAGCGGCGCCAGAAGAGACTTCTGAAAAGGTCCTTGAAGACAAACCTGCGACGGAAAAGCCGGCGAAAAAAGGAAAAAAACCTCAGGAAGGTAAGAAGAAATGACGACGACACCGACAACGACGACTGAGACTGCCAGGAAACAACCGAGAACGGTTGAAGGGGTAGTCATCAGTGACAAGATGAACAAGACGCGGGTGATTGAGACTAAGCGACGAGTGAAGCACGGCTTGTACGGTAAGAGCCTTGTCCGAAAGTCGACGTTTTTCATTCATGACGAGAAAAATGAGAGTAAGACCGGCGATCGAGTCGTCGCTGTTTCGAGTCGTCCGCTTTCCCGGCACAAAAATTTTCGGCTCCATAAGATTTTGGAAAAAAGGGTAACGGCATGATTCAGTCTTTTAGTTATTTAACAGTGGCGGACAATTCCGGCGCTAAACAGGTCATGTGTTTTAAGGTTCTGGGCGGATCCAAGCGGCGTTATGCCTCGCTGGGCGATGTTATTGTCGTCGCAGTGAAGGATGCCCTTCCCACTTCGAAAGTTAAAAAAGGGAGTGTCGCGAAAGCGGTCGTCGTACGGACTAAAAAAGAGGTCTCTCGCTCGGACGGCTCGTATATCCGCTTTGATGATAACGCGGCTGTATTGTTGAACAACAATCTTGAGCCCATCGGAACGCGCATCTTTGGACCGATCGCCAGAGAGTTACGAGTTGCCTCCAAAGACGGATATATGAAAATTATTTCGTTGGCGCCGGAGGTTCTCTAATGCAGCTGAATCCCGTATCCCATTTGAAGAAAAAAGATCTCGTCCAGGTCATGATTGGCCGCGAAAAGGGCAAGACTGGCAAAATTCTTCGCGTGAACCATAAAAAGGGCAAAGTCGTTATTGAAAAGCTCAATATGGTGAAGCGCCATACGAAGCCGACCGGTCAAGCACCGGGCGGTATCGTCGAAAAGGAAGCTGCGATCTACGCCTGTAACGTCTTGTTGTTCTGTGAAAAATGTGGACGTGGGGTGAGGACCATGAGAAAAGTTTCCGACGGCGGCATTAAGCATCGAGTCTGCAAGAAATGTAAGACCCAGCTCGACAAATAGTCGAGTGAGGTTAAATAGTTAAGCATTACGTTAGGTTATAGAAAATGGTTAAGCCAAGGCTTTTAGAGCATTACCACAAGAAAGTCGTTCCTGAGCTCATGAAGGAGTACAACTACGGCAATCCTATGCAGTGCCCACGTCTGAAAAAGATCGTCGTGAGCATGTGCCTGAAGGAAGCCACTTCGGACATGAAAGTTATGGAGCGGGCGATGGAAGAGGTCGCGGTCATCACGGGCCAAAAACCCAAAATGACGCGGGCCAAGAAATCGATCGCGGCTTTTAAGCTTCGTGAGGGAATGCCGTTGGGTTGTGTAGCTACGCTTCGCGGACCGCGCATGTACGAATTTTTGGATCGCTTCACCAATGTGGCGTTGCCTCGAGTTCGTGATTTTCGAGGTTTGTCTCCCACGGGATTTGACGGACACGGGAACTATGCGATGGGACTCAAGGAACAAATTATTTTTCCCGAGATCAATTACGATAAAGTGGACAAGATGCGCGGCATGAATGTGATCATTGCGACCTCCGCTTTGACGGACAAGGAAGGGTTCACTCTTCTAGAGAAGATGGGCATCCCATTCCGAAAGCAAGAAAAAGGAGCGAAGGGAAACGAGAATGGCTAAGACATCTAAGAGAGTAAGCGCTAGACGCAAGATGGCGAATCCAAAGTTTAAGACACAAGCCTATAATCGTTGTCCACGATGTGGCAGGGCCCGGGCTTTCTTGCGAAAGTTTCACCTTTGCCGCCTTTGTTTTAGAAAATTAGCTCTTGAGGGATCTATCCCCGGAGTGATCAAAGCCAGTTGGTAAGCGAGAGAATATGCAGACTGATCCGATTAGCGATTTATTGACCAGAGTTCGAAATGCAACCAAGGCACGTCAACGTAAGGTGGACATGCCGGCCAGCCATTTGAAAGTGTCGATAGTAGACATTTGGAAGCGCGGTGGTTTCATTCGGAACTACAAGTTATTTCGTGAAGACGACAAGGGTGTTCTGCGTATTTATTTGAAATACGCCGGAAAAGGACGCCCGGTGATACAAGGAATTAAGCGAATTAGTAAGCCCAGCTGTCGAGTGTACGCACCCTACAGCAAGATTCCGAAAATTCTCGGCGGAATTGGAGTGGCAATTGTTTCCACCTCTAAAGGGGTGATGCCGGATACTCTGGCTAGAGAGAATAAGCTGGGCGGCGAACTGCTTTGTTCGATTTGGTGAGGATTTCATGTCGAGAGTAGGCAAAAGAACGATTAAGCTTCCTGCGGGCGTAAAAGTCGCTTTTAAGGCGCCTTTTGTAGAAGTCGGGGGCAAAAACGGACAACTAAAAAGACAACTTCCCCCATCGGTATCTGTTGATATCAAAGGGGATGAGGTTTTCGTCGTTAATCTTTCGCAAGATGAAACCAAGCGGGCGTTGCACGGGCTTTGCCGAACGCTCATTTCGAATATGGTTCTGGGAGTAGCTCAGGGTTACACGAAAGAGCTCGAATTGCAGGGCGTCGGTTTTCGCGCTCAGGCCCAAGGGACTAAGTTGACGATGCAACTCGGTTTCTCCCACCCGGTAGAATTTCCCCTTCCTACGGGAATTTCGGCGACGGTGGATGCGAACACCAAAATTACTTTAAAAGGGGCGGACAAAGAGCTGTTGGGACTAACCGCAGCGAAGCTTAGGAAGGTAAGACCTCCTGAGCCTTACAAAGGCAAAGGCATCCGTTACCTAGGTGAAGTCATCACTCTGAAGCAGGGTAAGACAGCCGGTGCGGGAGGCGGGAAGTAAGCGATGGCTAATATTATTCGAAGTAAAACGAATCAACGACAGGTGATCCGATTTCGCAAGAAGTCGCGCATAACTAAAAAACTGAGAACGCAGAAAGGGCTAATCGCCCGCCTCGTCGTTTATCGGAGTAACAAATTCATCTACGCCCAAGTCGTAGATGACCTTAAGGCGCATACGTTGGCGCAGGCCAGTACCCAGGAGAAGGAATTTCCGGGGAAAGGCGTAAAGAAAAATTTGGAGTCGGCCAAAGAATTGGGAAAATTGATCGCCAAAAGGGCGCTCGAAAATAAGGTAGACCGAGTGGTCTTCGACAGAAATGGTTACGAATACCACGGCCGAATCAAAGCGGTTGCCGACGGAGCAAGAGAGGCAGGTCTGAACTTCTAATGAACGATCTACGAAGAGCCAATCCTAACGATCTAGACTTAGCGGAGCGGATTGTTCACATCAATCGCGTCGCCAAAGTGGTTAAGGGCGGTCGTCGTTTCAGCTTTAGCGTTATTGTGGTTGTTGGTGACAATGGAGGCCACGTCGGCGTCGGACTTGGTAAAGCCCGCGAGGTTCCTGAGGCTATCCGTAAAGCAGGGGAGTCGGCGCGTAAGAACTTATTAACGATTCCTTTGATGAACGGAACGTTTCCTCATCAGATCACCGGTAAGTTTGGGGCTGCTTCGGTTCTACTGATGCCGGCCACGGATGGAACGGGAATTATTGCGGGAGGCGCTTGCCGCGCGGTACTGGAAGTTGCAGGCATTCGCAACGCTCTGACGAAGTCCTTCGGTACCAATAATCCGCACAATTTAGTTCGGGCAACTCTTAACGGTCTTCGCTCGTTAAGAAGTCTCGAAGAAGTACAAAAAGAACGAGCAGCGGACGAACCGCTCACTCATTAAGAATTGGGTCCTATGAAAAAGGTTCAAGTTAAATTGTATCGTAGTGTCATTGGTACTCCGCAGTGGATGCGTGTCATCGTGCGTACCCTGGCGCTGAGAAAATTAAATGACGTCCGAGTCTATAACGATCACGGTTCGATCCGTGGAATGGTCGCGAAGGTCCCGCATCTTGTGGAGCTGAAAGAGCTGGAGGAATAGGGCTATGGCTCAAGAGTCACTGAATTTAGGAAATTTGCAAAGAGCGGAAGGTTCCAGAAAAACTCGCGTTCGAGTCGGCCGCGGTATCGGTTCCGGGCTTGGAAAGACAGCCGGCCGGGGTGGTAAGGGCCAGACGGCGCGAGCCGGAAAAGGACGTCCTCGTGGATTTGAGGGCGGCCAGTCGCCTTTGTGGCGCCGTATTCCAAAATTTGGATTTAAGAGTCCCTTTAAACGAGAGTTTGACGTGATCAACGTTTCAGCACTTGATGCTGCGTTTGAAAATGGCGAAACTGTCGATCCCGAGAAGCTGATTGAAAAAGGTATCATTCGGGCAAAAGGTGGCTTTGTTAAGATATTGGGTGAAGGGGCTATTACTAAGAAACTGATCGTCAAGGCCCATAAATTCTCAAAATCAGCTATTCAAAAGATCAATCAAGCCGGCGGTCAGATCGAGGAGATCAAGCTTCCCGGCGAGCGCACTGAGGAGATAAAGCTTGGCAGCGGTTGAAGGCCTCACCAAAATCCCTGAGCTAAGGCGTCGAATTCTTTTTACCATCGGCATGCTCGCGATCTATCGCGTCGGTTGCCATGTTCCTGTCCCAGGAATCAACACAGACAATCTGTCTCGGTTTTTTGGGGAAAGCCAGGGCACGCTATTTAGCATGCTGAACATGTTCTCCGGAAGAGCCCTGGAGCACGCCTCTATCTTCGCATTGGGCATCATGCCCTACATCAGTTCATCAATTATTTTTCAGTTGTTAACTGTGGTATGGCCTTACTTGAATAGTCTCTCCAAAGAAGGAGAGATGGGTCGCCGCAAGATCAATCAATATACCAGGTACGCCACCGTACTTATCGCCATGTTTCAGGCGTTTGGTATCACAGGGGTATTGATAAGTGTCGGTGATAGGAGTTTGGTCCAACTTTCCGGAATTTTGGCCTACCCAGGTGTGTTTCGGGGACTAAGCATGATTACGCTGGCGGCCGGTACTTCATTTATCATGTGGTTGGGTGAACAGATTACCGAGCGGGGCATTGGTAATGGTATTTCACTCATCATCTTTGCGGGTATTTCGGCGGGTATTCCTAGTGCCGCGAATCAAACGTTTCAGATGGTCAAAGACGGGCAGTTGTCGCCTTTGATGCTGGTGTTTTTGATCGGCTTCATGGTTCTTGTCGTCGGAATTATTATCTTTTTGGAACAGGGACAGCGACGTATTCCTGTTCAATATGCGAAGCGCCAGGTGGGGCGCCGGTTGTATCAGGGACAAGCGACTCATTTGCCTCTGAAGATCAATACGAGCGGAGTGATTCCTCCTATTTTCGCGAGTTCCTTACTTGCTGCGCCGATTACGATTGTGGCACTGATGCCTTCCAATCCAATTGCGGAGTTTATCAGAGACTCGATCCAGCGGGGTGGGACTCTTTATTACACGTTCTACGTCGGACTGATCGTGTTCTTTTGCTTCTTCTACACGGCCGTCGTTTTTAATCCGGAAGATGTTGCGGATAACCTGAAAAAGTATGGCGGCTATGTTCCTGGAATTCGTCCTGGAAAGAGTACCAGTGAGTATATCGATAAAGTGTTAACTCGTATTACTTTCGGTGGTGCTTTGTATTTGGCGCTTATCTGTCTGCTCCCTGACTTTTTGACCAATAAATTCAAAGTCTCGTTTTTCTTTGGTGGTACGACATTGCTCATTCTTGTCGGTGTCGCTTTGGATACCGTTGCACAAATTCAAACGTTCCTCCTCACTCGGGATTACGAAGGCTTCATGAAAAGCGCCAAGCTTCGCGGGCGTCGGGGATAGCGTGAATATAACGGTCTTTCTCGGAGCTCCCGGTTCTGGAAAAGGAACTCAAGCCAAACGTCTCGCTGACAAACAGGGATTCAGACACCTTTCTACCGGAGATATGTTGCGAGCCGCGATTCAAGCGGGAACTGACGTCGGAAAACGCGCCAAGACATTTATTGATCGCGGTGAACTGGTTCCCGATACGGTCATGATAGAGCTTATCGAGCAGGTTCTCTCCGAACTCGGACAGGGGACTAAGATTATCCTGGATGGATTTCCCCGGACGGTACCTCAAGCCAAAGCACTCGACGAACATTCCAGCACTACCGTAAACAAGGCTCTCTTCTTTTCCGCCCCGGAGAAGATGTTAATCGAACGGCTCACGGGACGTCGGATTTGTGAAAAATGTGGCGAGCCGTTCCACGTAAGTTTCATGCGTTCCAAGAAAGACGGCGCTTGTGACAAGTGTGGTGGAAAGTTAGTACAGCGAGCGGATGACGCTGAATCGGTCGTTCGTCGTCGACTTGAAATTTTCAACCAACAGAATTCTCAGTTACTAAATTATTACCGAGATCGCGGAAATCTTTCCGAAGTAACAGCGGATGCTCCTGTAGAGCGCGTTCAAAAAGATCTCATTCAAATTCTCACCTAATGCTGCACGTAAAATCAAAAAGAGAACTAGATATCATGCGCAAGTCCGGGAAGCTTGTGGCCGAAGTGCTAAAGGAACTTTTTCGAATGGCGGCACCCGGAGTGACTTTGGAAGATCTCGATCGTCACGCGGAAAAAATGACTCTGGCGTTTGGAGCCAAACCGGCTTTCAAGGGCTATATGGGATATCGCCACTCTTTATGCACTTCGGTAAATGAGCAGGTAGTTCATGGAATTCCATCGGGAAGAAAACTTGTCGACGGAGATATCGTCGGACTTGATTTTGGATTGGTATACGAAGGTTTTTACGGCGATAGCGCCATCACCGTTCCGATTGGGAAAGTATCTGACGAAGCCAAAACATTAATGAAAGCGACCGTCGATTCGCTGTATGCGGGCATTGCTGCCGCGCGCGCTGGAAATACTTTGAAAGATATTGCGCGCGCTGTCGAAGGAACCGTGAAGCCTTTCGGCTATGGTGTTGTTCGTGAATTTGTGGGGCACGGCATCGGAGAGAAGCTCCACGAGGATCCGCAAATTCCAAATTATGAAGCTGGCGCTTCCAACTTGAAATTGCGCGCGGGAATGACGATCTGTATCGAGCCTATGATTAATTTGGGAGGTTCGGGAGTTCGTGTCCTAGAAGATAAGTGGACGGCGGTGACTAAAGATGGGAAGTTATCGGCCCACTTTGAGCATTCGTTGGCTATCACGGATGGGGAGCCTGAAGTGCTCACCGAGTGGGAAGATTTAGGATTCCGGAAAGTTTTAGAGGGGTTGCCGTCTTGAGCCTAGAGCTAGGCACGGAAGACCATCGTTTAGGGGGCAAAGCGGGTCCATTTTACCCTCTGGGATCCTCGAAAATGAGAGTGGAAAAGGGTGAAATGTCGGATTGCACTCCCGAAAAAGATCAGTTAGTGTCGTTGGGCTTTAAGCAATGGAATTGACAACTTATTTGGAATTGGCCTAAATAAGATTTTTATTTTAGGGTGACATCGTGAAAGTTAGGGCATCCGTTAAGAAGATTTGCAATAAATGTCGCATATTTAGACGAGGTGGCGTGGTTCGGGTGGACTGCGAAGATCCACGTCACAAGCAGAGACAGGGGTAAGCAACAGTGGCGCGCATTGCCGGAGTCGATCTCCCGAGAAATAAACGAATTGAAGTAGGACTAACCTATATCTTTGGAATAGGTAGAAGCCGGTCACGTAAAGTTTTGGCGTCGATCAGCATCGATCCCAATAAGAAGACGGATCAGCTGGGCGAAGAAGAAGTCGCAAAAATTCGCGAACACATCGAAAAAAGTTTTGCCGTGGAAGGCGAACTTCGCCGCACCATTAGCATGAACATCAAGAGATTGATGGATTTGGGAACTTATCGTGGGTTGCGTCACCGGAAGAATCTTCCTGTGCGTGGCCAGCGAACCCACACCAACTCGCGTACTCGTAAGGGACCTCGTAAGACGGTGTCGGTACGCAAACAGCTTAAAGTAAGTAAATAAGGGAGCCGGTTTAGAATGGCGACTGAGACAACAAAGCCTGTCGAGGCTGAAAAGAAAGAACCAGAGAAAAAAGAGGTTAAGGAGAAGCGAAAGAAATCGCGACGAGAGGTCCCTGCGGGAGTCGCGTATATTCAGAGCTCCTTTAACAACACGATCATTACCATCTCTGATCCTCAGGGCAATGTGATCTGTTGGTCTTCGGCGGGAAGAAAAGGTTTTAAAGGCGCCCGTAAGAGCACCCCTTTTGCTGCCCAGGTTGCTGCAGAGGATGCGGCTCGTATTGCCGTGGATCAAGGCGTGAAGTCCCTTTCGGTTTTTGTTAATGGCCCTGGAGCTGGGCGCGAAACCGCGTTGCGGGGTCTCCAGGTTGCCGGAATTAGAATCACTTTTATTCGGGATATTACCCCGATACCGCACAATGGATGCCGCCCGCCGAAGCGTCGGCGTGTTTAGTTAGGAGTTTACTTTGGCTAGATCGACAACATCGGTTTGCAAGTTTTGCCGTCGGGAAAATATGAAGCTGTTCCTTAAGGGGGACAGATGCTTTAGTGATAAGTGCGCCTTCGAGCGTCGTGCTTATCCGCCCGGTCAACACGGACAGCGTCGTACCAAGCTTTCGGATTATGGATTGCAGCTTCGTGAGAAGCAGAAAGTGAAGCGGCTTTACGGTTTGCTTGAGCGTCAATTCCAAGGGCATTTTGAGACGGCGGAACGTCAAAAAGGTGCTACGGGCTTGAATTTGCTCCGACGTGTCGAGACTCGTTTGGACAACGTCGTCTATCGCCTCGGTTTTGCAGACTCTCGGAAAGAGGCCCGTCAGTTAGTGATTCACCGACATTTTTTTGTGAATGGAAAACCGGTCAACATCCCGAACTACATTACCAAAGTGAACGACGAAATTAGTGTGCGGCCAAAGAGCCAAAAAGCGGTTCCTATTCTTCGTGCGATGGAAAATGTTAAGAAGCGCGAAACGCCAGATTGGGTTGAAATGCATCCGGCCGAGTTCAAGGGGAAAGTGAAGTACCTACCCGAGCGGAACCATATTACGGTTCCCATCGAGGAAAATTTAGTTGTGGAGCTCTACTCCAGATAAAGGAACGAATAAAGATGGATATAACTCTTGCCCCGAAAAACTGGCGAAGTCTGATTAAACCGAAGGGTCTTGAAATTGAGCGTGACAGCCTCACAGATACCTATGGGAAGTTCACTGCGAAACCTTTGGAAAGAGGGTTTGGAACGACGATAGGCAATGGACTTCGTCGCATTCTATTGTCCTCGTTGCAGGGAGTTGCCATTACGGCAGTTCGCATCGATGGCGTTTTGCACGAATTTTCGACGATCCCGGATGCCAATGAAGATGTCGCGGATATCATCCTGAACTTGAAAGAGGTTCGCTTCAAACTTTACGTGGAAGGGCCAAAGACGGTCACCATCGACAAGCACGGTCCGTGCATTGTCACTGCCGGTGATATTCAGGTGGATGACACGGTCGAAGTGTTAAACCCGGATCAAGTCGTTTGCAATTTGGGTAAAGAGGGCAAAATCCGTGCAGAGCTCCGGTTGGAGTACGGCAAAGGTTATGTCTCCTCTGAAAATCTTCGTCGTGAAGATCTGGCGGCAGGCATCATTCCTATCGACGCATTTTTCTCACCGGTTCGAAAAGTAAATTACATTGTTGGTCATGCCCGAGTCGGACAGCGAACTGACTATGACAAACTAGAACTTGAAGTTTGGACGGATGGTTCGGTTCGCCCCGAAGACGCCGTCGCTTATGGCTCTAAGATTTTGAAGGACCAACTTAATATCTTCATCAACTTTGACGAGACGTTGGAGCCGGAGATTCCGGAACCAGTGGTTGAAAAAGAGAAGATCAATGAGAATCTTTATCGCACGGTAGATGAGTTGGAGTTGTCGGTTCGTTCGGCCAATTGTTTGCAAAATGCTGGTATTAAATATATTGGCGAATTGGTGCAGAAGACGGAAGCCGAAATGCTGAAGACCAAGAATTTTGGTCGCAAGTCTCTGAACGAGATCAAGGAGATCTTGACGGAGATGGGGCTTGGTTTTGGCGTTAAGGTAGACAGCTTTGATCCAGAAACCTATTTCGCTCAGAAGAAGAAAAAAGACGGTTCAGACACGTTGAACTAGAGCATCGTTAGGAATTTGCTATGAATCATGCACACACGGGCCGAAAGCTTGGAGTCAATCCGTCACACCGCAGAGCCCTTTTGCGCAACTTGACCTTGGCTATCATCGAACGGGATTCTATCCGCACGACCCCGGCGCGAGCTAAAGAGTTGCGTTGGTACGCGGAACGAGTGGTTACTCTGGCTAAGTACGGAGACGTTCATTCTCGTCGTCAGATCATTAGTTTGTTGGGTAGTACCGAGACGACTAGTGGAACTAACCGGGCCCGTTCGGCTATCGCTCGAGTTTACGAGAATTTGGTGCCTCGATTTAAGGATCGCCCGGGTGGTTACACCCAGATTCTTCGGCTAGCCAAGAATCGCCCTGGGGATAATGCTCCGATGTGCGTCATTCGTTACATGCCGGAGCTGGACGAAAAGGCCGCCAAAAAAGATAAAGATAGTAAGGCAAAAAAGACCGCCAAGGCAGATTCGAAGAAAAAAGTTGAAGCAGCGGCTGGTCGTAGTGGCTATAAGTCACGAGAGAAGAAAGTGGCCCCTGCGCCTCTCGAAGACAAGGTTGAGACGAAGTCCAAGAAGAAAGACAAGGAATAGGCCATTTCGCGGCCTCGGCCCTTGTTTTGTTCCCTCTAATCTGGGACCCTATTCATTGTGGCGCTTAAGAAATCTACGTCAGTTGCCATCGTCTGTACGCTGGGCATTTTCGCTGGCTTTGCGTTACTCGCTTGGCTTCCGAATGTCCTTAGAAAAACCAGTTTCGAGGTCAATTCCCCTAAAACTCCCACTGCCGCTGCTACCCAAATGCCTTTGGACACCGTCTTACCCGTCGTAACGACCGGTAGGGGCGGAGAAGCGGTTGCCACGGCCAAGGCGTCGCTAGCTTCCTATCTGCCCTCTCCCGACGGGACTTTGATAGTGAATCTTTGGGCGACGTGGTGCCCTCCGTGCGTTCAAGAGTTGCCTTCGATTGAATTCTTGAATCGGCAGCTCAATGAGTCGAAATCCAACAAGATTGGGCTACTGACTATCTCCGTGGATGACGCTTTGGGGGATCTTACTGCCCTGTTTGGAACCATGGATTTTAGGCCTTCGTTCAGTACCCTATGGGACAAGAGTGGGGTTTTTTCCACGACTGTGGGGACAGTGAGATTTCCAGAGACGTACTGGGTGGATCATACCGGGAAAATTCTTTACAAGTGGCTAGGCCCCCAAGATTGGATGTCGGCCGATGTGATAGGTCGTCTTAAGTCGATATCTCAAGCGCGGTGAGACCGTATCGGGCCAGAAGTTTGGGGCTCCCCACATAGGCGGTTTCAGTTAGAATAATAGGACAAGAACATCAACAGATGGGGCCTATCGGATGATTCGACGAGTCACGGCGCTTTCCCTTTCGCTTTGTTTATTCGTGGCTAGTGCTTCTTTGGCAGGGGCTGTGGGATCGGACCCCTCGAGTCCGAAATCAAGCTCAGCCGCAGAGGCCTCTCCCAAACTGAGCTCCTCGGCGATGCAGCGTTTGAATAAGAATCTTGAAACGCTAAATCAGAATATTACGGACCTTCAGAACAATGTGGGGATTTCAGAGAAAAATATAAAAACGCTTCAGACGGAACTAGAGGATGTAGCCAAGCTAGAAAAAGATCACGAGATATTGCGCAGGCAATACCAAAGTTTTCTTGCCGAGGGCGTTCAACAAACGGCGAAGGCCGATGCTCAACTCAAGAAAATTGCTAAATTTGAGAGGGATAACGCGAATACCGCGTCTAAAGGCGATGGACCTAATGGAAAAAACTTATCTCCGGCCGACGCCAAAAAGGTAGCTGAAGACAAAACGGCGATTCTGGACTGGCAAATTGACTCGGCACCTAAAATCAAAAAGGTGACCGAGCTATTGCGTGAGCTTAATGAGAACCTTTCTCAAATAGAGGACAAACGCACTCAATTGAAAAAGGATCTCATCGTCTGGAATCAGCACCATCAAGAATTCACTTCGGTACTTAAGCAGTCCCTTGCAAAAAAGACGGAACTGCAAAAGTACACGGGACGCGAATCGTATTAGTGCGGTCCGTAGTATCCGCCGTTTTGCGGGGGATAAGTCTGTCCGGGATAATACGGCTGCTGTTGCGGCGCTCCGCCGTAATACGGTTGTTGTCCAGTCGTACCGGGATATCCACCGTAACCGGTAGTTCCGTATCCGTAGCCAGCTTGAGGCACGCAACTTCCGTTGCTGCTGGTATAACCGGCTTGGCAGCTGCTTCCACAACCACTGAGCATTAGCGTTGAAACTAGAATAATTCCTGCGAACAAGGTTCTCATAGAAATCCCCATTCTCCTTCCATATTTAAGAAAGCCCCAATCGCCTTCCTCTCCCCGGACATGTGTAAAGCAATAGCGAGGCCAATCGATTTGAGCGGGAAAAGTGCTTGGCATTCCATAAGATCCCGTAATCTCGTTGACATGGGTGACAATTCTTGTCACGAAAGTCGCAGTGAAAAAACACGGTGTCTTACTCATAAATTTAGGAACTCCCGATAGTTCGACTCCATCTGACGTCGGTAAATACCTGCGGGAGTTTCTGATGGATCCCTATGTCATCGACATTCCCTGGGTGCCTAGATGGCTGTTTGTGAACCTGGCCATAGTGCCCAAACGCGCGCACTCGTCTTCCGGGCTGTATGCGAAGGTTTGGACCGAGGCAGGTTCTCCGCTGCTGGTTCACACTCTTGAGTTGGGCCGGCAGGTGCAGGTCGCTCTGGGTGATACCGCGGCGGTGGAAGTGGCGATGAGGTACGGTAAGCCTTCGATCAGCGAGGGCATCGATAGGTTACTGGCCGTTGGGGTCGAACACTTAACGGTCCTGCCCCTATACCCACAGTATTCACTGGCCGCTACTGAGTCTTCGATTGGGAAGGTCAAAGAGGTGCTTGCGAGCCGCGGTTGGAAAGGGGAACTTCGACTATTGCCCGCCTTTCACGATTCCGAGGCCTATCTGAATGCCGTGACGGAAGTGAGTGCGCCCTATCTACAAAAGAGGCCGGTGGATCTTGTGCTTTTTAGTTTTCATGGCCTTCCCGAGCGTCAGCTTAAGAAGTCCGATGCGACGGGCACGTATTGTTTAGCGTCCGAGACCTGCTGTGATGTCCCCACCGCCGCCAATAGAAATTGCTATCGACATCAGTGCTATATGACCGCCAAGTCGCTCGCCCAGCGGTTGAACATCAATCCTTTAAGGTATTCTGTCTGTTTTCAGTCTCGTCTGGGGCGAACCCCCTGGATTAAGCCTTACACGGATCATTTTTACGAAGCGTTACCTAGCCGGGGAATTAAACGATTGGCTGTCTTGTGCCCTTCGTTTGTCGCAGACTGTTTGGAGACTCTAGAGGAGGTAGCTATCCGCGGACAAGCCCAGTTTCGGGCGGCCGGGGGAGACGACCTTTTTCTGGTTCCCTCTTTAAACTCGTCGGCGGTATGGGTGAAAGCGGTGGCGGGAATGGTATCGAAATAGATCGCCACGAGATCTCTCGGTTCAGATCCCAGGATACCCCGCCAAAACTATTTGATCAGACGCCTGATCATACTCCGCCGGGCTCCGAAAACGAACAATAATAGCCAGGAGAAAAGAATGGGTACGGTTTGTGCTTCGTAGGGAAATCCCAGCGTTAAGGTTCGAACCAGAGACACGAGCGAGGTAAGAGGTAAACACCATGCGATCACTAAAATCGCCTTGGGCAGTTGTTGGAGTGGAAAATATACTCCGCAGAATAGAAACATAGGAAAGATGATCAAATATTGCGGGTAATTGATCTGATCGATGGTTTCCGCGAGGGCCGACGTCCAAAGGCCGAAGCCCGCAAATAGGACAGATCCTAGAAAACACAAGGGAATACAACATAGCGCCCCTGTAGGGGAGAAATCACCGCTCAGAGTCCCTAACAGCAAAACTACGGTTGAAGAGAAGGTGGCTTTGGAGGCATCCCACAGGAGCTCTCCCCAGAGGACTTCGGAGAGGGTGATGGGGGTGGTGGCCATCGCTCTAAAGATTTTTTGGTAGTACATCCGTATAAAGCTTCCATAGGCCGCGTCGAAAAAGGCTTGGAAGAGCACGGCTTGGGCTACGATTCCGGCATAGATAAATTGGCGATAGGTCACAACGTGTCCAGAGACGGTGACATTTCCGATCATCGCTCCGAGTCCATAGCCGAAAGCTAGTAGATATAAGATCGGTTCGGTAAAGGTGATAACCATCGCGTAGAGGATATTTTTTCGAAAGACGTCGAAATAACGAAGCCAAACACATCCAACTCCCCATGCGGTGTCGGCAAATTTCATGTGGTTGCGTCCCCAAGCCGGTGGCCGGTCAATTTGAGAAACACATCTTCCAGATTGGCCGCGCGCTTCCAAACGACCCCCGGACGAATCTCCTCGGCGATAACGGGTTCGGAAACATATTTTTGAATGAGCATTGCGGGTGAGGCGATGTCGAGTAACTTTCCTTCATCCAGCATTCCAATCCTATCGCAAAGACGCTCAGCCTCATCCATATAATGAGTCGACAATAAGATAGCCGTTCCCCGCTTTCGTTCTTCCCCCAACACATCCCAAAGCATGCGTCGGGCATCCGGATCGAGTCCGGTCGTGGGTTCATCCAGCACAAGCACTTTAGGTTCGGTAATCAGGGCTCTGGCCACTTGCAATTTGCGGCGCATACCACCCGAGAGAGACGAGACGAGTTCCCGGGATTTGGCCTCTAGGCCAAATTTCTTTAGGAGTTTTTCCGCTCTTAAGCGCCCTTCGGCATAGGGGATTCGAAAAAATCGGGCATAGCGAGTCATCTGGTCGATGAGATCAAAGTCCGAATCTAGCGTGTCATCTTGAGCACAGACGCCCAGTTGCTGTCGGGCTCTCTTGGGATCTTGGTGGACATTAACTCCATCGATAAGGACCTCACCGGAGGTGGCGGGATAGAACCCGGTGATACAATCAATCGTCGTAGATTTTCCCGCACCGTTCGGTCCCAAAAGACCGAAGCATTCCCCTGGACTTACCGAGAACGAAATGCCATTGACGGCAAAGACATTTCCGCCGTTGGAT
>Ga0206963_10115_pt1 | contig 27514 bp, 24 predicted proteins | sample Alteio_BWOrgHeat_28_FD_152958 | JGI IMG/M metagenome (GOLD analysis project Ga0206963, IMG submission 152958) | Enriched cells from forest soil in Barre Woods Harvard Forest LTER site, Petersham, Massachusetts, United States -... | ecosystem: Environmental > Terrestrial > Soil > Temperate forest >... | reverse complement strand
TCGCAGATTGGATGCCTGCGTTACCGTCTTGCGAAAAAGCAGAATTAACCGAAACCAGCATGGCCGCGAACATGAGCGTCTTTAGTAGCGCCTGTTGCTTTGGGGTATAAGGGATATGATTGGTGAATATAGCTTTCACCGATTTGAATTTGGATTTCACTGATTTGAACATGATTAAGAGATTTTTAGGGTTAATGATTAGCTCCACAAAGCGCTGAGTTCTTCATCCGAGATGGGGAACAGCACATTCTCGCGGATATATTCATTGATCGCCCGCTCGTTGGCTGTCCCTTTGATCTGCGGGTACTTGCTGCTCACCAGGCCGAACAGCGAAATGAAATCGGCTTTTCCGCCGCCTTCAGTTTCTAGGATGTGAAAGATGCTTTTCAGTTCTTCCAATACATCGGGGGTTAATCCTAATTTCCATTCCGTTTCGCTAACTATGACCGGCGCTTTTGCCACCGGCGCGAAGCTGAAATCCGACATACTCACCCGGCTCATGCCTTCCGGCAGCGCCGTTTTGCCCATAAGGCTTTCTTCATCAAAAGGCAACTCTTCCAGTTCCTCGTCCCACTCGTGCCGCAAGGGTTCCGGAGAAGGTGCCGGCCTGCGCCTGCCATTTAAAAAATCAACCAATTGTTCCGGGTAAAGCGCCAGTATGAGCGCCACATACCAGATCAGGGATAGGACTAACGCAGCGACTAAGAACTGCTGCCAGCTAAAATGTTGTAGTATCATTTGTTTTGCTTTTGTCCTGCCGCCCTATTGCGGCAGGATTACAAAAGCAAATTTTCAAAGCCTCAAAATCCTTACATCCTATATAGGATAAATAATTAAAAAGCGACCCTTACGGGCGTTACAACCCCTTTTTATTTTTAGCTTTATGGGATTTCAATTCGTTCTCCTCATCCATTTTTTGGAGCAGCGCGTCCTTGATCTTGTCGGTAAAATGCGTTTTGCTCAAACGCTTCCTGGCCATCAGGTCCTCAAAGCCGCTCTTGGGCACGCCCAGTCTCACCCCGAAGAAAGCGCCCAGCACCTCGAAAAATTCATTGATGCCGATCTCGCCCTCGTTGACCTGACCATTCAGGTAAATGCCGTGCGCTATTTCGATCAGGTTAATGATCTCGCCCGTCCATTTGAAACCACTGCGCAGCTTACCGTTTTCATCCACGGTCGTAGACGACAGTGCCGGGCGATCTTCCAGCTTATTGATTTCACCAACCACATATTTCTTGAGTTCCTCGTAGGCCATGAACTTGGCAAATAGGTAACTCATGCTGGTATTAAAAGCCGGGTCAACTTCCGGCACTTCCGGGATGAGTATTTGCTGTACTTCCGCACCCCTGACAAAATAAAGTTCGTCCAGTTCGGTTGCGCCCAGCTTATAGTACTGGTAATGAAATTCATGAAGCCGGAAAAATCGGTCGTAATATTCCAATTGGCCCAACCAATAATTACGCAGCATTTTACCGCCTTGTGCTGGTACTTTGTTTTCCAGCGCGTTCCTATCCAGGTAATAGATCAGCCACTGGTAAAAATGCGGTTTACCTTCTTTGAACAGCCATATCTCCTCGGCCTTATCTTTAAAAGTATAAGCAGCTACATAATCCCGTAATAATTTCAGGTATTTACGGACTACCGTAAGGCAGGCCGCCAACTTTTTGATGCCGCCATCTTCACTATACCAGGCGGCCTTTAAATCTTCCATGTACTGGGTGTACATTTCCTCACAATACTGTTTCAGCATAATTTACATTTGTTTTAAATGAAACCTGCCGCGCCGGGTTGACAACTGGCTTTACTTAGCTCACCACGACAGGCAATGCGTAAATTTTTCTCATGGCATATAATTATTTAATCGCAAAGAAAAATATCCGCAACCTATCGGAGTAGTGTTGCCGGGGTGCCATACCCCCGAACACAAAAAGAAAGGGCCGCTAAGAATTATTAGTAGTTCTTTGCGGCCGAAAAAAATATTTTAAATTTATTTCAGGAACTCATCGATATCTGCAAGGATTTTACGCAACAGGGTTCGCAAGCCACGCGCCGCCCGGTCGGTGGGTTGTTTAAAATGGTTGCGAAAACTACCCTCGCTGATCTGCTCAGTTTCCTTTGAGGCATAGGTGTTGACATAATGCCGGATGACACCATTCCGGTCTATGCCTATGAACACGTTATGCTTGTTTAATAGGAAAGCCAAATAGGCGATCTGTTCAACAGGCAGCCGTAATTTTTGAAATTGTTTGGCAGCGTTACCTGCCCGTTGAGCCGGGTTGGCCAGGAATGTCATTTCCTCATCCGCCCATTTCGTCAATTCTTCCCGTATAGCGGGAAAGCGATGATCATAACGTACACCGGAGATTATCGTTAATTGGTTCAATATTTTTTTGAGAGTGACCAATACCTTTTCCTTTTCGGCTGGTGTGGCATATTTTTTCAGATAGCTGCCGATCACATCCGTACAATAATCCAACATCCGGCTGCTGTTGTAATTAACCGTAATGAGTTTATCCGTCAGCACATAATCAGGCACTTTATATTCCGTTCGCTTAAAATCAAGACCCTTCAATGCTCTTACATATTGCTTCAAATAATGGTAACCGCTGCAAGTGACCAGCCTGTGATGGCGTTTACTGACAAAATTTTCCAATGGAATGAGCGTAATTTCAACCAATTTGGGATTGATCTTGTTTTTTACCAGTACTTGTTTCAGCGTGGTCAACTCATCGGTATAAACTTTACGCTCCCGGTCTAGTACTACACGTGGTAAGGGAATATTGTTATCTAAATATTCCGGGAAACTGCGGCCTAAAGTATCCAGCAGGTTCAATACGACCACCAATGTTTTTTTTGGCTCCTGGCCGGTAGCGCCATGTGTTTTCCAATAAATTTTATCAGCCAATTTTACTAAGCCGTCCAGGTGCCAGCAGATATATTGCCGCACTAGGTAATCGGAATTTAATAAAAATATATTTTCGGTAATGGCTTTGGGCAAACGTTCTTCTTCGGCAAGGATCAGTTTGAGTATTTCAGGCGTAGAAAGGCCCGCAGTCACATCGTTCACCAGGTTTTCCAAAGCCTGCAGTTCATATTTCATGGTAAATAGGTTTACGTTCCTTACGGAACGGCGTTTTTCAATAGGCTTAATAAAAAAGCTGCGGTGTGGGCAGGGACCAAACACACCTTCACCCACCATAGATTACCAGAGTGCAGGTTTGCCCGCGCCGAAGCGGGCGTCTCCATGCCTCCGTTCTGGTATTCTAATTGGTGGGTGAAATTGGTACGGAAATGCGAAAACGCTATAAAAATATCTTCTGTAGTAAATTTCTTTAGCTACAATTTGTCTTTATTCTTTTTCATTTTCATACAGATTTAGTTCATAATTTGATTACTGTGGTTTGGTCCAGGTAAATAAACGCCGCTGCACTTGCGGCGCTATTCATTTAATTAACTTAACTGACCCCATAAAGAACAAAATTGTGCATAGATCATTTATCTTTTTTACGTCTAAATGGATATTCTTTCCGTTCCGCGCGGTAATCGTGATATAGCCAGACCGCTATGGCGATAAAGAATATCGCCATAGCACTAACGCCGGCGTAAAATCTCCAACCCATATTGATATAGTCAATAGTGCTAAAAGTTAATTTATTCCCCATACATTAATCGTTTGCTAAAAAACTTCGGGGACTCCTGGTAGCCCTGCTGCACATAAAACAAATGCGCCGGCACCCGCCAGTCCATACAATGCACCTGTATCCGGTCGCATTTCCGTAATCTGGCCTCTTTAACCACGTATTCTTCCAGCGCTTTTTCTACTCCCTGTCCCTTCACCGATTCGTCGACCGACAAATAAGAAATAAAGACCAACCCGCCGTCAAAAGCCAACTGGGGCATAAAATGTACCGATACAAACCCTACCACCTCCCGCTTTAGCTCATAAACGAACACCTCGTGACCGTCTTTGCCGAACTTTAGCTCCAATTGATCAATCAACAGGCTCGTGCTGGTTTTATAACCCAACCCATCCAACAATAATTTGATGGCCGGTGCATCTTTGTAAGTGGCGTGTCTTATATACATTTACGTATTTCTCATTATTTGCTTGTTAAAATTGTTTCAGGCATTAAAACCAGTTTGATGTAATTGTTTCCGCTTATATACTGGCCGGCCATTTCCTTGACATCCGCCGGGCTGACATTGTTGAGCAGGCCATTGTAACCGTTTACCTCGTCGAGGTTGTCACCGGTCTGTAATTGCCCGCTGAGATAGCCCAGCCAAAAGCTGTTGGTCTGCATTTCTGATCCCCTCACCGTTTTTTCTTCAGCGCGCCACTTATCGACATTCTCCTGCGGCGGCCCGTCTGTCTTCAGTTTGTGGATCTCATCCAATGTGGAAGCGATCAATTTGTCCACGTTCTGCGGGGCGCAGCCAAACTGAATAATAAAACTGTAACTTGATTGGGGGTATTTGCTGGTATTGACAACCACGCCGGGACTGTAAACCCCGCTTTCATCTTCCCGCAGCCGTTGCAGCAGGCGTATTTCCAATGTTTCTTTTAAGGCATCCAGTTTCACCTTATTCTCCGAAGAGTAATCGAAGCGACCTGAAAAGACCAGTAGCACAGTTGATTTAGGTTCGCTGCCTTTGTAGACATTCTTCTCTATTTTACCTTCGGGAATATGAATACCTAAATCTTTGGCTTGTTCGTTTTGATGGGTCGATGGTAATGAGCCTAAGTATTTTTCCAGCAGCGGCTTAATGGTGTTGGTATCAATACTGCCGACAAAAGTGAAGGTGAATCCTGAAGCATCTGCAAAACGTTGTTTGTAAAAAGAGTAAGCGTTATTAGCCTTGATCTGCTCAAACTTAGCTATCGATGGCCCTGTTTTACGCATATTGTAATTACCTAATACTGCGCTGACGGTATCGCTGAAAACGCTGTTTGGATCGTTGGAACGATTGGCCAGGCTTGCTATCGATTGCTCCATTATGCCGCGAAAGATTGCGGTATCCAGCCTTGGTTCGGTAAAATAGCCATATACCAGTTGAAGGGCTGTTTCCAAATCTTTAGGCGTAGCTGCGCCGTTAATTCCTTCAAATCGTTCGGATAGGAAAGGACTGACGCTGACCTCTTTACCTTCCAGGTATTTATCGAGTTCCGTAGCGTTGTAATTACCCAAACCCGATGCCGAAATAATACTTGCGGCATTTGTAGCACTTTCGTAATTGCGGTCGCTGCTTAATGATGTGCCACCCGGCGCGAACGCGCTGAACTGTATTTCGTCATTTTTAAAATCGGTCGGTTTGAGGATAACCTTTATGCCGTTGCTCAAAGTGAGCGTGGTGGTATGAATATCCGTATCATACCGTTGGCCGGTTATTTTCCCGCTAACGGGCTGAACAGCCAGTAACGGTTTTGTACTAATCTCATCTACATAGGGCATCAATCTTTCGTCACCTACAGATTTTAGCCAGCTATTGACGATTGTTTCGGTTGGCAGCGTCGCTTTATCCTTTTCCGCGCCTAAAATTAATATATCGCGGTTGGTATTGGTAATATATGCCGACGCCAGGCTATTAACCTCTTTTAAGGTAATCGTCGGCAAATCACTTTTTGTTAACTGGTATTCTACTTCAATGCCTGGTCCGGCAATGTCTTTCAGGAAAGAGTTTTGGTATTCTGTTACATAGCTTTCCGAATTGGTTTTATTCTTCTCTTTTAATTTATTTTCGGCACTGTTCAAGTAGGCGGTCTTAGCCCTTGCCAGTTCGGTTGTGGTAAAGCCGTACTGCTTTACCCTTTCTGTTTCCCGCCAAACGGCTTTAAAGCCGCTTTCCAGTTCGCCCGGCTTAGCGATCACGCTGGCATCATACATATCCAAACCGCCCATGAACCCGGCAATACCGGCACTCCCTTCCACAAATGGCGGATCAGCCTGCCGGGACAGGTCCGCATAACGTTCAGCCAGCATCTGGTTAAATAAATCACGAATAATATGAGCCCGATAATCTGCCCTTGTTTTTAATGGCAGTTGTTTATGCTTGACAATGATTTCCGCCTCGGTGGATGGCATCTCCTTGTCGGTTACCGCTACAAACTGGTTCTTGCCCGTTAAGGGAACCTTATAATTTGTCCTTACCCGCTCATGGACAGGGTTTTTTAAATCGCTGAAGGTGCGTCTTACTACTTTTTCCAGGCTATCTGCGTTTATGTCACCTACAATGATCAACGCTTGCAAGTCCGGCCTATACCAGTCTTTGTAGAAGCGTTCAATAACCGGGCGTTTAAAGTTATCCAGCACCGTATCCAGGCCGATGGGGATACGTACCGCGTAGCGGGAGTTATTCAGGATTACCGGCCAGTATTGCCTTTGCATCCTTTCACCCGCGCCTTTGCCCAAACGCTTTTCTTCCAATACTACCCCGCGTTCCTTGTCAATCTCTACCGGGTCGAGCAACGCTTCATCTGCCCAATCCCGCATAATTTCCATACCCCCTTTTAAAATCTCCGGTTTATCAGAGGGAATAGGCAATTCATATACTGTTTCGTCAAAACTGGTATAAGCGTTAATGTCCGCACCAAAACGTACACCTGCTTTTTGAAGATAGTTCACCAACTCATTGTGAGGAAAGTGCTTAGTACCATTGAAGTTCATGTGTTCCATAAAATGCGCCAAACCACGCTGGTCTTCATCTTCCAGCACGGAACCAGCTTTATTTACCAGGTACATCACTACCCTGTTTTTAGGTTCTTCGTTATGGCGAATATAATAGGTAAAGCCATTGGCCAACCTGCCAGTTCGCACGGCAGGATCAAGCGGTAACAGATCGTTATTCTTTTCTTTTTGTTGTGCAACGGCACATGCAGGTAAGAGTGCCGCCATCAGCAGCCATAATTTATATTGAGAAATACGGTTCATATGTCTTAATAAAACGCCCCGGAACTATCCGGGACGTTTTCCTCATTAATTAATTAACTGACTATTATTATCGCTTACTTGCTAAGCATCTTGCTGTCCTTATAAAATGTAAGGATTGTATTGTTTCTAATAAAGATTTTAAATCAACGCAGATGTGCGCTACTTAACAGGTGTGTTGTGGTTCTTTCCTTTTGACCAATGGCTGGCGCGCATTGATTTTCGCTGCTACTTCACGGTATTTTTCAATAACCACGGCCAATTCGATGAGCATAGTATGATATATCTCGTAGAATTCGATTAATTGCTGCTCAAAATTTGCAGCCTGCTTTTCTTCAAACGGCATATTGTTTATTCTTTGCAACAACCTGGTGTGCTCCATATTATTTAGTGCTTGCAATGCCATATTCGATCAATTAAGAATAAGTGTTTTATCGACCTGCAACAACTGATTATTTTTTCTGATAAACCGCTGTGATCGTATAAGCAAACCCGCTTGTTGCCTTTACCGATTTTTTAACAGTGAGTGTTTGACCATCGGCAGCCAAGTTCCAAGCTTCAGCAGAATTATATTGTTCTGTATTCGGGTCATTTGGCACACTTACATCCGTATTGATCGTTAGTGTTTTACCCGCATCTGTTATCTGTGCAGTTATCTTTCGGCTTTTTTTATCGCCGCCGACAATTTCGAAAGGACTACCGTTTAACGGCAAAGTTTCATTGGCAATCGAATCTGCACCGGCATCCGATTCCTGGACGAGCGATAGCTTTAAATTTTCAGCGGTTTGTGATACCGTTATTTGTTTGGACGCTGTATAATGCGGTGCATTATTAAATTGGCTTTTATCAAGGTTAATTACCCATGTTCCGGAAAAATTGGTTGGTCCGGAAGTCTGCGCTTTAGACCTAAAAGATACCACAGCTAATGAAAGGAGAATTAAAGCTGATAGGTAATTGATGTGTTTTCTCATGTTGATTTTAATTAATGGGATTGATTTATAAATTGGTTAGTATATTATGGCTGCCGCTCGTTACAGTGAAAACTGGTCTATTTGGCAAGGATACGCTTGCTTTTGTTCCTTTAGGAATTTCCACGTGAAGCAATAATTGATTGTTCTTTATTTGCCAGTTGGAAACTATGTTTCCATAGCTGCAGAGGTAAGTGGCCTTGACCCAGGTTAAACCGCCGCCAATTTGGGGCTGTATCCTGATCGTTTTGTAGCCGGGTGAAGTCTTGTTTATACCAGCAATAGCTGTGTATAACCAGTTGCCAACTGCGCCATAAGCATAATGATTTAGTGAACAGGTATCCAAACTGCCATCCGGCCTAATCGCATCCCATTTTTCCCAAATGGTAGTTTCTCCTTTTGTAACCGGGTACAGCCATGACGGCATGGTAGTTTGATTTAATAAAGTATAAGCCAAGCGGGTATAGCCATATTTGCTTAAAACCGGCAACAGGTACGGCGTTCCTAAAAAGCCGGTGGCTAAATGATCATGGTTTTCGTGAATTAATGCTACCAGGCGATCTACCGCCTTTTGGCGCAAATCAACAGGCAATAAATCGAATTGGAGCGCCAGCACGAATGCCGTTTGGGTATCTTGTGTGCGCCCTTCCGGGTTGAGGTAGATCTTTAGAAAAGCCGCTTTAGCTGAATCTAATATCCGGCCATAGCGCTTGATATCTTCCCTGTTGCCCATCACTTTAGCTGCTTTTACCAAGATGGCTGCAGAATAAGCAAAGAAGCATTGATCGATATACGTTATATCCGTTTTAGGGCCGGGCGCATACCAGTCGCCGTAGCCATTGGCTTGCCATTGGTAATTGTTCAGGCTTGCCAAGTCTGCTATATGATCTACCCAGGCTTTCATGGAAGGATATTGAGCCTTCAGAATTTCTTTATCCCTGTAAACTTCATAAAGTGTCCAGGGAATAATGGTCGCTGCATCTCCCCATCCCGCAACTCCACCGTTATTCGAGCGGTTTAATTTAGGTATGATAACCGGCATACCACCGTTTACCCCCTGGTCGGCACTGAAGTCATTCAGCCACTTTTCATAAAAGGTTTTGACGTCCCGGTTATAAGCGGCAGTGCTACAAAATATTTGCGCATCGCCCGTCCAGCCCAAACGTTCACTGCGTTGCGGGCAGTCCGTAGGAATATCAAAGAAGTTACTGTTCAGGCTCCATTCAATATTATGCTGCAATTGATTGATTAGCGGATTGGAACAGCTAAAACTACCGGTGTGCTGCAAATCACTATATAAAGCAATCGCCCGGCAATTGCTTTGCGTTAACTTACAGCCGGTAACCCTGATATAACGGAACCCGTGATAGGAGAAATGAGGCTCCAGCATTTGTTGATTACCATTCAATATATAAATATCCTCTGCTTTAGCATCGCGCAAATTCCCGGTGTAGAAATCACCATCTTTATCTAATGCTTCGGCATGGCTGACTTTTATGGTATCGCCTGCTTTGCCCCTTATCTTCAATTTGACCCATCCGGCCATATTCTGGCCAAAATCGGCGACTTGTTCGCCTTTAGGCGTCGTAAATACCTTTACCGGCGCAAAGTTTTCATGTTCCGTCACTGCCGGGCTAATTGTCCTAATCAGGCTCGTAAATGGATAATCGGAGACTCTTACTTTCGTCCAGTTCTGTTCAAGAATCCTTGTATCTTGAATTTCTCCATTATACAGATCAGCATACCGTATCGGCCCGGTTGCGCATTGCCAGGTACTGTCTGAAACAATTTCTTGCTTTCTGCCATGGGTATAACGGATCACCAATTTCACTAACAAGGACGCATCGTTTCCATAGGTGTTAGCTTGCATTTCCTCATTAAATACCCCCCTATACCAACCGTCACCAATTGTAACTTTCAATGTATCGACACCACGCAATAAACTCGTAATATTATATACCTGGTATTGCAATCGTTTATGGTAATCAGTAAAGCCTGGAGTGAAGTAAGCATTACCTATGCGGAGTCCATTGAGCTGTGCTTCATACAAACCGTGTGCAGTAATGTAAAGCTTTGCGGAAATTATCTTTTCTTTAGCCTGAAAAGCTTTTTGAAATATTGGGCAAGGGCGTTCAACGATCTGTTCCGCAAAAGCCGGGCTGATCCAGTAAGCAGTTTTAAACGCCTCTGTTTGCCCAAATAGATTTGTCGACAATCCGCCAATAAAAAAAATACTAATTAATACTTTTACTCGTATTCCTGACCTATGAGAATGTTTTAGTAGAAGAGTGATAAATAAACGAAATCTAAACATAACTATCTTCCTCTAATTCAATTTTCCAAAATCGTCCGCAATCCATTATCATCAATCCGGCAGAAAACGCCGCTTTCACTCAATAACCCCTCATGTGTTCCCTGATGTTCGTCTACATCAAGCCCTATAACCTCGTTATTATATAACCTGCTTATATGGTCAATGATATCATGTCCAACCAGGATTTGCCTTACTTGGTAAATTGCAAGCGTGCTATCTATTTGGGCTTGTGTAGCTTTTGGGGTGATAAAATAACCTCGATACCAAAATGGTGAAGTGGTACCATCGAAAAATAACTGTATTTTTCCGTCTGGTATTTGTTCTAAAGGCAATGCGTAATACGGTCTGCAAAGTGAATTGATTTCAGCTAACGGCATATTAAGCTTATTGATAACCTGTGCGACGCCGCCATGTACCATTAGAAAGTCACCATCCTTTTCTATGACATTTTTACTCCTCAACCACCTTCCCAATTCAGTATTTTCCGTATATAAGTTGGTATAGTTTTCATTGATCGTTTTGCAATTCACGTAATAGGCCACATCGACATAACGGAGGTCACCGCTTAGGTTCATAATTTCATGATTACCTAAAATCACATGAACAGCTCCGCCTTTTTCCTTAGCTTCGTCCTCCAGCTTATAGAGCAACCAAAGATATTGCGTGACCTGTTTACCCCGGTCAAACAGGTCACCAGCTACTAACAGATTTCCCTTTCCGAAAATCCAGTTGTAATTACTATCAATTACTTTTACCCGAAGTAATAATTTTCGGAAAGGTTCGAATTCGCCTTCTATGTCGGATACTGCAAACACCTTATCACTTCCTGGGGAAGTTGCTGGTTCATTGATTATAGTCTTTCTTATTTTCACATTGAAATCCCATTCGGGGTGGTCATCAATGTGTATTCGCAGTACATGATTGAATTTTTTTGTTATCGGAAAACTGGAGGAATCGGCTATATAATTCCCATTTTTTTTTATCACACTTTTTACAACCACCTGGTCACCCCTGTAAAAAACATAGGGACCATCGGTTATGCCTTTAGGCTGCGCGGCAACAGATTGAACCAGCAAGAGCAGTATAAACCGCCAGAACCATAAATAATCGATCTTTGGTTTTCCCATTATCTTGAACTTAATGATCTCAAGTAATCGGCAATTTCCTGGTGCCCAAACATTTCTGCATACGTAGCCGGCGTTTTGCCTTTTGCTGGCCCATAATCACCAGTATACTGGTAATTAATCTTTGCTCCTTTGGCAACAAGCATTTTCACCATGTCAAGGTTGCCATATTTTGCAGCGTGCATCAATGGCGAAACATAGCCGTTACAGATTTTATTTACGTCCGCACCGTTTTCCAAGAGCCAAATAAAACACTTAATGGAGTTATATCTGATCGCATCGGCTAAAACGCTGTAATTACCATAGCAGTCGTTTATATTGGTCTTAGTAATTACAACACTTATTTTGACACTATCATCTACTTTTAAGGCAGAATTGATTTCAGCAGGCAATTCCTGCGCCTTTGCCGGTACAGATAAAGCAATAAAAAAAACTACTATACATATTCTAAAAAAATTCATCATTGAAAATTTAAGGAGGTGATTTATTAGCTTAACATCTTTTATGGTCGCTGTTCGAATACAAATTCTCATCATTTCTTATCATAATAAGCAGTGATGCTGTAATCATCTAATAGTCTTGCATTGCGATCCACTACCAATGTTTTTCCATCATTTTCCAGTGACCATGTTTCCGTAAACTCGGAATCTGGTTGGCCATCGCCCTTTACTAATCGTACCGAAAGCACAAAGCTCTTATCACCATAATCCCATTTCAACGAAACGACTCTTTTATTCCTGTTATAAATGATCGTTTCACTGGTTGTTCCATCAAATGGAACAATTTCGGAATAATAATGCTCCACCATCTGATTATCATAAACCCTTGCCTGGATAACTATGGTATCATTTTTCTGTGTGATAACAAATGACTTCGGAACTAACCAATCAGGGGCTTGCTTAAAATCTGTCTTCCGCAAATTAAGCACCCATTTTCCGGAGAAAACTGTTTTTTGCGCTAAGCTTATGAATGGCAATAACAGGAATATTAATACTAATGATCTTTTCATATATTTTGCTTGTTTAGAGCGGTTGTTGATAGTAAATGTCAGGATTGTACTGATTCATTCGGATTTGCTGCAACTAAGTTGCTTACCAGGTCTTGACGCCGCTTTGCATCTTAGCCAATGTCTGCTCTACCTGTTCTTTGTCCTTTTCTGAACTTGCCCGCAAAGCCTTCTTTTCCCAGGTTATCGCTTCCTCTTTTCGTCCTGTTTTATATAGCAGATTCGCGTAGGTATCTAAATAATTATCAAAATAAGGATCATTCTCTCCTTCAGTAATTGCCGTCTTACTCCAGCTAATTGCGGCTTCTAATTCCAACTTATTTTGGCTATGTGTGAATATGTCCCAGGCAAATCCATTTAATTGCATCGGCTTTGAGATCGTCCCTTTATAGCTGTCCAAATATTCAACTAATGCCTTATCGTATCCTGGCCAATCTTTCCTCGTTTGATAATAATTTATTTTTGTCCATTTCGTGATTCGATCTGCGTAGTACGGCCCATATTTAGTGCTTATACCATTATACATTTGCGACCAATCTGGAGGGATTGGTTGTTGTTTAGTCGAATCTATTCCACTGTAAATAGCTTGGCCACCTGAATTCCCTAAAAGTTTCAATCCCTCTTCCGCTTTTGCATTTGCAGCTATTACGTTAGCGTCTTCTTTCATTATGATATTGCTGACCCGTCTTTCCGCGTAATCCTTCCCCATAATTGCATCTATTTTGCTGGAATTGCGGAACCAAATTTTAAATCCTTCATCTTTGCTCGTCTTTGTGAAGTGGCTGAAAAAATCAAGATTAAATGATGTGTAAAGGTTCGTAACATTACTAATGTATTCATTTAAGTATCGGCTGGTCAACTCAGGGTCATCTAAACTGGCCGAACTCAAAACGAGTTGACTAAGCATCGTGCTGTCCCGATCTCCATGTTTATATTTTTCTAATAAAGTGTAATACTGCTTATTAGGATCCCTCGCGTCATTTATTACCTTCATAAAAGCCTCGGGCGCCATTGACCCGCCGCCACGATGTACAATACGGCCATCGGCAGTAAAGAATAGATAAGTTGGGTATGAACTGATTTGATAGGCCCGAGTAATTTGATCGGCATCCTTATACCATTCTTTAGTTTGCTGATCATCTGTTCCTGTTCTATCCATTTGCACACTCACGGCAATAAAGTTGTCGTTCACCAATTTGCCAACCTGCGGTAAAGTAAATACATCGGCGGCCATGTGCTTGCAAGGCACACACCAGGATGCGTTACAGTCCATAAAAATCAGTTTATTTTCCGCATTAGCTTTTGCCTGGATTTGCTGCCAGCTTAAGTTTTTCTCAAAGTGAATACCTACATCCTGCGCTATTGAAAGGCAGGGAATCAAAAAAAATAAGACAAAAAGACCTCTCATATAATTAAAAATTAAATGTATTTGCTTGAATTGAAAAGAATTCCCTAAAAGTTGTTTACCGCAAATAGCTTTATTGAGCTTGCTGTTTCAGATCCTGCAATCACGAATGTGTAGTTCTTAAACACAGTCGGGTTCCAATTCAACGTCGCCAGCACAGTTCCGGAATTATTCGTTACCTGGAAATTATATCCGCCGCTATTCGTTATTGTCGGATTTACCGGAAGCGTTGTAAAACTGGTAATCGACTTGAAAGAAACATTGTTAAACTCATTTTGACTACTTCCTTGCAAACTGACATTTAAAGGGCCGCTATCCGGTGAAAGATTTATTAAACGAGCGCCTGCCACACTATCCTGATGAATTGGAATTTGATCTGAGGTGAATAAAGTATCAATTGATAACGCGTTCCCAAACACATACAGCGAATAAATTCCACCTGCTTTTAAGTTAACTGAGCCGTGAAATAATAACTGTGTAGAGTCCGTCGACGAAAGTAAGTTCAAGTAATTCGATCCGGTCGGCAGCCCATATTCTAAAGAAGAGCCATAGGAAATTGATAGAGCGTCTTCGTAGTAAGGTATGCCCTTAGGTGCAAAATTCCCTACAATTTCTGGCACAGCCTGTGACGCGTTTATGATGGTCAATGAAGCTGTAGTTCCTAACCTGGGTATTTCTTTCTTGCATGAAAAAAATAATAACTGGCCCAGTAAAATAATTATAATTGATTTTATTGTTTTCATTTCTGTAGTTTTAATGATAGCTTATTTGTCATTTTCAATATCCGGGGTTTTGCTTCAAATTAGGATCCGATAGCATATCGGACTGTGGAATAGGATAAAGCTCCTGGTAACTTTGCCAGGACGCGCCCCCGGCCTTTTTAGGCGTTACTACCCCCATTACCACATCTATCTGCCCGGTTCGTTTTAAATTCAACCACCTAAAACCCCACTCGCAGAAGTATTCGTCCTGCCACTGATGGGCTATTTCTGTTAACAAAGATCCCATATCCGTACCTCCGGAATAGTTCGCCAAACCCGCGCGGCTTCTGATTACATTGATATCCGATACTGCTCCGCTTTCGCTCAATTCCGCCCTGGCTTCAGCCCTGATCAGGTATTGTTCTGCCAATCTCAGTACCATATCGTATTCGGCCGGTGTTGTCGGACTATTAGCATCTGAAGAGCCAATTTTATATTTGTAAGGATAATAATATTTCACCCCTGAATGAGTTGAAGAGTCTACCCATGCTGTGAAACGTTGGTCCCCGGGCTCAAATGAACTGAGTTGTTCGGGAGATAGATATTCATTGGGTGCAGACCTGGAATTCCTAGGTAAAATGTAATAACCCACATTTGTAGCGTATAGATTAGCTGAACTCACATATTGGGCATTAACTTCCCATTGCAAAATAGACTCGCTACTATTTGCAAGAAAGACGTTATTCAAATTGGCATCCAAACTGAATTCAGTCGAATTGTTGATTACCTGGCTTGCCTGCGCTTCGGCATTCGCCCATTCTTTCTCAAACAAATAAATTCTTGCCAGCAAAGCCGTTGCAGCCCACTTATTAGCTCTTGTTCGTTCTCCACCAGAAATGGAAAAATCGGAACGTAAATTGGCCTGCGCGAATTGCAAATCGGTAATCATTGCCTGGTAGATAGTATTAGATGGCAATTTACTCGCTAAATTATTTTGCGCAAAATTGGCGGCGGACGTTATATAAGGTACCTCACCGAATAAATTGACCAAATAAAAATAACAGAAAGCCCTGATAAACTTTGCTTCGCCCAATAATTGATTTTTTGTACCTGCCGACAAAGTTTTCGAGGCCTCTAAACCCTCGATACAGGCGTTGGCTTGATAAATATAGGAATATGCGGGTTGCCATATAACATTAAAAATATTATTATTTGTCGCAATCAATTCATTAGAATAAAACTGATCGCCGGGTGTATAATATGGGACCAATTCATCAGCAGACTCTCCACTGTATATATGAATGGCTCCGCTAGCAAAATTGATAGAGCCCTCGCTGCCATCCTCTATTTGGGAATAAATTCCTAGTATCGCAGAGTTGGCGTCTGTGCTATCGGTGAATGTTTCTGCCGTTGTAATACTGGAAACGGGTGGTTTAATATCCAATACTTTATTACATGATGTTACAATCGCAATGATGATGCACCAAAAAATTAGGTTATATCGAAGTTTCATGATTTTATAATTTAAATTGAAGTCCGCAAATAATTGTGGTTGGATAAGGCAGCGCGCCCAGGCTCGGAGTTTCAGGATCGATCCCATCATATTTTGTAAAGAGCAAAAGATTTTCGCCCCTTACGAATATTCTTAGCCCGGCTATGCCCAATGACTTCGCCAGTTTTCCGTTCGGCAAGTCATATGAAAGCGCTGCATTTTGTAATCTTATGAAAGCGCCACTCCCGTAAATACCGTCTGAAACAGACGCAAAGTACTGATCTGACGAAGCTCCGTTGGTTGTATACCGTGCATACTGTGCTATATCTCCTGGTTTTTGCCATACTTGATTAACAATTTGGCTGCTTTCGTTATAAAACCCGCCAGGAGTACTTTCGAATATCGCCGCCGGCTCTTGTTTATTTCTGAAGTGAAAAAACATATGTAGTGAAAAGGCTTTGTAAGTGAGGTCAGTCCCGAATCCTCCATCGTACTTTACGGATAAGTTATAATCGTATAAATCATTGTAGCCGTTATTATAATAATTTACTATCGTTCCGTTTTGATTTTTTTCTTCCATAACGTATTGACCGGTCAACGGGTCTACTCCGACAGCATGTAGCAGTTTTCCTATATTAAGCGGCTGTCCGATAGTGTATTGAGTCGCATAAGAACTTTGGGCTAAATTGGGAAAAGCAAGCAATTTATTTTGATTAAAGCCAACGTCAAAATTTACCGCCCAAGTTATATTGCTACGATCAATTATTTTATATTTCAGCGTAATCTCCTGCCCTGTATTTTGAACCAAAGCTGGCGAATTTGCATACACACTTGTGAACCCTGTGATTGTAGGCAAATTATATGAAATCAGTTGATTGCCTATCCGGTTTTGATAAAATGAAATTTCAAACGTCAAACGATCCTTCAAAAAACCTAAATCCAGCGCACCTTCTAAGCTTTTATCAACCTCCCATTGTAAATTGGCATTATAAAGATTAGTAGGCACATATGAGGCGGGTCCTCCTGGTTGGTAAGGTGATATGTTTTCGGCAGACCAGGAACTAAGATATTGGTAAGCGGGCAATATCTCGTCGGTTCCGCGGGTCCCGTAACTTCCTCGCAGTTTACCAAAACTTAAAAATCCTAAATTGTTTTTCACCCAATCTTCCTGGGTAAATATCCATGCGGCGCCCACCGAGCCAAAATTTCCATATTGGTGCCCAGGTCCAAATAATGAAGATCCATCACGTCTTGCCGAAAGGTTTACAATATATTTATCTTCCCAATTGTAGCTAATCCGGGCGAACAATGCGGCATGTTTTTCTTGACCAGAACTGTTACTGCCTCCTACCTGGGGAGCATTTCCCACGGACATTAGCAAATTATCGTTTGTAAAGCCACTTCCGAAAATCGTATTTCCATCATAGCTTTGTGGATTATAATTTGCTCCTATTATTCCGTTGAATTTGCCCCTACCTATGATAGTTTTATATTCTAAGTCTGGCTCGATAATCGTATTTGTTGAATTGTTGTTCCCGAAGTATGAACGGCCCGTGGGATTCAGCGCAGGATCTTGGGCAGCGATCGGATACAGTTGTATCTGCGAATTGTGTATCGTATTATAACCCGCATTTGCATTGAAATTTAATCCTTTTGCTATACTATAATTTAGCGTCAAATCACTATAAAGGGTATTGGTGTTCGATGTATAGGGCTGCAATAAAGTTGCAAATGGGAATGAATTTCTGTTTGTCGAATTCACATTACCCCAGCCCGCATAATTGAGCTGTCCCTCACTATTGAAAATAGCTGGCGCGTCAGGCGGAAGAGTTACGCTCGCTCCTATATTTACCATGTCAGAAGTCGTATAACCATAAGTGTTTGTAAATGAAATTGTTAACTTTTGATCCAGAGATTTATGGGTCAGGTTAAAATGAACTGAAGCGCGTTGATCAGATCCACTTACTGTAATTGGTGAAGTTTGACGCGTAAAATTTCCATCCAACCTGAATGTTGTTTGTTTATCTCCTCCGGAAAGGGTTAAAGATGCGTCGGTTTTATCACCAGCCCCCCCCCCAAATTTCTTTTTGCCAGTTGGTATAACTATTGGTATTCCATAGTAACAAGTCATAGGCGTTACCTGTCGTCATCGGAATACCGTCATTCCGAAAAGCATCTTCGCGCATTTGAATGTACTCTGGGGTCGTCATTAAATTATAGAAATTGGTGATTTTGGTAATCCCCTGTTGCACATCAGCTTCCAACCTGGTTTTTCCGGCAACGCCTTTTTTCGTGGTGATAATGACGACACCATTGGCGCCCTGTGAACCATAAATTGATGTTGCATCAGCGTCTTTTAATACACTGATTGATTCGATATCACCTGGGTTAAGGCTAAACAACGGGTCTTGTCCACCTGCAGGCCCCTTCAATCCATTTTGAAGCACACCGCTCGATCCAGACAGGTAATTCCCCCCCTTACCTAAATCAATAACACCGATCGGTACGCCGTCAATAACATATAAAGGGGAAGTCGGCAGATTGCTCAATGAATTCCTTCCCCTGATCTCAACGTTTACCGGAGCACTCGCGAAGCCATTCGATGGCGTGATCACCATTCCCGGTACTTGGCCTTCCAATGATTCCAGCACATTCATGACCGGGTGGTTTTCAATTTGCTTGGCTGTAATCGTAACGATATCGCCTGTATTTAACCGGTTGGTTGTCTGGCCATAAGCCTGTACCACAACCTGGTCTAATTGGTTGGTGGACTCAACCATTATTAAATTGAAAACATTTTCGTCACCTACTTTTGTTATCAGGGGTTTATAACCGATATAAGTGGTTGTAAAAATATCTGTCGGTAAAACATCTTTTAATGTGAAGTTTCCTTTAACATCGGAAAGCACACCGGTCTGTGTCCTGTTGTTCATGATATACGCACCAACTAAGGGCGTACCGTTTTTATCAGCCACATGACCCGTGATGTCTTTTGGTGGGGCGGGTGTTTGAATTGGCAGAATTTCTTTTCTTTTAATGCCTACTGTATTTCCAGCAATTGTGTAAACCAATGGCTGGTCTTTAAAACATTGTTCCAGTACTTGTTGCAGGCTTACATCTTTTACATCGATGGTTACTGTTTCTGTTCCATTCAGGACATTGTTTTCGTAAAAGAAAATATAGCCGGTTTGTTTTTTAATGTCATTGAAAACTTTTTCTAAGGATGCATCTTTTTCCTTTAAGGTAACGGTTTGGGCTAATGAATTAGCTGATACCTGGAGACATGCGACCGTAATAAGTAATATAACCAGTTTCATGACAAGAAGCAATTTGAATAATCTTCCCCGTTTTTTACGCACGGGATTGAAGAGCGTATAAAAATTCATACTTTTGGTTGTTTGGGTTAAGTGTAATAATCTGTCAGAAGATTTTATCCTCCGCCGCTGGTGGAGAAAAGGTTATCCCAAGCATCGGCCGGTTGTGTTGGAAGCACTTCCGGCTTTTTTATGGGCTACCTGCGTGGTTAAGTCTTTATTTTACCATAAGCGTTCTTTTTTAAGGTTAATCATATAGTTTAAAAAATTACTATTTAACGATGACGGTATTACCGTTTACTATACAGTGTACATTGTTAAATTCCAATATTTTAATTAGGTCGGATAAGTTGGCATTTCTCGAAATACCGCCGTTAAATAGCCGTTTGGAAACATTGCCTTCAAACTGCACATCCACATTGTACCAGCGCGAAACCTGCCGCATAATCTCCTGTATATTTTCGTTTTGGAAAGATGTTTGGCCCCTTGTCCATGCAACTACATCACCCACATTTACCGGTTGGACTTTTATCAGATCGTCCGATATTTTCGTAATAGCCTGTTCTCCGGGAATTAATACTACAGATTGTGATCCCTTAGAGACGTTTACGCTTCCTTCTTCTAATGTTACTCTAATCACCGGCTCGTCATCGTAAGCATTCACATTAAAGGATGTACCCAAATCTTTCATCACTTGGCCTTTTACATTTACATAAAATGGCCTGTTTGAATTATAGGCAACATTAAAATGCACCTGACCGGTAGTCCAAACCAATCTATCCTTACCCGTAATATTTACCTGGTATTTTATGGAAGACGCTGCATCCAGGATTACATGCGTTCCGTCAGGTAAAAAACCTTCAAATCGTCCGCCGCGTGGCGTCGTCAGAGTATTATATAATGGCTCAACCGCTTTTTCAGTTGCATTATTCTTTGCGCTCGCATATGCTATAACTCCGGGTGCGGTTTTTTTAACGACTGCATTCCCTTGAACGGCAACTTGGCCATTTTTCGCATCTGTTAAACTAATGGGCTTGCCGTTTGAAAGCGTTAAAATTGCCTTATTCGTACCAGGTTTGATGTCAACAGGCTGGTTACTGGCTATTTGATTAGTAGGCTTATGCCTGTTAAAATAAATGTAACTGCCTATCGACAGGAATAATAAAATTGAAGCGGCTGCGGCAATGCGCGGCCAAAGTCTTTTTAAAGGTATTATAGAATGGACACGATGGATATGATCTTCTATAACGCTGAGCATTTCCTGATTAGCACGCTCTATCAGGATTTGCTGGGGAAGCTGTTCATTGCTTTCGAGATATTTTAAAAAGTAAGTTTCCACAACCTGCTTTTCTTCAGGTGTGCAATTGCCTTCTGTGTACTTTAAAATAAGTTCTTCCGCTTCCTGTCTGGTCATATTTTATCCCGTAATATCAATCCGGTTTTATATATGTCCTTTCAGAAATGAAAAATCCCGAAAATCGAGACATTTTTTTACAGGAAAATTTCAGGGAATAAAATGACAAGGATCAGCATTAGGAAAGTGCCGATTTTTAACCGAAGATTTTTAACGGCTTGGCTCATGATGTTCTTTACTGTTTTTTCGGAAAGTTCCATCTCCTGTGCAATTTCCTCATGGCTGCGGTATTCCAGCCTGCTTAATGCGAATATACGGGCTTGTTTTTTAGGAAGGCTCGAAACCAATTTTTCAACTTCAGCGGCAAGTTCTTTATCCGTTATGTAGTGATCTATTGCCCAAGAACCCTGCTCCAAAATATTCAGGAACCTTTCCGCATAAGCGCTTTTGATTTTCTGATGTGCAATCAGTTTGAGGAATTTATACCTTACTGCACTATACAAATAGGATGACAAAGAGGTGAGCAGCTCCGTTTTTTCCCTTTTATCCCATAGGGAAATAAATAGTTCCTGCACGAGATCTTTTGCCGTATCCGTATCGCCGGTAAGTTTGAAAGCATAGCTATAAAGCAGGCCGCTGAAACGCTTATAGATTTCGGTGAACGCAGCATGGTCGCCTGACTTCAACAAGTCAACCAATTGGGTGTCGGTGCGTTCCTTGTAAGCAATCACAATAGGGTTACATTATTCCAAATCTACAAAGATAATTTGCCAAGTTTAAATATTATTTTTATAAAACGATCATAACGGCTTTGTTATCATTTTAATAACAAAACCTGAAAGCTACATAAATGATACATTGACAGCAACATCTATTTATTCCGAATTTTCTAATTTTGTGCTTCTAACAGGCGGTCTTGCCGCCTATTGTGATAAGGTTTAGGTTGAAAGCCACAAACAGCGAGTGTGAGGGGCTTTCTTTTTGTTCTGCCTTATTTTATTTATTTCGTTATCAAGATCTGAAAAAAATGAGGCAAATATTATTCTGATATTATTAATATCTAATATCCTGTTCGTCATTTTGTGACGGCTTTCCCTCGTTTTCCTGAATTGCGGTCACGACTTGTTGTTCGGGTATTTTTTCTTGTACAGAGCCGGGTTGCGCTATTCCTTTTACGTTTTCGTCTTGTTTTTCATCTTTAGCCGTTTCGGTAAGTTTTTCCTCTTTGGGTTTCCTGGCCTCGATTTTATCTATTTCCGCTTTAACCAGTTGGACAACTTCTAATTTTATTTTCCTATAATTTTCCTCCACATCTTCCGGTGATACATAATCAATCAGCGGGATAGCTTTATACTCTGCTTCTTCCTTAGCAATCGCCTCGGGATCGTTCTGTATCTCGCTGTGAAATACTTTTAGCTGTATTTTCTGGTCAGGGTTATCCGCCACCATGCCCACAAATTCACCGGATGATAAGGCCGCTATTTTACTGGCGGGTATCGCATAATCCAGTTGGGTCGCTTTAGTCGTTGAGGTATCGCTGCTGTTGATTGTCATGCTGTTTTTATCCTGTACGATCTTGCCGAAGTTGTCCGCTAAGGTCTTGGCCGTATCGCCGGTAACCTGCCCGCTTATGATATTGCCGACGATACCCGTGATGACGTCCGCCTGCTCCGGGCCATAATCTTTTTTCAACTGGCTGAAATCCTGCACCGCTAAAGTGGTCGCTACTTTATTACTGCGTGCCGTAGCGATCAGGCTGTCTATATTATTAAAGAAGATAGTCGGGAACTCATCAAAGATCAAACTGCTTTTGAGCTGGCCCCTGCGGTTCACCAACTTGATCATTCTTGAAATGTATAAGGACAGTACCGCGCCATAGATTTGCAGCTTCTGCGGGTTGTTGCCCATGCAGATCACTTTTGGTTCTTTTGGGTTATTGACATCCAGCGTAAAATCATTACCGGATAACACATAATACAACTGTGGTGAAGCTAAACGGGCCAAACCAATCTTGGCCGCCGCGATCTGGCCCTCAAGCTGCGCTTTGGCATCATTATTATAAGCCAGGATAAAAGGATTGATCAAAACCCTGACCTGTTCTTCTTCCTGCAAAACGGAAAATAAAGCTTCGTAGTCAGCCTGCATGAGTTCGATGACATGCGGCAGCGTACAGTATTTGCCATCCTGATATTTCCGTAGATACCAGATAATGGCCGTTAAAAAGTTGATCGGGCTTTCCACAAAAAACTCGCCCTGCTTGCGTATCCATTCGCGGTTAAGGCCCAACATGATCGTGCGGCTGGCTTCGGTCGCATCGGTTATATCGTTCATACTTTCCGGGTCGAGCGGGTTGCAGCGGTGCGTATGGTGCAGATCATCAAAATTGATGACATAAAAGGATGGCTTAACCGTATAGTTATCCTTGTAGATTTTGAGCTTGTTGTAGGCTATTTTCGATAGGTCATCATACTTAAAATCATAGATGAACATCGAAAAACCTTTTTTCAGGTGCTGGTCAATGATATGCCGGATAACAAAATACGATTTACCCGCGCCTGGCGTACCCGCTACAAGCATACCGCGAAAAGGATTGATAAAATTGATCCAGCTTTTGCGTTGCTTGCCTTTTAAATTGTATACGGCAGGCAGGTTGACGGAATATTCATTTTCCAGCAGTTCTTCCTGTTGGGGAAAGGTTTCGTTTTCGGTATTGAAAATGTCCTTGTGGAGTTTATCCTTCAGGTAACGCGACAAATAAGTGCCCCCTGTTAATATTAACAGGTAGCCAATGACTGTCAATACCATATATAAGATAGCGATAATCGCCAAACTGACAGGCAGGTAAAAACATAATATACTAATGAAATAAATCAGCAAGCCCGTTAGCAGGTAGGCGGTGATATTTTTATAGTTGACCTTTTCATCTTTTCTGCCTTTAACGCCAATTAAGGATATGATTAAAAACAACAATGCCGCCAGTTTGGGTTTGAGCATGTTATCAAATAGCCCGGTTTTGGCGATGTTGACAATGATCCGGTCGGTAATAGGCGCTGTCCAGTGCCAGGCGACAAACGCCTGGTAACAGCAGCCATAAAAATGGATGGCTAAAATGGCGATGCTGATCAGCCGTGTTAAATCGACGATCTTACGCAAGCCGTGAATGTCTTCACCTGTATTCATGTGTTCCTTGTTTTATAATGATAGTCCCTGGTCTTGTTCGTTTTGCTTCCGTTTCTTCTTTTTGCGGGTAATGCTCGGCGCGACGTCATAACCTGCTTTGCCGGTGACCAGCTTTAAGAAGCTGCCAGTTTCCTGCGCTTTTACCTGGGTTTTGATTGGTTGTAATTTTTGCTGTTTGCCCGTTGGCTGGTTTTGTGGTGAGGTTTCTTGCCTGCGTTTTTCGGAGTGGAGCGCCAGCCGCTGTTCCAGAGTGCCTTTCTTTTGTTCGTTGGCGTAGCGGAAGGTATCAGCAAAACCCCGTTCAAAATTGAATTGCTGGTCAAACACTCTTTCACCGCTTTGCTTGAATGCCGAACGGTCGAACTGGCCCATCTTTTGGGAATGCGCCGCATTCCGGCCTTTGGAGTTGTTCATCGGGCTGAGCTTGACCTTATTGGTGATGTCCTTGCGGCTGACCACGATTTGGATGTGCATCTGTTCGCCCGGCTTGCGTTCGCCGCGCTTTTTGAGCCCCTGTTTTACTTCGGGGTCTTTCGGGCCGTAATGGCGGTAGTTTTCCAGTTTGCCGAACCAAAGCAGGTCTTTGCTGCTGTTGATACCGGGACGTTTGAAATTCAGCGCATATTCATCCATCATCTTAGCGGCGTAGGCTTTCAGTTGTTGTTTAGCACCCCGTTCGCCGTATTGTTCCTTTAGCCAGGCGATTTCTTTCTGGCTGGGACTAATATTAATCAGGAAAAATTTAGCCTCGGTACGCATGAGTTTGGCCACATTGCTGTCTAACGCTTGCACGGCATCAAAAGAGTTGATATTACCGCGTTCCTGGTTAAACCACAATTCCGGCTGCTCTTGTTGGGCCGCCCGGTTTTCTTTGTCGAGGTAATGCATCAGGCTACTGCTGCTGCCCTTGTTATTGGCTGTTTCGCTGTCGGTGATGTTGATATACATTATAGTTTATTGATGTGTTGTTTAGTCTCCTGCAATAAGGTTTCCCTTTCTTTCAGTGTGGCATTTTGTACTGCCTTGCTGTAATAATTCAGGATATACAGGAATTTGGTTTTCAGGACTTCTTTGTTGTCGATCTTTTCGGTTAGCGATTTGAGCAGGTCATGCGTTGTTGCCGCCTGCTTCTCCTGGCCGGAAAGGATATACCGGTTTGCCTTTAATACCTGGCTGTTAAAGCTGTCGATGATTTTGATTTGTGAGGCCACCATGCGGTCAACCTCTGTCTTGACCGGGATCAGTATCTTCTCTTCCTGCGCGCGGATAAAGCGGATATAGGTATCGTGGTTTTTAAGCAGCGTATTCTTTAACAGGTCATCATTTATATCCTGTGGGTCTTTCCCGGTGTGGTGGAAGTATTCTACCATCTGCCTGAACAATTCCAGTTTGCCGCGCCGGAATTTCCGCCCCAGTTTGACCAGTTTCTCGTCCAGTCCCACCGGGAAGCGGATCGTTTTGATATTTAAGTCCTTTGCCATCTTTTCAATAAGATTGTATACAGCACTGTATACAGTTTTCAGCTTTGCCGGTGGTTCCAGGGCCCCGATGTATACCCGGAGTATACATCAATCTCCCGCAGCATAGCGCAGGGCAAGCAGAATTGGGCTATGCCCAATTCCCGCTTGCTCCGATTTTTCTGCGAAAAATCGGACGCATCTAACCGCATATCGGGCTATCGCCCGTATGCTATGGAAGCAGCGCCAGGCTGCTGGCCCGGTACGGGTCGAAGCTCGGCTGATAGTCAATGTAGCCGCAGGCTACGAGTTCCCTTATACACTTATGATAGGTAGCTACCGATTTGATGCGCGAAAAGCGCATCAGCTTTTTCCGGCTGATCTGGAAGTGATCGCCCGCTTTGCCGGGGCTGTAATAGAACATCGCCATAAACAGGCTGATATGGGATGGCAGCAAACGCTCGTCGTTAGCCGCCCTGCGCAGAAATTTATCCGCTTGTGTCGCTAACTTCATTTAGTATTTATTTTTAACGGTGTTTTTCTCCAGTAGCTTAATGATGTCTTCGTACTTATAGTAAAGCAGGCTGCCTACATTGGTATAGGCGATAATGCCATTGACACGCAAGGCTTGTAGTGTCCCGGCTGATATTTGCAGAAGCTTCCGCACTTCGGCGCTCTTCAGCCATTTACGGTTGGACTGTTCGGTGGCGGGGCTAATACCGAGCTTTGTTAATTCGGCAAACAATTCGGTCTTGAATTGTTCAAGGTCTTGTTTGGTGATTAAATCAGATGGTGCCATGTATGTTTAATAAATATTTACAACACCAAATTTGCCGGCTTGCAAAATCCTATCGTCCTATATGGGAAAGATTAATTGGAATGGCGGTAAAAAACGTGATTTTAGTGTTCCCAACAGGGTTATGCTAAACAGTAACTTTTAAAATAATGGGAAATACTGTTAGTTTTCACAAAAATACTGTAACTATAAGTGATCCGATTTATAGCTATCGTTGTATTTATCTGTTCTTCCATAACTGTATGGATTTTTATTGGCTAAAACTTGAGGTCACAATTTGTGACCTCAAGTTTTTCAATTTAATGTGGCTTTCTATAAAATTACGGGTGTTCTCCCGTCCTACTTTGCTAAACACTTATCACAAATTGTGATAAGTATCGGATCGAATGATTAACCGCCTGAATTTGCCAGCGCAAACTTCTGCCGGAGCAGGGCCATATCCGCACCAACTTTAATATCCAGTATCTTGGCATAATGTTGCGTAATGCGAAGATTTGTATGTCCCAACATTTTTGACACGCTTTCGATGGGCACCCCGTTTAGCAGGGTCACGGTCGTTGCAAAGGTATGGCGGGCGATATGAAAAGTGATTGGCTTATGTATTCCGCAGAGGTCAGCGATCTCTTTGAGGTAGGCATTCATTTTCTGATTGCTCAATACCGGCAGTAAATGCCCGCTGGCTTCGCAGGATGGATGATCAGTATAACGCTCTATCAGATGAAGCGCAGTCGGTAATAACGGGATACGAGATGGTGTATTGGTTTTCTGCCGTTTAATGTCTATCCATTGTTCTCCGTCAACTCCCTTTACAATATGCTGCCTTTTGAGTTTCTGTACGTCAGAATAGGCCAGCCCGGTAAAACACGAGAAAAGAAAAATATCCCGTACCTGCGCTAACCGGTCGGTTGAAAAGTTCTTGTTCGCCCATGCCTGCAATTCATCGGTCGTGAGGTAAACCCGGTCAACGGTTTTCCTCTTTTGCTTGTAATTCAGAAAAGGGTCGGCGATCAGCCATCCGTTGGCAATGCAAATACGAATAATTTTGCCAAAATTTTTCATGTTCTTTACCGCAGAATTATTCTTGCATTTACACTTCGACCGCAGATAAAAATCATAGTCTGTAATAAACGCATGATTTATCCGCTTAACATCAATGTCATCCAGCTTATACTTCCATTTCAGGAAGTCTTGGGTATGCTTGAGTGAAGTCCGGAAACAGGTCAGTGTTCCCCGGCTGTATTCTTTCCCAATAAGCGCCTCCATTCTGGCGTTATGTTCCCGGAACAAGTCCATCAGCGAAATGATCTTGGTTTCTTTGCCCAGGAACTTATCCCGCAGGACTTCGACCGTGTACGGCTCGTCCAGCATTGTCAGTTGGCGATGGGCCTCGAACACCTTGCTTTGCAGGTCATCAAGATAGGCGTTCAATGATTTGGCATCCTGTTTGGTGCCGCTGGCCCGTTCGCCACGCGCGTTCCAG
>Ga0206963_10113_pt1 | contig 27598 bp, 19 predicted proteins | sample Alteio_BWOrgHeat_28_FD_152958 | JGI IMG/M metagenome (GOLD analysis project Ga0206963, IMG submission 152958) | Enriched cells from forest soil in Barre Woods Harvard Forest LTER site, Petersham, Massachusetts, United States -... | ecosystem: Environmental > Terrestrial > Soil > Temperate forest >... | reverse complement strand
TTTTCGGCAAAGCAATGCACTTCCTGAACCAACAATTGCACCAGCAAGAACATCGGTTGGATAATGAGCGCCAAGATACATTCTAGAAAATCCAACAGTGCCTGCCCATAAATACGAAGGAATAATTACATACCATTTTGGATAAGCGAGGCTTAATGAAGTGGCAGTTGCGAATGCAATAGAAGTGTGACCGGATGGAAATGACGGGCTGCCAATATCTGTTGCAGGAATTATTAATGAATCTTTTGTTGAAGGGCGCGGGCGGTTTACTATATGCTTGATTGCAACTTCAATCGCGGTGCTGACAACAACGGTTTCGAAAACGTATAAAGATTTTTTTATCATTTGGCCATCGTGGATTAAACGGCCAGTAATTAAAAATGCGGCGGGAACACCATAACTAATATCCATAGTTGTGTTGGAAATGCCTTGCATAAAATGCGTCATTCCCGGAGTTCGGTTTTGCGTTAAATGTTCTAAGAAACGTTGTTCAGTGTTTTGTGCTGCAACAATATTTATTAATAAAGATGAAGTACAAAAAACAATGAAAAGCTTGCTGGCAAAGGTTTTGCGCATAGTCTATAAATTAGCAAGGCTTTCTTCAATTACTTTAATTTTAGCTTCTGCATCCGCTTGTTTTTTTCTTTCCAGTTCAATTACTTCTGGTTTTGCGTTTTGTACAAATTTTTCGTTGCTGAGTTTTTTTTGTACTGGAATAAGAAAACCTTTGAGGTATTCTAATTCTTTTTTTAAATCTTCTTTTTGATTATTAATGTTTAAAGGCGCTTCTGTTTTTATATAAAATTTGTCTTTTCCTTCAACAATGGTAATTGTATTTTCCACTGGTTCATTTACATACGAAATATTGGCTGCATTAATTTGCCTGCTAAAAATATTTTGAATTGGTTTGAATGCATTTTTATTTTCTGTTTGAATAAAAATGTCAATTGTTTCTTTTGGTTTTATTTGATTTTTATTTCTTGTATCTCTAATTGACGTGATTATTTGTTTTAATAAATTTCCTGAAACTGAAATGCCATCATTAATAATATGTACATTTTTATCAAATTGTTTCACACATAAATCTTCGTTTTGGTTTTTCAGCAAATGAAAAATTTCCTCTGTAATAAATGGCATAAAAGGATGAAGCAATTGCAATAATTGTTCAAAGAAATAAATTGTTTTATCATAAATATTTTTTGCAAGTGGTTGTTCAAATCCTGGTTTAATCCATTCTAAATACCAACTGCAAAAGTCGTCCCATATTAATGAATAAATTGTTTTTAATGCTTCGCTTAATTTGAATTGCGTTAATAAAATTTCTACTTCTGATTTTACTTCATTCAACCGATTATCGAACCAATCAATTGCAAAATTATCTTGTGTGTTGTCACTTGTTTCTTGTACTCTTTCTTCCCAAATTTTTACAAGCTTTAATACATTCCACAATTTGTTATTGAAATTTCTTCCCTGCTCCAAAGCATTTTCATCAAACAATAAATCGTTGCCGGCGGGAGAGGAGATCATAATTCCGAAGCGCACAGCATCTGCTCCATACTTATTAATCAAGTCTAATAAATCTGGCGAGTTTCCTAAACTCTTGCTCATCTTTCTTCCTTGTTTATCGCGCACCATTCCGGTGAAATAAACATCGCTGAATGGCTTTTCATTTTTAAATTCATAACCAGCCATTATCATGCGCGCTACCCAAAAGAAAATGATATCCTGTCCGGTAACCAACACAGAAGTTGGATAATAATAATTGATGTCTTTATTATTTGGTTCCGTAATTCCTTTGAAAACTTCAATCGGCCAAAGCCACGAGGAAAACCACGTGTCGAGTACATCAACATCTTGCTTGAGATCGTGAATAGTGAATGGTGAATGGTCAATATTTTTTTCAGATTGACCATTCACCATTGACCATTGACGAAAGGCTTCTTCTCTTGTTTCTGCAACAACCATATTTCCTTTATCATCATACCACGCAGGAATTTGTTGTCCCCACCAAAGCTGCCGGCTGATGCACCAGTCTTTTACATTCTCCAACCAATATTTATATGTGGCCAAAAATTTATCTCCGGGATGAATTTTTATTTCTCCATTAATAACCGCTGTTAAGGCAGGCTCAGCAAGCTCTTTCATTTTTACAAACCATTGTGTTGAAATGCGTGGTTCAACAACTGCATTTGTTCTTTGCGAAAAACCTAAGCGTGTTTGATATTCTTCTTCTTTTATTAATAAGCCTTCTGATTGCAATTGTGCGATTGATTTTTTTCGCGCATCAAAACGATCTAGCCCAACAAAAACTTCTGCGGCTTCGCTTAATGTGCCATCTTCATTTAATGTATCAATGATTGGAAGGTTATGCTTTAGTCCAAGATTGTAATCGTTAATATCGTGTGCTGGCGTCACTTTCAGCGCGCCGGTTCCAAATGAGGGATCAACATATTCATCAAAAATGATGGGCACTTTTCTATTTATCAAAGGAATAATTACAAATTTTCCTTTCAGATGCGTGTAACGTTCATCACTTGGATTAACGCAAACTGCCGTGTCACCCATGATGGTTTCGGGGCGCTGCGTAGCAATTGTAATGTAGTTGGCAGTTGACAGTTGACGGTTGACAGAAAAACTGTCATCTGTCATCTGTGAACTGTCATCATTAATATCATCTGCAATAAAATATTTTATATAATACAGCTTCCCTGTTAAATCTTTATACTCAACTTCTTCATCGCTTAATGCAGTTTTTGCAGATGGATCCCAATTGATCATTCTTGCACCGCGATAGATTAATCCTTTATTGTATAAATCAGTAAAAACTTTTATTACAGCTTTATAATAATTATCATCCATCGTAAATGCAACACGATCCCAATCTACACTGCAACCTAATTTTGCAATCTGGTGATAAATTATTCCGCCATATTTATCTTTCCATTCAAACGCATATTTTAAAAATTCTTCGCGCGTTAATGTGTTTTTATCAATGCCTTTTTCTTTCAGCATATTTACCACGCGCGCTTCCGTAGCAATTGAAGCATGATCACTTCCCGGTACCCAGCATGCATTAAAGCCGCTCATGCGCGCTTTGCGTACCAAAATATCCTGCACGGTTTCATTAAGCGTGTGGCCCATGTGCAGCACGCCTGTTACATTTGGTGGTGGAATTACAACTGTAAATGATTTGCGTTCATCCGGCACACTTTTGAAATAACCTTTGTCTTGCCAATGCTTGTACCATTTTTCTTCAATAGATGCGGGCGTATAATTTTTACTTAATTCCATTATTAATACTTGAAAGATTGGTTGTTTTAACGGACGGCAAAGGTAAGAATTGTTGTGGCAGTATTAATAATCTCAGCATACTTAGTACAAATAAAAAATTCCTCGCGGAGAGGAATTTTTAGCAAACAAATCTGCTATATAAATTAATGACCGGAATGGATATGCCGGCTTGTTATAACATAAAAACGCTGGTTATGATTTTAAGCGAACCAGTAGAGGTAAGACAAAAACATAACAAGGCCTAAGAAACCAAATGCCATTAATGCTGTTTGCAGATTTTCACCGAGATGAAATGAGTGTACTAGTTTTTTCATACAAATACAATTTTAGAAGTTAAACCATTTAATTAAAATACTTGTGGTTCAAAGGGCGGGTTAACATTCACTAAAAATGGCAGGGTATTTTTCTTCGGTTGGTCCGTAAAAAATTTGTAAGGCAGTGGGTTAGCTAAATCGTGATATAAATATAACAAATATTGTAACGTACAAAAAATTTTTTTTTGATTAATGAGGTTTTAAAATAAAAAAACTCCGGTGTTGGCCGGAGTTGGTAAAGCTGTTAGTAAATTTTTTTATGACATTGTAAATACATACGCAAAAAGCGAGATGGCGCAGAAGTACAATATAGCCGTAATTGCAGCTATAGCCGTACTTTCCTTTGCCTGAAAAGTGTCCATTTTTTTCATGGTATTGTTTTTTCGGGTTAAGAAATTACAGGAACAAAAAGTCCTGCGGGCTTTGCTTTCAGAGGGAAAAGACGGATACTACAGAATACGGATAATTAAAAACGGATTGATCGATCAAGGTACAAACCATCAATTATTTATATCTTTATTGCCGTGATAATTTGAAATAATTATGTATGCAATTGTAGATATTGAAACAACCGGTGGCTATGCCGCTAATAACGCAATTACGGAAGTTGCTATTGTGTTGCATAATGGTAACCGTGAAATAAAAAGGTACGAAACACTTATTAATCCGCTTATTCCGATACCCATTTATGTGCAATCATTAACGGGTATTAATAATGAAATGGTTGCCAGCGCCCCGCATTTTGAAGAGGTTGCTGCAGATATTTTTGATTTATTAAAAGATGCAATTTTTGTAGCGCACAATGTAAATTTTGATTATTCTTTTTTAAAGCATCAGTTAAAAGCCTGCGGTTATGAATTGAATGATAAAAAATTATGCACGGTTCGTTTGAGCCGCAAAGTTTTTCCTGGTTTGCCAAGTTATAGTTTAGGTAATTTGTGCCGATCGTTATCAATTGAAATATCTAACAGGCACCGCGCTGGCGGCGATGCAGATGCAACCGTGCAATTGTTTCAAATGATTTTGGAAAATGATACACAAGGCCATATGATGCTGATGTTGAAAGGAAAAAACAAAGAACAATATCTTCCTTCAAATTTACCTGCGGAACAACTGGAAAATTTACCAATGGTTCCCGGCGTATATTATTTTCATGATCAAAAAGGAAAAGTAATTTATGTTGGCAAAGCAAAAAATTTATTAAAGCGTGTAAAAAGCCATTTCTCCAATAATAAAGCCGGCAGGCAAAAGCAGGAATTTTTAAGAAATATTTATTCCATTTCCCATCAAACAACAGGCACTGAACTAATTGCTTTTTTACTGGAATGTATTGAAATAAAAAAATTGTGGCCTTTATATAACCGAAGTTTGAAACGGTTTGAACAAACTTATGGCTTATATATTTTTACCGATAGAAATGGATATATAAGATTAGGAATTGAAAAAAGAAAAAAACAATTGCAACCTGTTTATACTTTTTCATTATTATTAGAAGGGCAAAATGTATTAAGAAAATTAATCCGCACATTTAATCTTTGCCCAAAATTATGTTTTATACAATTTGGCGAAGACAAATGCGAAGGCATTAAAGAAAAATTTTGTTTCGGCGCATGCGAACAAGATGAAGATCCTCAAACATATAATGCGCGCGTTGAAGAAGCCATTCAATCATTAAAAAAAGAATTGCCATCATTTACTTTGGTTGATAATGGCAGGCACAGCGATGAACAAAGTTGCATATTGATAGAAGAAGGAAAATTTTATGGAATGGGTTACCTGCCTGCAGATACAGCGATTACACAACCAGAAGAATTGAAAAATTACATCACGCCGTATCCTGAAAATGATTACATGCGTGGCTTAATTTATCAGCATGCTGCGAAGTGGCCATCAAAAAAAATTGCATGGCAATCTTTTGCAGAATAAATAAAAACAAAAAATTTTACACGTAAAAATTTACTATGAAGATTAAAAATATTTTTCTTTGCGCGATAGGTTTTTATTTATTTTCCTGTCATTCAAACAATCAACAAACCACAAATAGCGACAGCATTAATAAACCAACTGTTATTAATCCAACCAACAATGTTCCTGAATTTCGGAAAGATGTAAAAGCAGATCCAATTGATCAATATAAAGAGAAAACAGATAATCCTTTAAACGACTGGTATTTTTCTGTAAAGCTTTTTGAAACGCCAATGACTTTTCATTATTTGATAAAAATGCAGTTTGAAGAAATTCGCGGAGAAGATACTTTGAAGCTTCCAAATTTTGGTTATGATCCAAAACCTGTATTAAAAAAAGGCAATGAAAAATATTCCTGCATCATTGGTTTTATGGATGATAAAAATGTTTTCAGGGAATATAAATTGGTGCATGTTACCAATGGAAATGAATTAAAAATTACTGCACTCAAACATTATTCTGTTGCCACTTACCAGGAAAAATAATTTATAAAATAAGTTGGGCAACTGCATTAATAAAAATTTCGCGGTCAATCATTTTTGCACCGAGGCTTTTTAAATGTTCTGTATAAACCTGGCAATCTATTAACCGCACATCTTCCGTTTGTAAATGATGGACATACTTTATAAAAGCAAATTTACTTGCATTGCTTTGTTTGCTAAACATACTTTCTCCAAAAAATATTTTTCCCAAACGCACGCCATATAATCCACCAACCAATTCATTATTCAACCAAACTTCTGCGCTGTGTGCGTAGCCTTTTTTATGTAAATTAATATAAGCCGTTTTTATTTCATCAGTAATCCAAGTGCCTTGTTGATTATTCCTGGTGATAGTTTTACAATTATTAATCACTTCTTCAAAAGCTTTATTAATGGTAAATTCAAAAGCATTTTTTTTGAACAATTGCAGCATGCTTTTGCTCACTTTTAATTCAGCAGGAAATAAAATAAATCGCGGATTAGGGCACCACCATAAAATATCATCGCCTTCATACCAGGGAAAAATTCCATTGCGGTAAGCCAATAATAAACGTGCTTCAGAAAGATCTCCACCAAATGCAAGCAAGCCATCAGGTTCTGCAAGATGAACAGGTGGAAAAATTAATTCTTTACCTAAAGCAAATAGCGGCATTATGAAAACAAAAAATAAAAATTATTAATGAAGAGGAAAAAATCGCAGCAAGAATTTCAGGAATAAACTACATCGATAGTTGCACCAATTTTGCGTTCTGTAATTGCGTCGCACATTGGCTTTAGTTCATCGTAACTTCCTTTTTTTACAGCATAGCTTCCCTGAGAATGAATAAGCATTGCACATTGTTCGGCTTGTTCAGTTGTATGTTTGCAAACATCTATTAATGTTTCAATAACCCATTCAAATGTATTTACTTCATCATTCCACACAATCAAATTGCACGGATTTTCAGTAAGTGTTATTGTACCGGTTTCAACATCTTCCTGCTCAATTGTACGCGTATTGTTTTGCATTTTTTGCAAGATTGTTTTTTACAAATTTAAATGTTTATTGATGGCGGCGCAACACATAATTATGTTTACAAAAAATGTAACTTAATTAAAAAAAATTGAAATCGATACAGCTATTACTATAACCCATCTTTACAAATTATTATTGTTGCCAAAGTTTTATAATAGTTTATTAATAAAAAGAAATCCTTACTTGATTTTTCAAAAAACGATAATTCAAAAATTTCATGCGTAAAGTTTTTATGCAACGCAATTTTGAAGTTTTATATGCGTTTATTTATCGCTGACCATTTATTAATAAATCCAATATCCAAAACTTTATGAAAAACAGGATTCAGAATACGCAATATCAACTGGCACGTAAACTTATACAGTCGGAAAACCAAGTGAAACAAGAAAGTAAAATTGCTTATTTAAAAGTGCAAAGCTGGCATTTTGCTATTAATACGCCGGAAATTGGCCAGGCATATCTTGCAGAAGCTTCATCAATGATTAATAAATCTTTGCTTTGTTTTGTGCCAAATAGTTTTGTGCTGAGTGAAGAAGGTTATTATTTATGCCCTGTAGAAAACTAATTTCAAAAAGATATTTCAATAAAAAACCCGGACAATTTATCCGGGTTTTTTATTAATGTTATTTGAATTATACTTTGTCAAAATTTACACATTCTTTTAGTTCTTTTTCTGTGTAAGCCAAATTGTATTGCTTCAAAACATCGGCTGGCACACCGTTCCATTGGTTTGGCGCATTGCCGATATAACCAACATCTTTACCGCCCATTTCAGAAGTATAAAATCCTGTTGCGGTTAAATTTCTCATCAAATTAAAAAAAGCAACTCCGGGCATAACTTCTGGTTTTGCTTTTTTTGGCCATGCAATTTCATCAACCAATTGCATTTGCTGATCGTGCGCGCAATTTTTAAAAGGCTTTTCAAACTTCTTTAAAGAGCGCATATCAAGCCAACGCAAACCACCGCGCAAAGGCACCTGGTGTTCGGGCATATCTTTTACAATAAACTCAATAAAGTCGGGCACTTTTGCATCGCTTGCGCTTCCGCTTATTTCATCTTTTGGAATAATAATATCTGCAAGAATGGTAATGGTAGCCATTTCTTCCGGGGTAAAAAAAGTAGATGCTATTACTTGTTTGTAATGTTCTTCTTCTTCTTTCATCCGGTTAATAGTTGGCCCAGTTACTTTTGAATTCGGATCATTAACGATTGCTTTTTTTTCATCCGGCTTACATGCTTCAATAAGTACGCCGGTAGAAAGTGAACCGATTATTAATGCCTTTATCGAATTTCTTCTGTCCATGTTTTTAATTTATGGATTATATGTTATAAATTATTTTACATCTTATATCTACATCATTCATCCAACATTAACCAAGGTTTTGTTTCTTCATCTGGTCAACAATATATTCGCTGGTGCGCATGGATAATGCAAGAATTGTCCAGGTAATATTTTTATCTGCCTGAGAAACAAACGGCCCGCCATCAACACAAAATAAATTTTTTACATCATGCGCCTGGCTCCATTTATTTAACGGAGATTTTTTAGGATCATTTCCCATACGCACAGTTCCTGCTTCGTGAATAATATTTCCTGGCGGATGCAAACCATAATCATTATGCGGGCCGTCATCGCCGCCCCATGTTGTAATGGCTCCCATGGAATGTAGAATTTCAGAAAAAGTTTCCTTCATGTGTTTTGCCTGTTTGATTTCATAATCGGTATACTTCGTATCAAAACGCAAAACAGGAATTCCGTATTTATCAACAACAGTCGGATCAATTTCACACAAACTATCTTCTCTTGCAATCGCTTCGCCACGGCCAGCCATGCCAATGTGCGCGCCGAAAAAATAACGGTAATCTTCTTTTAAAGAAGCGCCGTAACCGCCGGCTTCTTTTTGTTTACCTTTTATTTTATACGTGCCGTTTAAATTTTCAATTCCCCAATTAAAACCATAAACCGGCATTCCGAAACCACCACCATATTCAATATGATAGCCGCGCGGAAAATCTAATTTTTTATTATCAAGCCACCATGGCGTATAAACGTGCATGCCGCCAACGCCATCTTCATTATATCTTTTTCTGTCAAACAATTCAGGAATAATTCCGCCCATATCCGCACCAGTTGAATCGTGCAAATATTTACCAACAACATTGCTGCTGTTTGCCAAACCATTCGGAAAGCGTCGCGATTTTGAGTTTAATAATAAGCGTGCACTTTCGCAAGCGCTCGCTGCAAGAATTACAGTTTTACCAGTAACCTGATATTCCTGTAAATCATCTTTATTAACGTAAGAAACTCCTGTTGCAAGCCCTTCATTATTTGTTAATACTTCACGCGCCATCGCGTTTGTTACCAAATCAATATTGCCCGTTTTTAATGCAGGAATTACCAAACAAGATGAAGCAGAAAAATCACCATACACTTTGCAACTGCGGCCACATTGCGCGCAGAAAAAACATTGTCCGCGTTCTTTATTAATTTGTTTTGTAAGGATAGAAAGCCTTGAAGGAATTACCGGAACACCAATATTTGTTGCCGCTTTTTTTATAAATAATTCATGCAATCTTGGTTTTGGCGGCGGTAAAAAAATACCATCCGGATCGTTTGGCAAACCTTCGTTTGTTCCAAACACACCAAGCATCTGATCTATTTTATCGTAGTATGGTTTCACATCATCATAGCCAATTGGCCAATCATCACCGAGACCGTCAATGCTTCTGCGTTTAAAATCTTTCGGGCCAAAGCGCAATGAAATTCTTCCCCAATGGTTTGTTCTTCCGCCAAGCATACGCGCGCGCCACCATTCCCATTTTGTATCGCCTTTGTGTATGTATGGTTCGCCATCAATTTCCCATCCCCAATAGCAGCCATCGAAATCGCCAAACGGGCGATATTTTGTACTTGCGCCACGGCGCGGAGATTCCCAAGGATTTTTTAATTGATTGGAATCTGTTTTTGGATCGAACATAGGGCCGGCTTCTATCAAACAAACTTTTAAGCCTGCATTTGCAAGCACATAAGCAGCCATACCGCCACCAGCACCGGATCCTACAATTATTGCATCATACTTTTTTGGTTGTTTTTTGATCTGAAGATCTCCCATTAGCAGAATTTATAAATTAGAAAATGAAAGACTAAATTTAATTGATTTGATGATTCACAAACAAATATTTTTTAAATGGATAAACACATTATCGGCAATTGAATAATGCTGGTATTTTTTTATCTGATTATTCTTTTATTAATACCTGTAAAACTTTTCATTTTTAAAAGAGATTATCATAAAAAGTTGATAAATGGTTTTATGTGTTAATCATTTATTTAAAATTAGTGTTTACTTTCGCCGCCTGAAACATTTACTCAAATTATCTGTTTATACAAATAGAAATCTAACACTATGATAATAATACTGGTTTTCTTTTTTGCGCATTGGTACCTTTCTCTTTTTTCCCAAACCTTTTTTCAGCATCGTTATGCAGCACACGGAGCTTTTACTATGAGTAAAGGGTGGGAGCGTTTTTTTTATGCGTTCGCATATATTACACAAGGTTCTTCTTTTATGAGCCCGCGCGCTTATGCGATTATGCACCGCATGCACCACGCTTATACAGATACAGAAAAAGATCCGCATTCACCTTCTTATGATGGCAATGTTTTTAAAATGATGTGGAAAACAAAAAATATTTACCAGGATATTTTAAATGGCAATATGGTTATTGAAGAACGTTTTTTAAAAAATGTTCCAAACTGGCCGTGGTTGGAAAAAGTTGGGCACCTTTGGTTTTTGCGTTTATTATGGGCTGCTTTTTATATTGCTTTCTATTGGTATTTTGCTCCCAATTATTGGTGGTTTTTATTGTTGCCAATTCATTTTTTAATGGGGCCAGTTCACGGCGCTGTTATTAATTGGTTTGCGCATAAATATCAATACATCAATTTTAAATTGACCAACACTTCTAAAAATTTATTTCCTGTCGATATTTTTATGATGGGCGAAGGTTATCATAATAATCACCATAAATTTCCATCACGTGTAAATTTTGGTTACCGCTGGCATGAAATTGATCCGGTTTATCCAATCATTCTATTTTTCAACTGGGCTGGAATTGTGAAGATTAATAAACTCACTGCAAAATCTGCCAATGCAGAATTTTAAAATGAATTGTTTCTTATTCATTATTTCTTTCTTATTAATAAACATCAAGTATTAATAAATATCAACGCACTTTTTTATATTTTTTATTAATAAACTTCTATTAAAAAAAACCCCCTCTGTAACTAAACAGAAGGGGTGGTAAACCATAGATCAATTCCTTTCTTTAATTCTTAACTATTTTCTGAGCGATTCTCCCTTCTTCTGTTATAAAGTTGATGATATAAATTCCGGGCCTTAATCCACCAAGATTATTAAGAACAATAATGTTCTGGCCATTTTGTATTTGTACTGATTGTGTAAACACTTGTTGTCCTGCGATATTGTTTACAACTACATTTCCTTTCATTTCTTTCGTACTGTTGACATTCAATTTAATATCAGATGCAAAAGGATTCGGGAAAACACTAAAGCTTGCAGAAGTTGATGTGCCATCTAAACGAAGCGCAATAACCTGGCTGTAAGAACCTCTTCCGTTAACATCTACATCACGCAAACGATAGTAAATAATTCCTGATAAATTATTAATCGGGTCGCTGTATTCGTAGCTGTGTACAATTGTAGTTGTACCATTTCCTTTAATACTTGAAAGCGTAGTAAAGTTAACACCATCAACACTTCTCTGCACTTCCATATAATCATTGTTCAATTCGCTTGAAGTTGACCATCTCAACAACGCATCATCACCAGATTTAGTTGCACTGAAAGACAACAAACTGATAGGTAAAGATTTTGTTGGAGCAATTAATACTGAAGCTTCATTTGTAATACTACCAAGAATAGAACCTTCTGCCTGTATATCTGCAATATTAGTTACAGTCACCAATTGGTTAGGATCTGAAGGCGTTGTAACCTGGAACTGTACGCTGTACAAATCGTTTTGAGCTAACATGCCACCATTCGTTCCTGTTGCACCAGAGCCTACAAAGAATTTTACATAAGCCCTTCTATTACCAGAGGCCGGAACATACATTGCATTATCATTATCAGCACCGTCAGATTTTGCACCTGTCATTCCTGTGCCTGGAGACGCTAATACTTGTAAAGAATTTGGTAAGTAAGTTACACCAGCCGGTAATGAATCTATAACTACAGTATTCATTGAGTTACCTGCTCCTGTATTCTGGCCAGCAATAACATAAGTTAATGTTTCATTTGCAATCATAACGTTTAATGGATAAACGCTTCCTGTAACTGTTTTTACAATTGTTAAGTTAGGATCCTGCATTCTTATACTGAAAGCAAACACACTTGCATAATATTCATCCAGGTTTGTACCGAACTGAATTTGTACAGAAGTTGCACCCGGATTAATACCGTAAGATGCGCCACCAACCTGTATTTGATCAATATCTACACCCATTGCATTTTTGTAATTAGGATTTCCTGTTGCAACCTGTGCACCATCTAAAGAAATTGAACCATTCCACATATTTGTTGCCGGGTTAACTGCATCACTGTAAGTATTGCCGTTAATTTTCAGGTAATCGCCAGTGTAGTAATTATCACCTTCCCAAACGAAAGCAGATAAATTTGCATCGCCTGCGGCAATCGGGTTATTAGGAGCATTAAAATTATTTAAAGTAATAGTTGAAGAACCGCCGCTACCACTTTTAATTTGATAAAATGCATCGTAAATACGGATGCTGTAATAGCTAAGTGATGGGTTTTCGTAAGCTACAACAATTGACCAGCCTGCATAGTTACCAATGCTATTAACATCTTTACCTGTACTTGCGGCAATGTTTGCAACTGTGTAAGCACCAGCACCATTGTTTTGTATAAAAGAAGTAACATCATAATAAGCCTGATAGGCTGTTCCTGAACCAACGCTTACCGCTGCCTGATCCAACTGTGTAGCAGGAGTGGTAACAGTTGTATAAGCGCCGGAAGTTCCTTTGCGTATTGAAACAGTTCTTAACTGGGCGCTTGTAAAAGCGTTGGTTGAAAATTTTCCACCCCAATATAAACGGGCGAATTTGATTGTATTTGTACCTGCAGGAAGTACCAAAGTTGCAGTTGATGCATTGGTAACACCGCCGGCATTTCCTGATTTATAGTCAACATCAACAAACTGCATATTAGATGCTTCATTTGAAGTGCTGCTTGTGTTATTCATTACGCTAGTATTTACAACGCCGCCTGTTAAGCCGGAGCCACTTGTGTAAACAGCCATATTGCTATTACCAAACATCGTTTGTCCGCCCTGGATATTGGCAGAATAAATAGGAGTGCTGTAACTTCTTTGTGCTTTAGAAACCATAGCTGCAGCGAGTATGGTCGTCATTAATAACGTTGTTTTTAAAATTTGTTTCCCTGAGAGAGTAAAAGTTTTCATGTTTTAATTTTTTGTGATTAAAGAATAAATATCAACTCTAAGCTGAGCTGGTTTTCAGGGAAAGTGGAGAATATATTAAATGAGTTATTTCTTTTTTGAGGAGATTCAAAAAGAATAGAGGAATTAATTATTCAAAAAATAATTGAATTGGGATTAAGTATTTCAGGGTAGGTATGGAGATAATAATTCAGTGACAAAACCATTAAAGATTTTTACTGAGGCCGGCGTTGCCGTAAGTTTTTAATGTAATAATTGGAAGGTATTTCCTTGATTGGAATGTCTTTCTATGTAGGAGATGTGGGTATCGATTCGGGAGTAAAACTAATACGAGTTTTTAATTAATGCAATAGGCGTAGCAATTATTTTTTAGAAAAGCTTAAATAAATTAATCAATAAAATTCAATTTGATGTGTAACTTATTTATTAATAACAATTAAACTCGATTTTCTTTCTAAAAATATTTTTAGAAAAAATAAAATAATTTCTAAAAATATTAATCATTAAGAAGGGTTGCGAGCGCTATAAGCTCTTTTTGTTTGTATGAATTTTTCTCATTTGTGAAACATTTACTGAATTCTTCCAGTTGTGTTTGAATAATCCTTTTATGGGTCACAGGCTTAAAATAGGAAGCAACCGGCGGAACTGAGATTCTTTTAAAATAATTTTCTACATCTTTATGCGTAAAAACCTGGCCGCTCATCGGGTCAATAAAAAATTCAATCCTGTCAATGTATGTTTCGTGAGAGAAAACATCGTCGTTATATTCGGGCTTAATATAAGCCAGTACAAACTGTTTTGGAATATTAATCGCTTTAACAGGTATATTGAGCAACTCGCTTAAAATCAGATAAACAATTCCATTTGCAATAGCATTGCCGCGCTTTGTTTCGACAACTTTATTAATAAGAAATTCTTCCGGGTTTTGATAGCCAACTTCGACACCTTTTAATCCATAATAATTGTAAATGATGCTGGTTAACACATTCACCTGTTCAAGCGGCGTGAGATAATTATTCAATTCGAGCCAAATGTTTCTCCGCAATTTTTCAATCTCCTGCAAAACCTGGGTTGAATTTAATTCCGGGTATTGAAATTTGGATATTAATAAAGATGCAGTCAATAAGTCGTGATAAGTGCTGTCTTTCCAGCGCAAAAAATCGTCGGTTAAATCTGAATAATGAAGTTTGTGAATTAATAATTCAATGCGTTCCTGCACATCTTCGCTCATTGAATTTTCCCAGAGATCTTCGAGGTTTGGAATGATGCCTCTTCCGTAAGTTACAATCCTGTCGCTCACTGACGAAAAAACTTCTGTATCCGGATCATCAATTAAATGGAACAAGGCTTTTATCTCTTTGTTTTCCTGCATAAAAATCGGTTTGAGGTAAGTGAGCGTAACTATTAATAATACGGTCTTATGCGTAAAATATTGTTACTGTAAATAAATTTCGCAGTTGCAGGGTACATCTGCTAATTCAAAATATCCACAGGCTGTGGGAAAGGATGAAATTGTAGTTATTAATGCTACAAAAAAAATGCCAGCGTTCAGTCTTTATTAATAAGATTACATCTATAAAAAAAGCTCATTAATAAAAAATTAATGAGCTTATAAATTTGATATCTATTAATAAATATTTTCTTTACTTTTTCTTCGCCGCCGCTTTTTTAGTTGGTGTTTTATTGGCAACTGCTTTTGCTTTGCCCGCAGCTTTCTTTTTTGCCGGCGTTTTTTTATCGAAAGCTTTTGGCTCTTGTATTAATATCATTTTCTTTACTTCATCCAAACTTATTACCGCGAGTTCATCAGGCGTATATTTTCCGTTGGCGCCGCCACCAGTAAGTTTCAGCATCTTTTTTTCGAAACGGATAAATGGGCCCCAGCGGCCATTTTCAATTGCAATTTTTTCTTCCGGCCATTGTTGTATAAAACGGTTTGCTTCTTTTTCAATTTTCTTTTGGATTAATTCTTCGCAATCTTTTTGCGTAAGCATATCAAAATTATATGCGCGCGGAACATTAATAAATAAATCGTTCCATTTTATGTATGGGCCAAAACGTCCTTTGCCTTTGGTAATCGGTTTTTCATTAAAAAAACCAATTGGCGCATCCTCAATTTTTTTTGCATTAATAATTTCAATGGCTCTTTCCAAATCCACTGTCGAGGCTTCTTCGCCGCGCGGAATGGAAACAAACTGATCGCCGAATTTTACATAAGGCCCAAAACGGCCGACGTTGACAGAAATTTCCTGGCCTTCATATTCACCTAAAGGTGCGCCGAGTTTAAAAAGCTCCATCGCATCTTCATACGTTATCGTTTCGATGCTTTGCGTGTTTTTCAATTTTGCAAAACGCGGCTTTTCTTCTTCATTTGATGTGTCGCCAATTTGAACCATTGGCCCGTAACGGCCCATTCTTACAATTACTTTTTTGCCGGTTTCCGTTTCAAATCCGAGTTCTCTTTCGCCACTTATTCTTTCTGCAGTTTCAATGGTATTATCAACATCTTTTTTAAATGGATTATAGAAATCGTCAATCATTTTGCTCCACACAATTTTTCCGCTGGCAACATCATCAAATTCTTCTTCGATGCGTGCAGTAAAACTGTAATCCATGATATCATCAAAATGCTGTTTCAGAAAATCGGTAACCACCAAACCCAAATCTGTCGGAAATAATTTTGATTTTTCAGCGCCGGTATTTTCCTGATCAGTGAGTTTTGTAATCACATCATTCTTCAATTGCAAAATGCGGAAATCGCGTTTCACACCTTCTTTATCACGTTTTTCAACGTACGTTCTTTTTTGTATGGTGGAAATAGTTGGCGCATAAGTTGACGGCCTACCAATTCCGAGTTCTTCTAATTTTTTTACTAATGAAGCTTCTGTATATCTTGGCGCAGCGCGACTGAACCTTTCGGTTGCTTTCATTTCATTAAAAGGCAATTGCTGGTTTACCGAGAGTGGCGGCAGCATTCCTTCCTGCTGGTCATCTTCAGTAACATCATCATCGTCTTTATCTTCCATATACACTTTCAAAAAACCGTCAAATTTTAATACTTCGCCGTTCGCAGTCAGTTCTTCTCTATTGGTAGAAATCTGAATTTTGGCAGATGTTTTTTCCAATTCTGCATCAGCCATCTGGCAGGCAATTGTTCTTTTCCAGATTAATTCATACAACCTTTTTCCATCAAAATCGTCTACCGTAGAATTTTCCATGTAAGTCGGGCGAATGGCTTCGTGCGCTTCCTGGGCAGATTCATTTTTGTTTTTAAATTTGCGAACCTGTATATATTTATCTCCATACTGGTTTCCAATTTGTTTTTTAATATCATCCATTGCGGTTTCACTAAGATTCACGCTGTCGGTACGCATGTAACTTATCTTACCGCTTTCATATAATTTTTGTGCAAGAATCATTGTTCGGCTAACGGAATATCCAAGTTTGCGGCTGGCTTCCTGTTGCAAAGTGGAAGTTGTAAAAGGCGCCGGCGGCGTTTTTTTGGCAGGCTTTACCGTAATATCAGTTACTTTATAATTTGCGCCGACGCAGCTTTGCAAAAACTTTTCCGCATCTTCAACTGAAGCAAATTTTTTGCCTTCGGCAGAAAAAATTACATCTTTACCAGTTATATCTTTTGCTGTAAATCTTGCTTCTACTTTAAATGTGCTTACAGAATTGAACGCGTTGATTTCCCGCTCTCTTTCTGCAATAATACGTACTGCGACAGATTGAACCCGGCCTGCGCTTAAATTATTTTTCATGCTCATTTTGCGCCACAAAACGGGGCTCAATTCAAAGCCTACAATTCTATCGAGAATACGCCGGGCCTGCTGTGCATTAACAAGGTTCATATCAACCGTGCGCGGTTTGGTAACTGCGGCCTGAATGGCGGGTTTTGTAATTTCATGAAAAACAATACGCTTGGTTGTTTTGGGATCCAAACCAAGCACTTCACACAAATGCCAGCTTATGGCTTCGCCTTCACGGTCCTCATCCGTTGCGAGCCATACTTCGCCTGATTTTTTGGCGATGCTCTGCAATTCTCTTACAACCTTTTCTTTATCATCGGGAACAATATAGGTAGGTTTATAATGATTTTTTATGTCGATGCCCATATCACCTTTTGCTAAATCGCGGATATGGCCATAACAGCTTTTTACCTCAAAATCTGCTCCCAAAATCTTTTCAATGGTCTTCGCTTTCGCAGGGGACTCAACGATCAATAAGTTCTTTGCCATACTTATATTAACTGGTTTTAAACAGGTGCCTTTCGGTGCAAGTTTACATTATAACGACGGAAATAAAAAATCGGTACTTGCACAACATTAATATTAAAAGCCGAAAACAGCTTTAATTTTTCTTTTATACACTTATATATAATGTATAAAACTATATTTATTTCTTGCTGCTGATTTTATTTATTATGTTTATTAATAAAAACGAAAACCTGTTTTATGAAATTAATATTCTCCGCAATTTTATTAATGCTGCTGTTAAAAAGCAATGCGCAAGACTCTTCAAAACATTTGTTAGAATCGGACACTTTAAAAACATCAGGTGTAAGTCAGATGGATGATGTTACTTATACAAAGGTAGAAGTAGAAGCAGAATTTCCCGGTGGAAAACCCGCATGGAATAAATTTTTAGTTAAAACATTCCGTTATCCGGAAGAAGCGCAGAATAATGAAATACACGGAGATGTTGTTGTTCAATTTACTGTTGATAAAGAAGGAAATATTAGTAACATACAAGCGATCAGCGGGCCAAAAAAAGGCGGCTTGCGCGAAGAAGCCGTGCGCGTAATCAGCCTTAGCGGAAAATGGGTTCCTGCAATGCAAAATGGGAAGCAGGTAAAATCAATAAAACTCGTTCCGCTGTCTTTTAGAATAGCCCATTAATACTTGTTTATTTATAAAAATCTTTTTATGAAAATACTTTTGTCTTTCTTTTTATTAATGATAGTATTTCGGACCAACGCGCAGGATACTTTAAAAAATAAAAATTTTACTGATACAACCGTCGATTCAAGATCATTTGCGAAAGTTGAGTTTGAATCTGATTACCCCGGAGGCTTAAGTGGATGGACAAGATTTTTACAAGCCAATCTTCATTATCCCAACAAAGCAATGCGCAAAAACATTCAAGGCATTGTAGTCGTTCAATTTATTGTTGATAAGGATGGCAGTGTTAGTAATATTGAAGCCATAAGCGGCCCGGAGTCAGGCGGACTGAGGGAAGAAGCAGTACGCGTTATTAAAATAAGTGGCAACTGGAAACCTGCAGAGCAAAACGGAAAAAAGGTAAAGTCTTACAAAAAACAGCCGATACAATTTAAACTCGTCAACGATAAATAATAATTGCTTAAAGCATAATTTGCTTCACATATTTATCTGCATATTTTCCCCAGTCTTTAAGGCTTTCTTTCAGATTTTCTTTTAACGCAGCGTTTGTTGTTATTTTTCCTTTTACAGGTTCTGCGAGGTCAGTTTCTTTTACAGGCGTCGTTAATAATTTTGTGGCAAACCATGTCATATGTTCGTGTGGTAATGCAACGCCGAGAATCATCCCGGGCAAACCGCAAAAAGATTCCGGCCCGCCGCTGGTTGTAATTTCATCGCAGTAAAAAGCAACCACATAAATAGAATCCATAATAACTGCATTTGCACGACGGCAGTCAAACCCGGCAATGGTGCGCAATTCATTAGTTATTTTCCATTTAATTTTTCGTGCGCTGTCTTTTATTAAAAATAATTTTTCAAAAACTTTTTTCTGGCTGATGGCTTGTTGTTTTTCCAAATCTGTGTAAACAACATTTTCATCTGCTACATCGCCGCCCCATAATTTATTGTTTTCAGGATTTTCCTTGCCGGGTTTATACAAGGTTTTATTATTATCAAAAATCAAATTGAAATAAGATGATTTAAACTGCGGCATATTTTTATGTACATAATCTTTCCATGATTCATCTGCATCATTATCAAATTGTGCGTATAAATTTATTTTATATTCAAATTCAATTTTTCCCTGCGATATAAAAACAGGGTTTTGAGCATTTGCAAAATGGCTTATTAATAAAAAGACAAAAACGCATTTTAATATTTTCATAAACTGTTTTTATAGTTACTAATTTACAATTATCATCCCGTTATTAACCGGCGCAGCGCCGCCTGCTTTTGTAAAATTCCAAACAAAGCTCAGCATAAAATATCTTTGAATTGTGCTATTAGTTGTTTGCGAAATAAAATTGGAACTCACATTTCTATTAATGCCTTTGTTCTGGTTTAAAATATCATTGCCAGAAATTTTTATTAATAACTGATCTTTCTTTAATAACTTTTTTCCAAACCATGCATTTAATAATGCAACGTTTGTATTGTTATCAAACGCCGAAGTTTTTTCGCGGAAATTATAATCCAAATCTGCATGCACTTGCATTTTTAATGGAAGAAAAAAATCGAGGTTTGGCGCCAATTCATATGACCAATATTTGGTACTGATATTTGTTTGAATAGAAGAAGTACTTGTAGTATAAGTTGCATTTGCACGAAAGCTGCAATCGAGCACTTTCTCCTTGTATTTGCCAACATAAACACCAAAAGTATAATTGCTGCTATTTGTAATATTTTGTTGCGCATTAACGACGCTTACGTTTCTGTTTTGATTAAAAGCACCGTTCAGATTAAAACCGATATCTGGCTTTTTCCATTTGAAACCATAATCCATATATGCACTCAAACTATAATTTCCATGCACATTAATGTATTGCGTAATCCTTCTACCAATACTATCGGTAAAACTATTTGTGCTTATTGCATTTTCATTAAAACTATAACTCATTCTTGCATATAAATTTTTATTGGTTAATGCTTTAAATGAATAGTAATTCAGGTTAAATGTATTTTGGAAAGAAGGTTTCAACGCACCGTTTCCTACATTAATATTTAATGGATCATCATTGTTGCGAACGGGTTGTATTTGCTGCAAAGTTGGTTGCGTTGTTTGCCCGTTATAATTAAAATATAAACTGCTTTGGCCACTAAACTGGTAATTGATATTTGAATGTGGGTACCAGTTTACAAAATTTCTTTTTTCAGTAGTATCTGCATATAAATCTTTCTGTGAAAAATTTGAAAAACCAACATTGCTTCCTGCATAAAACCTGAATTTCTTTTTTACCAACGAATAAAAAGCGCCGCCTTTTTGAGTGAACGTATTAAACGTATAATCGTTGCTGTACAAATTATCCAGCGAATCATATTTGCCACTTTGCGATCTGTTGTAAGAATTTTTTAATGCCGTACTATTATTGGTTTGTATTCCATAATTAATAATCACGGAAGATGCGACAGACAACGGTTCCGTGTAAGTTGCGTTGGTATTAATAGCCTGCGTTTTGCTATTAATAATTTTATATTGATCAGTAATTTGTGCAAGCGACAAGGTATCGTGTGTAAAGAAATTATTTTGTGAAAAAAGATAACCGGTTGAATTTATCGCTGTATAATTTTCGGTAAAATCAACAGAAATTGTTCTCCCTTTTTTCTTTAATTTTTTGCGGTACAACAAATCTGCATTAACAGAATTATGATCGCCTTCGCTGGTTATTTTGCTGTTGCCATTATTAAGCATCGAACTATCCTGAACCAACAATGATTCTGTGGTTGAATTGCTGTTTGTATTTTATGTATTAATGTTCCGTCTGCATTTAATTTTATGGAAGATGATGAATCAATATCAAATTCATAAATGCCTGATAATTTATTGCGCAATATCTGGTTCTTAAAATGCTGTTGCTGATTTTGATAATAAGAAGAATCAGGAAGTATATATTCTGAATTGGTTAATGTGGTTCCGGTTACATCAAGGTTTAATATTTTATAATTAAGGTTGATGGATTGTTTATCATTATCCATCTTATTATTATAATGAATGCCGCCAGTTTGCACAAGCGGATAACCGCTGCCACTATAATTTCCATCCCATCCGCTGATATCATCCTGGCCAATTATATTGCCGCTTGCATCAACAGACAACATCCCATTTCCGCCGCCGTATGTATTTTGATCACCCCAACCAAGCCCTGCAGTTCCTGTGTTGGAAACAATGCCGTACAATGCAATTTTTTCTTTCTTCTTAAATTTATTAAACAACAACTGGCTGTCGTGATAACCGTCTGTTGCGGCGCCAGCAGCCAGTTTCCCGAAGTAACCATTCTTTTTATCTTCTTTCATTTTTATATTAATCGTCTTCGTTTTTTGACCATCATCAATGCCGGTAAAATTTGCCTGATCGCTTTTTTTATCAAATACTTGCACTTTATCAACCATGTCTGCACGCAAATTTTTTGTAACCAATGTTGGATCATCACCAAAAAATTCTTCTCCATCAACCAAAACTTTTTCAACAGTTTGTCCTTGTGTTGTAATCTTTCCGTTTTTATCAACTTGTATTCCCGGTAACTTTTTTAATAAATCTTCCACCGTTGCATTTGCCTGCACTTTAAAACTATCGGCTTTATATTCTGTCGTGTCGCCTTTAATATGCATTGTATTATTATTGGTAACAATTACGGCTTTTAATAACTGGCTTTTTAACGTCATCATTATCTGGTGCAAATCAATTTGTGATAGTGAATCTTTCAATTCAATTTCATCAACATAATCTCCGTAAGCAGGATAACTAATTTGTATTAAAAATTTTCCCGCAGGTAAATTCTTTAATAAAAAATTTCCGTCTTGATCAGTTCGTGTAAAGCTTACTAAAATAGAATCTGTTTTACGCAACAAAAGAACAGCGCCGTTTTTAAGCGTTTTCTTTTCAATGGTGTCTGTTATCATTCCTTTTATGGAAGATGATTGGGCGATAGAAAATGTGAAGGAAAAAACTACTAATAAAAATAAAAGCGTTAGTTTTTTATGCATGATCAGAAGCAGTTAAGGTTTATGGTTAGTGATATTTGCAGTACAGCCTAAATATCTTTCGGTCGTTCAAATATCAACTAAATAATAATTGATATGCAATATTGAAATCTTAATTTTACGTTAAACACTTTTTATTAATACGATTGCTATAACGCCATTAACTATGAGTGAAAACAAAAAGAAATCCATAAAAAAAGATAAAGAAAAAAAAGTAACAGATAAAGAAAAGCCAACTTCTTCTAAAATAAAAAAACAATCACCTGCAATTATGAATCAACGATATGAAGACATACATTTTGTTGATTCAACAAAACCTGTTTGGAACTACTCTTTATTTTCTGATGAAGACATTACTAATTTTCAAAACGGAACGCATTATAGCGTTTATAATTTTTTTGGTTCGCATGAAATAAATGTGCTTGATACACGCGGTTATTATTTTGCAGTGTGGGCGCCAAATGCAACATTTATTTCTGTGATTGGAAATTTTAATGACTGGAATAAAGAATCGCATCCTTTGTTTGTGCGCCTTGATAAATCAGGAATATGGGAAGGTTTTATTCCGCATCTTCCCAAAGGAGAATCTTACAAATATCATATACATGGTTTTAAAGGAATGCGGATTGATAAAGGAGATCCGTATTCAAATTTTTGGGAGAAGCGCCCATTAACAGCATCAATAACATGGGAGCTTAATTATAATTGGAACGATAATGAATGGATGAAAGATCGCAAGAAACAAAATTCACTTGACGCACCGTGGAGTGTTTACGAAGTGCATTTAGCAAGCTGGATGCGGCCAGATAAAAACAATGAAGAATCTTATAATAGTTATGATCAGATACGTGAACGACTGGTTCCTTATGTAAAAGAAATGGGCTTTACGCATGTAGAGTTAATGCCAGTTATGGAACATCCTTTTGATGGCAGTTGGGGTTACCAGGGCGCGGGATATTTTGCACCCACTTCGCGCTTCGGAGATCCGCAAGGGTTTATGCATTTGGTTGATGCATTTCATCAGGCTGGCGTGGGAGTAATACTTGATTGGGTGCCTTCACATTTTCCATATGATGCACATGGTTTGTATATGTTTGATGGTGCGAATAGCTATGAATATGCAGACATGCGCAAAGGCTTTCATCCAGACTGGAACAGTTATATTTTTAATTACAAAAGGGGAGAAGTAAAATCTTTTTTAATAAGCAACGGAAGGTTTTGGATGGATAAATTTCATGCAGATGGAATTCGTGTTGATGCAGTAAGTTCTATGCTCAAATTAAATTATTCCCGCAAAAGCGGCCAATGGGAACCCAATGAACATGGCGGTGATGGAAACCTTGAAGCAATCGCTTTTATTAAAGATTTAAACGAAACATTGTTCCGCGATTTTTCTGATATACAAACCATAGCTGAAGAAGCAACAGACTGGCCGGGCATCAGCAAACCAACATTTGCAGGTGGTTTAGGTTTTGGTATGAAGTGGATGATGGGCTGGATGCACGATACGCTTGATTATTTCAAATTGGATCCTATTAATCGCCAGTTTCAGCAGGATAAATTTGGTTTCAGCATGATGTATTATTATGATGAAAATTTTATGCTTCCATTAAGCCATGATGAAGTGGTGCATGGCAAATCGCCAATGCTGTATAAAATGCCCGGAGATGAATGGCAAAAGTTTGCCAACCTGCGATTATTATACACCTACATGTTTATGCACCCTGGTGGCAAATTATTATTTATGGGTGATGAATTTGGTGCAACCAGCGAATGGAATTACAAATCAGAATTGCAATGGGAATTGATGCAATTCGATTCTCACCGTTTATTAAAAGATTGTGTGCGCGATTTAAACATATTACTTCGCGCGCAACCGGCTTTGTACGAAAACCAGTTTAATATTTACGGGTTTGAATGGGTCGATTTGGATCATCGTGCAGAGAGCGTAATTAGTTTTCGCAGAAAAGGAAAAAATCCCGAAGACGATGTATTAATCGTTTTAAACATGACACCCGTAATTCGCCGTGATTGGAAAATTTATGCATCCGGTAAAAAAGAATGGAAAGAAATTTTTAACAGCGACGCGAAAAAATATTGGGGAACCGGCGATGTTTTTAACCCGGAAGTTGGAATGAAACTTGTAGATAAAAAAGAGAAAAAATACGAGATAAACATCCACTTACCACCACTCGGAGCAGTAATTTTGAAATGATAATAAGTGTTTGTATTTAGTTCATAATAATATGCAGAAGTTTTAAAATGAGTTTCGCAATTATTCGTTATTTACAATAATATCCGTAAACCCCTCTTTAGTATGAAAAACTTATTATTGTTTTTTTTCGTCACTCTATTTTACAGTGCAGTTTTTTCACAAGCTGCAGACAGCTCCAGTCTTTATTATAAAAAAGGCTTAGAAGAGAAAACCAACCGCCGTTATATGGTTGCATATAACAATTTTCAAAAAGCAGTAGATTACAAAATTGATAATACCGATGCGCAAACGCAACTGGGATTAATGGCTTTGGAACTCCGCAAATATGGAAATGCAGAGGTTGCTTTTTTAAAAGTAAATGAATTAAAAAAAGATGACACGACTGCCATTGAAAACCTTGCAAATATTTATTTCTGGACGCATCAATGGAAACAGGCGGAAGTTTTTGTAAAAAAAGCAATGGTGCTTAACGTTGGCAAAAATTGGAATTATATTCTTGGCAAAAGTTATTACCAAGAAGAAGATTATGGCAATGCTTTTAAATATTTACAAATCGCTGCGAAAGAAGATTCATTAAACGCAGAAATCCCTTACTTAATTGGCCGCGGATTTGTTGACATGAATAACTATAAAATTGCAATTACATTTTATAAAAAAGCCATTGCGCTTGATTCATCAAAATTTCAATGGATTTACGAATGTGCGTTGGTTTATGCAACAATTCCTGATGATATTTCTGCTATAAGATATTATCAGTTGGCTGCAGAAAAAGGTTATAAAACAGATAATGATTATTATGAAAATTTATCTGATTCATACGTTGCCGCAGGCCAGCCAGAAAAAGGAATTGAACTAATGGTAAAAATATTGGAAAAAAAACCTGCTGATTTGGTATTGCTTTACAGCGTTGCAAATGCTTATTATAAAATAAAAAAATACCAGGAAGCAATTGATTACTGGGATAAAATTTTATACTTCGATAAAGAAAATGCGCGCGCACTATATATGATAGGCATGGCTTATCAGAAAAAAGGCGATAACGATAAAGGCCGTCAATTGTGCGACAGAGCTATCGCAATGGATCCTTCTCTAAAAAATTTAAAACAAGAACGCCAGGGAATGGGATTGTAAATTTTTTCGTGTAAAAAAATGTTTTCTATTTTTTATCATTAATAAATTTTTTTGACTGAAATAAATCTTTATAATCAATTCAACTTCGTTTATAAATTTTCTTATAATTTTTTTAGCTAAACCTGGTAAGATTAATAATCCTATACCAGGTTTTTTTATTTTATAAATTTTCACGTCATCTTCTTCGTAACAATTTTTAATTTTTAGTGTTAAATTGAAAACGATAATATTTTGGTTTCAACATTTATAATTGTTTTCTGAAATTTAAAGATTGTAACTGCTGCTGATGAAGAAATTTTTACTTGCTGTTATTTTATTAATCTTTTCTTACGGGACTTTTTCACAATGTCCTTTCACTGCAACACTAACAAGCACTAACGGAAATTGCGTTGGTGCTGCGCTCAACGTTTTCTCAACAAGCAATCTTTCATTAATACAATGGTTTAACGGAACAACTTTAGTGAGCAGCGTCAAAGCTGTTCCATCAACAGCGAGTGCAATAACCATTGCAGGCCAAGCTGGGCGCGGTTCTGCAGCCAATCAATTAAATAACCCAATTGCATTATTTGTTGATGCGCAAGGCAATGTATACATCGTTGATCGGTTAAATTACCGTGTGCAGGAATGGATACCAAATGCAACAACCGGAGTTACTGTCGCAGGCGGAAACGGCCAAGGTTCTGCCGCCAATCAATTTTCTGATCCTGTCGGGATTTATATGGACAAGAATAAAAATATTTATATAGCCGATTTCAGCAACAACCGTATCCAGGAATGGGCAGCTGGCGCAACAAGTGGCGTTACTGTCGCCGGAGGCAACGGACAAGGTTCTGCACCAAACCAGCTTGCAGAACCAACAGGTGTTTTTGTTGATAATAATGGAAATATTTTTATTGCAGATGCGGGAAACAACCGCATACAGGAATGGGCTGCTGGCGCAACTTCCGGCGCTACTGTTGCTGGTGGCAATGGTGCTGGTGCTGCTGCAAATCAATTCAGTTATCCATCAGGCGTTTTTGTTGATAGCGCAGGAAATATTTTTGTTACAGATGAAAAAAATAACCGCGTGCAGGAATGGATACCTGGCGCCGTTGCAGGTATAACTGTTGCTGGCGGCAATGGCGCAGGTGTTGGCGCCAACCAATTAAACACACCTTATAATGTTTTTATTGATACCGCGGGAAATATTTATATAGATGATTTAGTAAATGCCCGCGTGCAGGAATGGACACCTGGCGCCAAGACCGGGATAACGGTTGCAGGCGGAAACAGCGCTGGTTCGGCGGCCAACCAATTAGCTGAACCATTTGCTGTTTATGTTGATGTAAACGGAATAATATATGTTGCAGATTATGGAAATAACCGTGTGCAAAAATGGTCGCCGCAAACACTTATTAATTCAACTTATATTCCAACCGAGCCGGGAACTTTTTTTGCTACTGTTACTAATATTGATGGCTGCGTAACTACAACAAATCCTGTCACTATTAATCCTTCAGTAATTCCTTCTGCAATTATTGATCAGTCTGCAACAAATATTTGTGCAAACATGCCGGTTACATTTACGGCGACAGTTATCAATGGTGGCAACAATCCAATTTTTCAATGGCAGGTAAATAAAAATAATGCAGGCACAAACAGTTCAAGTTTTACAAACAATAATTTTAATGATGGCGATTTAATAACGTGCGTTGTTACCAGCAATGCGGTATGTGCAATTCCTGCAAATGTAATTTCAGATACTGTTGTTGTAAAAATTAGTTCT
>Ga0206963_10112_pt1 | contig 27814 bp, 35 predicted proteins | sample Alteio_BWOrgHeat_28_FD_152958 | JGI IMG/M metagenome (GOLD analysis project Ga0206963, IMG submission 152958) | Enriched cells from forest soil in Barre Woods Harvard Forest LTER site, Petersham, Massachusetts, United States -... | ecosystem: Environmental > Terrestrial > Soil > Temperate forest >... | reverse complement strand
GCCCTTTCAACATTAGGAGAATGTTATGCCGCTCCTTGTTTCAAAGGTTCCTCGCGCACTGGAAATAAAAGCCAGGCTTTTCGGATTTGAGCTGGGTGATCTGCTTATTATCTTTCTATACCTTTCCCTAAGTAACCTAATCTTTGGCACCACACGCCTAAAATTCCCGCTCGTTTGGGCGGGGACGGTAAGCATCGCGGCAGCTCTCTATTTCACCAAGCGAGGAAAGCCAGAAAAACACTTGGAGCATCTTGGTGAATATTGGCGAGCCCCCGGCGTCTTATCGGCGGGAAAACCCGATACGCAGTATCAACCCTATCTCGATAAGCGTCCCAGTGAAGAGAATCCTTAAGGAGAGTCTATGGAAAAACGTTCACTAAGATCATTCAAAGCATTTTCGGAGTACCAGGCGGAGTACCCGCTCGCTCAGGAGCTACCCTACTGGGATTTTGTGGGTGATATGGTCGTTCTTTCGGATGGCACTCTTGTCTCTGGTCTTAGACTTCAAGGAATCGCCACTGAAGCGCTCGACACCGACGCCCTAAACCAAATCACTACAGGCACCCGATCCTTCTTGAACAATCTTCCCGACGGTTGCGAACTAAGCTTCTTCGTCGATGTGAATTCCGATTACACAAGCGTTCTCAAGGCGCACGAGGAATTTAAGTCAGGGCAAAACGATTTAGACTGGCTTAAGCAGGCAAGACTGCAACTATTGCGCGGTCAGGCAGAACATAATGAGATTCTTAAACCCAATATCTACGTGTTCGTGTACCGACGATTTTTAGGCGACGGCAGAACCTCAAAGCCCTCATTCTTTTCAAGTCCCAAGGCCTTTCTTTCCATTCGGAAGGAAATGCATGACAAGGCGGCTTTGGAGCTATGCCAAATTCTGGAAGGGGTGAGTCAATCGTTGTCGGTATTGGGAATCGCCTCTGAAAGAATGGTGAGCCGCGAGATTCGACATATTATTTACGATTTTCTAAATCCCAACCGAGCGAAATCACTCTCGCTACCGATCGAAGCCCACGAGCACCGGGCTCAAGAATTCACATCCGAGGAGCTCGAAAAGGAGCCGTCTCTCTGCCTCGCGAGTCCACGTGAGCAGCTCGTCTTCTCGGATGTTGTCGCAGGCTACGATAGCTTCTATGTGGATGGTCTCTATCACAAGTGTATCTCACTAAAGACGATGCCCGAGTTTACTCACTCGGCTTTGATGTCGCGTTTGATGACACTTTCGTTCCCTCATATTTTACAGGTTCACGTGCGGATACCGGAGCAGGCGAAAGAGTTATCAAGCCTCCAGGCGAAGCGTCGTATGGCACACTCTCTCTCAAAATCCCAAAACGGACACGCGACTGATTTAGAGAGCGAAGCGAGGCTTAATTCCACTGAGGACCTTTTGCGTGAACTTATCAACACAGGACAAAAGATCTTCTACTTTCAAATGACACTCCTTATCCGAGCCGAATCGAAAGAGCTGCTTGAGGGCCAAACTCGTTCGATTCTTTCCAAGATCCGTGAAATGAATGGGGCCGAGGCCCTGGCGGAGACTGTTGCTAACTTCAAAGTGTGGAAAACGATGCTGCCCGCCGGAAACTTAACCGCCATTCGCCCCAAGCGTGCCAAGACTGAGAACCTAGCCGATTTTATCCCGTTGTATCAGCCGTACGAGGGATCGAAAGATACGAAACCAGTTTGCCTTTTTCACAATCGACAGGGGGGACTTCTACGTTTTGATCCCTTTGATCCGACTTTACCCAACTACAACACCCTAGTGACGGGCAGCAGTGGTGCGGGGAAAAGCTTCTTGAATAATCTCGTTCTACTGCAAAACCTGGCGACCGATCCGCTTGTGTATGTCATCGACATCGGTGGCAGCTATAGAAAACTCTGTGAATTCATGGGGGGACAGTACATCGAAATCACCCCACCCCGCGAAGGGGAGCAGGCGAGTGCTATCAATCCCTTCCTCTTGGCAAACGGAGCGACGGAACCACCTCCACAGAAGGTTAAGTTTCTTCTTTCACTCCTTGAAAACATTTTGACCGACGAGGAGGGAGATAAACTACACAAACTGGAAAAGAGCCTTCTCGAAGAGGCGGTGTTGAAAGTTTATAAGGAGGCTCATGCTGGTCGTTACGTGCCGCGAATGCGAGACCTCGCGCGCGTTCTTTCCGAAAGCAAGGATACTGAACTTCGAAGCTTTGCCCGAATGCTCTATCCATGGACCGAAGACAGGCCCTATGGGCGAGTTCTCGATGCCGAGAATTCCTTAGAACTTGAAAAGGACTTTGTGGTCTTTGATCTCAAAGGGCTATCGAGCTATCCCGACCTCCAATCGGCCGCGATTCTTGTCATCACCGATTTCATTCTAGGCAAGGTCGACAGCCGAAAGGACCGTAGAAAACAGATTCTGATGGATGAATGCTGGGAGTTGCTGAAATCGAAAGGCAGTTCTCACTTTATGGAGTATTGCGTGAGAACCCTTCGAAAAACTGGCTCCGGAATCACGTTCATTACCCAAGGGCTGGAGGAGATAATCGCGAGCCCTATTGGCTCCGCGATCCTATCCAACACAGCTACCAAATTTATCCTTCAGCAACGCGGTGATTTGGAACCGACTCGAAAGATCTTGAAGCTAAACGACCAAGAGATGGATCTGATTGCATCACTACGCTCTCAGAAAGGCCGCTACTCGGAGAGTTTTCTCATCTCAAATGAGAACCGATCGGTTATCCGAGCAGTTCCCACGGCAATCGAGTATTGGCTTTCGACGAGCGATGCGGCCGACAACCAGTGTCTCGATCAGCGAAGAGGAAAGAGCCCTCAGAAACGACTGCCCGAAATTATTTATGAGTTAGCGAAAGAGCTACCCTTTGGTGTGGCGGGAGGTTTGTGATGAAAAGAGTTCAGGTGATGTTTATCTGGCTGGTTCTGTTGCTGGTGTGCCATCCGGAAAACGCCTACGCGGATTTTTGGGGTGGTGATATCCCATTGTTAACCGAAATCGTCGCCAATACCCTCCAGCAATTAGAGCAACTGAGATCTATTCTTGGAACCGGGAGCGATACACTGAGCCTTCTGCGAGATATCAACAGCGGCCTCAAAGACGCTCTTGCCCTTGCGAAAACCCAGAATTCCACACTTTACCCCGGAGTTCTTTCGGATATTCAAAGTGCCGAGGGGGTGATGAGCCTCGTTGAGCAACTCTATGGCAAAGTCCCTCGAACTCCGGAGGCCTCGATGCAAAAGACCACTGACCAAAGTGTCGCCGAAGCCATTTACCTGCATAACGAAGCGTTCAAGTACGCCGATGCCGTCGATCCGGAGGCAGAACGCATCAAGGATTATGCGAAAAACGTGAGCCCCCTTGGGGCCGGGCGGCTGACTGCGGAATCAGTGGGAGTTGTGATTAATGTGCTCAATCAAGTCCTGCGAACCAATGCCGCCACTCTAAAGGTTCAAAGCGAGCAGTTAGCCCTACAAAACCGAAGGGAAAAGCTAAGTTCTGAGCAGTTTAAAACCCAGTACATGGAGCTTGGGGAGGCGTTCCAATCGCTGAATGGGGGCTATAAGCTTCAATAGGCGCAAATGTTCCGGGTCTCAGGAACAACCCACTGCGAAGCGTAGTCACGATGGGCCGATTCTTTTTACTTTCGCTCTATCTTAAGAATAAGCGGACCTGCTGCGTTTTCGAGCTTCAATTCCGAAGCCGTATTCGCCGTAATGTTTCGAAGGTCCGTGGGTAGTCGCGTGCCTTCCTGTGATTGAATTGAATACTTGAAATTGGCCGGACCGAGAGCCTCGATCAAGTCGTGTACCGATTTCCCATTCCTGAGTTCAAGGGATACTGGCTTTCCCTGGACAATCAACTGTTTTACCCAATCACGAAGTACTTCGATTTCCCCCTCTAGTTTTGATAGGCGTTTCTCGTAATCTGTTTCGCTCGTTTGTCTTGGTGGTGTTTCGCTCTGCTTAGATGCAACACCCTTTTCCAATTGAGAAAGGCGATTATTGATTGTTCCAACCCATATCCCGACAGCCAGGATGGTGCTACAGATTGTAATTACTCCACCATTCTCTTTAAACCACGCAGTCATCGGGCCCCTCTGCTATGTTGGAGGCTTATCGGCAATTCAATGCTGTAACTATAAGGGGATTGTGCTGCGAGTTGTAACGGCAAAGCGAAGAGACAGATTAAGTATAGCGCGGAGGCTCTATTCGCTCTCTTCTTCATCCAAGAGATCGGAAAGCTGCGCCTCATCTCTCCACCACAGGAGAGAGATTATAAATCCATTTTCCATTCGAAACGAATCCTCGACTATCATATAGTTCGATGACTCTTTGTGTGAGATCCATTCGTCTGCGTCGACTTCTATTGGTCCAGTAATGCCTTGCGCCTGAGCGAGCTTATAAGCCAACGTCGAGTTGCCGACTACCTCGTTTGGCCACAACTCCCGTGGCACGCTCGGGGCCCTAGAAAACCATTTTCTCTGTCCCTCTTTTGTGCATACGATCAAAGAGGGAAATGATCCACATTCGACTAGTCGAATACAGGTTGCGGTTAAGCTCGATCTAAAGGTTTCAGCTAGTGCTTTCGCGGTGTCTACGACAATCGGCTTGCCTTGAGCCGCGGGTTCAAACATTGATTTTGGCAAGAGCAATTCCGCAGCGAAACGATTCGCTCTTCGCTCGGGATTGTGCTCGGACCATTCGGTAACAAATGAGTTCGCTGTACAACCAAATGAAATACACCCCCTGTCACAAAGCCAATGACCTAGTTCATGCCCAGCAGAGAACCTTCTCCGCGGAACCGATGAAGAACTGTTCACTGTTATGATGGCTTGATTTCCAGATCCGACAATGCGTGCCTCGCATCCGGAAAGAGGTTCCTCGGTTACGGTAGCACCGCAATGTTGAGCGATAGCCTCAATATCTATTTCGTCAGGTTGTTCGATGCCCAGCTCGGCAAGTAGATCAATTGGAGACTTATAATACGTAATTGTCGTATTCATTTTAAGTCCTTTTGGTCAATTACGCCGAGTGCAATCAGTTGCCTAAGATAACTTGCAACTTCGTCATCAGTAACAGAGCTAAATTCCCGGTGCTGCAATGTGAGTGCATTCTTTAATTCTGGTTGGCGCTGTAAAGCGGCGTCTAACCAATTTCGCCAATCCTTCGCGTTGCCCGGAAGTGCAAGAGGGATATTCTTAAGTTTACCGAGATTTTCTTCGTGTTTCTGCTTTGCGGCGCGAAGAGACCGTTGTCGAAAGTTCTTGTCCGTGGCGGTAAACAAGGCTCTAGTGCGAGAGGCAATTGAAGAAACGTCTTCACCTTCATCAGCTAGAACGCGCAACAATTCGTCATTCGACATTTCGATAAACGACTCTGCAATACGTTCTGTAAGATTCTCCAACTTTTCAAGATCGTCACGGGTATTTTTGCTCATGTTCGCCTCCCGTTAAGTGTTTTTCTGATAGTTCTTAGCAGACGTGTTTGAATCGTCTCGCACGCCGTCCGTGTTAGGCCCAGGGCTTCTTGTATTTCTGCCGGGGACATACCGCTTTCCCATCCATCGAGAACATCCAGTGCGTCCTGATCAGTGTTGTTTTGAAGTTGCGCTTTTATTTCCAGAAGGGCCCCCGCAGCAAATGTTAGTTCCTCTTTACGAATGGCATAAGCTTCTGAATTTAATTCCGGACTGGGCAAAAGGTCCACACCGTCGGTCTCTCCCTCGAAATCATCCACCCTCCCATTTCTTGCTTCAAATTCAGCCCTGCCCGATTTCAGGTGCTTATTCCAATGCCCAGAAATGTTCTTGAGCGCGAGGTAAAAGAAGGTGAAAAAACTGACCTGATCTCGCTTCCACTTTTTTCGGCCCTCCAAAATTCGGGTTACGGCTTCGGCAAATAAAGCGTCCGCGCTATAGTTTGGGCCTCCCCGTCGTTCAAGCCCACGTGCTCTTGATTCGGCGAACTTTCTGAGCCGAGCCACTTCAACCTCAGAAAGGGTGTTCCAGGCAGCGCGAATTTCATCATGAGAAGCCTCCACTTCAACCATTTTTTTGCCTTTAACCATCTTCTTCAAACTCATTTCGACCCTCGGGCACTTACCTGAGAGTGCCGGGCGCTCAGGGCTTCCGACAAATATTTTTCAATGTTGTCGGAAGAGCTTGGAACGCGGCACTTACCTAATAGGTGGCGTCGGTTCAATGGGTGAATCGATGCTAACTATTCATAATCATTGCTTTTACCCACTTTAAGGAATGGGCGTTTGAGAGCCTCCGTCATTTCGAAGGCGGGACTACAAGCGGAGGCAATCTTAATAGAGGATAAAGATGAGTCAAATATCATTAACATTTCATGGGTATTGGAGCGACCGTAATCGGGGCAGCATTCCGGCCCAGTCCGGAGTCTACTGCGTCTATCGAGGGATCGATAACGGTCAGACGGTTACCCTCAATCAACTACTCTATGTTGGGGAATCAGAGAATGCGAATGCACGTCTCGCATCGCACGAGCGCGAACAGGATTGGAAAAGACAGCTAAATTTTGGAGAAACGCTGATCTTCGCCTTCGCACCGATTACGGTGGGCAGGGAGCGGGCAGAGGCAGCGATCATTTTCCGACACAGGCCACCGCTGAATACTTCGTGCAAAGATGCCTTCAGTTACGACTCCACAGAAATCACATCGGTGGGGCAAAATGCGTTTCTTGATCCGCGGTTCGCGGTGCATCGGAATGCGGTGTCCTCTTTTTCGGCAAGCTCATACCTGACCGGACGATAATTACAGGGCTGAGTTGAGTTCGGCACTATCCGAACTCACCTCAGCCCAACGTCCATAAAACAAAACTTTGTCGCAGTACCTGAGATGTGTGGCCGCACGCCTTAGTCCGTTTTTCACGGGGATATTTCCCACAGGGTTACTGCTGAATGGATTCCAGAACACCGGGCAAAAGAATCCGTGCTGCCCGGTCTAGGCATTAGCCACCAAATCCGAATCCTCGAAAATTCTTTTTCCCTCATAGGAGAACTGAATGGATAACTTCGCACTCTTGGGTGATCTCGCCCTTAAAATGAACCAGGAGTTTCAATCCTTATACTATGTGCTACTGCCTCTCTTTTTCGCCATTGCAATCATCATCGATTGGTTCAAGGGTCCGGGACAGGGGGCCGACTTCGTCGACACGTTGAAGCGAGCCTTTGTCGCAACGCTTCTTCTAGTTGGGTTTCACGAAATTACCGCAGCCATTCTAATGATCGCCAATGGCCTCTCGGACAAGATTAGCGACATGAGCGGGCTTGACCAGTTGCTCCAGATGGCCGCCACTAAGGCTAAGAGTTACCCGATGTCAGCGACATCGCTACTGCTCGGTGCGAACGACCTCATTATCGCAACTCTCTCGTTTCTGTCGTATCTCATTCTCTACGTGCTCCGATACCTAATGGTGGCCGTTTACCATTTTAGCTGGGTGTTTCTGACGATTCTCGCACCGTTTTTGCTCCTTTTTCATCTGTTTACGTCCCAGATTACGTTAAATCTCTTTAGGAGCATGATTGAGATCGCGTCCTGGCAGATCGTTTGGTCGGTGTTATCGGCCATTCTCTTGGCACTACCGTATGGGAATGCTTATGCCACGGATGGTAATTACCTCACCGTCATCGTTATTAACTTCGTAGTGGCGATCTGTATGTTTGGGACACCGCTAATTGTGCATGCGCTTGTGGGTAGCGGATTCTCGGCGATGGCAGGGACTTTAGGGCCTGTCGCGGCAAGCCTCATGGTGGCGGCGCCGGCAAAGGCGCTAACCTCGGTGAACTTAGGCCGTGAAGTGCTCTCGAATACGCACTCCTTCGGTAGGTCGTTAAACTCTCGGCTTGGTCACAATTCAATGAACGTAAATCGAAGAGGGACGGAATCTTCTTCCCCCGTAAACAGCCCGGCATTGCCTCCGCCTCCAAAAGCTTAATTAAGGAAATACTAATATGATTAGAAAGATCGAACGCACATGGTTTGAAATTTGGGGAACAGAAGAAGCGCAGAACCGATTTCTTAAAGGGCTATTGGCCTTTATGGTCTGCCTTGTCGCGGTAGAAAGCGTAGCCCTCGTCTGTCTCGCGGTACGGCATCCAATGGTAATCGCGGTCTCTCGTGATGCCACGAAGGTTCTGACCGCTTCAGTTCCCGAATCGGAACTCTTGCAGAATGAGGCGCGGAGAGTGGTCACCGCCTACCTGAATCTGAGCCACACTTGGGAATGGCAGAGTATTGATAACAATATGACGGCAGCCGCCAAGCTTGTCGGCAAGGACTACTCCAGGAAATTTATTCAATCAAACTCGGACCAAATCAAGCTTGCTAAGAATAAGCATCTGTCACAACGGTTTCATATCTCAGGCCTAGACATCGATGACAAAGCACATGTGGCTAGAGTTACCGGGGATCGAATTCTAATGGTCGATTCCCTCAGGGCCGTAAATTCCCTGACACTTGAAATCGGATACGAGGTTGAAAGTCGGACTACTGACAACCCCGAAGGCGTTTACATCGTCTCGGAAACGAATCTCACCAAGTAAGAACTTAAACAATTTGTGAGGATAATATGAAACGATGGCTTTTTGCTTTCGTCGCGGCCCTGCTCGGCCTTTCCCTACCATGTGAAGCCCGTTCCTCTAGAACCGTTGTACTGGATGGCAATGAAGTGGCGGTGATTCACACTGGAATCGGCTACTCGACTATCATTCAATTCGATTCAAAACCCACCTCGGCGGTCTTGGGTGACCAAGATGCCTTTAAGGTGGAGTACGTCGGGAATTCACTGACGGTAAAGCCGGTATTACCATCCTCTCGGACTAATCTTTTTGCTTTTACCGACTACGACCGATTCAACTTCAAACTGGAAACGACCAGGGGGAGTGAAGTCGACTATCTAGTGGTGGTGAAACGAAAGCGACGTAAGGCCGCTCCTACATTTATATCAGGTGGTCCGGCCCAGCCTTCGACGTCCCTTACTAAACAACCCCTTCACCTCTCTAGCAAAAGGCAAGGTGTCACACTTCAGGTCAGTGATTTAGCCCATTCCATGTCCGACGGCGTATTTGTGGTGAGCTTTAGTCTCACCGTCGATCAGAAGTCCTCTAAGTCACCTTTGGTCTTCGAACCTGGGGACATCGAGATATTTCAGGGAAAGAAATCCATTCCGATTGAGAATCTCTATCTCGAAGCGCTTTCACTCGTTCCCGGCCGGAGAGTACGTGGAAAACTGCTCACCAAAGAAACCAACATGGACATCAAGCAGGCCATTTCATTTCAGTTCTCTCCCTCGGCGCTATCAGTCGGAAAAAAGCCGCCTCAGGTCTCGTTCCCTCCAGCGATCGGAAGAAAGTGAGGTCGTTTATGTTTCGGAAAGTAAGGCTCGATGAATACTTTCTTAAGGAATCCTGTCCCTATAGCAAAAAGAAGATTCTCAACAGAACTCGAGTTTACGCAGTAGGGATCTGCGTCGCAGTTACGGTCCTGGCATTGATTCTGTTCTTCGGTGGAAAGGCTGAGAGGCGGGCCGCCCAAACCAACGAAGAGATGGCGCGTGCGGTAAAGAACATGGGAGGTAACGCGAGTCGGCCAAGTCCAGGACAACCGGAGGCACAGGGATTGGACAGCTTTCCCTCACGCAATAGCGCACTGCGAGGTGGAAGCTCGCGAAGCTATTCGGCTTCGCAAATTGTAAAGAAGGGCGCTGGAAGTGTTTCGGTCGACGGGCTTCCGATGGGAAGTACGTTCGCGGTTAAGCTCGTAAACACCGTCCTCTCCTCTGATAACGAGGCTCCAGTGATTGCGGAGGTGACCGACGACGTGATGCCGAAAGACAGCCTCGTCATCCCCCGCGGAACCCGGGCCATTGGACAGGCGAGCTTCGACGAGACGGCTCAGCGACTCAAAGTTCGATTTCACACCCTCGTCTACCCCGAAGGAGATCAGCACTCACTTTCAGCTCTTGGACTTCTTCCCGACGGGTCTTCGGGATTACTTGGGGATTACCATTCCGGAGCGTTCAAAAAACAAGCAGGCCGTTTCATAGGAGACTTCGTGAGTGGCCTTGCGAGCGGCATGATCCAACAGAATGAAGCCCCTCTGGGCATGCCCTACAATCCAGGAAGCTTGAAGAATGGACTCCTTAATGGAGTCGCAAACTCGGCATCCGATCAAGCAAGGCAATACTCGGACGACATGGCAACCACACACGGCTATCTCGAGGTCCCTTCGGGCTCGGTCTTCTTAATCTATTTGGAAAAGGAGTATTCCCCATGAGTGAACAAAAATCAGGAACCATCGATCCGACAATGATTGCGGTAGGTGCCTTAGGTTCTGTCGTTCTAGCCTATGCTTTGTGGGAAAAGACGGCGGTAGCAAGATATCTTTTGTGGAAAATTCACGGCGGCCAGGTCGTGGCGATCGGTATCCTCATCGTAGTTATGGCCATCCTGTTTGTCTCAATCTCCATCTACAATTGGTGGGTCCTCCGCGACTATGACAGTGCCATTACCGGAAAAGACGATACCGCAGTCTATTTAGGCAAAAATGAGGCGCGCAAAGACACCTATCTCAAGCAGATCTTTCGCACGTCTCATACCCTACTGACAGGAACGACGAGTACGGGCAAAAGCGAAAGCGTTGTGCTGCCCTGGGCTATTCACGACATCGAAAAAGGTAATGGTCTTCTTATTATCGACGGTAAAGCGGATAACAGTTTTCTGGAGAAGTTGTATGCCCACGTCGTCAAAAATAAGCGGGTAGCCGACTTTAAGTTCTTCTCGCTCGCAAATATCGAGAAATCCGCCACCTTCAATCCCTTAGCGGGAGGCACCGCCCAAGAGGTCGCGGAACGCGTCTTTGCAAGTTTCCCCTTTGAGAACGAGTACTACAAAAACGTCCAGTACAAGATCTTCTACGGTCTTCTTCGCCTGATTCATGAAAGAGACAGGACTCCAACCTTTGCCTTGGTAGAAAGGCTTTTAAATGATCATGCACTCTTAACGCTGTGGCTTAAGGACTGCGATGATAAGTCCCTTAAGAGACAGCTCACCAAATTTAACGAGGAAAAGGAGAGTGATAAAGCGCAGAAGATAAGCGGTCTAGACTCGACGCTAAATAAGTTCTCAAGCGGGGAAACTGCCTTACTTTACAATTCAAGCTCCCCTCACATTCAGATGGATGAGGTCTTACGAGAGAATCAAATCTGCTACTTCCAGCTTCCCACCATGTATTACCCGTACCTCGCTCAAGCGACTGGGACGCTCGTTCTGCAAGCGTTCCAGGCAGCAGTGTCCAAGCGGCATCTAGGGTTAGGAGGCAGTAATCCCCGCTTCTTCTCCTGCTACTTGGATGATTTCCAGGACTATATGTACGAAAAATTCGCCGGTTTGCTCAATAAATCCCGTTCGGCGAACGTTGGTGTTCTCTTTTCTCATCAGTCCTTAGGCGACCTAGATAAGGTAAGCCCGGCCTTCAGAAATATCGTACTCACCTGCGCCAACATCAAGATCGTCATGCGGACACCGGAACCGGAAACTTGCGATTACTTTTCAAAGACCTTCGGCACGGTCAAAACTGAAAAATTCACGGAAAGAACGAGCCATGACGGTCTGGGTGAGCACAGAACGGGTGAAAAATCGGTACGTGAAGTCGATGAGTTTCGCATTAATCCCAATACGATTAAGGAACTCAATGTCGGTGAAGGCATCGTCTCAATCCCGCATCCAAAGGGCGTTAAAACCCTCAAAGTGAACTTCGCAATGCGAGAGAACCTCCCGCCTTCGACGATGCCCGACATTCCAAAGGAACTACCTCCGGAAGAAGATGAGATGGATGAGACTGGCGAAGACGACTCGGTACTTCCTAAGGCAATGGCCCCGGCCCACGACAAAGTTATCTAAAAAGCAGGAGTCACTCATGCTAATTCGTAAAACGGTCCTAATCACGGTCATAACCTTAATTGTAAGTACGTTGATCACGGCGTGTGCCAGCTCAGGAACGTCAACGCTCATGGGCGCCGGACTTGGGGCTGGGCTTGGTTCTGGGATTGGAGCGATGGTCGATCCTGGTCCCAAGGGTCGAAACCGAATTCGTAATGTCTTTATTGGTGCTACCGCCGGTAGCCTTTTGGGTGCTGGCACGGGGTATCTCGCCCATGAAGCGACCGAAAGTGCGAAGAAAGACGCCTATGATAAGGGCAAAACCGACGCCGAAAAGAAACAAAGCGCCTATTCCGGCGATCCCGGGCAACCTGTCCTTGTTCCCGCCCAAGTGGATGTGCAGTACCAGGAGGACCAGGTGCGGGGGAACGTTTTTGTACCAGGCCACTTCGAGTACCGCATCGTGAGCCCATCGCACTGGAGTCGTTAAGTGGCTAAGCAATACCAACGGGCGGGCCGTCGCTTCGTAGTGACGGCTCGCGACCTAAGCCTTTTCAAGTTAATTTACCAGAACCGATTTGCCGATTCCAAAGCGATAAAGGCAAAATTTTGGCCGGGGTCCGCAAACAAAAACTACTATCGAAGGTTAAAACTTCTAATCGATAGAGGATACCTTACCCGGCTTCGAGGTGATTCCGGTTTCAGTCTGGGATACCAGCTTACGAGAAAAGCACTAAAGACTCTCAGACAAGATGGAACAAAGCTGCTCGGCACCGTTCGCACAAAACCCCTCTACACAACCTCTTACCGGCACGACAAATGTTTGATCCGACTCCGTGAGGTGTTCGAAAGTAGCCCTCTCATTACACACTACGTACCCGAACATGAACTAAGAGCTGCCCTAGCGAGAAGACACGGGATGCAGGAAAAGCGGGACGAACGCTATAAAGTTCCGGATGGAATTTTCCAACTTCGAACTCACAAGGGGGGCTTTACCGTCGCTTTGGAGTTGGAGCTAGCGATCAAATCAACGACCAGATACGCAAGGATGATGAAGCAGCTTTGTATCAGTGAGGACTTCACTGTGATCTTTTTCGTAGGCGAAAATGTACAAATTCTGAATATTTTGGAGCAACACTTGGCCCAGGTTCGAACCACGGACCGGTTGGTCAAGATGTGGAAACCCCGACATGCGTTCTACTTCGCACTTCTTTCTGATTTCTTGGAGTTAAAGCTCAAAGCACCCATCAAGGGAGAGGGCGCGGTTTTGGTGCTCGACGACGTCGCTAGAAATATGGGGGTTTCGCCTCCAAAAAATGAATCGCAACCTGAAACTCGAGTCCTCACCTTAGAAAAAGAAAAACCTAATTCGTATAGGCGGTAAGTACTCGAATCGAAAGGCCCGCTGCCGCCCCGTTCCACTTTCCTCTCTGTCCTGATCGCTCCTGACCCCTCCCCCTCTACGATGGGTAGGGGTCAGGATCTGGCCAGAGTGAAAACTGAAACGGGGCGGCAGCGGAAGAAGGAGGAGTTAGAGGGGGAGAAATTGGGAAGGGGAGGAGGCGGAAAAATACTGATAGGGAAAAACAACTATTACAAATTGGCTGACGTTAAGGAGGACGAATGGACGCGAAGAATTTAGTCATGGTTCGAATCTCAAAGAATGCGGAAGCTGCACTTCAGCGAATGGTCGGTACTACTAATGACGGCTTTACCGGGGGGCAGATCAATCGTGTTGAACTCATCTCCTGGATCCTTATCCAATTCGAAAGCCGGTATCTAACCGAATGTCTGGAGCAGCTTCGCCACGATCACTTTGACCCTGTCACTTATTTGGAATCGATGGTTAAGCAGGTAAAGGAAGCCAGGGCGACCGGGGGTGAAATGCCCGACCTCCGAAAGCTTCTCAGTCCGCTGGCTGGGAAGGGATCTAAAGGACAGACCGCGACGCGATCACCTGAAAAGGTTCCGGCAGCTGTGGAGAAGGATCCCACCAGTCCGAAGAAGCTTGTCGGAGTGAAGGCACAGCCACTTGCAGGTCCAACCGAGCAGGCTGGGGACCAGGGCCAGAAGTAGTTTCGTGATCCTCTTGCTTCGCTCACGTTCAGGGCGATTCCAGCCACTGACCTTGATACAGACCGACATGCGAATCTTGTTTTTCATGCGTGGGCCTCCGTTCACAGAAAATACGGAGGCCAAGCATGTCGGTGGATCAGGATGCGTTAAGACGGGCGGGACTACGGATTCCAATCGGCCATGGGAAGGTTAGCTTCCTTGGCAAATTGCTTTATTCTCCCCACTAGCTCGTTACGAGTGTCCCGGAACCGAGCAAGTTGTTCCTCGTCGGTACCTCCACGATTGGCAGGGTCGGGAAGAGCCCAGTGAAGCTTCTTAGCCCTTGAAACCATCCGAGGGCATACCTCCTCGGCGCAGAGGGTGATGACGTATTCCAATCCGACGATGAAACCCGGAGTCAGTTCGTCATAGGATTTCGAATAGTGATCTGTGATGTCTATACCTATCTCCTCCATGGCCTGAACGGCAAAGGTATTGACCTTACTCGGCATCGAGCCGGCACTTTCCACATTCACCTTATCTAAGAGGCGTTTCGCTATGCCTTCGGCCATCTGGCTTCGCGCGGAATTGGCAACGCACATGAATAGAATGTTCACAACCCACCTCCTTCCTCTTTAGCAACATTTCGAGGCAGTCGAACATGCGCTGATCTTCGGCACGATTCTTGGTGGCTCCGCGCCCACCACTGGTAGCTGCTCATGGACGAAGAAGACTTCCCAGGAGTTGCCGTCTGGATCTTGGAACCAGAATTTGTCTTGGCGAGCAAAACAACACTCCGTATCCTCTTCTGCAAGCGTGGCGATATTCTTGGCTTCCAACTTCTTTTGCCACTCAGTGACCTCTTCGGCGCTCTCGACTTCGATACCGAGATGGTTCACTTGGCTTAGTGTTCTTCCGTCGACGGCTTCATGCATTGCAAAATTGAGCGCGGGTTCTTTAAGGTCGAATTTTGCGTAAGTCGACGATCTCTTTTGAGGCTCTACCCCGAAAATTCCCCGATAAAAATCCACCGATTTCTCTATGCTTTTTACATTAATTGAAATGTGAGGCCTCATGAATGTCTCCTTTTGGTTAACAGCCTTTTTCGAAACAATCGAAAACTTTGCATTCCCTAATCGCTTGCTCACCTTCGCCGCATACTTTCGCAAGACGAAGCAGAGACGTTTCCATCTGTTTTAGGTCTGCAATCTTGTTATGGATCTCTTTTATCTTTTCTTGGGCTTTGCCTTGAACCTGCAAACCAGTGATCTTTTTCTTCGATTGGAGGTCGAGGAGCTCTTTTACCTCGCGCAGCGTAAATCCTAGCTCCTGGGCTCGCTTTACAAAGCGAATTCGAGAGGCTTCTTCCGCTGAGTAAAGACGAAACCCACGCTCTCTACGTAGGGGCTTTTTAATGAGACCCTTTCGTTCGTAGAAGCGAATCGTTTCAACTCCAACGCCAGCGGCCTTCGCAAGTTTTCCGATAGTCATATCCACACCTCAAAGTTTACCCTCCGTACCATAGTACGGAGTCAAGACCCAATAGATTCCGAGCTTTGGAGTGTTTCTTGGCACGTCTTGCCTTGCTCCAGTCCCTCAATATTCCTCTTACTTATAGGTGTTTCATGGATTCCGGATTCATTATGCAGGCATCAGCCTGTGAGGACACTTCCACGCCAAGATCCGCTCTTCCCCAATTAATTACCATTACAGAATTAGCCTCTCTACTAAGAGTGCCCTTAAAAACGATCTACTATTGGGTTCATCGCAAGCAGATTCCATACATCAAAATGGGCCGACATCTCCGGTTTAAGCCTGAGGAAGTTCTCACTGCATTTATTGAAAAGACCGCAGAACGAAGCGCACCTTGCTTCGCAAGGCAGGCCATTATAAGAAAGTCAGGAAATAGGTCTTTGAAATTCAGGGACGCAAATCCTTCTTCTACAAAGGAGTAGGACATGCCGATATACGAAAGAGGAAAAAGCTTCCAAGTGAAGCTTCTTGATCCTGATGGTTATTGGATCACGAAAACTTTCCGAACTAAGCGCGAGGCCGAGCTCTATGACGCTCGAACCAAAGCACAAAAGCTTGGGGGACAACCGTTATTGGGATCTGCCCAACAGCCAACGCTCGATTCTTATTTCGAGCAATGGTACGAGACGGTGAAATACCAAGCATCGGAAGGCTGGCGTGAAAACCAAAAGCAGTTGTATGTGGACTACGTTTCTCCGATCTTAGGAGATAAGAAAGTCCAAAAAATCACTCCTCAGATGGTTTCACACGTTCTGAATAAGATGAAGGAAGCGGGAAAGGCAGAACAGACTCAGCTTCACGCCTATGGTCTTCTTCGGAAGATGATGCGAGATGCGATGGAGGTTTTTATGCTACTCCCGCACAGTCCTGTCTTAAGAACGATGCGGCCTAAAGTCCCGACGAAAGAGGCGAGGCATTTGACGTTGGAGCAATTGAAAACGCTACTGTCATATGTCGTCGACAAACCGTACGGCTTAGGAATTTGGTTCCAGGCTTTTCTGGGACTACGGGTGGGAGAGTTACAGGCTCTTACGTGGAACAATGTGGATCTAGAAGAGGGTGTGGTCAGGATTTTCCGGAGCTACGTCCGAAAGGAAAAGAAGTTCCGGGAGCATCCGAAGGGAAAGAAGCAGCATAGCCACTCCATTCCACCGGAACTACTCGCGATGCTGAAAGCAGCAAAGGTGAGTAGCCAAAGTGAGTATGTGGTGAATGCTATTGAAGGTGGGATCCTTAGTTACGAATGGTACAACAGATCTCTGTTGCGCTATTGCGCTGTACTTAAGATCCCGGCAATCGGAACCCACGGTCTTAGACACTCAACTTCAGAACTCTATATGGCACACGGAGCGACGGCGGATGACTTAAGAAGGTTGTTCGCGCATTCGTCACCTCGAGTGACTGATAGATATCTGCACGATCGGGGGAGTCGACTGAAGGAGATCTCAGGAAGCATGAAGCTCTTTGAAACAGAGCCAACGCCGCCTGAAGAACCGGTTGTTATTGATAACTGCGGAGAAAAACTTTCCCAAAGTTTCCCAAAAAGCGAATCCGCCAAGGTGATCTCGATTCGTCGTGTGAGATCAAGTTAGCGGATTTTAAAGGGAAACTTTGGTGGAGGCGAAGGGGATCGAACCCTCGACCCCCAGCTTGCAAAGCTGGTGCTCTCCCAATTGAGCTACGCCCCCACGATGGGAAATAGGTAATGGCTACTAATACTTAAGCACGATGGGTTTTTCAACGGAATTCGTTTGGGAGCCCTTTGGGGACGGTAGTTTGCGAACAATACTCTGTTTACAATTTCCATGGCTTAGCGCTAAGTCCTTCGCATGCGTGTTGACGAGATTTTGTGGGTGGTATGAAGACGAACTCCCCCCTTTTGAACCAGGGATCTCCATTTGGACGGGCCCTCCAGCATTCCCTTCCGGTTTGTGCGGGGTATATTCCTGTAGGGATCACGTTTGGATTACTTTTTACCCAAGAAGGGCTTCCGGGACAGTTTGCCGTTCTGTCTAGCCTTGTGATCAACTCCGGTTCGGCGCAACTTTTATCGATAGACCTTTTCTTGGCTCACGCCAGCCTCATCGAAATGGGAGCGATGCTCTTTTCGCTAAATCTCCGACACCTGTTCTACGGACTTTCCTTTCTTAAGCGCTATTCCACATTTTCCCCTGCCGGCAAGGCCTTTGGAATTTTTGGTCTGACCGACGAAGTTTTCTCAGTCGCTTCCGCCCATAGAGAGGAGTCACCTCGCCAAGATGAGGCCTACTGTCTTTGGCTTACCTTTCTGAATCAGAGTTACCGGGTCATCGGAACCATCCTAGGCGTAGTCGTAGCGAGTCAGGCACACGTCAAAATAAAGGGGCTGGAGTTTGTTCTCACGGCCCTTTTCGTGGTTCTATTGGTAGAGCAGGCCCGAAAGATTCGCCGAGTGTTTCCCTTTGCTATCGCCTTAGCCTTTGGGGTATTGGGAATCTTCGTCTTCCCGAAGCAGATGCTCACCCTCTCTTTAGCAATGTCTGCCGCCATTCTAATGATCATTTCTTTTCGGAAAAAGGAGTCAGCGTGAATACTAACTATCTGCTCTGGGGAACTCTGGTCATGTCTCTGGCGACCTTCGCAACCCGCTGCCTGCCATTCGTTTTCTTGAAGCGCTTCTCCGAAAACCGACATGTTCTTTTCCTGGCTACTTACCTACCGGCGTCGGCGACCTGTTTGCTGGTGTTGTATTGCTTGAGACGCTCGCTGGTGAATCTCTCGAGTCATCTTATTTTAGAATTGGGTAGCATTGTCGTCGTGGCAGCATTGCAATTATGGAAACGGAATCCGCTGCTAAGCATCGGCGTAGGTACGGCACTGTATGCCGGCGCCATGAACTTTGGCTAATACCTTCCAAGAACATACCTACTCAAATCAGAGATAACTCGATCAAATCTAAGGTCTCGGCTCTTCGGACTGGAAGGTGATGCGATCAATCGCATCGTGACTCATTCCGGCAAATATCTTGGAGGCGTATAGTTTATTGTTCATCGGGAGTGCCATCATTATCACGTACGAACCCGACTCCCAGGTTCAAAATTTTGGGACAAGAACGCGCCCTAACCATACGGCGAAACTCTCGCATACCCTTTGGATGGTCCGGTCGACTCACAATCTAGCTCTTAACGTTGGCGCAGAGTCTCGCATCGTCCTCAACGCTACCTGGTAATGGATAGGCCTGTTTATAGCAATTGGTGACACTTTGTATGTCTGAATCACTCTTTACGTTAGAACAAAGTATTGCGGCCATTGTCAGATTCGCACCCTCAAGCTGTTGACTCTGTTGAAAGCACTTAAGTACCGCATTGGTATCGGTGTCTGCTATTGAAATCCCAGAATAGAAAAGCCCGAGCATCCCCAGAGAAATAGAAATAACCTTCGATTGCATAAAGCACCCTCCTTGATTCCATGGGTAATGGATTGCCTCGGCTCAGTCAAAGTAATAGGCCTTAATCCATATTTACCATCGAGTCGATAAAAGGGGATATCAAGGATTCTTTGAGTTTAGCGGTTTGATCAGAGCTCTCTCAATGTCCTGTTCACAGCTAAACTGCCGGGATCGCGAAAAGTTGCCGGTCATATTTTCACCAAGAGTTACCTCTGAACACTTTCCAGATAGAGCCGAGGCGCACTTAACATAAATTGGCGCCCAGCACTGCGATTTTCCCGCCTGCCACTTACACTCTGACGAGACCTTCCAGCACTCTGTCTCGCTGGCCATTCGGGAACATTTCCTCTGAGTCTCGGCTATCTGGTCAGACACCTTAACAAAGCAGCGACGCTGGTTCCAGACTTGCTGTTCAGTAAGCCTTTGGTAGCTATTTACCGTTGGGACAGAAGGAGGCAGGCCACTCATCGTACACATCGTAGCGTTCCCTGACGAAACACAATTGATGTCAGCCTCAGCAGAACTCGACACGGGGAGCAGCAGAGCCAAAAGCGTGATCGGGAAAGCTATTCGAATGAACATTCTTTAAGTATAACTTGCTACCCAGCCGCCTGCGAGAAGTTCGCGCTAGGGCGCCTCACTCCACGATTGCAAAAGCCGATACTTAGCCGACATATTCGTCCAATTCAGCTTTGCCATATCTTCAAGGGCACGGTAGCTCAAATGTAGTTTAAGTATCGTTTTTCGACGGCCAACTCGTGCCGCCGATGTCCAACCTATCCTCTCAAAGTGTTCGGCTAATTCACTGTAAAGGAGGAACTCCTCCCGAAAACGTAACAGAGACCTGGTTTGCTGTGCGGTCAAGTTGTCACTATGTCGACGATATCGATACAATAGTTCGGGAATTCCCACGAAGGCATGGTTCGACTCCAAAATACGTACAAAAAGATCCAGATCCATTACCTGACTTAGAGACTCTTTGAATTTGTCCTTAGGAAAATATGCCGTTCGATAAACCACGCTAGGACAGAAGATAAAATTACCCTTGAGAATCTGGGCAGCCGCCGCTTCCCCCTTCCATACCCGGGGCCAGGCTCCATTACCCTCGAAAAATCGCTTTATCCAATCAGGGAACGAGAATACTCTCCTTCCGTCGGCTCCTATTACCACCGCCTGGCAATAATACGCTGCGGCCTCGGAGTGTTTCGCCGCCAGATCCTTCATCGTTTCTACGTAGCGGGGCTCGAGTTCGTCGTCGGCATGAAAAAGACAAAACAGACCGCTCGTCACTTGAGACACCGCGAAGTTCCAATTGCGTGTCACGCCTCCTCCCGGAGCGTTGCGTGTGTGCACGATGGGTAGATGAGAAAACTCCGCGACCACAGACTCCGCTTCACCGGTGGCGGAATCGTCGCAAACGACGGCTTGCCATTGGTGGCTAGTCTGGAGGGCAAGACTCTGCAACGCTCTACGAAGGTAGTGCGGTTGGCTGTGGTAGGGAATCGTTAGCGTTAGTTGGTCCATTCCGGGGCGGACTATACCATTCAGACGTGAACCCGCAATATGACATGTGAGTCGTTTTCTCTTGGAGACCGAAGTGGCCACACTGAAATGACTAATATATTTAAAGTGTTAATTGAATGAGTTGGAGGCGGGTAGTCTACCCAACTTTGGCAAGGTCGTTCTGCGCATGGCTCAGTCCCACTCCGAGGCGAATAAATTCCACTAACTTCAGATGCTGAACCAGACGCTTAAGATCGAGAAATTCACTGGGTTTGGTATAGAAAGCAGCGGCTCCCTTTTCTATACTCTTTTGGATGTCCTCTTTCCTATTTGACGTAGTGAGTACAATCACGGGAACAGGTCTAATTTCCTCATTTCGAGAGATTTGATCCAGGACCTCCCAGCCACTCACTCTTGGCATGTTAAGGTCCAATAACACCACATCGGGAAGTCTTACTTCAAAGAAATCGCCGCGACGAAAAAGATAGTCCAACGCTTGAGCCCCATCGTTCACCCAGACTAGGCTTCCTGAATAACTGTCTTCCTGGAATAACCTCGAGATAAGCTTGGCGTCGGCAGCATTGTCATCGACCAAAAGAATCTCTAGCCCCTTCTTTGCTATCGCCATTTCCTTATTTCCATTTTCCAAGGTCATTAAGTAAGAAACGCCCCTATACCGAAAATGTTACGGCGCCTAACCAATAGTCGCCGATCGTCCGAGCCAGCTTCCTGAAATCTTCCACCTCCAATGGTTTTTGGATGTAACTATTCGCATAAGAGGCATAGGCCCGACTAATATCTGAGGGTGCTACGGAACTCGTGAGGACCACCACGGGAATTTCTCTCCACACCGGATGTTTCTTAATGATGGACAGGCAGTCGATGCCGCTCGGTCCGGGCAGATTCAAATCCATAAAGATAACTTGACCAGAGCGAACGATTGGAGGGACTTCAAGAAAGCGGAGGAGTGCGTCACCAGAGGTAAAGAGGATTACCTCGGCCCCGGGAGCTACCTCACCCATCACAATCTTAAAAAGCGTAGCATCCTCAACCCTATCCTCCACGAGGAGAATTCTCCGATGATATGCTTTACTTTTTTTCATATTTTAACCCCTTCCTGAGGAAACGGGATCGTCAGGTGAAATACTGTCCCTTCGTTGGGAACAGATTCTACCCAAATCTTGCCCCCGTGGATCTCGATGACCTTTTTACAAATAGCGAGTCCAATTCCCATACCGTTAACATTTGATTGGGGATGACACCTGGTAAATATCTTAAAAATTTTCTCGAAGTAAAGATTGTCGATACCAATCCCATCATCTCTCACGCTAATTCTCCATTCCTTGTCCTCTTTCTGACATTCAATAGAAACATTCGCGTTCTGATTTGGTTTTCGAAATTTATGAGCATTCTCAAGAAGATTAACGAACAGCCGCTTAAGCAGAACGCTCCTGCCTTGAACTATGGGAAGCGACTCATAGCGGACCTCCAGATGAGTAGCGTCCGCAAGATCCGCTTTAAGAATGTCTCTTATCAAAGTGTTCAGATCCACACTTTCCATGGGGGAATCCCCTTTGGCCCCAATCCTGGAATAAGCTAACAGAGCCTCAATGAGACCTTTCATTTCGCGAGACGATTTCATTAGAATGTTGAAGTACTCGCCCAGTTCCGGATCCTTGGAAAAATCCATTTTCTCAGAGATCAACGCAGAAAATGAAGCGATCGCCCTCAATGGCGCCTGAAGATCGTGCGACGCCAGATAGGCAAAGTTCTCCAATTCAACATTGGAACGCTGTACTTCCTCAAGAGCTAATTGGAGTCCCGCCTCATTTTGCTCCAGCTTTTCCCGTGCGTCCTTCATTTCGGTGATATCAACACACGAGCCAATATAGCCGGTGAATACTTCTTTATCGAAGACAGGAGTGCCCCGATCCAGTATCCATCGATACTCGCCGTCGTGTCTTTTCAACCGGTAGATCATTTCAAATTTCTCTCGTCGGTTAAAGGCCGCAATGTAGGTATCCATGCACTTCTGAAAATCCTCCGCGTGAACCCCTTCGGACCAGCCAACTCCCCATTCCTCTTCCAGAGTTCGGCCTGTGAAACTAAGCCAGGTCGCATTGAAGAAAGTACAGAGCGAGTCTTCCCGAGCCATCCACAAGAGGACCGGCGAGTGGTCCGCCATTAGCCGAAAACGCTCATCGATAGCAACCGCGTCTCCCATCTCCTCCATGGCCGGAGCTCTAATGTGAAGATCCCGTACCTTCATGCAGCCACCTTCACTCGTTCTTCAACCTGGGCAAACGCTTTCCAGAGAGTTCTCAAATTTCTCTCAATATCTAGCTCCGCTCGCCCCATATCGGAGGCGCAGCACTTTACGATATTGAGAGTTTTCTCTTGCCACTTGGCTTGCAACTCGCGAATTCTCGACCCACCATCGTCTGAATGGGCCATGACATATTGGATTAGAGCGCTCGCCCAATCCCAATGCCATTGTTCGTCCTTAAAGAAGGACTTCATTACGATATCCAATAATGGATTGGCGTGTTTTATTGCCATTGCGCCGATCGATTCCAAGAACAGAGACGACATCAAGGGTTTGATACAAAGGTTAAGTCCCACCAGAGCCTCAACCCAATCGTTCGTGACTAACAATTTTTCGACAGATTCCCTCAACGGCTGCCACAGTGCTTTCTCTTCCCAAACGGTCTGACGGTTTGCCCCAAAAGAGGGATGCAGCCCCTTGATCTGAGCGGTGTGTAAGGCAATACGTTCAATCTTTCTCATCTCATCTGCGGCCTGAAATGCACTACATATACTGATGCGTCCTTCCGGAGCCATCTGTCCGATATAGGCAGCGACCATTTGCAGCCCATGTAAGGGATAGACCAATGGCGCGTAGCAATTCTCTAATTTTTCCAACCACTCTTGGTTTGGTATAGCCGAGGTAAATTCCTTTTCCAAAGATTCACATATTCCTGCTAGAAAGACCTCCTCCTTTTGTCTATCCTGAACGTAAGTCGTATAGATGTAGCCTTTCGGGTCGGAAAACTTCGTCCAATCGGTCTTTTCATCGCACGACATATATTGAAATTTTTTGTACCAGGCCGTGACCGGCGTCTTCACGGCAAAACCGGTATTGGGATAATATAATAGCTTTGTCGTTACGACTTCATAGGGCGTAGGATTCTTGCTCTCGAGGTGGGAGTAATGTTCATAAGTACGGCGAGCAGATTTGAGTGGTTTTTGTTTCATGAAGAGCTCCATATGGCGCTATCCTCTTGGAGGGACAATAGCCCCGTAAATGAAGGCATCACGATCTCAAGGTCGACGGGAAAAGAAATCGGCCTTTTGGCATATTTTTCGACGATACCTTTCGTAACTTTACAAGTATGCGGGACTTCCACTCGGTAATAAGCACCTCGATCAATGATATTGGCGCCCACGTTTTGTTCACGAATAGCTGAGACAAAGGCTTCAGCGAGTTCGTCTTTGGTTAGAATGGGACCGACTTTAGCTTCAATCATTTGGCGGCCCCTTTTCGAATATCGATTCTATCCAGCGCAGAGAGTCCTAATCCCGCGACGGTCTGATTGCGATCCATCACTTTCCCATGAAAAAGGACAAAGTACTCGCCATTAGGTTGCACTCTGGTTCTGGCCATTGAAAAGAGTTTCTTTTGGAGTTGATCGGCGGTTTCTTGAGGGTAGGCTAATAGAAGTAAGCCTATGGTATCGCCCTCCAAGAATGCATAAAGAGGAATCATCGGTCTCCTCCTTTTTTGTCCGCGGGGTTCCAGGCGTATTGTCCTTGATAGACATCCTTTCCCCACGTGTCGTAATCGAGACCGAAGTAGCGACGGATTAGAGCCACCACGTTCGCGGGAGCCTCACCGGTCAAAACCCGATTTACCACGTCCTTATGATCACAATAACGTTCAGGCTCGGCTTCAAAAATTCTACGACACGGTTCTGAACAAAATATGTGCTTCTTGCCTTGGTAAACCGATTCACAGGCTGAATTCTGATTGGGCGTCCCATTGGAAAGAACTAGCTGACATAGCTCGCAGAAGGTAACGATAGCCGTTCCGTGAACCGCCAGATCGTTCCCTGGATCGGATTCACGCCAACATTCACTGATGCGGTCCCAAATAGGTTCGTAAGCGGGCCACGACCCTGGATATTTTTCTTTGAGCCATTTTCGTTCCTCTGGCCCTGGAACGACAAAATCGAACCATACCGTCGCGCGATAAGTATAGGCGCTCGCGTATACCATGTGATGATAGTTTTCCGTGGCTTGAAGAAATTGGTCCCAGTACCATGGCTTTTTCAAACCAAATCTATCTAACGTACCCAGAAATTGTTTTAATACCCATTCCTCCATAAATTCTTTGAACGACTGCTTTCGGTGTTCCAGCGGGGTGAAGTAGTCCATACTAAATCCGGTCACCACCGCAAAAAGTAACCAGCTTCTCCAAAACCATTTATCGAGCAGAAACTGAGCGTATTCTTTGTCGTGCTGTACGAGTATTTTCATCACCGCCGGGCCAATCTGCGCATGACGCGACTCATCGCTTTGAATACTCTTTACCATTTTCTCGAACATTTTATCGCCGACACCTTGAGCGAGAGATGCCAAACCAACAAACTGCAGATTCGTAAATCCTGTCTCAAAAACGAAATTAGTGGCAATGGCAAACTCGATGGGGTTTGAAGTAAGGAGTAACTCGTCTACTAAGTGTCGGGCAGCTATCGCCACCCAATTATTGGTATGATAAAAGCGCTGAGTCCAGTCGAACTGCCCATCGATCTTTACTAGGTCCTGCATTAGTAGAAGCGGAATTTGAGTGTGCCTAAATTCGTCCAGCGCACCAAAGCAGGCCGACATCCGCCACGCACTGTCTCTTGCGAAACGGCACGCCCGTAAATTTCCAATGGTGGCCGCAAATTCAGCTAGTGGAAAAGTAGCTCCATAGAGTTTCAGCGAATTTAACCAGGCGGGGGAGAGCGTCTTGTAATGTTCGCTATTGCCGACGGCTTCTCTCATGGCGTCTAGTCCAGCATCTTTAGCGGCTTGGCCTCTCACGTATTCCGAATAAGTGGTCTTGTAGGGCTCCTCCCATTGCTTCCAGTCGTGATGTTTCAGCCACGGTGTCCCGCTCATCTGGGGAGGGAAGACCTCGGCTTCGGTAACATATTTGAACTTCCAATCGAGCTTCCTGGCCAACGGTAGCCAATCATTTTTTTTCATGGAGCCATCTCCCACCCCGTATTCCACGGTCACTAACTCATCGCGTTAAGCCCCGCTACTCCAGCATGAAATACAAACACTTAGTTTCTAAACTTATCGGTACAAACCGAGGTCTATTCAACAGTCGACTGAGGGATCACGCGCCTTACCTATTAAGATTACTTTAGAACTGAGACAGGACTGTGACGAGGAGGGTGGGGATAGGCCGAAGATGAACTGATTCGCAAATCTCAATAGTTAGCAGCGCTTGGCCAAGAAAACATTCAAAATCACATGGATTTAATCAAGCGTAGACGGGGAGATATTCTGTGAGAACCGAAGATAGCGCGTTCATAGCCTCTAGACTACTCGGCTTGATCAAGAAACGGGTAGCTCCCAATTCAAGGCAGGCACGTCTATCCTCAGGGTTATTGGATCCGGTGATGATCAAAACAGGCACTTTTAAAAGGTCAGGGATTGCCTTGATTTCGGAGAGAACCTCTTTCCCATTTTTTCTCGGCAAATTGAGATCAAGGATAATGACATGAGGAACGACTCGTCCCGAAAAAGTCCCCCGTCGGAAAAGATAGTCGGAAGCTTCTTCGCCATTCACGGCGATCGTAAAATGATATTGCTGTCTGGTCTTCGGAAAACAATGCCGCAACAATGTTACGTCGGCGGCATTGTCTTCAACGAGAAGAATCTCGCTCTGGGAGGTCATGCCCTTTTAGCCTCTCTTTTGGGAACTGTCTTGGGCAGAGTAAAAAGAAAAGTAGCGCCTTTTCCTTCATCCGACTCAACCCAAAGCCTTCCCCGGTTCATTTCAACAATTTTCTTGCATAAAGCAAGACCAATTCCCGTACCCGGATATTCCTCACGGGAATGTAACCTTTGAAAGATATCAAAAATTTTTGCATGGTAGGCAGGTTTAATTCCAATTCCCGAATCTTTCACAGAAAACTGATGCTCGTGGCCCAGATCCCTCGCGTCAATGACCACCCGAGGAGGAGCTTTGCCGGAAAACTTAATCGCGTTTTCCACTAGATTTTGAAATAATTGAATAACTTGCACCTCCCGGGCCTGGATTACCGGGAGCTTCCCGCAGCTGACTTCACCCCCCACCTTAGTGAGCCTGGGTTTAAAGCCCATAAGGATTTCCTCCACGACCTTAGAACAATCCACGTCAACAAGGTCCTCATCTAGTCTTCCAAAGTGGGAATAGTTAAGTAGATCGTCAATTAGCCGTTGCATGCGCGTCGCTCCTTCGACGATATAGGTCAAATAGCTCTTACCTTCTTCATTAAGACTTGCCGTATGTTCCGCCTGTAGGAGTTGAGCATAAATCGATACCATGCGAAGCGGCTCCTTCAGATCATGGGAGGAGATAAATGCAAACTGTCCAAGCTCCTTGTTAGACCGACTTAGCTCTTCCGCTTGGGACCTTAGCTCGGCGGTTCTTTCAATAACGCGAAGCTCCAACTCCTCCTTAGATTTTTGCAGTTCAGCAACCGCCTGGCGGCGAGCTACCTCCTTACGGAAGAGATCCGCAAACACGCTTACCTTACTTCGAAGGATAATGGGATCCAGCGGCTTCATCAGATAATCCACAGCGCCTAGCTCATACCCTCGAAAAATGTCGGTCTCGTCTTTTCTAAGGCCGGTAAGGAAAATGATCGGTAGAAATTTCGTAAGCTCGTCGCCACGGATGATTCGCGCCAACTCAAAACCATCGATATCGGGAATTTTGACATCTAGCAAAACACAGGCAAATTCCATTTCTAGTACGAGGTTAAGAGCTTGAGTTCCTGAAACGGCCTTAACAATCTCAAGATCAGCGCCTTTTAGAATTCTATCTAGAGCAAGAAGATTTGCGGCGTTGTCATCGACCGCTAGGATCCGGACCTTTTCCTTCGAAGTCACGATTTCCCCCCTTCCTGGGTTGAACACTCCACCAGAAATCCAGAAATTTCAGATAACGACAAGATGTGATCCACCGACATTCTGTGAAGAGCCGCCTCCGGCATCGTTGGGAATTCCGCCGTTCGAGGGTCCTGAACCACCGTACATCCCTCAACCCCCTTCACTCTCTCTAGTCCTTTGGCCCCATCGGCATTTGCTCCGGTCAGAATAATTCCTATTAATTCACTTCTG